>Ga0154635_121_pt3 | contig 25407 bp, 26 predicted proteins | sample Rifle2008BG13ft_FD_116064 | JGI IMG/M metagenome (GOLD analysis project Ga0154635, IMG submission 116064) | Solincola sediminis RBG_13_55_18
AAGTACATGTTTGCGGATGGAACCAGCCAGAACCAGGAAGTGCCGGTAGGCGCCACCACCAGGCAGACGGTAAACGTAAACGGCATAGTAGGACCGAATAAGAACGTGTCGATCCAGATAACATCCGATGACCCGATCGTTGCCGAGCGTCCTATGTACTTCAACTACCAGGGCAAGTGGTCAGGTGGACATAACGTGGTTGGGTACACGCCATAGAATAACCGGTCAGGCCTTAGACGGGAGGGGAGGCTCACGCCTCCCCTTTCATTATGCATTTAAATGTCTAAAGCCGGCATAAGTGCCAATACATATCTGGCGTTCATGAACCGCCCGTACCCAGCTCCTGCCTCAGGGCTTCGTAGAACCGGCTCCTGGCCGCCCTTTCCTGCCAGGGGTAATGACCGCATTTCGGCAGCAGAACGAATCGAAAACGCGCGACCACTTGAGAAAGTGAAACCACTACACCTTCGTATGGATGGGGATCGAAATCGCCGTGGATCGCCACAATAGGGCATTTGATGCTCTCACCCAGCCTCAACAGCTCCCCGCTGCTCCTCAACATATAGGCCTCTTCCCAAACATTTCGGTAAATATCGTAACGAAAGGCGGTGATCTCTTCCTGGCGAGGTAATGGATCGTAGGAATCGGCCTTTGCGACCAAGCCAGCGAAATCCGCCAAAATTGAATTTTTGTCACCGCTGTCAGGCGTTTCCAAGAGGTGCATCAAGGAAAGAAGGCGGTCCCTCTCCCCCTCGGCCAATCGGCTTAGACGCGTTTTCATAATATCCTCAGCATATTTTTCTTCGAAAGGCGGAGTTCCTACTAAAATTAGCCGCTCAACAACCTGAGGGCATCGAGCTGCAAGCATATAACTGAGCCAGGCGCCCCAGGACCAGCCGATTAGTGTCGCGGGTGTGCTTGCCTTTTCCTCAAGAACCAGCAGCAATTCCTGGATCAGTCCCTCCAGAGAGGTCGCTGTCTGCAGTGGCTCCAAGACGCCGGTTTCACCTGAAAGCTCCCTCGCCACCGGAGCCATCTCACCGGCCGCTCCCGGCCCACCGTGAATGACGGCCGTTCTATAAGGTGGATCACTATATATTCTTAAATTATTTCCGGCATCCATGTGGTTCTTCTCGCCTCCTAAAGTCGGGATTGCATCCCCTCGCAACCAAATATCGACATCAGATTTGAGATTCTGGATTGATGAAGAATATGTCAATTCCTTGAAGGACGATTCAGAACGGCAAGGATACATCGGGAAAGAGCGCCTTGCCTATTCCCAGCGATGTCACATCGACGATATCTATGCCCGAGCAGTAGTTGAAAAGAACAACAATGGCGGCCTCTTTTTCGGGGAGGTAATACATTGCGGAATTATAGCCGGGGTCCGCTCCCGTATGTCCGATGAGAGGACCGATTTTCAAGATGCCCAGGCCATAGGAAGCGACATTTCCGAATTCCGGCATGCTCATCCAAATCAAACGCTCATTCTGCATCGCCTGGCTTATCAGCCGCCCGGCGCCCAGTGCTTCCGCCCACACCTTGAGATCATTCAGGTTGGAGGTCATACCGCCAGCCGCCCAATCCCATGACATATCCATCCTGGTGATGTCCCTCAGCTCACCGGAAGTGCCGGAATCCATGTAGCCGTGCGAATACTGACCCGTCATGTCCGGTCCAGCCGGAAAATCCGTATTGAAAAGATCGAGCGGCTCGATTATCCGGTTCTTGATTTCATCTTCCAGGCGGCTCCCAGTTATTTGCTGAACAATCATTCCCAGCGCGATGTAGTTTGTATTGGAATAGGCGCTTGAAGACCCGGGCGGAAAATTGCCGGAGCGTGAGATACCAAGTGCGATCAATTCCTCCGGTTTCCATGATTTCAGGGGATTCTCCGCCACTTCCTCTATGAATGCCTGATCCTCGTAGTCATAGATTCCACTACTGTGATTGAGTAGTTGGCGGATGGTTATGATGCGGGCATCGGGGATCTGAGGCAGGAATTCTTCAATCGTCTGATCGAGACTCAACCTTTCCTCGTCCACCAACTGCAACACGACCGTCGCCACATATGTTTTGGTAATGCTCGCTATGCGGACCCGGTGCGATGTCTGCATGGGCTCGCCGGTCTCGATATCCGCCATTCCGTATGCCTTTTCATAACTCCCCTGTCCCGGAACCCAGACACCTACTATGACACCGGGGATGTTACTGAAAGACATAGCATTATTTACCAGTTGGTCTATGCGGGCTTCGATATCGAGGCCAAGAGAAGGTGAAGTTGATGTGTCCGTAGAGCCGCATCCGGCCGCCAGCAAGACTGCGGCCAACAGCAGGCCGATGAACACCGCGCGCAAGAAGATACGCATCTCAGAACCTCCGGCGAAGACTTGCCCTGCTCCTCATCTTCCTGCGAAGGGATAAAGCCAGGGCCAGGTTGAGGATTACGCAGGCAACGGCGACACCGAGGGTCGGCCAGGAACGAAAGCCTATCGCCACCCCGAAATGCATCGCCGCCCGGGCTTCCACCATCGGATATCCACGCCATGGTTTTCTGGCCGCCCGTATCCCCGCTTTGTGGCGCTCTTTAATTGTGGCTCTATAACGCAGGGTGTAAAGAAAACCGCATATCCAGAGAAGCAGTCCGGCAGGAATGGCTATCCAGGGAGAAATGGGAATTCGCCAATGAAAGGCGATACCGGCGATCACGCTCAACCATACGGCGAGCAATTCCCCGATGATAAGGAACTTAAGATTTTTCATGCACCAAGTATACATTCCGGAGGACAAAGAGGGAGGATTCTATGAGGTTTGCCGCTCCAGCTTTCTCGAAGAAATGATATTCACACCGGTGCCCAGGATGTCTTCATATATTACTTGTCCTTCATCGACCGGAGCATCTACAACGACCTCGCTTAATACCTTGACCGCTTCCCTAACCATGTCTTTGGGAACCGAGCTTTCGGAAACCACCGGGAGGAGAGGCAGCAGTCCCTCTCTTACGGTCACGGTCGTCGTAACCATACGCCTCGGGTTGCGAAACTCTTCCTCGGCGTACTTGGCTCCCACGTTACATTCATTCCCCAGCACCTCGATGACCTCGCCGTTCTCTTCGATTAGCTCCAAGGAGCAGCTCAAGGGGCAATTTATACACACAAAACTGTGGCTATTCCTCATCGCCCACCACATCCACCACTAAGCTGGTTATGTCTCCCGCCTCGGCGAATTTGCCCGCCGGAATGTCCGCATGAATCATTTCTGGCGGGCGCACCATTTTCGCTTTACGCCTGGCAAGCAGCCGGCCATTGGCCGATACCCGGATATTTACCGCTCGCTCAGGGTGTTCGACTCGGAAATATAGGTTGACAGCTTCTTCCAGATTGTTGAGGTATTGGGGAACAACAAACTTAACGTTCTTCCCCGGAATCACCTTTATCGGCCGGGCCTCACGCTTCCTCTTTCCCATCACATATTTAGCTGCTGCCTCACCGGCCGTCCGAGCGCTCTGGGTTACGTAGTCGACCAGATCGAAGACGTTGACCACGTTTCCGCAGGCAAAAATCCCCTCGGCTGAAGTCTCCATCATGCCATCGACCACCGGCCCCCCGGTCGCCTCATCGAGCTTGACCCCGGCCTTCTTCGACAGTTCATTTTCCGGGATGAGGCCGACCGAAAGCACCAGGGTGTCACAGGGGATCAAGCGTTCGCGGGCTTTCAGCGGCTTTAAATCATCACCGACCTCGCATACGGTGACGCCTTCTACTCTTTTCCTTCCGTGAATGAAGGTGACGGTATGCGAGAGATGCAGGGGAATATCATAATCATTCAAGCACTGTACGACGTTTCGGGTGAGCCCGCCCGGGTGGTCCATTATTTCATAGACACCCTCGACCTCGATACCTTCGAGTGTAAATCGCCGGGCCATGATGAGGCCGATATCGCCCGATCCGAGGATCGCCACTCTTATCCCCGGGATTATTCCCTCGATGTTGAGATCTCGCTGGGCCGCGCCTGCACATAAAACTCCAGCCGGCCTGTAGCCGGGAATCATAATCTGATGGCGTGTTCGTTCGCGGCAGCCCATGGCGAGGACCACGGATTTGGGCTCGATCTCTATCACGCCTTCTTTCGAATTGACAGCTTTTATATGCCGATCGGGCGAGAGGTCGAGAACCATGGTGTCCAGTTTGATCTCGATATCGGTCTTCGCGATCTCATCGATAAACCGCTGGGCATATTGTGGCCCAGTCAATACTTCTTTAAAGACGATCGAACCGAAGCCGTCATGTATGCACTGCGGGAGAATCCCTCCCAGGTCGACATCCCGCTCGATAACCATCACGTCTCGCAAGCCCGCTTCGTGCGCAGCCAATGCCGCCCCCAATCCTGCAGGGCCGGCTCCGATAACCGCCACATCCGGCCTCCTCACTTCTTTCATGAGGCGCTCTCCTTGAGAAGGCTCTTCATCTCGCCTGGAAAAACCTGGGAACCCTTGCCATCCTTGGTCACCTCGGTTATGGCGATACCCATTTCGGATGCGATTATCGCGGCGACGCGGCTGCCGCAGAAACCGCCCTGGCATCTGCCCATGCCCACCCTGGTTCTGCGCTTGACGGCATCCATATTGGTAGCGGGAATGATGCCATGCAGTGCATTCACCACTTCTGCCTCAGTCACATATTCGCAGCGGCAGAGGATGTGGCCCCACCTGGGATCGCTTGCGATAAGGGCATCCCTTTCATGATCGCTGAGCTCCGAGAATTTCAGGGGGGCCGGCCTGATGGGATCGAAATCGCTCCGTCTTTGCTTCTGGAGGCCAAGGCCATGCAGTATCTCGATCACCATTTCTGCAATAGCAGGAGCTGAGGCAAGGCCTGGTGATTGTATGCCGGCTACATTTATAAAACCGTGTGTCTCGTCCGAAGCGCCGATTACGAAGTCTTCCTCCAGGGTTGGAGCCCGGATCCCGCTGAAGGCGGAAATCATCGCGCTCCTGGGGAATTCCGGAAACAGGTAATAGAATCTCTCGAAGATTTCTTCGATCTCTTCTGCGGATATCGAAGTATCATATTTATCGTTGGTCTCTATCGCGGTCGGCCCCAGTTGTAAGTTCCCCTCCAACGTGGGCATGGCGCCCCCACCCTTGCTCAGCCGCTTTTTTCTTCCCGGCAGCCTGAACTCGGCCACACTGGAACGCACGTACTCGGCCGTGGCATCCCGATCGAAGAGCAGGGTGGCGCCTTTGCGGGGATGGATCTTGAAGCCACCGGCCCCGGCCATTTCGGCTACTTCGTCCGCGAACAATCCGGCCGCATTTATTACTATCCCGGTCTCGATCTCGCCCCGGTCGGTCACTACCCCCTTCACCCGACCACCCTCAACCCTTATTCCTGTAACTTCGGTGTCGAGAAAGAGCCGGGCGCCGTTGATAACGGCGTGCTCGGCGAGGGCAATGGTCAGCTTATAGGGGGAGACCAGGCCATAGGTAGGATCGAAAACGCCTGAGACGGCACTCGGTGTTACGTGCGGTTCCATGCGGAAGATTTCATCGCGATCGAGCACCCTCATCCCTTTGATGCCCTTCTTTTCGGCGTTTCTTACGATGAGCGTAGGAATGAGCTTCTTGAGCAGGTAATTACGGACGGACTTCGGCATGTATTTTGTGACTTCACGACGAAGTGTACGGTTGGTGATCACTATTACCAAACCCTGACGCCTGAAATCGATCCCCAGTCCCTCGACGAACTCGTCATAAAGGCCATTTCCCCTGACGTTGAGCCTCTGCTTCAGCGTGCCGTAATCCTCTCCGATGCCGCTGTGTATCTCGGCGTTGTTCGCCTTGCTCGTGCCATCGGCGACGTCACTCTCCTTTTCGAGGATCACGACATCCGAGGTATAGCGGGTTATCTCCCGCGCGATGGAGCAGCCGATAACACCGCCGCCTATGACAACAGCGCCGGCTCGAACCGGCAGCGTAAGTTGTGCCACTATGATAGCTCCCGATAGTTATCCTTTAATTCAGCCTCAAAACATTATTACCACTAGGCCTGGAGCATCGCTTCGCCCTTTTCCTCCATCTCCTCGAGCAGCGTATAGTAGTTGGGCAACTCGTTAAGATGTGCGAGGGCTATCTTCGCTGTCATTATGGGATCGTCGTTGGACACATTCGTAGCCGGATCGACCGTTCCGTGCTCTAGCTCAACGTTTATCCCCATGTAGAACTCGTTGGCATCGTATTTGTCCGATAATCCGAGATCGCTGAGTATCTTTGCCGCTTCTTCTCTTCCGAATTTCTTCTCGCTCATCCTGCTCCTCCTTGATCAGATCCGTGAAACTCGCTCTATTATAATTATGTGCATTACTAAAGATACCAGTCGAGATTTCTTCATAACGTTCTTAATATCATTGCAGCAACAATCCAAGTGGAACCGCCCAGATTCCCTGGCCCAAGTCGGCTACTTCGCCACCGTTATATGCGAGAATACATAGCTGACACTCCGGTGTTGCTTTCATGAATGTTCGAAGTGATACCAGATCCTTGTTGCCCAGTTGTTCCCCGGTTTTAATCTCTATGCCTACTACCTGCTCCCTGGTGTCGATTACTAGGTCGACCTCCCTTGTTTCATCCACTCGCCAATAGTGCACGGTCCATCCCGAACAATGCGCCTCCAAGATTCCCATCAGGTTTTCCAAGAAGTAAGTCTCATACATGAAACCCCTGAGTGGGTGATCGGAGAGACTACTGCAGCCGGCCATCCAGCAAGCGATACCGGCATCGGAGAGAAAAAGCTTAGGTGACTTCTTGATTCCACTTCGCAGACTGCGCGTGTATGGATGCACGCGCTGGATCACAAAGAGTTCCTCGAGCAATCCAAGGTAATTCTTCGCGGTATTATAATTTAGCTCGGCATCTCTTGCTACTTGGTTCAAATTGAGAATCTGCCCGCTCCTTGCTGCAAGCAAGCGGAGCATCGTCTTGAAGGCAATAAGATTCTCGATCCTTGACAAGTATAGTATGTCTCGCTCCAAATATGTTTGTTCATACCCCGACAACCAGATATCTCCGGCTTCGCGAGGAGAAAGAACGACCTGAGGCATTCCTCCCCGCATGACTTCGTCGTCGGTTATCGGCCGAATATCGAGATTTCTTGCTCGCTTCGGCTTTCGTATAAATCTGAGCAGGAAGGGTTCTTCTTCAATATTTCTTAGTATTTCTCGCCTTGTCATTGGAATCATCCGTTTATATATCGCCTTACCGGCAAGGCTTTCGGCGGTCGCCTTCTTGAGCGGAAGGCTCGCGGAGCCTGATAACAGGAAACGGCCAGGGGTTTCTTCCCTTGCAAGCGCTCGCTTGATCGCCCTGAATAAATCGTCTTCTGTTTGTGCCTCATCGATTGTCATGCGGCCATAGGATGATAGTTCCGAGTCGGGGTTCTCGCGTAAGGAAAACTGGAAAATAGGATCATCCAGGCTCACATACTCCCTGTCCGCGAACCTTGGATCGTTCACCAGCATGGTGCTTTTTCCAACCTGCCGCATGCCTGTTAAAACCACGACAGGCATAAAATCTAGCAGCCGCCCGATTTCCAGCGAAATTTCCCGAGGCACATACTCCTTAATGATGTGTGCTTTACTTGAAATGGTGAAATCCCTCTCTGCCATGCCTAGAAACCTTTCTCCTACCTGAGCACCGCCCTCGAAAGCCTTAATATCGGCACTACCCAAAATTGTTAGATTGGGTACTCGGCGCATTCATCTCCATATATTGCAATTCCACTGCAATAATATTGCAATCATATTGCAATATTGTCAAGGTTAATTCTTCCTCGTTGCCACCAAACAGCGTCAGATGAGGAATGTCGTCGGATGGACCGATGCTAATGCTATGGTCGCGAAGCAAGACATGGGGAAACGGCGAATGCATCCTCTGTGGGATGTGCGTGGACAACTGTCCGAGGCAAGCAATCCGTTATGCCTTTAAAGCGCTTAATAAATCCTACTGAGTGGCAGGGCTCCAGGAAGGATCTCTACCCTTACCGAGATCGTTAGGAGTAGGATTATCGGCATTCGAGGCGCAGGTAAAGATGGTTTGCTGCATCGCCTGCCCCGGTGTCTCGGTCCAACCCCGGTTGGCTATCAGGCGGTCACCGGCCGGAGAAAAAGAGGGGTGGCTGATAGTGCCGGATGGGCCTATGTGGCTTAGCGTATAAAGCCGCGTACCCTCGAGATCGGTCAATTGAAGGGCAGTATCAGGCTCGTCAAAATAAACCACTGCCATGTGCTCACTCTCAGGAGTGAAGACCGCTTCGAAAATATTTCCCCTCAGTGTCTTTGAGGTCTCACCCGCCAGATCTTGCATTACCAGATCACCAAAATCCTCGGCCGCCCAATTTCTGCCCTGCGTCTGCATGAAGTCAGCCGATTTATGAATATAGGCCAGTTTCTTGCCGTCCGGGCTGATGGCGGGGTCCTTGGCGTCTTCCTTAATTACCGTAATCTGGTGCTCTGATAACACATACTTCACAACCAGCAGCTTCTGCTGGTCATTGACGTTCTTTACCCCCGTGCAATAAAGGATGTCATCGGATGCCCAGCTTATATTACCGAACCACGGGTCTACCCCGGCTTTAATCCAGGCGGCGGAGTAATCAGGATTGGTCCAGGATACATCGGTCTCTATCCCGCCCTCAACAGCTATCAGCACCAGTTGAGGCATTGAATCCGAGACGACTTTTGTTGCGGCCACCCTGTCCCCCGATGGGGAAAAAGAAAGGTCCTTATAGCCCGCGCTTTGGGAAGTCAACCGGCGCTCGTTCGATCCATCGGGATCAGCAAGCGCGATATAGCCGTCTCGGGCTATGGCTATGCCCTGGAACCCGGTTGCTCCGGTGATCTTATTCTGATCTTCCGAATCTGAGGTATTGTTTGTCTCATTACCATCCTCCGATTTGCTTGCCTTGCAGCTCGCCAGCGTCACTGCCAGCAGCGCCAGGATAACGAGGGTGATCAGCAGAATCGATTTTTTGCGCCTAGTCTCCAAGGTGGACACCTCCCATAGCCAGCTCTTTCCCACGATGATCTCGAGCTAATATTACTTTATAACCATTGCCGGTGATAGTTTCCTGTACAACACATCAAGTATAGGGGGTGTTCACCCTGTTTCTGAACCTGGACAGTTATAAAATAGATAAGCAGTGCGCGGTTTAAGGGAACGGAGGGATGAGCATGAAATCCTTTGAGGGGATATTCGCGGTCATGTTGAGCCTCTATGACGAAATGGGTGACATCGACCGCGAGGCGACCCGGAAAGTGGTCGATTATCTGATTGAAGGCGGGGTGCACGGACTGGTCGTGCTTGGTAGTACCGGCGAATGCCCCTACCTCTGTCATCATCACCAGAAAGACCTTATAGATACGGCGATCGACGCTTGCGCCGGGAGGGTCCCGGTAATCGTGGGCATCAACGAAAGGGGCGCCGAGCAGGCGCTTGAGATAGCTCGTTATGCAGATGAGGCCGGTGCGGACGGATTGCTGGCTGCCCTTTCCATTTTTTATAAGCTGGATGAGGAATCGGTTTACGATTATTACCATGCCCTCTCCTCGGCTGTTGGCATCCCTGTCCTCTACTACAACTTCCCGTCCGCTACCGGACTCGCCCTTTCGTCCAAGGCAATCGCTGCGCTTGCTGGAAAGGAAAACCTGGCGGGTGTGAAAGAGACCATTTTTGATGTGGAAGAAGTGCGGCAGCTAGTGCAGGAAACTGATGAGGATTTTTCGGTCTTGACGGGGATGTGTCTTAACTTAGCCGATACCATGGCGGCCGGCGCGTGCGGCGCGATATGCCCGCTTCCCAATATTATCCCGCAAAAAACGGCCGCTCTTTACGAGGCCTGTAAAGCTGGGGATTCCGGGAAGGCGGAGGAGCTCCAGGATGAAGTAATTTCCTTCGCCCCGCTCCTCGCCTCGAGCCCAACCCCGCAAGCAATGTTAAAGGAGGCCCTTCGTCTGCTTGGCCATCAGATCTCGGTAAACGTTAAGAACCCCCTGCCGCAGCTTAGCGAAGAACAGGCTGATATGGTGAAGCGCTTTTTGCAGGACAAAGGGATGATCTGATCCGCTGCTATAATCAAAGCGACAGCCTGATTCAAAAAGCTTAGACAATCGGAGGAGATTATGGCCAGGAGCTGGGGCTTATCAATCGGGGAGAGCGAGCGCATAGACCTCGAACGGATTGTAATGGATAAGGATCAGGAAGCGGCGCTTGTCTTCCTCAAAGATGTCATCTATCCCAAGATCAAGGAAGCCGAAAAGCCGGGAAGCTGCTTCCACGAGACGAGCAAGCCGGTCGAACAACTCGAGAGGCCGGTGAGCCGGCATAAAAAACTGGGCTCCAAATAGAAATGAAATCTCTCCTTGGTACGGTCCTTTCACTGATTCTCATACTCGCCCTTCTGGCGGTAACGGTCGGCTGCGGTGATGCCGCCGATATGCAGACCGCCTCAGACTTCCTCAAAGATAAGTCGGCGGCGCAATATGGATACCGGATTGTCGAGAGCTACGATCACAGTGCCGAGAATTTCACGGAGGGATTGGACCTGCAGGGCGAAATACTTTACGAGGGGACGGGGCTGTATGGGCAGTCGAGACTTATTCAGGAAGACCTGTCGAGCGGCGAAATCCTGCACGGCATCGACATTGATTCCACTTATTTTGCCGAAGGGGTGACCGTACTCAAGAACGAAGTGTTTCAGGTCACCTACCAGTCAGGCGCATGCTTCGTTTATGATCCTGATACCCTGGCGCTCGAGCGGACCTTCAGTTATGCGACCGAGGGATGGGGTCTTACCGATAATGGAGAGGCGCTTATCATGAGCGACGGCTCCGACCGGATTTATTTTATGGACTCCTCGACGGGGAAAGTGCTGAGAACCCTGGAGGTTTATGACAACCAGGGCGCCCTGAGCGGCTTGAACGAACTTGAGTATGTTGATGGCCGCATATATTCCAATGTATGGAAGACAGAATTAATCGCGATTATTTCACCGGATACCGGAGAAGTCGAAGGGTGGGTTGATCTTACGGGACTGAAGTCCAAGCAAGGCGAGCAGGTGGATGTTCTCAATGGCATCGCCTGGGATGCCGAGACCGGGCACCTTCTTGTAACCGGCAAGCGCTGGACCCATCTATATGAGATCGAAATCGTTTCGCGCTGAGGTACTACGTTCCTTTGAAATCGGGTTTGCGTTTTTCATTGAAAGCGGAAAGCGCTTCCCGCGCATCTGAGCTCAACGCCGCTTGCTCTATCAGGCCATTCATTTCAGCCTGTTCCGCTTCGCCAGGCGCCGAATACCGCGTCAATATTTGAAGGGACCTCTTTATTCCCCCCACCGCCAGCGGAGCCCGGCCGGCTATTTCCTCAGCCAGTTCATAAGTGAACTTCTCCACTTGATCGTCAGGCATCACATAATGCAGCAGGCCCATCTCATAGGCCTCGCGTCCGTTGATATAGCGTGATGTGAGAAACAGCTTCTTGGCCTGTCCCAGTCCCAGGTTTCTTATGAATCGGGCCAATCCTTCCGGAGCGTACACAATTCCGAGTCTCACCGGCGGCATGCCCATGATACAGCCTTCCGCTCCCACGCGCAGGTCACAGCCGAGAGTCAGCTCCAGGCCTGCCCCTAATGCGTATCCGCTTATCATTGCAATCAGCGGCAGCCGGCAGCTCTCCATGGCTTCGATCGCCTGCTGCAAGGGTCCTTTCGCCGTTATCTGCGATAGCAACTCATCGGGCATCTGCTCGGAAAGAGCTCTCAAGTCCATACCGGCGCAAAAAGCCTTGTCGCCGGCCCCCTTGAGCACAATGCACCTCGTAGTGCCATTATCTGCCAGTTCATTGATGGCTTCGGGCAGCGAAAGCAATAACGAAGCCGACAGTGAATTCCTGCGTTCCGGACGGTTTAACGTAATCGTGGCTATTCGGCTTTGCACCTCGACCAGTAATTCATCCCGCGCCATACCTACCTCCTTGATGAACTTGCTGCAATCATAGCATGGGGTTAACAACGCCGTTCTTTGCGTTGTCCTTTACTTTTATTTACAATATTATCGATGCTCATGCTGGGCATTCTCTCTGCCCTTTTGTGTTGTAATGCAGAGAGGTTCTGAGAAAGGAGCTGTGGGTCACAAGATGAACATCTATGTAGGCAATCTGAGTTATGAGACCACCGATGAAACCCTGCGAAGTATTTTCGAGCCGTACGGAGAGGTCAATGCGGTTAATGTCATCATAGACCGCAATACCGGGCGTTCCCGAGGTTTCGGCTTCGTCGAGATGCAAAAGGACGAGGAGGCCAAAGCCGCTATCTCGGAATTGGATAACAAGGAGTTCGAAGGGCGCCAGCTGCGGGTAAACGAAGCCCGCCCCAAGCCGGAGCGCCGTTCAGGCTCTGAGAACTGGTAAATCGGGGATCTGCGTAGATTCAATCTTAAGGGGCGCCGTTTGGCGCCCTTAATAAACCCATCGCTTCTCGAGTGGAGGAAATATGCGCAAGCAAGAGCTTAGCGAGATTCTGACGAGGATCAAGAACGACGAGATCTCTGTGGAGGAAGCGGTATCCCGTATCGCGGCCGAACCGGTCACCGACCTGGGGTTCGCGAAGCTCGACCACCATCGCGAGTTGCGCAAAGGCCTGCCCGAGGTCATATATTGCGAGGGCAAGCACAGGGACATGATCCGACCTATCGTTGAATCTCTCCTGGCAAATAATACCGGCAACATCTTATTGACGCGGGCATCCGATGAGGTCTTCGAGGAAGTATGCGCGGTATTTCCCGAGGCTGAGTACCGCAAGGAAGCGCGTTTTATCGTGATCCGGCGTGAGGAATCGAAAAGCGGCGGCAAGATAGTAGTGGTAACCGGAGGCACGGCCGACATACCGGTGGCCGAGGAGGCCTGTATTGTCGCCGAGCTAACCGGCAACCGGGTGGAAAGGCTTTATGATGTCGGAGTCGCCGGCGTACATCGATTGATTTCACGGACCGAGATCTTCAGGGATGCCAGCGTGATAGTAGCGGTTGCCGGGATGGAGGGGGCACTGGCGAGCATAGTCGGTGGATTGGTAGATTGCCCGGTGATTGCGGTTCCGACTTCCATCGGCTATGGCGCGAACCTCGGTGGCCTGTCCGCACTCCTCGGAATGCTCAATTCCTGTGCGATGGGTGTGGCCGTCGTAAATATAGATAACGGTTTCGGGGCCGGCTACATCGCCAACCTTATAAACCGGGCGAGCGTCGCGAAGGAATCCGCCTGAGCATACCCACTCCGATCAGTATTTGCCAGACTTTCCCATCCGGAAGGGCCATAATAGTAAAGAGCAAAAGCGAGAGTGAAATTGGATTTTATAGACATCAGCATGACAATCGAGCCTGGTATGGTGGGATGGCCGGGGGATGCACCCGTCCACATCGATAAAACCCAGGAACTCGCGGCGGGAGGCCCCTATAACCTCTCGCGGATTACCATGAGCCTGCACGCCGGCACACATATGGATGCTCCTTTGCATTTTATGGAGGAAGGTTTGAGTATTGCCGGCATGCCTCTCGATGCCACGGTCGGACCGGCAAGGGTAATAGAGATCGACGATCCGGAATCGATCAAGAGATCCGAGTTGGAGGCGCATGGCATAACAGGAGGAGAACGCATTTTATTCAAGACCGTCAATTCCAAGAGGCTTTGGCCTATCGAGTCTTTTTCCGAGGATTTCGTATACATATCCGCCGATGCGGCTCGTTATCTGGCTGATCTACATCCACTATGTATCGGGATCGATTATCTTTCAGTCGGTGGTTTCATTAAGGATGCTGAGGCGACTCACCGCACATTACTGGAGGCGGGAGCATGGATAATCGAGGGACTGGATCTCAGCCGGGTCACGCCCGGGAACTACGTATTGATTTGCCTTCCGCTCAAAGTGGAAAGGGGCGATGGAGCCCCGGCCCGAGCAATATTGAAGCCTTTACCTTGATAAAGAGCGAGCAGTGGCTTCGGGCGCCGGTGCGAATCCCGCGAGACTTCCGTCCGTGTTTCCTTTAATCGCGCTTTGACTCGTCTCATGCGCATCCCCTTTTGAAATGGCTATCCCATTGGACACGTACATCTGTTATTTCTGGATGCCGCCCAAAACTCCTTGTGATAAACGAGCGGCTAGAGGAATTCGCTGATGAATTCTTCGACCCGGGAACGGTCGAACGGTTGATCGATCAATGGCTTTTGGCGGATATTGGGAATGGTGTCTTCGAGAATAGGCCGCTTGTTCCCATAGATAATACCGATCGGTATGCGCTCGCCCCATTCAAGCGACCTCTCAAAAGCACGCACTTTGTCTTCGGGATCATAATCTTCCTCGATGCGGTAAACCCTCTCCTGGTACCACTGCCAAGTGTTTAATTTATTGAAGGTAATGCATGGCTGGAGGATATCGACAAGCGCAAAGCCCGGGTGATTAATGGCGTGCACGAACATCGACTTCAAGTGTTCCGCGTCCGTGCACGACGATCGGGCAACGAAGCTGCAATCGAGGGCGATGGCCATCGCAATGGGATTGAACATCTCGGCTATCACTCCGTTCGGTTGCACCTTGGTTACCATGCCGGCCATGCTCGTCGGCGATGCCTGGCCCTTGGTCAGTCCATATATCTGATTGTCATGCACAAAGACATTTACGTTGACATTGCGTCTTATCGCATGCATGAGGTGGTTTCCACCCTCCCCGTAACAGTCACCGTCGCCTGTCTCGCAAATCACCGGTATCCGGTTGTTGGCAATTCTTATGCCGGTGGCCACCGGAAGCGCCCTGCCATGCAGGCCGTTGAAGGTGTTGCATTTGATGTAGTGCGGAAGCTTGGCGGCCTGGCCTATGCCCGAAACTACTATGATCTGCCAGGGTTCGAGGCCGAGCTCGATCAGCGCTTCCCCTATCGCCCTCCTGATCGCGAAATTACCGCATCCCGGGCACCACGCGGGAACCTGCCCCATGTAGTCTTTCAAGGTGGTCATTTATCTCCTCCAAGAGATCATCCAGCAGGAAGCACCTGCCATCATATTTGTTGATACGCGCAGACAGCTGGAATCCGGTTTCCGCCCTTATCAGTCCGGCCAATTGACCCGTCGCATTATTCTCTATGCAGATGGCGATCGCAGCCTGATTCAGAAGTTGCAGGTGGCCCTCCCGTTCCAGATCCGGGAATGGCGAGAGCTGGGAAAAATGCATCATGGCAATATTTTCCTCAGGAGAGAGGCGGTCGATCACTTCCCTAATCACCCCGTATGTCGATCCCCAGCCGATGAGGATGACATTCGGGTCGCGGCTGCCATAAAGCAGCGGGGGAGCGATTTCGTTTCTTATCAGTTGGAGTTTCTTGATGGTCCTCTTGCGCACCATCTCATTCCTGGTCTCAGCGTCCTCGACTATATGGCCGTCCTGATCATGCTCGTCGCTGTCCTCGACAACCAGGTTTTCGGAAGCCCCAGGCACCGCGAAAGGTGAGACGCCGCTTTCGGTGAGAGCATAGCGCCGGTAGTCGTGGACATCTGCGAGTTCCTCCCCCCGCAGGCGGTAGTCGGTGTGGTGTGTCCCTTCCAGGCTCATTGACTCAAAGGTCCATTCGGAATCCATCAGATGCTGGTCGGTGAGAATGATGGCCGGGATCTGGTATTTATTGGCAATGTCCAAAGCCCGGGCTGTGAGCATAATGGCTTGCATGGGATCTCCCGGAGCAAAGACTACTCGCGGAAATTCGCCATGCCCGGCGAAGAGCGCGAAGAGCAGCTCTCCCTGTTCTGTCCTGGTCGGGAATCCGGTTGCCGGGCCGGGTCTCATTCCCAGGCAGATAACCGCCGGCGTCTCTGTCATGCCCGCCAGTGCAAGCCCCTCCACCATGAGTGAAAAGCCACCTCCGGAAGTTCCGGTCATGGATCTCACCCCGGCGTAAGCTGCACCAAGAATCATGTTTATAGCCGATATTTCGTCTTCGGCTTGCTCGACGACTACCGGATATTCTTTTGACTTCTCGGCCAGGTAATCCATGATTCCGGTCGATGGTGTCATCGGGTACGCTGAGTAGAACCTGCAACCACCCGCTAGTGCCCCCAACCCGACAGCTTCCTCTCCCCGTACCAGGTAAAGCGGTTTGCCGGGCTCAGCCAGGATGAAAGGACAGTCGGGGCAGTTTATGGAAGCGTATTCGTATCCCGCCCTGGCCACGCTTTGGTTCTTTTCGACGACATCGGCTCCCTTGCTGCGGAAATTCTGTTCGAGGGCATCGAGCAGAGGGCCGATTTGCATTCCGAGCATTCCCAATGTGCCTCCTATTGCCGCCGTATTCGACATGACCGGACTGCCATGTTGCCCCGCGAGGGCGGCCAGAGGAATTTCGAGAAAACCTGCATCCTCGTATTTTGATTTGAGGCTCGATGAATCGTAGACGATCATGCCCGAAGCATTCAATTGGCCGCGGTGAAGATCGATGCTCGCTTTATCCAAGGCTATCAGTATGTCCACTCCGGACCTTGACGACATTACAGGATATTCCGAGAAACGTATCTGATAGAAGTTATGTCCTCCGCGCACCCTGGACTCGTAGTCCTGATGCGAAAAAACATGATAACCCGATCTCGCGAAGACTTTGGCCAGGGTATCCCCTATGGTCTGGATGCCTTGCCCGGCCTCTCCTCCGATCTTTATCGTATAATCCATAATCGATATTTTCTTCGCGCTCGCTGCGACCACCTGCTCTATTATTCCCAGCCTGCCGGGATTTACAAAAAAGTCGCCTCCCACAAAAGGGATCAACGTTTGACGTTTGCAGCACCGGGAATCATGAACTGAAAAAGGAGGTACCGAGATGGATTTGAGCGGAAAACGAATCGCCACACTCCTCGGGGAGGGCTTTCAGGACCAGGAGGCACTGGAACCAATCGGGTTTTTCAAAAGCCACGGGGCTGAGGTCACTATTGTCGGGGAAGAAAAGGGCGCGGTGCATGGCCTTCACGGAGCGATTCTCGAGGCCGAGAGAACCTTCAATGAGGCAAATATTAGCGAGTTTGATGCTATCTTTATTCCCGGCGGAAGGTCACCCGCCTATCTGCGGAAATTCCCGGATGCCGTCGGCTTTGTCAGATCCTTCGCCGAAACGGATAAACTTATCGCCACCATTTGCCATGCCGGCCAGCTGCTCGCCGCCGCCGACCTCGTGAAGGACTTGACCTTAACGGGTTATCCCGGCATCAAGGAAGAGATGGAACAAGCGGGGGCCAACTTTGTCGATCAACCGGTAGTAGCAGATCGAAATGTGGTGAGCTCGAGACTTCCCGAAGATATCCCCGTTTTTAATGAAAAGGTGAAGGAACTGCTGTCGGGTAAGGCGAAAAGCTCGGCGGCTTAAGCGCTTGGTTCCATGACTCCAGTTGCTAGGGTGCCCGGGAGGCGAGTATGTGTTTTGCCCTCGCCATCGCCTCGCCTTCCAGGCTGGCACCGTCCGGCTGGCCCACATTCATTACGAATCTCAGCAACTCATTGGTGAGGCGCGATTCTCCCCTCTTGAGGATCGAATCGTTCAAAGGGTAGCTTGCCTGAAGTTTCATGGCCCCCTCCCTCCAGCCTTCCGAAAAATACCAGTCCTTGAACCAACGGCAGCCGCTTTTCCATAATAGAAAACCGAGGGGAGTAGCAGCCGGCGGGAAACCTCGCTTCAAGCACTTCTCACTGTCCACGAGAAGGGGATGAACCTCGCCGCCATAAATAATCATCAGCGATCCGCCAGCGCCAACAAGCAGGCGTAGTCCCGAAATCAGGATGGCGCCGAATTCTTGCTTCTCCAAGTCCACACATATTTCATCCGGGAAATCAAGACAGGGGCTGTAGCGGAATTCCAACCACGGCTTAATGGATGCGCTTCCCTCGGAATAGAGCCCTTGAAGCACGGGGCTCAGGGATTTCAGGCCTTCTCGCTGCAAGAAAAGATTGAAATAGCGCTCCCTATCCGTCCTGCCCCTTTTCAGATCTTCAACTCGGAGCTGATAGCCGTCGAGGAAAGCCCCCTGCAGCATTGCTTCGAGCTTAGAAAACGATCTATCAATCACGGCTCGACTCCATTCCCGGTTCCGGCCATCCGCCAGACGCTGTTAATGCTAGGACATAGACTCGCAAGTAGCATTGATGATCGTTAAGGGCCGGGTTGGACGAACCGGGGAACGCCGGCAGCGGGTTTGGTAAACAGCGAAGCGAGCAAGGCGTTTTTTCTCTTGCTCGAGGGGAATTATATTATAACGACTGGATTTATAACCACTGAAAGAAGGAGGTATTGTGATATGCGCGCCATGACCGAGAAATTCTTGACTGAAGCCTTTGCCGGCGAAAGTATGGCCCACATGAAGTACCAGCATTTCGCGGATAAGGCCGAGCAGGAGGGGTATCCGGAGATGGCCCGAATGTTCAGAGCCATATCTTTCGCGGAACGCGTGCATGCGGGAAACCACTACAGAGCCCTCGGCAACCTACAGGAGACAGCCAAGAATATCCAGATCTGCATAGACGGGGAGAACTATGAGATAGACGATATGTACCCTGTTTTTAATGCGACCGCCAAATTGCAGAATGAACCTCAGGCCGAGCAGAGCACGCACTATGCGTTGGAAGCCGAGAAGATCCATGCTGCTTGGTATTCTCAAGCAAAGGATTCTATCGAAGGCGGCCAAGACGTTTCAGTCGGTACTATTCAGATCTGCAGCGTTTGTGGTCACACCCGTGAAGGCGAAGCGCCGGACCGCTGTCCGATATGCGGCTCCCCCAAGAGCGCTTTCAAGGCGTTCTGATTTAGAAAAGGATATCGCGATTAAGTGAAGGGCGCCCGGCCGGGCGCCCTTCAAGTTGCATCTACCCTCAAATGTCTCAAGACACCGCAACAATGACAACGATCAGGATGACTCCATTTCCTCTACTTCTTCCCGACCCTCTTCGAGTTCCTTGACCTGTTGAGCATCCTTAATTAAAAGCACGGCTTGAAACTCTCCCAGGTGCGTCTTCTCTTCACGGGCAATATCCAACAGCACCTTCTTGAGAAGCACATTATCAGTCAGCGCCGCCATTTGCTCATAGAGATTGATGGCATCGAGTTCGGCTATCATCCCCGCCCTGGCTATTTCCATATCCAGATGGTCTTTATCCACCTTACTCAGTTCCTTGGGTATATCGGAAAGCATTCTCAACCTCCTTCAACTCGCACTGCCATTTATTAACGTGAAACGTTGGTATTATTCCCAGGACCTTGAGGCGGCTAAACCAAGAGCCGGATAATTGCATTGCCGCCGCGCCTTTCATGGTGGCCTTTTATGACACGAGTGGGAATAATACCTCTATGGAACAACCCAAGAATAAGAAATTCTGGCTGTATGTAATCTATGGCCTGTTAGCTGTAGGTATTATTGTAAGCATTCAATTCGTAAAGCCGTTTCAACCGCAGCAGATAAGCTATAGCGATTTCACCAACGATGTAAGCGCCGGCCGGGTATCGGATGTAACCATCACCAATACCCAAATAACCGGTACTCTCACAACGCCCTCGGGGGAGACCCAACCCTTTGTGACCAGTATAGTCCCCGGGCAGGACGTACAGGCTTTGATAGATGATCTCAAGACCAAAGGCGTGACCTTCTCCGGTCGGGTGGAGAATACTTTCTGGCGGGATTTCCTGCTCACCTGGATCCTCCCCATCGGCCTTATCGTCTTCATGTGGTTTTTCGTATTCCGGCGTTTCTCGCGCCGGCTCGGCGGGGTTACCGGAAATCCTATGTCATTCGGAGAGTCGAAGGTCAAGCTGTACGATCGCAGCGTGGAACGCGTGACTTTCGACGATGTCGCCGGGTTGGACGAGGCCAAAGAGGAGTTGCGAGAGATCATAGATTTCCTGCGATTTCCCCAAAAGTACCACAGCATAGGAGCCAGTATTCCCAAAGGGGTACTCCTGGTGGGAGCGCCCGGTACCGGGAAGACCCTGCTTGCGAAGGCCGTCGCGGGCGAGGCGGATGTCCCCTTCTTCTCTATTAGCGGTTCCCAGTTTATGGAAATGTTTGTCGGAGTGGGAGCGGCAAGGGTAAGAGACCTTTTCGAGCAAGCCAAGGCCAAGGCGCCTTGCATTGTCTTTATTGATGAGATTGACACTATCGCCAAGGTAAGGGGCGGTGTGGCTTCGAGCGGCGGGACCGAGGAGCGGGAGCAGACCTTGAATCAGCTGCTCTCGGAAATGGACGGATTCGCTCCGCAGACCGGGGTCATCATTCTTGCCGCCACCAACCGGCCGGAAGTATTGGACAGCGCCATCCTGCGCCCGGGCCGCTTCGACCGTCAGATCATGATCGACCGCCCTGACATCAAAGGGCGCGAGGCTATACTCAAGGTCCATGCCCGAAATGTGAAACTGGCAAAGGACGTGAAATTAAAGGTGGTCGCGGCACGCACCCCGGGCTTTGCCGGTGCCGAATTAGCCAATGTGGTAAACGAAGCCGCCCTGCTTGCGGCGCGAAAGGATAAGAAAGAAGTCCATGAAATCGACTTCGACGAAGCTATAGACAGGGTTATCGGCGGGCTGGAGTTGAAGAGCCGGATCCTGAACGATAAGGAAAGGCACGTAGTCGCCTATCACGAGATCGGTCACGCACTCGCGGCTTCCCTGCTCGAACACGCCGACCCGGTCCACCGCATATCGGTCATCCCCCGCGGCATTGGATCTCTGGGTATGACCATGCAACTCCCGGAGGAGGACCGTTATCTGATGACCAAACCCGAGCTCGAGGACCGCCTCGGAGTCCTCATGGGCGGCCGTATCGCCGAGGAGTTGGCCTTTAAGGAAATATCCACCGGCGCCCAGAACGATTTGGAAAAAGCTACCATCCTTGCCAGAAAAATGGTTGAGGAATATGGGATGAGCGATAAGATAGGGCCGCTCTCGCTTGGAACCGACAGAGGCGCCAAACTTCTTCGGGACGAGTATGGATTCGGCCGTGAATCCAACTACAGCGAAGCCACAGCGGAACTCATCGATGAAGAAGTCAAGAGAGTCATCCTCAACAATTACCGGCGAGTGCGAAAGCTCCTGGAAGAGAACCAGAACGTACTCGAGGCCATTGCCGAGATACTCTTGGAAAAAGAGACTATGGAAGGGGAAGAGTTCCGGCGACTCGTAAACACCCATCAAGCCAAGCGGCCGAAATCGGTACGCCAGGCGGAATCCGAGACGCAATCGCAGGCGGAGGATGATGGTTCGGTAAGGAGGAGACTCGGTGCCAAACAAACGACTTTACGGCCTGTCGATATTCCGGCGGTGCCTCCTCCAAAAAAAGCGGTCACGTAGAGAACCCGGCGCCAAAGGATAGCTTATGAAAGACGTCCTGATTATAGGGGCGGGACCCGCCGGCCTGTCAGCCGGCGTTTATTGCGCCCGCAAGATGTTGGATACGCTCTTGATATCAGGTGATATCGGCGGGCAGGCGATGCTGTCCTGGGAAATTGAGAATTATCTCGGCTATCAATTGATAAGCGGCGTCGAATTAGTCGAGCGCTTTCGGGACCATCTCGAAAACTTCAAAGTGGAGCTGAAAGAAAGCTGTAAAGTGACCTCGCTCGTGAGAACCGAGGAGTCTTTTACAGCGACCACCAATAAGGGAGATGAGTTTTCGGGCAGGGCCGTAATCGTCGCATCCGGAAAAGTGCCCATTCGACTGGGTATCCCGGGTGAAGATAAGTACCGCGGCCGTGGTGTCGCCTATTGTGCGACTTGTGACGGCCCACTGTTTCGAGATAAGGAAGTGGCGGTGATAGGGGGAGGGAATGCCGGATTGGGTGCTACTCTGCAGCTCGCCCAATTCGCCCGTGGTGTGAACCTCATAACCGAGGAGCAGTACCTCCGGGGGGATGAAGTACGCCAAAACCGGGTCCTGGCTTTGGAAGCGGTCGATGTCTTCTATTCCTCACGGGTCACCGCAATCAATGGCAATACCTTTGTCGAGAGCATCGATTTAATGCATGACAACGAAAAGCGGACGCTTCCGGCACAGGGTGTTTTCGTGGAGATAGGCAGCAAACCCAGCACTTCCTTTCTGCCTGTCCAGGTAGAATTGAACGACGGGGGAGAAATCATAATCGACGCGAACAATGAAACTAATACGCCCGGATTGTTCGCCGCGGGCGATGTGACCAACGTGAGCGAGAAGCAGATAATTATCGCCGCCGGCGAGGGAGCAAAGGCATCGCTCAGTGCATATAATTGGCTCCTGAAACAAGAGTATCTGCGCAGGTAATAGGAAATCTTCAGGCAGTATAGTAATCTTTATCCAGAGTAGCTGACCTTTACAAAGGGGGCTTCAAGGATGAAGACGTGTGCGAAATGCGGATCTCAAAATCCCGACGATGCTGTCTTTTGCGCCAATTGCGGTTACGCGTTTCAACAGCCGCCCGAATCTCCGGAGGCACCCACCGGCCCTCCGCCACCGCCAAACGCCGTAGTCACACCACCGCTGCCGTTTGCGCAACCGACGGCGGGATACCCTACTGGACCGCCGACAGTCGGTGGTCCCTACCAGTACCCGTATGTACCGGCTAACAACGGCAAGGCGACGGCCGCGCTGGTGCTGGGAATACTTGGAATCTTCTTATGCCCGTTTATCTTTCCCATTCTCGCCCTCGTCTTTGGCTACTCGGCAAAGAATGAGATAGCGGCCAGCCGAGGTGCCCAGACCGGGGAATCGAATGCAACGGCGGGGATAATCCTGGGATGGGTGGGAATCGCAATAGACTCGATATGGTTGATCATAGTGATCATTTTTATCATAGCCGCGGCTGCCGCTAACGGCATGATCCTGTTGTTTTGATAATGTGACTGGAGAGGTGCCATGACCGGGAAGCGAGTAGCCGAGGTATACAAGCTTCTTCCTGCCCTTCTTCTCTCCCTATTGGTAATAACGGGCTGCGGTTCTTCACCGCCGGAGACGACCACGGAAAAGGCGCCGGACCTCGGAGACCAGGCAGTAGCAGTAGTAGATTATGCTACCGGCGTGGTGACAGGGTTGGAACCCCTCAAGGTGCTTGCCGTGGAAGCGGGCCCCAAATCCGTGGAACTCATGCCCGGAGGGGACCGAATATTCGTGAACGATCTCTATGCGCACAAGAACTTCATCTTCAGTACCGAGACGTACGAGAAACTGAAGGTCATTCCGCTGCCCGATGAGCCGGTGGAAACGGATTTCTCCCCGGACGGTCGCATCGCCTGGGTTTCGCTCTATAATTCTTCGAAAGTGCTGATGATTGATACGGAAACGGGGACCATATCCGGCCAGGTTGCGGCGGGAAATATTCCCAAGGAAATAGCGGTCAGCCCGGATGGGAAATGGGTCTATGTCGCCAACTGGGAATCAAATACGGTTACCGTGATCGATGCCGAGGCGCGCGGCCGCATCAAGGAAATCTCGATGTACGGAACGCCGCGTGGAATATGCTTTTCCGTCGCGGGTGACAAGGCGTACGTGTGCGTGATGGGTGGTAACACCATCGCCGAAATCGATGTAGCGCAGCACGCCGTGGCCAGGCAGATATATTGTGGCGAGAACCCGCGCCATGCGGTTCTATCGCCGGATGGAAATACCATTTACGTGAGCAACAACATCCCGGGCACGGTGACCGTCGTCGATCGCTTATCGGGTGCGGTCAAAGCTACGATCAAGGTTGGAAACAAAGCAAGGACCATAGCGATCACTCCGGATGGCGCCTACCTCTTCGTCTGTAATTACGACGACGGTGCGGTGGGATGCGTTGATCTCAAGGCATACAAACAAATCTTCACCTATAAAACCCCAAAGCCGATCGGGATGACGGTCGATGCCCGGGGTGAAAGGTTATTTGTCTCCAATTACGCGCCCCCACAAATAACCGTCCTGAAGATAGTCCGCTAAAAGAATTAACAAAAGGGACACCTACACAAAGGTGCCTGACACCTTTGTGTAGGTGGCAAAATCTCGTTTCCGGTTCGAACTTTCTTATTAAGAGAGCCTACACAAAGGTGCCTGACACCTTTGTGTAGGCTTTATTCGAGGTAATCGCGGAGCTTGGCGGAGCGGGTTGGATGGCGCAACTTGGCCAGCGTCTTCGATTCTATCTGCCGGATGCGTTCCCTGGTTACGCCGAACTCCCGTCCCACTTCCTCCAGAGTGCGAGGATGCCCGTCCGTGAGCCCGAAGCGAAGCCTTATGACCTCTTTCTCCCGCTCGTTCAGCGAATTGAGCACATCCTCCAACTGCTCCTGAAGAAGGATAAAGGACGCTGCATCTATCGGTACGACCGCATCTGAATCTTCGATGAAGTCGCCCAGGTGGGAATCTTCCTCCTCGCCGATAGGAGTCTCCAGCGAAACCGGCTCCTGAGATACCTTTATTATCTCGCGCACCTTCTCCGGGGTGAGCTCCATCTGCCCAGCTATCTCCTCGGGAGTTGGTTCCCTCCCGAGTTCCTGCAAGAGCTGCCTCTGCACGCGGATGAGTTTATTTATGGTTTCAACCATGTGAACCGGTATTCTGATGGTCCTCGCCTGGTCGGCGATCGCCCGGGTTATAGCCTGCCGTATCCACCAAGTCGCGTAAGTGGAGAATTTATATCCCTTGCGGAAATCAAACTTTTCAACGGCACGGATGAGACCCAGATTGCCTTCTTGGATGAGGTCGAGGAACAGCATCCCCCTGCCCACGTAACGCTTGGCAATCGAAACAACCAGCCTCAGATTGGCTTCCACCAGTTTGCGCTTCGCCTCCTGGCCAACCGATTCCTGGCGTCTCAATGCCCGCAGTTCCTCACGCGAAAGCTTCCCCTCCTTCTGGCGCAGTTTCGCGGAAGCTTCTTCACCCGCTTCAATCTTCTTCGCCAGATCGACCTCCTGGGCGGCGGTCAAGAGCGGCACCTTGCCGATCTCTTTAAGGTACATGCGAACGGGGTCATTGGTAGGTGTCTTGCCGGCCAGCTCCATATCTCGGTCCAATCTCTCTTCCTTTTCCTCTGTTTGCTCTTCGCCCTCATCCTCCATATCACGAAGGCTTTCAGCAGACGGCCCTTCTGCGATCTCAATATTGAGTTCATCCAAGAGTACGTAGAAGTGATCGAGCTGCTCTGGAGTAAGCTCCAAAGCTTGTAACGATTCATTTATCTCGTCCTGCGTGAGAATTCCCCTACCCTGTCCCTTTGAGAGCAGTTCCTTTATCTCCTCGTAGTCGAGATCTTTCCAATCTTCCAATTTGTAACCACCTGGTGAGGATTCCTAATGGATAATCGAATGAACTATGATTTACCTTTAGCCGCCTACCTGAGCTCTCTC
>Ga0154635_141_pt1 | contig 24694 bp, 19 predicted proteins | sample Rifle2008BG13ft_FD_116064 | JGI IMG/M metagenome (GOLD analysis project Ga0154635, IMG submission 116064) | Solincola sediminis RBG_13_55_18
CCCCACTCCATTATCGGTAATAGAAGCTATGTGATAATGGGCATCTGGAATCAGATCTATCGATGCGGTAGATCCATAATCAATATTCTGGGAGGCGGGGTTAACACTTCCGTTTCCTCCTGAAACAGAGGCATCAACAGCATAGGTATCAATAGCAAATGTAACTACCACATTATGAGCTTCAGTCACGTTATTAATCACGTAGGGGTCAGCTATGGGTTGCCCCACTCCATTATCGGTAATAGAAGCTATGTGATAATGGGCATCTGGAATCAGATCTATCGATGCGGTAGATCCATAATCAATATTCTGGGAGGCGGGGTTAACACTTCCGTTTCCTCCTGAAACAGAGGCATCAACAGCATAGGTATCAATAGTAAACGTGACCACCACATCATGATGCGCATCGATATTGGTAATCAAGTATGGGTTGGCTATAGTCTGCGACACCCCATTATCAACAATCGAATCAATATGATAATGGGCATCGGGAGTGATGTTGATCGTAGCCGTGCCTCCGGGATCAACAATCTGAGAGGCCGGGTTCAGACTCCCATGCCCACCCGATACGGATGCATCAACTATAGCCTGCAAATCGACATTCACATCCGCATAGGCATTCCCAGGCGTTACTCGAGCACGAACGGTGGCAACTCCAGGGCTATTCCCAGAAAGTTGAGTAGTTACCTGCCCGCTCGCATTAGTTACACCCGATGCGGGCACGACGGTTCCAAGAGTAGTCGTGAAGTCTACAGTATAACCCGCACCCACGGGGTTATGGTTAAGGTCCTGAACGGTTGCAGTAATTGTGCTTTGAGAAGTCCCGTCGGCCACGATAGTCCCCGGAAAGGCAGTTACATCAACATAGGCCGGTGATTGCAGATATGTATTGTTTACTAAATCGATCCCACCCGGCAGATACCCATTATTGAAATATACGGACCTTATATAGTGGTTTTGATATGCGGCACCGGTTGCAGCCGTAAACCCAAAAAAGACACTATCTCCATAATGGGAGTAAAGGTCGATCGTACTGGTTAGAACAGGTGTGGCAGGGCGCGTCGGTGTGGACGTGTTTTGCCGCAGCATATAAACTTCGAGATTATCATTAAGCCCGTCATAATCAATCCATGCCCACCAAGTCGTTGTGCTTTCCAGGGTCGCCGGAGGCGTAGCTGTCTGTACTGATTGAAGGGACCCGTCAAGATCGATCCCTATATGATTGGCATCCGGATCACCCTCATCGGTGTTTTGCCAAGTGTCGAATTCGACAGCGAAGCTATTGGGGATGCCGCCATAACCAAGACCCTGACCGGGAGAACCCTCTGCGCTCGAGTTCGGTTGAATGGCGAACGTCAAGCCATCGGCGCCACCACCTCCCTGGTCTCTCATCAAAAAGCGAAACGCCATACTGAATGAGCCTTCGTCAATCAGAGAAGTCCTCGGTTCCCACCAACCCGCACCATATAAGTTGGTAGTATTACGCGTAAGACGAAGCGAATTAGTAGTAGCATATCGCGCTGCGTCACCAACCAACGACCAATCATTAATACTCGTGGCCGTGAAGCTTGGATAAGCGGCGGTGATATAAATCGTAGCTGCGAGAGCTGTCGAACAGAGCAGCATGACTATGATCAGGCTCACTAGCAGGACCATCAGTGTCAGGGCTACTGATTTAGGATAGGCGGATTTATTGCGTGCGTGCATCAATCAGGCATCTCCAGGTTACTCTAAGTACACTTTTGTATGAATCCCCAGCTGCATTTCCCCAGACCTCCCGAAATTCGCAGCCGTTACAACATTTATCGGTCATTTCGAACCTCTTATTTATGTAGACGTCTATATATAGAGTAGAACCCATAAGAATTCGGGTTCGGTATCAATATGGGCGGTGAACGGTAGCAAAAAAGGGTTGTATGGATAGGGTATTTCAGGCCAAATATGGGCATCTTGCAGGTATTATCTTATGAAAAAGACACCTTTGAAAATAATGTATCTTGGAGGCGCGCCTGGCAGGGTTATCGAGGATGGTCTTTTAAGGCCGGAAATAGAGCGTAAGCCAGGGGAAGCAGCAATCGTTATAGAATAAGGAATAGCATTGCATGGACTGATAAGGAGCTACTTATGATGCGGGGCAAAAAATCCCGAAAGAGGATGTGGGTTTGCATACTAGTGCTGGCGGTTTTGATAACCTTTTCCTCTTTTTCACTTCAAGATGCCAGGCCGGCCAGTGCAGCCGGTGGCAATATCACTTTCAACGGCCACGGCAAGGGCCATGGCGTCGGCATGTGCATGTCCGGCGTCTATATGAGGGCCCAGAGAGGCGAGACCTACCAGACCATGATTCCCTATTACTATCAAGGTGTCAGTTTCGGGACCATGGATGACAACGAAACCCTGCGAGTACTATGCAGGGACGGTGTCGTTAGAACCTACACCTTCAAAGAGTACCTGTACCGGCAGGAAGAAGAACCGAACAGCTGGCCTCAAGAGGGTCTGAAAGTACTGGCAATTGCCATGCGTACTTATACAAGATCGGTGAAAAACAATAAGAAGCATGATGCGCAAGGCTATGATATTTGCCCGAGCGGCTCATGCTGTCAGGCTTTTAACGAAGCGATCGACCCTTCAAAACGGCCAAATATAGTTGCGGCGGTTGATGCCACGGCCGGATTGGTTATCACCTACAATGGAAACCCAATAGTCGCCGCATACTCCAGCAATTGCGGAGGCCACACAGCGACTTCAGCCGAGGTATGGGGTGGAGCGGGATACGCCTACTGGAAGGCCGTCCCCGATGATGCTTGTGTAGGGACGAACGGCCATGATTGGACGGTCACCATGTCCTGGCAAGATCTGGAAGCGAAACTGAACTCCAATGCCAATACCGCGGTAGGAGCCCTCTACGGCGCTACGGTTCTCACACTCGGACCAAGCGGCCGGGTCACGAAAATGAGGCTGCAGGGAAGCGGAGGCAGTAAAGAAGTATCGGGCAGCTTCTTTGCATCCGTTGCGGGCTTGCCCACTAATTTCTTTGCAATCGCACAATCAAACTTCGATGAATATATTCTCCTCGGAAACACGAGCGAGTCGCAGGAGGCGAAAGTCCACATAACTTACACAATGCCCGGAGGAAACCAATACGAGGCCGACTATGTTGTCGGACCTCGTTCGCGAAATACTGTTTTTGTGAATTCATTCCTGCAGAATACCGAAGTCTCGGCAAAGGTGGAATCGGATATACCGATCCTCGCCGAGCGGGCTATGTATTTCAGCTATCGGGGTAACTGGACCGGAGGCTCGGATACGCTCGGCACCGCCTCGCCCGCCAACACCTGGTACTTCGCCGAAGGATATACCGGCACTGGTTTCGAGGAATGGATTTGCGTCCTTAACGCAGGAGACAACCAGGCCAACCTGACGATGCGTTTTCAAACCCAGGAGGAGGGAGAAAAAGTAGTTGGCGGTCTCTCTGTTCCAGCCCATTCCCGCCGTACCTTCTCGGTCAACGATCTATTGGGTGGTAAATACCAGACCTCGCTCAAGTTGGAATCCGACCAACCCGTGGTGGCCGAACGACCGATGTATTTCGACTACTCCGGCACCGCGAACCTGCATTGGACGGGCGGCCACTGTGTCATGGGAACCAACTCCCTCTCCAAGCAGTACTACCTGGCCGAAGGAACCACGCGAACGGGTTTTGAGGAATGGCTTACCCTTCAAAACCCGAATCCCGATGAGATAACGGTAAACGCGACCTACCAGCTGGGAGAAGGGCAGGGAGCACCCGTGGACAAGGGCTACACCCTGCCGGGCAACAGCAGGCGCACGATCTTCGTACCGAATGAGGTTGGCAGGGACAAGGACGTCTCGATCTATGTTTCGTCCGCATCGGACTTCCTGGCCGAGCGGCCTATGTACTTCGACTACACCTTTGCCGGTTCACATTGGACCGGCGGCCATTGTGTCATCGGCTCCCCCCAAACGGCCAACGAGTGGCTCTTTGCCGAGGGCTATACCGGAGACGGGTTCAATGAGTGGCTGTGCCTGCAGAACCCCGGAGATCAGGACACAACAGTTTCGATCACCTATTACACCCAAGAGGCGGGAGCACTGGAAACCAAAACAGAGACAATCCCAGCCAGGTCACGCAAAACCATTATGGTGAATCAGCATGCAGGGGGAGCTTACCAGCTTTCGACAGATATAAAAGTAACGGCAGGACCCGGAATAGTCGCAGAACGCCCCATGTACTTCAACTACGCGCACACAAGAGACGGCGGCTCGGACGCCCTCGGGTTAACTGCACCTTCCACGATCTGGTACTTCGCTGAAGGTTATACCGGCCAGTAGGGCTGCGAGAAATACATATCCTCATTTCATCGCTTGCTGCCGACTGCTTTGATGCGGATGAAGCGAGGCCTTAAAGAGCTGAGCATTTCAAGGCGATAAACACTTTGACAATAGGTGTTATCGATCAAGGATGGTGATTTGCGTGGCGGGAACTTTCAGCCGGAGCATGCAGATATTCAAAGAGAGCCTCGGAGTCCTTAAGCAGGACAAGGAACTCGTGCTCTTCCCCTTGATATCCGGGGCAGTGATGCTTGTGCTCACGGCTTCCTTTTTTGTACCGGTTATTCTTCTAAGCGGGATAAAGGATGGTAAGTTTCAAGGCAACCCCTTATATTACGTCCTTTTTTTCCTCTTCTACCTGGTGGGCTACTTTGTGGTCATCTTTTTCAATACAGGCTTGATAGCTTGTGTGCAGATACGCCTGAGCGGTGGCGACCCCAAATTCAGTGACGGCATGCGCTACGCGACGGGGAACATCGGCAAGATAGCGGGTTGGGCCCTCATTTCCGCAACAGTCGGAATGATTCTGCAGATGATCCGCGAACGGGCGGGGATACTGGGGAGGATAGCGGCGGGAGTACTGGGGCTGGCGTGGAACCTGATCACCTTCTTCGTGATCCCGGTAATGATCTTCGAGAGCGCTGGTGTAATAGAGGCCATTAAAAAATCTTCATCCCTCTTCAAGAGGACCTGGGGAGAGAACGTGGTCCTACGCTTCTCCCTTGGTTTGATAATGTTCCTCGCGGGCCTGTTGGGTATCGTGCCTATCGTCCTTGCTGCTATGACGAAGTCGCTCGTGGTGATTGTTATAGTGGGCGCGGTGGTTGTGCTCTACTGGTTCGCCTTGGGAATCATGAGCGCTGCGCTGAACGGTATTTTCGCAACCGCCCTTTACAACTATGCGACCACAGGGACAGTGCCGGCGGCGTTCAGTCCGAACGTGATCTCCGGCGCTTTTGAACAAAAGACCAAGAAGGGATTCTTCTCCCGTTAGAAAGATTGGACGGCGTAGTTACAGGATTTCTTGGAATCCAACAATAAAAAAAGCAAGCCAGATAATATAGCCTCCGGCCTGCTTATTTGTTGGTGGGCCCAGCAGGACTCGAACCTGCGACACGCGGATTATGAGTCCGCTGCTCTGCCGACTGAGCTATGGGCCCAATACTTTTCAGGTGCTTATTATAGCGCAAGTGATTGATAACGTAGCAATATGATTCCCGAGTGACCTAAGGTTGCGGGATTATGCCGGCGGCGACGTCGGTGGCATTCCGCCAGGTGGTGGCGGGGGTGGGACATAGCCGCCCTGCCAGGGTGTTGAACCCCATTGACCGGGGCTTCCTCCCCCGTAACCGTATGGACCTCCCTGTTGTGAGGGAGGTGCAGGCGGTTTGCGGAGTAGGATCAGCATGACGATTAGAAGCACGATGCCAAGAGCCAGCAAGCCGATGACTCCCGCAATCACCAACCATTTGTAATTTTGCTCATCGCCCTGCGCGCCCGAAACGTCATCACCATCAATCGCCTGTCGATCGATCTGGTCTCCTGTTTCCCCCAGTGACTCGATCATAGTAGTAAATGGCTCTTCCGCCGTCGATTGTATGAGATATGTATTCAAGCCGTCTTTCTTAATCCCCAGTTGATAGCCACCGGCCGACCAGGTCTGCCAGGCCCCAACCGGAGTCTCCCCGCTGATGTCCCCCTTGAACCTGACATCAAGTAAGTTGATATAAGCCGAGGCGAATTCCTGGGCGTCCTTATCACTGTCCCATGCGTAATCCTGGACAAGGAGTTTCTCGCCCGAATCACTGCGATAATAATGGTAATTATTACCACCCCAACCCGCAGCCGCGGTTTCAGCCTTAGCGTCCGAAAAATAGGGTTTGAATAATTCGTAGACGTCGAACTCCCCCAACACATTGTCGTATGCAAGCGCCCAGCCTTCGCCCAACTTGGCAGATGCATCATCCATGGTGATGCTTACCGGCGCTTCGTTCGCCGTGTATTTCTCGGGATGATATATCTGTTCGGTGCTCACAGGAGGATTTGCATACGCTTTATCAACCGCATCGTAGCCTCCCTTTCGCTTCAGATATTGCACGAAGGTCTGCCCTTCCTCATATTGGAACATTAGGCTGTCAACTAGATAAGCCGGGGTGCTCTTTAACACATCTGTTGACTGATTACCAAGCTCTGCTTGCAATTCAAGATTCTCTGAGGCATTCAGTTCTTCAATCATCCATGAAATCTGAGCTATTTGGGCATCCCCTTCTACCAAAGCGCTGGCGGCCATAGCGGCATCATCATCCGTCTCTGTTATGCTGCCTTCCGGATCAGCAAAGGGAGGGCGATACAGATTGAAATTCTGGTCCTGTAGATAGTGGATGAGCTCATGCGAAAGATAGAACCTGTCCATCACACTCATGGTATTCTTCTCCTCTGAAATGAGAAAAAGACTCTTGTCCTCCGGATCGTAGAGACCTGCCACGGCTCCAGTAAGAAGATTTATATATAGTTGTCTGAGATCAGAATCTTCGGGAATAAAGCCTAGCAATATATAGATATTTTGCGTATCCATAATTTCTTCTGGCGTATTGCTATCGATATCCTCTATCATCTTCTGTCGCAACGCATCTTGTGAAAGGTAATCGACCTTGATGCTCTGGCTCGCCTGCAGATCTCGGATCTCCTCGTCCTGCTCAAGGACCTCGTTCACTTCGCTCTGGTTTCCTTGTGCAAATACCGCTGTAAGTGAAATGGAAATCAGAAATATCGCGATCATAAGCACCGCAAAGAACTTACGCATTACCGCCGCTTACCTCCTTCACGCCGATGCGCGGGCATATTCTGTTGAGACAACATATCGGGCACTTTGGTTTCCGAGCCACGCATATCCGCCTCCCGTGATCTACGAGATTTACATGCAACCTGTACTTTATATCATCGGGAACCAGGCGGTCCATGAGCGCATGGGCCTTCTCGACACTGGCCTTAGTGGGAATTATTCCCAGTCGTTTACCGACCCTGTAGACGTGGGTATCGACAGGAAAAAAGGGGTAATTGAGGTTGAAAAGTAAGAGCACCGCAGCGGTCTTAGGACCCACTCCAGGCAAATCATCAAGATAGTATCTTGCTTCATCGGGACTCATATCCCTCAAGTTCTCGAGCGAATAGGAGCCGTTTTCCCGCTTGATAATATCGAGGAGCACTTTAATCCTCTCCGCCTTCACCCGCGAGATGCCCCCGGAACGAATCGCCCTCTCTATTTCATTCACGGAGGCTCCCCCTGCCGCTTCCCAGGTAGGGAATCGCTCCTTCAGTTGTGAAAAAGCGCGATGTGAATTTACGTCACTGGTGTTTTGGGAAAGCAGCGTCTGAATAAGGGCGTCCAGCAGATCCGGGAAGTGCGCTTCCCAGATCCGATCACCGTAGCACCTCAGCAAAAGGCTATCGACTTTGATGACACCTTTGCGATTTCCGAGACTTTGCCCTTCCAAACAATCCTCGCTTTTTTATATGAATATATATGTCTTTTTCAGGGTTTTACCAGAATAGCATATAGCCTCATCTATTGAATCCATACACTCCTGTTTGACAATTTATACAAATATTGCCGAAAATATCTAACAAATGGAGAAATTCGTCTGCAAGGGGGAGGTGAGCGGCTTGCCGAGAAGGGACAAAAGGGGCGACATCGTAAACGCGGGAATACAGGTTTTTTCGCGCAAGGGTTTCAATCGCTGTTCAGTGGAGGATATCCTGCAAGAAGCAAATGTGGCACGGGCTACGTTCTACAGCTACTTTGATAGCAAAAAAGACCTTTTCGTCGAGCTGATCGATAGAATCCTACGCACCATGTATGAGATCATGGCGGCAGAAATGCAGACTCTCCCAAGAAGCCTGGATGAGCTGCAGGAAAATACGAGGCGGGCAGTAGTAAAATTATTCGAGTTTTTCAGGGATAACCTGGAATTTGCTGCCATATACATCCAGGAAGTCATGGGTATGAACCCGGAGATCGATTATCGGATCGTGGAATGGCAGCAAAAAGTGGCAGAGCTCTTGAAGATCATCTTACAGACCGGGATCGAAAATGGAATGTTTCGGCCCATGGATGTCGATATTGTGGCCAACCTGATATCCGGCGCCCCCCAGCACCTGGGCTTGCACCTTTTTCTCTATACCGAGCATGTGGATATTCCGAGGGCGGCCGATGCCGTTGCTGATTACCTGATTTACGGACTCGCTCCGCGGGAAGAGACTAGCCTTCGGTCTCAGCTTTAGGCGGAAGGTCCAACTCCTCATTCTTCATCTCCGGCAGACTGCTCATTCCGAATAAACGCGCAGGCCCCTCTTCTATGGCCAGATTCTCATCGGCTAACTGCTGCATCTCGGCTACGAGCTGCTCGTTCTCCTGCTGGAAGAGGTGTGCAAAACGCTTCTGTGGCCGTAGATAGGCTTCAACGGGCTTGCGCTCTTTGGGTCGCCTTATTTTGGTAACTACCCCGTTCTCGATTTCAAAAATTGGGAACAACCCGGTTTCGACCGCCAGCCTTGCCAGTTCCAAGGTCTCCTCCGACTCATATCCCCATCCGGGCACGCAGGGCACCAGAATATGCAGATACTTTGATCCCTCTATCTCTAATGCCTTCTGCACCTTTCGCATCAGGTCCCTCGGCTCGGCTGGCGTCGCCGTCGCGACATATGGCACGCCGTGGGCTACGGCGATGAGAGGCATGTTTTTCTTACGCGTTACGTTCCCCCATGACAGGGTGCCGCTTGGACTTGTGGTCGTGCGAGCCGCGAAGGGGGTCAGGCTCGACCGCTGGTAGCCGGTGTTCATATACCCCTCGTTGTCATAGCAGACATATAAGATATCATGCCGCCTCTCGAACATTCCGCTCAGGCAGCCTATTCCGATATCGGCGGTCCCTCCGTCTCCCGCTTGCGCGATGATCTTTATACCGTCGTACTTTCCCATAGCCTTGAGGCAGGCTTCCATTCCCGATGCGACCGAGGCCGCATTCTCAAAGAGCGAATGTATCCAGGGGACTTCCCAAGAGGAGCGGGGATAAGTAGTGGTATAGACTTCGAGACACCCAGTGGCATTCGCGACGATCACTTTGGGGCCGGCGGCTTTCATGACCAACCGGGCGGCAATGGCCTGGCCGCATCCGGCGCAACCGGTGTGGCCCGGCTCCATGAGGTTTATGATTCTGCCTTCTCTCTCCATTAGCGTTCGTCCCCCATCACCACTTCCTCGTTGAGTCCGCGGAACTCGACCCTGCAGGACGGATTGTTTGCCAGGTCTCTCGCCACCTGCTTTATCTCGTCTATCTTGATATCCCTGCCGCCAAGTCCCATCACGAAACTCGATATGTCCGGCGATTCCTCCCCGCAGAACGCGGAGCGCATCTCCGAACACAAGGTTCCCTCGAGCCCCAGCGATATATCCTTCTCAATGACCCCGACTACCTCGATGCCTTGCAGCGCATCGTGAACCGCATTCATCGGGAAAGGGCGGAAGCAGCGTATCTTGAGAAGGCCCACTTTCAGGCCTTCGCGCCGCAACTCGTCTATCGCATCGCGCATCGTCCCGAGGAGAGATCCCATGGACACCAGCACGATGTCCGCTCCCTCCGTATCGTAGGTTTCGATCATGCCGCCGTGCCAGCGGCCGAACTCGGCCTCGTAGTCCCTGGCCACCTGCTCGATCAACGTCCTCGCTTCCATCATGTCGTTGTGCATGTTATAGCGAGTCTCCATATAGGCATCCGGCCCGACCATGGCACCCATAGTGAAAGGGTCATCGGGATCCAAGCGATAGGAGGGCTTGTATGGTGGCAGGAAACTGTCAACTTTTTCCTGTGCCGGCAACTCGACCGGCTCCACTGTATGCGTCAGTACAAAACCATCCATGCACACCATCACCGGGATCATTAATTGCTCGGCAATTCTGAAGGCCTGGATGTGAGTATCGAGCGCCTCCTGATTATCCTCGACAAAGAGCTGGATCCATCCCGAGTCCCGTATGGAGACGGCATCCTGCTGATCATTCCATATATTGATGGGCGCGGAGACCGCGCGGTTGGCGCAAGTCATAACGACGGGGAGACGCAGGCCCGCGATGTTGAACATTACCTCCGTCATGAGCAATAACCCTTGAGAGCTGGTTGCGGTGTAAGCACGACCCCCGACCGCACTGCCGCCCAGGACTATGGAAGCCGCCCCGAATTCGCTTTCAGCCAACACATAGCCGGCATGCATCCTTCCATCGGCGACCATACGCGCGAGTTCCTCGACTATGTGCGTCTGGGGGGTGATGGGATAGGCGCATACCAGGTTGGGGCGGCAGAGCCTGACCGCTTCGGCTACTGCCTTTGAACCTTCGAGCATGCTTATCACTTGGAATCACTTCCCTTGCCGCCGCCACTCGGCACCGGTTCTTCGCAGCCTGCCTCGAGAACCATATCTATGTCGTCCACCGGACACTCATTGGCACAGATGCCGCAGCCCTTGCAATAGTCGAGGTTTACGTCAAACCTTTTTTTTCCGAGCTGGTAGATGGTGCCCTCGGGGCAGCCCATGAAGCACCTCTGGCAACCGATGCACTGATCCTGCTTAAAGACCGGATGCTTGCCCCTCCAGGCCTTGGTCAGATTCTTGAGGCTTGATCCCGGTTTTACGCGCCTGGCAACAAACCTCGGCATTATCCGCACTCTCCTATCTGTTCGCAGGCCTTGATAGTGGCTTCCGCTTCCTTTTCGCCCAACTCACCTGGAAAGCGCTCCCTTATGGCTTGCGTCACGGCATCCAGCTTAACCAGGCCGGTGGCGCAGGCAAAGGCACCGACCATCACCACGTTAAAAATGGGTCTGCCAATAATTTCCATCGCCACCTTCAGTGCCGGAACCGTGTAGATCTTGTAACCCGCGTCGATTGGCAGTTCCTCACCAGGTAATGTCGTATTGACTACAACCGAGCCTCCCGGTTTCAGGCCCTTCATGACGTCGCCGGAGTAGATCAGCCCGGCATCCTGAATGATAAGGTATCCCGGTTCATAGATCTGCTGCCTGAGGCGGATCGGACGGTTGTCGATTCTAACGAAGGCGACGACCGGAGCACCCTGCCTTTCCGCCCCGAAACTGGGAAAGGCTTGTGCGTACTTGCCATCGGCAAAAGCGGCTTCCGCGAGTAGTTCAGCCGCGGTGACGTTTCCCATCCCTCCTCGGCCGTGAACGCGTATTTCTTCCATGTCCCCTCCGCTGCCAAAAACTATTCCCGACGTACAAGCAGATTAAACGACGCGCGAGGGGCGGTCAACACGTTCAAATCCATGCCGGTCTTGAATGATCATCATTGCGAGGAGCGAAGCGACGAAGCAATCTCTAGATGGCCGATTCTTCTTAAGACTACCGAGGCTATGGAGGCAATTGTACGAGTGTCATTGCGAGGAGCGAAGCGACGAAGCAATCTCTAGATGGCCGATTCTTCTTAAGCATAATTCAGAAATCAGGATCTATAGATTGCTTCGGAAGACCTCGCAATGATATAGGGCAAGAAGGACATGAACCATGGCAAGTTGTATAATCAATTGACACAAATTGCTGGTAGCAAAAACCCACATTCCGGGGGGGCGATGAGGACGGGAGGTGGGACTCATGTTTTCGGGACGTATGTTTGTGGCGCTTCTTCTTCCGTTGGTCCTTATTTTCGGCTGTCTCTATCTCGTTACCACCGGCGTCGATCATAATGATGTGAGAGTCGCGGGGGCACTCGTGAGTGCAGATCAAGCCGATGCGACGATTAAGAGTTGCGCTATCATCCAAGATAAGGGGACCAGAAAACTTCTGTTGGGATTGGATATCTCCAATGGCGGCAAAAATGATCTGGCTTTGAACGCCCAAGAACTCAAGATCGTGCTTTCGAGGAAGGACCGGCCGCTGGGAAATAAGGCCCAAGCCGGAATCTTCCAGCCTCTTTCCTCTTCTTCATATTGTGGCGCGGCCCCGGGAAGCCAATCCATCGTACCTCCCAACAGCACCCGCTCTTACACCCTTTATTACTGGGCTGAAACCCTGCCCGAGGGTAGCGAATGGGATGATTATTTCCTGATGCTCGAGTGCTACAGCACACAATCGTCATTCTTATTGAGCAAGCAACTCGACCCGGAAAACAAATAATACGTTTCATACCGCCACCTCCTGCAGATACTAATATCGCTGGATGATGAACGTCTATTACCGGAGGTGAGCAAGCATGGATCAATGCCAGCTGTGCGGCGCGGCGATGACCTGCGTCGAGGAAAGCGACGAGTGCGACGTCGAGAGCGTATTCTGCAGTGTCTGCCTTGAACACGGCGAGTGGACCAAATCGCCTGCGGAGCAATTGAAGTCGCAGCTTATCCTTACTTTTGAGGAAAGAATGGAGATGGCCAACGAGGAGGCCGTTGAGAAGGCGGAGCAGATACTCGAGCGCCTCGAGGAGATGAACCGCTAGATTTGGTTGTGCCAATCCTGAAGCGGTTTAACTTCCATGCCTCGTTCAAGGATTGATTCAATGCCGTGAAGGGCGGCATGAGCTGCGCTCATCGTTGTGATCACGGGGATGTTATAAAGGACCGCGTAACTGCGAATGGAGAGCTGGTCGGTTCGCGGCCGTTTGCCCGATGGCGTGTTTATAATCAACTGAATCTCCCGGTTCTTCATGCAATCGACAACGTGGGGCCGCCCCTCATGCATCTTGTTGAGGACCCTGACATCGATTCCATTACGCGTTAAGACCTCGGCGGTACCTTTAGTGGCGAGGATATCGAAGCCGAGTTCGGCGAGCCGGCGCGATATATGGACTATGTCTCGCTTGTCGCTGTCCTTCACGCTGACGAAAATATTGCCAGTTCTTGGTAGGCCGGACCCGGCCGCCATCTGCGACTTCGCATAGGCCATACCCAGGTCGTTGTCTATGCCCATCACTTCGCCGGTTGATCGCATCTCGGGGCCGAGCACCGTATCCACCCCCAGGAATCGGTTGAAGGGGAGCACCGCTTCCTTCACCGCGATGTGCTTGATCTCAACCTCTCCCGTTACCCCCAGGTCCTTTAGCGTGCGGCCGAGCATGACCTTGGTCGCCACCTTCGCCCAGGATATTCCAGTCGCCTTCGAGACATATGGGACGGTCCGTGATGCGCGTGGGTTTACTTCGAGGACGAAGAGTTTCTCGTCCTTTACGGCATACTGAATGTTCATCAGCCCGATTACCCTAAGCTCCCTGGCCAGGGCGTAGGTCGCTTCCTTGATCTCATCAACCATGCCCTCTCCCAGAGAGAAGGGAGGCGTTGCGCAGGCCGAATCGCCGGAGTGAACTCCCGCTTCCTCGATATGCTCCATCACTCCCGCTACCACCACGTCCGTGCCGTCGGCGATCGCGTCCACATCGATCTCCACTGCTTCCTCCAGGAACTTGTCGATGAGCACCGGATGGTCGGGCGACACCTCGACGGCGCCCCGCATAAACTCCTCCAGCGCAGTGTCGTCATAAACGATCTCCATCCCGCGGCCACCCAGGACATAGGAAGGGCGGACCACAACCGGATAGCCGATCTGGTGTGCGACATTGACGGCTTCCTGGTAAGATCTGGCAGTGCCGTTGTTCGGTTGGCGCAGTCCTAGCTTATCGAGAAGAGCCTTGAAGCGGTCGCGGTCCTCGGCGCGATCTATCGAATCGGGGCTGGTGCCGATAATGGGGGCGCCTTCGCGCATGAGCGGAACGGCCAGGTTCAACGGAGTCTGGCCGCCGAACTGGACGATGATTCCCTCCGGCTTCTCCCGCTCCACGATCGCCATCACATCCTCCAGGGTGAGCGGCTCGAAGTAGAGGCGGTCCGAGGTATCGTAATCTGTTGAGACCGTTTCCGGATTGTTGTTTACCATTACCGATTCGTAGCCTTCTTCCTCCAGGGCGAAGGAGGCGTGCACACAGCAATAGTCGAACTCGATGCCCTGACCGATGCGATTGGGTCCGCCACCCAGGATCATCACCTTCGGCTTATCCCCCTCGACGTGGGCCAGCGGCTCCTCTTCCCGTTCATACGAAGAATAATAGTAAGGTGTATATGCCTCAAATTCCGCCGCGCATGTATCGACCAGTTTGTATACGGGATTCAGCCCTATAGCCGCCCTTGTCTCCCGGATCGAACCCTCATCGCTTCCCAACAAATTTCCCAGTTGGACATCAGAGAAGCCGAAAGACTTGGCCCGGAAGAAATCCTCCGAGTCCAGATCTTCCAGGCTCTTCCTGGAGAGATATTCCTCCATTTCCACGATTTCCCTGATGTTTTCCAGGAACCAGCTGTCCACGTGTGATATCTCGTGCATCTCACGCACGCTCATCCCGAGTTTGAGCCCGTATCTGAAGAAATACAGCCGCTCGGCGTTTGGCGTCGTCAGTTTTTCCCGCACAACTTCGAGAGCTTCCTCCCTTTCCTCCGGCGTCTTGATTGCAGCAAGCGCCTGCCATTCCTTACGATCGCTGCCGAGACCGAAGCGGCCTATTTCCAGGGAGCGGATTCCCTTTTGCAGCGCCTCTTTGAAGGTACGGCCGATGGACATCACCTCTCCCACCGACTTCATGGAAATACCCAGGGAAGCGTCGGCCTTAGGAAATTTTTCGAATGTGAAGCGCGGTATTTTTACCACGCAGTAGTCGATCGTCGGCTCGAAAGAAGCTGGGGTCTCACGGGTGATGTCATTCGGTATCTCATCCAGGGTGTATCCAACGGCCAGCTTGGCCGCTATCTTCGCGATGGGAAAGCCGGTGGCCTTGGAGGCGAGGGCGCTCGATCGCGAGACCCGGGGATTCATCTCGATGATCACCATGCGGCCATTTGCGGGATTAATAGCGAACTGGATATTGGAGCCACCCGTCTCCACTCCAATCTCCCTTATTATGGCAATCGCCGCATCCCGCATGAGCTGGTACTCGCGGTCAGTCAAGGTTTGAGCCGGGGCGACAGTGATCGAATCACCTGTATGAATTCCCATGGCATCGAAGTTCTCGATGGAGCAGATAATGACGACGTTGTCGGCCAGATCGCGCATCACCTCGAGCTCGTATTCCTTCCAGCCGATAACCGACTCCTCGATGAGGATCTCGTCGATCATTGATGCATCGAGGCCGCCGGCGCAAATCTGTTCGAATTCCTCGGAGTTGAAAGCGATGCCTCCGCCGGTACCTCCCAAGGTGAAGGACGGCCTTATTATCAGGGGGAAACCAAGATCTTCAGCGACCGCCCTCGCCTCGTCCATTGAATGGGCGAGGCCCGAGCGAGGCAAGTCCAATCCGATGGAAGCCATGGCGTCCCGGAAGAGTTCCCTGTCTTCCGCCTTTTGAATTGCCTCGTACTTGGCGCCGATCATCTCCACACCATATTTTTCCAGCGTGCCCATCTCTGCCACCTTCACCGCGGTGTTTAGCCCGGTCTGGCCTCCGAGCGTGGGAAGCAAAGCATCCGGCCGCTCTTTCTCAATGATTTTGGAGACTACTTCGGGGGTTATGGGTTCGATGTAAGTTCGATCGGCCATCTCCGGGTCGGTCATGATCGTCGCCGGATTGGAATTGACGAGAACAACCTCGTATCCCTCCTCCCGCAGCGCCTTGCAGGCTTGCGTCCCGGAGTAATCGAACTCGCATGCTTGCGAAATAATAATGGGGCCGGACCCTATTATCAAAATCTTTTTGAGATCTTCGCGCTTAGGCATTTCCGTCACCCCTTGCTTCGCGCATGTCCTTCAGGAAATCGCCGAAGAGGTAGACGGCATCGTGTGGGCCGGGCGAATCTTCGGGATGGAATTGCACGCAATAGGCCGGGTAGTTCTTGTGCCGGAAACCCTCGAGGGTGTCGTCGTTTAAGTTTATGAAAGTCGCTTCGGTGTCACCGGATACGGTTTCCAGGTCCACGCAGAAGCCGTGATTCTGGGCCGTGATGAGAATGTTTCCCCGCTGCAGGTCCTTTACCGGTTGGTTGGCGCCACGGTGGCCGAACTTGAGTTTATAGGTCCTTCCCCCGAGGGCGAGCCCCAGTATCTGGTGCCCGAGACATATACCGAAGATGGGCTTTACACCAAGGAGTTTTCGCACCTCACCGACGAGATATGGAACTCCCTCCGGGTCACCGGGCCCGTTGGATATAAACACTCCGTCGGGGTTTTTCTCCAGCACTGCCTGCGCCGTTGCAGAGGCCGGGACTATTGTGACTTCACAGCCGAGCGCGCTAAGGATGCGCAATATATTACGTTTGATACCGCAATCATAAGCTACAACCCGAAGCGGACGCTCGCCATTACCCGAGATAGCGGGTAAGACTCCCGCTCCCATGGGAGGAATATTCTTATCCTCCCAGCGGTAGGGCGATTGGCATGTAACTTCCTTTACCAGGTCGAGCCCGACGATGCCGGGCGCTGTATCCAGCTCATCCTTTAAGGACCTCAAATCCGCGTCCTCGGAAGAGATGATGCATTTCATAGCCCCCCGGGAACGGATGTGCCGGGTAACCGCCCGGGTATCGACCCCTTCGATTCCCACAATGTTGTGCTCGATCAGGTACTCCTCGAGCGAGTGCGTTGCCCGCCAGTTGGATGGATAGCGGCAACACTCCCGCACAACGAAGCCTTCCACTTGCGGTCCGCCGGACTCGGCATCTTCCGAATTGACGCCATAGTTGCCTATCAGGGGATAAGTCATGGTGATGATCTGGCCTTTGTAGGATGGGTCGGTTAGGATCTCCTGATAACCGGTCATGCTGGTATTGAAAACCAGCTCACCCGTCCGGATACCACTGGCTCCAAATGGGGTTCCGGGAAAATATTTGCCGTCTTCGAGCAGGATTACGCCTTTTTTCACGTCTCCGATTTTCCCCTTCCGTAGAATCAAATCCCAGGTCAAGCCAATTTTTCAGGCTTTGGCCTCCGTCTATTATATGGAAAGCATAAGACACATGAAAGGATGGTTGACGGTAGGATCCACAGGCTTGGCCTGAGAATCATCAACCATCCGAAATTCATCTATTTAGTGTTATTCCTGAAGGTTTGTGCTCGCTTATGTTGACACCCGAAACACAATGGAAATAAACTTCGCTTGAACTCTAGGGGAAAGGACCTGATGATATTTTGGCCTACTCGGCGAACCGGAAACAATCCTCAACATTGGCGATGATTGTTCAATTCAAGAAATCACGACTAAGGGGGAATGAGACATGAGCATGACCAAGCCCAACCGATCGGGAGCGACACTGTCCAAGAATCGCACACCGGACAGTGTAAGCCCGTTCAGCGGCATGTGCACTACCTGCGTCGAAGGCTGTATTGGTATGTGCGAGATCGGCAAGTCCGCTTATCGGGGGCCCGAACTGATTTATCCGCAGCCATTCGGAACCATGACAGCTGCTTCCGAGAAGGATTACCCCATCGACCTCTCCCATTTCAATATCATGGGGAGTGCCGTGGGCGCCCACGGAGTGCCGGCCGACAGCGAACATGCCGTATTTACCAATGTGAATCTTGAGACAACTATCGGCAACGAGAACCCCATCAAGCTGCGCCTGCCTATCGTTGTCCCCGGTCTTGGATCGACCAATGTAGCCAAGAGAAACTGGGAAGCCCTGGCAGGCGGCGTCGCCATGTCCGGCTGCGTTCTGACTATCGGTGAGAACGTGTGCGGCATGGATGACGAAGCCCAAATAGAGAATGGCCAGATCGTAAAATCTCCGGACATGGAGAGCCGCATCAAGGCTTTTCGCGATTGGCAGGTCGAAGGCTACGGCGATATCGTCGTCCAGTTCAATGTCGAAGACACAAAGCTTGGCGTTCCTGAATACGTACTTACCAAGCTGGGTGTAGAAACCGTCGAGCTGAAGTGGGGCCAAGGAGCCAAGGACATCGGAGGCGAAGTCAAGCTCTCGACCATTGAGAAAGCACGCTCGATGAAGGCGAAGGGATATATAGTGCTCCCCGATCCCGATGACCCTGAAGTCGAGGAAGCCTTCCGCTCACACGGTATCCGCGAGTTCGAAAGGCATTCCCGGCTGGGAATGGTATCTGAGGAAGGTTTCGCGGCGGGCGTGAAGCAGATGCGCGATCTCGGAGCGAAGCGCGTCTTTCTAAAGACCGGCGCTTACAGGCCTGCCGATCTGGCACGCGCAGTAAAGTATGCTTCGGATAACAAGATCGACCTCCTTACCGTCGATGGTGCCGGCGGGGGCACGGGAATGAGCCCGTGGCGAATGATGAACGAGTGGGGAGTCCCCACGGTTGAGCTCTGCTGCCTTACTTACGAGTATGTCGACTATCTGGCCAAGCAAGGCAAGTATGTTCCGGGGATCGCTTTTGCGGGAGGTTTTGTCCTCGAGGACCAGATATTCAAGGGTATAGCCCTTGGTGCTCCATACGTTAAGGCTATCGGAATGGCGAGAGGACCTCTCTGCGCAGCCATGGTAGGGACGACAGTGGGCAATCGAATTTCCGAAAAGAACTTGCCCAAGCAGTTCGAGAAGTACGGCCAAAGCCTGGAGGAAATATTCTTCGAGGCTTTCAATCTGCGCGAGACATACGACGGCGATTTCGAAAAGCTGCATCCGGGCGCGATCGGCTTGTACACCTATTACCAGAGGCTGGCCCAGGGTCTGTCACAGTTGATGTGCGGCGCCAGAAAGTTCGCGCTGGAATACATCACTAGAGATGATATTGCGTCGCTCACGAAAGAGGCCGCGGATATTTCAGGCATACCATATGTGACCGAGTTGGATAAGGAGCAGGCCTGGGAGATCATCAAGTCGTAGAGATGAATCAGGAATCAGAAGAGGGCAGGTTCGTATAGAGCCTGCCCTTCCTATATGCATTGTTCAATCGGATTCTTTGACGCCCTCTATGAACTCTCGTATCTCCTCCATGAACCGGCCCCAATTGAATATGAGTGCCAGCACTATCCATCCCAGGAAAACCCAGCCCCAGAGCGGGGCATCCGTGAAAGAAAAGACAATGGGCATGGCGGCTATTGGCGCCGCAACCGCCATCATCACCGATTTCTTGGTCCAGATTATTCCGATGATCGCGGCATAAAGCGCGTAGAAAAGAAAGGGAATCACTGGCACGAAGCCCGCGGTAATGAAATAGAGAAAACCTGAATAGATGAGGGTTAGATCCACCGCGAAATCCATTGCTCCAATAAACGTCTGACGCTTCTTTGGATCAAGGCGCGCCATACGCCCATCGAGCACATCCGTTGTCCATCCTATCAAGGTGAGGGCGACCACCAGGGGAAGTAATGATTTCTCCGCAAAGAAAGCGCAGAGCACAATGAGGAAACCCATGAAGAGGCGGGTTACGGTAAGTACATCCGCTATAGTCTTTGCGTTTTCGATTGTGCGCGCTTTGAGACTGTCCTCTTTCATGAAGATATTGTACCCACAGCTTTTAGAGGTTGGCAAAAAGCAAAGCCAATCGCTTAGCGACGAGCGCAGTTGCGAAGGACGGAGTGACGAAGCAATCCCGATGGAGCGCGTGATATAGAAGGGGCCGCGGTCTCACTGGACTACGGCCCCTAATAATAGATTGGTTTCTAGCACATGCTTGGATTGAGTCGATCATACTGTGGAGGCAGCTGTATCTTCTTGGTCTGCTGCTCCGCATCAGGGTTGAGCACGTTAGTCTTGGCTTCCTTCGCCTTCTTGGTAGAGACGGCCCTAGCGCAAATCTTTATGGGGGTTTCCGACTTCGCGCCATAAGTGAGAAGGTCATCCCAGCCTTCCCTATCCGCTCCCAAATCATTGAAAACCTCTTCGAGTATAGAGATTATGTTCGGGATCAATGGGCAGAACTTCTGATCGAAATATTCTCTCTGCTCATCATTAAAAGTGCAGAGAGGCGTATCCAGGAAGAGCATTATCGGTGGAGGTATAGGGGAACCTTGTTGATCCAATTTATTGGATAGCTTGCGAGTAAAAAAGCTGGTCCTTATATCCAGTTTCGGTGGAGTATTGGATCTATCCTCGAAGTCCTGCATTTGTCTCCCTCCCTTTTGCGCCATACTTTCGATACCCGTTGCAGCCCTTACATCGAGCGCTTAAGACAAATCTGTTTACCGTTTCGATCTTGCTTTTTATATGGCTAATGCGAATAACACCGCAATTTAGGCCTCTTGACCTGCAAACCCTCTAAAAGTAATCGGCAATTGGGATACAGGTCTTTAACAAATATCTGGAAAGCATAAATATAAATTGTGCGGATTGCAGTGAGTGGCTAGACGCGAATGCTCTTTATCTTGTCTCCTACTCCGCTGGCTTCGCCCTCCCCTGAAAAGAAGGCCACCGACTTATCGATCTTCTCCGCTAGTTCAGGCAGCTGATCGATGGTAAGGGTATCGGGGGTCGTGCCGATCAATTCGCAGTTCTTTTTTACCGTAGCTTTGGCTATGAACTCTCCCAGGATATCAGATAGAAGCTTCTCTATCTCTTGAGCCAGTTTATTTGCCAAAACCTTCCCCTCCCAGAATACTGTCGAGCCCGCTTGATAATCCACGGGTTTTTTCTTGAAACGGCCTTTGAGTACCTTCTCTTTTCTCCTAGCTTTTATCTGAAGTTCGCCGGCCGCTCCTCATAGACCCCTTCCTAAGCCTCAATCTTGCCTAACTTGTTATCGGAGCCAACCATCTCTTGCTTAATACCTGAATGAATAAGAAACATTTGTGCGGACTCCCTGGTCATGAATCGAAGTGAATTTATCTTCATTTAAAGCCCTTTTACAAAAATTGTTGGCGACCGCATGGTATCATATAATTTGTTTTCACCTGCTGAATAAATAAGTTGCGAGAAAGCCTGAAAGAGTTTCGCTCCCCGGTGGCTCAACAGGTAGAGCGGGTGGCTGTTAACCACTAGGTTGGGGGTTCGAGTCCCTCCCGGGGAGCCAGCAAACTAAGCGAGGCCGAGAGGCCTCGCTTTTCGCTAAGAGTCTTTGATATTCGAATTACGGATAGCGAATGTCAATCGTCGTCGGCGTCGGGCTGCGTCGCCTGCTGCCCTCCCGGAACGGTTATCCCGCTGACCCGCGGCTCGGGCACCTTTGAATCCGTGCCCTTCGCATCTTTCCAGAGGATTTCATTGAGGACCGCGTAGTTTACGGCATCGGCAACGCTCCAGTTCATCTCGCCCGAGAGCTCGGCCAGATGCCGGCGCGGATCGTTTAGTCCATACGAGGTTAGGCTCGGGTTCACCTCGCCGATGATGTTCTGCGGCGGCAGAATGGCGGTGTATACATCATCGTTGCTTGGGGCGGAGTCCCATCCTCCCATAATGGGGTTGGCAAAGTGATCGTACTGGCTCATGGGAGATAAGCCAAGCAAAAGCTCCATGCTCTTCAACACGCTGTTTGTGTCATAGAAATGAGAATCCACGGTCGATTTCTTGATCCAGGGGCTTATCACCTGGGCAAAGGAACGATGGGAATCAACGTGATCGGGGCTGAACTGGGCATCGTCTTCCACGACGAAGATAACCGTGCTTTCCCAGATGGGGCTCTTGCTCACGGCTTCGACCAACTCGCCGACGGCATAGTCGTTGTCCGCCATCATTGCTTCAGGAGAGCCGTAGCCCGGGTTCAATCCCATGGTGTGATCGCGCCCTAACCGCACTGTCATGAAAGCCGGAACGCTTTCGCCGGTCGGGTCCTCCTTTAACATCTCCTTGAACTCGCGGTTCCATTCCGAAAAACGGCTGGGCTGCGCCTGCACCGGCGAGTTTAGCGAGGCGTAGTAGCCCGGGGGGTTCCCAGCGGTCAGTCCCAGGGAAGTAGCATCGAAACCGTACTTCAACCACGCGTCGCTTTCGGCATAATTGAAATCGAACTTGCGGTAGTCGTAGTCGGTGTATCCGGCCACTTGCCCCTCGGGGGTCGGAATATGTCCCGGGGGAGCAAGACCTGCGACTGTGGGATAGTTGTCCGGAATCTTGAAGGGGGGTGTCGAGGGGGTTCCGCTCGACAGGAAGAACCCGTAGTTGCGGTAGGTCAGCCCCGCATTTCTTACGCCGTCCCAGATATATCCCGCGGGAGACTCGGCCACATTCGGAATGCTCGGCGCCGCTATGCCCGTCGGGGAGAGAGAGTTCCCATCCTGATCCTTAGCCGGGTAACCGCCGGTTATGTAGCCGTTGACCTGACCTTCGAAACCGTAATTGATTTGGTATGTGGCAAGGGAGAGCTGATATACGTAGGGGATAATTTTTATGGTGTATGCATTAGCCAGGCTTTGAGTGCACCACACCCAGCCTTCGCCGCTTACCGGGGCATTGTTGTAGAAGTTGTCGAGAAGGATGAAGCGCTCCGCCAGGGCGTGCTGATTGGGGGTGATCTCTCTCCCGTACAAGGTGAGCGAGGGGTCGCCGTTCCCTTGGGGTAGATCCCCAAGAACCTGATCGTAGCCGCGATTCTCCTTTATTACATAGATCACATGTTTGATCTTGCCCGATTTGATACCAAGGTCAGCCAAGGTACTATCGCCGGAACTCCCCATTGCCGGAGTGTTCTGGTTGTTCCGTATCACTTGGTCGGTGGAATTGGCAAGATCTGGTAATGCCTGGGCTAGATCGATCCTGGAGACGTTCCCCGGAATGGAATTCAGAACATATCCAGGGCCGGGGGCAGCCGACCATGCAGGGGGTTTGACGCCGGAATTGATTCCCAGCACATCAGGATCGAGATAATTAAAGTTGGGGTTGGGATTCATTGCGCTGGTTCCCCATCCGTTGACGACGAGCAAGGTATTACCATCGACTGCGGTAGTAAGAGCCGTCGGATACCACCCGACGGGGATGTAGCCGCTCAACTCGCCATTCTCTGTATCGATGACGCCTATCGCATTGAAATCGCCAAGCGACGCATACAAAGTTTCCTCGTCCAGCGAGAGCGAAAGGCCTGAAGGAGAGACGCCGGGTAGATTGATGACATTGGAGGGGCGTAGCAACACCGTTGCCTTCACATGGGCCTGATCGTTGGCGACGTCTACAACCGATATCGTATCGCTTCCCGCATTAGCTATGTATAAAAGCGTTTGAGCTTTGTTCAGGAGAAGTGCAGACGGTTGGCTGAGGTTGGTTATTTTCGAGGCCAGGACAATATGACTTGGGTCAGTGGTGTTGAGGATATAGACGCTGCCGTCCCGCTGGCTCGCTACATAGGCTCTGGTTCCATCTGATTTTGCGGTTATGGCATACGGGAATGATGGTGTATTCGTGTTGGCTTCGTCCATGAACGTGTAGCTTCCCAACCGGGCGCCGTCGCTCGCCCGATACATGGAGAGCGTGGACGCCGGCTGATAGCTGGCTTGCAGATCGACGGAAAAGTAATTGCTCATGAAGATGGTTCCATTGGCGAAAGCAATGCCCGCCGGCTGGTCAACGGGCATGTATGGAATAGGCTTTTCAGGGATAGTGCCCGTCTGAGTCAGGGTTCCATCGCTCGCGAGAGTCATAACGGCAACAGTCCCATAAGCTCCCTGGGCCGCATAGAGCACCCATTTGTCGTTATGGGGCGTTGGATCGAAGGCCAATCCATAGAAGAGTCCGCCGTTCGGTATGCTTGGATCATCCGCCGGAAAGGCGAGCGAACTTATTACCACGCCGTCGCTTACCCTCACGGTGCTCAGGCGCGCATCCAGGCAACTGGACGTGGTGACAGCGTAATTGCCATCGGGACTGAGTGCAATGTTCAACGGCATGTTCCCGACAGCGTCACTGGTTGCGCCCGCCGGAGTTATTTGCCGGCCGTTGACGAGGATGTTGGAAGCGGATTGCGATGAGGACTTAGAACCGCATCCAAAGGAGAATAGACCTAAGGTAATTAATGTCATTACTGCGGCTATCGGCCGGTAACGGCGCCACAGCATGCTGAAGCCGACGTTTCCCCTTATCCACCTCTCCATGTCACTAATCATAACACCCGGAAGCGACAAGAAACGATCGCGATACGACACTAAAGTATTTTTCAAAGCAGCGTCGAAGGAATCTCAGGAATAAGAGTCCGAGACCAGGAGGAGGGAGTGAGATGATGGTGAAGAAGGTCGGCATCACATTCGCATTGGTTGCCATCCTGTGCGCGAGCGGGTTGCTGGCAGGTTGCGGAAACAGCTCTCCATCTTCGACTAACAACGGCCCCGATTATTCGAACACGGTGAACTGGCTGGCGTTGCCCTCCTCACAAGAGGCCAAGGAGGTCGATGTCTTCTTCCTCTATCCCACGGTCTATCAGCAATCCAGCGAGAGCGACCCGATGGTCTGCGCGATCGACAACCCTCAGATGCAGGC
>Ga0154635_129_pt2 | contig 23623 bp, 19 predicted proteins | sample Rifle2008BG13ft_FD_116064 | JGI IMG/M metagenome (GOLD analysis project Ga0154635, IMG submission 116064) | Solincola sediminis RBG_13_55_18
CGGCGCAAGACCTCTCAGCCGAGGTTTTCGAATCAAGCGCTAAAGGGAAGAGCTTGATCCGCCTCGTCTCTCGATACGAGGATGAACTGACTACGCTCCGTCTTGTAGATACGGCTTCCGCCTCTAAGATGGCGGCCGATGCACTTAGGAAAGACTCTGTTTTTCTCCCCCCGGATTTATTGATAACGATTCCTGAAGATATAGAGAAGGGACTGAGCGGGCTCGAGCGGGCGATGTGGGAATCTTTACCCCGGGATGCCAAGCATATCTTACCAACCGATCAACCCTGCACCAATACCGGTGGGTCCATGAATGATGCTTCACTCCTTGCCTGGCTTTCGAGGCCGTCTGATGCCCCTGCTCCTTTCTTCGACGGCACCTGCGAGATATACCGCGCGGCGGGCGAGTCGAACGAGGTGCGAGAGATGTTGCGCAGGATCCTCGAAGCGGGCATACCCTTCGATGATGTCGAGATATTGTATAGCGATTCAAGCACTTACCCGTACTTGATTTACGAGATCTGCTCGAAGTTATCCGATGCCGTGCCGGTCACTTTCAGCGAAGGCGTTCCGCTCCGATACTCCCGACCGGCCCGCGCGCTGGCCGGCTGGTTGTCCTTTATAAGAGGCTCTTTCAAGCAATCCGATCTCGCCTGTTTGATTCAGGAAGGCCTCCTGGACATGGGAGAACCGGCGCCTACTTTCAGTTTTTCTTCACTCGCCAATGAACTCCGCAGCCTGCCAATCAGATTCAGCAAGGATCGCTATCTGCCGGCGATCGACTTTGCGCTATCGCATTCAGAAAACGCGCAGCGCGTCGAACTGCTCAGTGCTTTGAAATCGCTTGTAGAAGACGTGCTTGCATGGGCCCCGGAAAACGGCAAGGGATTGAGAACCAATCTCGAAGGAGCCAGGCTTTTTCTCGAGCGGAGGGCGCGCTGTGTAAACGAGCTGGATGAATATGCGCGCCGGCGAATGCTGGATGGGGTCGAAGAGCTGGCCCGCTGCCTCTCTCTCGACCAGCCGGCCTTCAATATCGAAGATTGGTTGGGCGAGCTCATACGTTTCGGGCGAGTAGAGGGTGAAGGACCCCGCCCCGGATGCCTGTACGCGTCTCCACTGCATTCCGGAGGCCACAGCGGACGAAGTCATATTTTTATGCTCGGATTGGATGAGGGCCGTTTTCCCGGTGCCGGCCTGCAGGATCCGCTTCTTCTCGATGGAGAACGGGGAAGAATATCCGGTGACCTTTCAACGGCGGGTGCAAGGCTGAGTGAAAGCCTGGAGGAATTCTCCCGGTTGGCGGCCAGAATAAGAGGGAAGATAACGCTAAGCTACAACTCCCGGGACATCGAAGATGACAGGGAGATTTTTCCCAGCCAGGCAATCCTATCCGCCTTTCGCATCCTTTCCGGGAAGAAAGACGGCCTTCTCACTGATTTCCTGGCTTGGATTCCCGAGCCTTGTTCCTTTGCGCCAAGCGATCCACAGCGGTCACTTGATACGGCCGAATGGTGGCTCGCCCATCTCTCGCGAGGTTCCCTCGAAGGCCGGCAGCCACTGTTGGCGACAGCCTTCCCCCATCTCGGACGCGGTTTTCAGGCACAAGCGGCGAGGGCTAGCGACCTTTTCACCGTCTATGACGGCTGGGTTCCCGAGGCTGGTAGAGACCTCGATCCTGGCCGGCCGGGAGGAACGATACTATCGGCGAGCCGGCTGGAAAAACTTGGCAAGTGCCCTTTCGAGTACTTCCTTGAATACGTCCTTGAAGTAAAGCCTCCCGAAGATAATTCTCCTGACCATTCCCTGTGGCTGGCAGCAAAAGAAAGGGGAGACCTCCTGCACGCCGTATTCAGAAAATTTCATCATCTGATGTGCCGGGAGTATCTGAGGCCGCAATTCGAACGCGACCGCGGCCTCCTGGAAAATATCCTGGAGACGGAAGTCCTCGCATGGAAGAACACCAAGCCCCCGCCAAATCGGGAAGTATTCGAGGCGGAGATGGACGAGCTGCGTAATACGGTTTCAATCTTCCTTTATGAGGAGGAACGTTCCTGCCGGCAAAGGGAACCGCTTTATTTCGAGGCGGCTATCGGGCTCAGACCTAAGGGTGAGGGCAACTCAATCGACTGCGAAGAACCTCTGCTCGTCTCCCTGCCGGATGGCAGCACCATCCGGGTGCGGGGATACATTGACCGGATCGACATTGCCGGCGGCGAATACATCCTCTGCGATTATAAGACGGGTTCCAGTAAACGTTTCGGAGGCGAAGACCCGTTCCAGGCGGGCAGAAGGGTGCAGGGCGGTCTCTATATAGCACTTGCCGAATCCCGGCTCGCAGAATCAAGCAGGCGGGCGCGCATCGGCTCTTTCGAATACTTTTTCTTAAATACCAGGGAGCATGGAAGAAGAATGGCCTGGAGCAGCGACGAGTTGCGCCAGGGATTATCTACAATCGCGAAGCTCTGCGAAGTGCTGCGCCAGGGTTGTTTCACCTTGAGCGATGACGAGAACGATTTCAAGAACAGCGACTACCGGATGGCCTTCGGTGACATCCAGGCGACCTGCCAATCCGCCAAAAAGAAACTGACTAGAGCGGAAAATAGAAATATCGCCCCGTTTGCCGTCCTAAGGGGCTACCGGGAGGAGCAAACATGATGCACCACGACGGTACTATCCCTGATCAGGCCGACAGAAACCTCGTTTTCTCCGAATTAGATTCTAATATCCTAGTGGAAGCCTCGGCCGGGACCGGCAAGACTACGAGCATCGTCGGCCGCATGCTGGCTCTTCTCAGGAGCGGAAAATGCAAATCGATTCGAAATATGGCCGCTGTTACTTTCACGCGCAAGGCGGCCGCCGAAATGCGCTCGCGTTTTCAAATAGAGCTTGAGAAAGCCTTGAGGGAAGCGACGGGTGAGGAACGGGGCAGGCTCGAAAAGGCCCTGGCGCAGCAGGAGGAATGTTTCATAGGAACCATCCATTCATTCTGCGCCCGTTTATTGAGGGAACGCCCGGTTGAGGCGGGTGTCGACCTGGCTTTCAAAGAAATAGAAGAAGAGGCCGATCTGCGCATACGCGAAGATGCCTGGAACAGCTTTTCAGCGAGCATGCTCGAGAATGACCGGGAAGGCCTTCTCGCAAAACTTCACACACTGGGACTTAGACTCAGCAATCTCAAGCGAGCCTTTTTTGATTTCGCGGATTTCCCTGATGTCGACGAATGGCCCCTTCCCGATCCCGAAGACATAGATATCAACCTGGAAGCGGCCCGACAAGAGTTGGAATCTTACGTCGGCCACATGGAAAAGCTTGCTCCACTGCTGCCCTCGAAAGTGGGTAATGACAAGCTCATCCCCGAATTTGTGAATCTGCCCCGCGTCATTTCCCACTACCAGCTGGAACTACCCGTACAACTCATGGAGGTGCTGGGATTATTTGACAAGGAGGCGAAGATCGTCCAGGCAGTCTGGAAAGAAAACGGCAACTTTACGGGCGATGACGCCAAGAAGGAAAAGGAACGCTGGGACAATTTCCGCCGGGACGTGGTGCTGCCCAACCTGGGCGCTTGGAGGATGAAACGTTATGCCGCCATCATGCCCCTTATGTTTCTCGCCCGCGAGGACTACGACGCGCGGCGAGAACACGAAGGAGTTCTGAATTTCCAGGATTTGCTAATGAAAGCTGCCCGGCTGCTTCGTGATAATCCAAGCGTACGCAGATACCTTCAGTCCCGATTCACTCACCTGATGGTCGATGAGTTTCAGGATACGGATCCGATACAAGCCGAAGTGATTGTCCTTTTGGCTTCAACGAATCCCGTGGAGATAAATTGGAGAGATACGCTGCCCCGACCCGGATCCCTCTTTGTGGTGGGCGATCCCAAGCAGTCCATTTATCGCTTCCGGCGGGCGGATATCACAACCTACAACGAGGTGAAGGGCATTATCGAGAGCAACGGCGGGCTGGTAGTGAAGTTACAGGCGAATTTCAGAGCGAATCCGGACCTTCTCGAATGGACAAACAGCGTCTTTGATCCCGGCGAATCGTTGAGTAATCCTCCGGAATTCTCGAGATTTCCACGCGAAGAGTCAGCGGAATCCCCTTCTTATATACCGCTGCTGTCCGGAAGGGAAGACCGGCAAGAAGGACGTCCCTGCGGGATCATGCGCCTTGAAATTCCCGAATTCTGTACGAAAAAAGAGGATGTGGCGGCTTTCGAAGCGGATATGATTGCACGTACCATAAAGGGAAGCCTGGATGCGCAATCCCGCCCGTCCGATTTCATGATTATCCCGCATAAAAAGGAGAGCCTTCCCGCCTACGCCCGGGCTCTCAGGCAGTACGGGATTCCTTGCCAGGTCGCAGGAGGGGCCGGACTTGGCGAAATCCGAGAACTGAAGCTGCTGAATTTGTGTCTGAGAACCATTGCCCGCCCCGACGATCCGGTCGCTCTGGTCACCCTGTTGCGCAGCGAATTATTCGGCTTCAGTGACGACGTCCTCTACTCTTACAAGAAGGCGGGTGGGACTTTTTCCTTCCAGGCCTCCCCGGCCGACGGCCTTTCGCCGGATATCGCCGAGCTTTTCGAGGATGCCTTTGGCCGCCTGCGATCCTATCACCTGCTGACCTTCCGTATGCCGCTTGTAGCCGCTATCGAAATGATGGCGGGAGACCTGGGTATTTCTGCCCTCGCCTCTTGCGAGCCGGGCGGGAATGCCGCGGCGGGAGGGTTGGCCAAGGCGCTCGAGCTTCTGCGCCGGGCTTGGGGCGAGATGTGGAACATACAGCAGGCAGTGGAATACGTGCAAAAACTCATCGATGGCAAGGAGGAACATAATGCCGGCCCCATATTTTCCGATGATAACTGCGTAAGGATCTTGAATCTCCACAAAGCCAAGGGTCTCGAAGCGCCGGTCGTTTTCCTCGCTTACCCGTACGGGGCTTCTCGGCACGAGATAAGGAGGCACATCGATCGTTCGGGAGACAAAGTACTTGGTTACCTCGCCCTCACAAGCGAGGGCAATGCTTATGGTCGGGGAGGGGAATTGCTCGCCCATCCGGCGGGTTGGGAACAATTGGAAGAAAGGGAAAAGGGCTTTCTTCAGGCGGAAGAGCTCAGGTTAGCTTATGTCGCCGCCACCCGCTCGGGACGAGCTACCATTATTTCCCAAAGAATGAAGTCTAACCATCACAATCCCTGGCGCCGCTTCGATGCCCACCTGCCTCCCGAAAGCGGACTTCCGGATCCCGGTCCCCAGGACATCGCTACGATAAAATCGCCGAATATCAGTCTCGAAGCAATGACGGAGGCCGGCAAAGCCATTGCCCAGCGCCTGCGGGAATGCCTCGAACCAGGCTGCCTGGTTTCTGGAGCAAAGGATTTCGCCCATTCCCGCGAGCCAACCAGCCCTGAAGCGATCATCGAGGATTTGCCGGTAGCGGTCGAAGGGGAAACGGATTTTCATGGCGAGAAAGGAGTCCTTTTCGGAGAAATAATACATACCTTGATAGAGGCCGCCATGAATTCGGGATCATCACCATCGGAAGAGATGGTCGTCAATGCTTTGGCCGACAAAGGCCTGGCAAGGGAATCATCCCCGTTTGTTGTAAGGATGCTAGAGCGCGCAATGGCGTCCGGTCTATGGGAAAGAGCTGCTTCTTCCTCCAAGAGGTTTACCGAAGTGCCCTTTCACATGATTCTCGAAGGCGAGGAACCGCCGAGACTGATAAGAGGCGCTATCGATCTGGCCTTCCGGGAACCGGACGGGTGGGTACTCGCTGACTATAAAACGGACCAAATAGGCGGCAAATCTCTCGACGGCATTCTTGATCGCTACCGCCCCCAAATGGAATTTTATGCAGAGGCTTGGGAGAAATGCAGCGGTGAAGCGGTAAAGGAGAGGTTGATCTATTTCCTCGAAGCAGGGGTCATCGCCCGGGTATAAGATTGAAGCAGAACAGGAGGTATGTCATGAAGCTAAAAATTGTTGCCGTTGGTCTTTTTTCGCTCCTCTTTCTTTTTGCACTCTTTGCCGGATGCGGTTCGAACAAGAACCAGGTATCGGAATCCGAAAACGAGTTGCTGAAACAAGCTGATCACGATAACGGTGTGTCGCAGGGCTACAGCGACGGCTTTGAAGGCGGCTACGAAGACGGTAAGAACGGTATCAGTAATCCCCAACCGCATCCCGGCTCCGGCGTTTCTGCCGAATTTGCCGCAGGCTACGGGGAGGGCTTCATTAACGGCTACGAAGATGGTAACAGCAAGGCGGTGGCCGAAGGCGGAAGCGATATCGACGAGAGCCAGGAAAAGGCGGCCGTGGAATCAGCCATGCTGAGTTTCGTAAAAAGTAATGCGGTGCCCGGATTGGAGTTCAAGATTCAAAATATTATCATCCACGAAAATGACGCGGCCGGCATCGCCGTCTGCACCAGCGAGAAACTCGAAAATGCGCTTGTGCTTATGAAAAAGGATTCCACCGGCTGGCACGGAGTCGATTTCGGAACCGGCATCGAACCCCCCTCCTGGTACTCCTACTAACCCCTACACAAAGGTGTCAGGCACCTTTGTGTAGGCTCTATCAAGGTTTCATCTCTTATCCTGATGGGAGAGACCTACACAAAGGTGCCTGACACCTTTGTGTAGCTAGTTGCCGGTGTAAGCTTCTGCGAAGTACCACTCCACGGCCGCGTCCTGTACCCCAAGTGCTGTGTGGCCTCCGCGGATCGGCTCCTTCCCGCCTGATGCGCGGCCCATATTAAAATACATGGCCCTTTCCGCGACGACCGGTTGATCGGAAGCGAGCTCCAACCCCACCTGGGCCGGGTGGCCTTGCGCAGCGAGTTCTTGGTTTACACTTACGGTTATCCTCTGCCCAGGACCGACCTGATATGTTGCGGTATGAGTTCCTTCACCCGGCCCTAATAGGTAAGTTGCATTTATGGTTGCCGGGTTCTTCCCGGGATTCATAACCAGGATATATTCATTCATACCTGGAAATACCGATCCTTCTGCAAAATTCCACTTCAAGGCGGCACTTATACTGCCCCGCGAAACGTGCCCATCATCATAGCCACCGTTGTAGTTGAAATACATGGATCTCTCCGCCGCAATTGCCTTGTCCGAGGTGACGCCGACGGAGACGTCTTCCTCCCGTGCAAAGGACTCGTTTACCAGCACTGTCCTCCGGCTGTGAGGCGGCAAGGCAACCTCCCTGGTCGCTCTCAATCCCAAGGGGGTGTAGTAAGAAAGGGTGGCATTTGCCGCATCGCTTCCCGGGTTCGAAAGTGCGATCCACTCATCGAAGGAATTACTGACGTGGCCCTCCGCGAAATACCAGTAATTGGAAAGGGAGTTCAGGCCCGGCTGGCTGTGCCCGCCGTCGGCTATGAAGCTCCCACTCCTTGAGCTGTATTTGAAATACATGGAGCGCTCGGCGACTATCGGTTGATCCGTCTCGATCTTCGCGGATACTTCGCCGTCGATATATGAATTCAGGTAAAGCGTCTTGCGCGAGCCCGCCTGGATATCGATGGCGATTTGTTTCGCCTCTCCCGAAGCGCTCATGAGCGTCATCGTGCCCTTCGCGGTCTGAGTACCAAAATTCCCCAGGCACAGGTATTCCATAAAGGGATTGCTGGCGGAGGTATAACCCTCCGCGAAATACCACGATTTCTGTCCCTCCCGGGAACCGAAGGCATCCGAGCCGCCATCCAGCGCACTGTGGTAGCGGAAATACATAGGACGTTCAGCGAGCAAGGGTGTCCCGTCGATCGACCTTACCTTCACGGCCAGGTTCTTGTCCCTGAGATTCGGGTTGGCATTGAAGTCTATAGTAATTCGCGAGTCGGCTGGAACCTCCCTGTAAATTGTCATGTATTGCCCCATCTCGTTGTAAAAAATCACCTCCGCCCAGGTGCCCTTGGCATTTGGGTTCGCGACACACAGAAAGGGAAAGAAATTATAATCTGCACTTTCACCGCTGAAGATATCCCTGCGGTCCTTTGGAAAAGCCGGCTCACCAAGATCGCTATTGTCTCCATCCCCGTTCTTGTCTCCGGGCACCCCGCCGCATACCGACGACATGGTTAGCGCCGGATCTCCCGCCCAGGCCGGTTGGCTCCATATCGCCGAGTTATTTCCCCCGGAAAAGCGGTTCTTTCGATAGTTCATACCCGCAAGGTACGCATGGCCGCCGGCAAGCATTGCGTATCCATCGCCAGGTGTGTGGGAAGCGGAGTAATTGGGAACACTGAGGTCGGCAATGGGTGAATTGTAATTCCTGAAAAGGATTTCTAGATAAGAAGGGGTTGCCCCGATACCCGCGCTGGCTACATAGGCCCTGGTGCCGGTAGAGGGATTGAGGAAGGTATATGAATATTCATTTATGCGCTGAATGATCTCGGCATCGCTCAATACCCGTGCACCACTCTGCATATCCGCTGCCTCGAGCCCATTCGAAAAGCATGTGTGCCTGAGAAGGACCATTGCATTTGATGCAAGCTGTATCTCCTGCTGCCAATGCTGGCGCATATCTCCGAACCAGCGGGCCTCATCGGCCCCCTGCTGTGTATCTGGTTGCCGAGCCCAATTCCCGTCTTGAGGAAGACTGAAAGACCATTGCTGATTGCTGCCATGGCCGTAATAGACCAATAAGTTATAACGGCTGCTCGCCAGGTGCTCATGGAGGCGGTAATGAGGGGAATCCGAAATGCCGCCGTTTTCATTATAAGCATCCAGGATAGTGACCTCGAAACCATAGTCCCACAGCAATTGCACTGTGGCCTGTAAGTCCGGGATTGTGCCGCTTCTCAAGGAGTCGGCAGGGCCGAAACCCATGACCAGGAGCGCGCTTGGGGAAGGAGCTGCAACTGCCTTACCTTCACCCGGCAGGCGGAAAACGCCGGTTAACAGCAGGCAAATCAGAAGTCCGCATAAGCCTAAGCCAAGGCCCTTTTTTAAGGTTCTCATTGTATCCCCTCCATCTCATCCATTTGGGCTTGGCATTCTACAGAAATGTTCCACTCAATCGAGGTTGTTTCGTCGCCACACTCCTCGCAATACGGCATCTGGCTCCGCCAGAAGCCTACACACGCCGCACGATTCTCTATATCCGTTTCGCATCAGATAACGAAAGTCCTGTCCGTGTGTTTCAGAAGCAAACGAGAGCAAAGGCCTGTGCTTCCTCGAAACCCCAGGTGAGCGCAGCTTTAAAAACTTTGGAAAAAATGTGTCTTCCGTGTTACCAATTTGCATAAAGGCTGTTACAATTACCTCTTTTGCGTAAAAAGCAGGAATGGGCAAGTCGATACATTTTATAAATCAATATATGGGGGGCTGTTTCAAGGGGGAAGCATGCAAAAAAAGCACGCAAAGGGATTCTTTCTGGACTCCTCCTATCGCAAGGGTCGCGCCCTGAAATCCCTGCTCCACAGGCGCAGTGACGGCAAGGACGATGAAAAGGAGACGGGTGATATCTATCAGGGCCCCAAGAACCGGGACTTCTCAAACGGCGTAAAGGATGCGAGCGACGAGGACCCACATCGACGGCTGAAAAGGGCCGCCCGTATCTGAATTATCCGTGCTTTAAGCATCCCGGCCGGCGTGTTGGGACATCTTACGTTTCATTCCCATCTGAAAAATCTTACCGCTATGCCAAAGGCCAGGAGACCCATTCCGAGCAAGACTACGATATCCAGCCAAACGGCCGCCAGGCTCGCTGAATTGATCATCACTTCCCTTAGCGCATCCCCGAGATAGTAAAGCGGGAGGGTTCGCGCTATTACCTTTAAGGCCCCGGGCAGTATCTCCAGGGGGAAGAAAACACCGGCGAGGAACATCATTGGCATGGTTATGGCCTGCGAGGCCATACCGGCACTCCGGCTGTTCTTGGTTAACGATGATATAAGGAACCCCAGGGCAAGGAACGACAATGCCCCAAGGATCACGAGGAACGCCATGTAGAAAAAATTGCCGCCTAGATTCATTCCAAATGCAAGAACACCGAGCGTGAGGAGAACCCCGGTCTGAATCAGGGTAAAAATCAGGACGGTTGCGATCCCTCCCGCGAGGAAGCTGGTCAGTGAGAGTGGAGAGACCTTGATGCGCCGCAAGATCCCTTTCTCCCTATATGTCGCAATTTCGAGAGAATATCCGGCCAAGCCTCCGAACATTACCACCATGGCGATTATCCCCGGCACTATAAAATCGATATAACTGAAGTCTTCAACATCCTGCGCTGCCTCTTCGTTCAACTGCACCAATTGAGGCAGACCGGACATCATCTGGGTCATCTGTTGCACGATTCCCCTCATCGTGTTGGAGGTAATCTGAGCCGTATTCACATTCGCGTTATTGAGCACCATGGTCAAACTTTGACCGGCGCCGCTCACGATAGCCTCCCCGAAGCCCTCCGGTATTATGAGCACTGCGTTTCGGTCGCCGTCCTTTATGGCCAAGCGCTCAGCGTCTTCGCTGCCGGTGGCTATAACCAGGCCGTCTATTTCCTGGAAAGCACGCACTATCGCCTCGCTGACCGGAGAGCCGTCGAGATCAACTATGCCTATAGCCAGTCTCACTTGATTGGCGCCCCCAAAAATGAGGCCGAGAATCACCATCAGGAGTATGGGAAAGAGGAACATCCAGAACATGGCTTCACGCTGCCGCAAAGTCATCTTAAAATCGTAGACGAATACCTTGTAGAACCTTTTCATGACCGGATCTTTCTTCCGGTCAGCTTGAGGAAGACATCCTCCAACGTCGCCCTCTTCATGTTTATATCGGTCACCTCTAGCCCCGATTCGCGCCCCCAGGCCATGATCTCAATTAAGGTCTCTTGGGGCATACCGGTTATCAACTCATATTGCCCTTCCGATCTACTTGCTCTGATGACTCCCTTGACCGCTTGAACTTCTTCTACATCCAAGGGTGGATTGAGGCGGAGGGTGATAACACTGTCGGCCACATTTTCAGTTATGAGCTGGTTAGGAGTACCCTCGGCCACGATTTTTCCCAAGTCCATTACTGCCACCCGGTCGCACAGGTACTCTGCTTCCTCGATATAGTGGGTGGTGATTACGACCGTCTTGTCCTGATCCCGCAACTGCTGAACGATCTCCCATATTCTCCGGCGAGCTTGCGGATCAAGTCCTGTGGTCGGCTCATCCAGAAAAATAATCTTGGGATCATTGACGAGGGCGAGGGCTATCGATCATCTCTTGTGCTGGCCTCCGGAAAGCTCGTTAACCCTTGAATTCGCTTTATCGCTAAGATCGGCCAGTGCTATCAGATCAGCGATAGGTAAGGTCTTTGGATAAAAAGCGCTGAAGAGATCGACTGTTTCGAAGACGCTGAGCTGATCAAAAAACACGGTCGTCTGTAGCTGTACCCCGATGAGTTCCTTGATTGCCTTGGCGTTCCTCAGCACATCAAAGCCCATGACTTCGATCTTCCCCGCATCCGGTGCCCGAAGCGTCTCTACGATCTCCAGCGTGGTCGTCTTTCCTGCTCCATTAGGTCCTAGTATCCCGAATATCTCCCGCTCCTCGACGCTGAGGGAAATCCCGTCAACCGCCTTGACCTCGCCATAATATTTGTAGAGATCTTTTATGGAAATCGCGGCCATTGATAAAACCTTTCGTTCGATTCGATTCCTGAGAGATTATACCCGAACTGGGATTGCGCATAAAAAAGGGGCCTCTTGCTGAGGACCCCTTGCCCCTTAAGGTTATAAGGGCTGTTCCTGGAGTCCTTTCTAAAGGACTCCTAATTTAAAGTGTTAATCTCCTTGCTGCTTGCCTGTTCCGACTGTTACGTTCTCGCGTCCGCTCTGCTCTCCCGTGGCGGCCGGGCCGGAAGTACCGCTTTCGCTATGCCCTGTGGCGCCTGACACCGCATGTTCGGCCGAAATAGGTATTCTCTTGGCCGCGGCAACTTCCCTTGCGGCACCCTTCGCCCTGATCTCCAGAACGCCATTGTCAAGGTTCGCTTGGAGGTCGGCTTCCGCTGTATCCATGGGCAGCGGGATTTCGCGAGTAAAGCTGCCAGCAAACCGCTCCTTGCGGTAATACTCAGTTTTCCTTTCGGTCTCCTCATGCTCGCGATGACCCGTGACCACAATGTAGCCGTCGTTAAAAGCTATATCAATATCGTCCGGCTTCATTTCCGGCACTTCCATCTTTATCAACAAATCTTCACCTTCAGCATATACGTCCATGCTGGGGATCATTCTCACTTTCGGTAGAAGATCGCCCAATTCCGGTATAAAGCTCCTAAAGCTTAGAAGACCTCCGAAAGGCTCCCACCTAACTATAGTCATTTCATCCACCTCCTAATCCTCTGATCTCGGGTTTTCCCAATCTAAACTGGCTTCATGTACCCTCAATCTCTATTTGTAGACTAACAAATCTAACGTCAATAGATAAATGATCTGGGTCAGGACAGCCATAATCTCATTCTTTATGTGCAGAGATAAATGACAGACAGAGAGCCGGGAACCCGAGATGAAGATGGTCGGCCTTGACTCAGCCGGCCTTCTTGGCCGGCCTTGCGCCAGACTTCGATCCCCTCCCATATCACCGGCGTCATAGGCTACGGTGAAATAACCAAGAAGCAAACCTCTCCGGTAAGGATCAGGTCTGGACGATCTTACTTTTTCGATTGCTCGTCCTTTTCGAAGCTGTTTTGTTCCTCACAGTTCGGGCACTTTTTCGGTTTGCAGCGAGAGTCACGCACATAACCACATTTCTTGCATACCCAGTCAGCCATATCTTTTCACCTCCGAGCGTTCCGGACCGGATGTTCTCACTACCCGATTCTAGCATTGTAGCCGCAAGAAACCAGGCTAAACAGCCGAATTTACACACTCCGAAAGCTATGCAAGTGGGGCAAATTTTGATAGCATGTCAATCGCTGGCACTCTTGTTTGGGGGAGAAAGATCGGTGGAGAAAGCTTAACTATCCTTGCAATAATCATGACGGTTTAGATCAATATGGTTTACCGGCAATCATAAATACGATCGGAAACGCGGATGTAAGGAGGGATTTGGTATGGCTTTGGCTTACGGAACCGATGAATGGCTTCAGGAGTACAACAAACTCGTCGAGGAAGGACTGTCCACCGGACAACCCTTTATTATTGGGCTGCCGGAATGGGTGTCGACGTACGAGAAACTGGTCCAGGCGGATGAGCCTTACAAGGCGGCTGCAAAAACCTGGGAGGGAAGCGTAGTACTTCATATCCTGGCAAAACCCGACATAGGGATCGATAGAGATATCTATATCTTTATGGACCTCTGGCATGGAGACGCCAATTACTTCAGGCTCGTGCCTCCGGAAGTCGGAGAAGCGGGAGCCTTCGTCATCACCGGAGAATACGAACGCTGGAAGCAGGTCATCAACAAGGAACTGGAGACTACCAAGGGCCTTATGCAGGGCAAGTTGAAGCTCAAGGGCGATCTTCCGACGATTGTCCGCGCAGTCAAGGCGGCCGTACGACTCGTGGAGCTGTCGGGCATGATAGATACCGCATTTCCCGATGAGAATCCTGAAGCACCACAAAAGATCCGCGAGGTGCTGGCGAAAGCGGAGCAATTGGGCATATAAGAATTCAAAGCCTGAAGAATAGGACTAAGAGCCACCTACGCGAATAGGAGGTGTTGCGCATGGCTTATGATCTTGATCTTTCTTTCATCTACAAGAACCCCACCAGGATCGTTTTCGGCGTAAATTCGCTCAATGACCTTGGTCCCGAGATGAACCTTCTCAATGGAAGCAAGGCTTTTATCATAACCGACAAGGGCGTCGAGGAAGCCGGGCTCGTTGATAAAGTCGTGAAGGCGTTGGGAAGCAGATGGGTGGGGACCTACAATGAAGTTCCACAAGATTCGGGCATACATATTGTGAACCAGGCGGCGGAGATAGCGCGGGAAAAGGGTGCCGATCTGGTCGTTAGCGTCGGCGGCGGGAGCGTCATCGACACCGCGAAGGGCGTCGCCCTGCTGCTCATGGAAGGGGGAAAGCTCGAGGATTATTACGGCCTGCAGAACTTGAACAGGCCGCAGACCCCACACATAGCCATTCCTACCACTGCGGGAACCGGAAGTGAAGTAACCTGGGCGATTGTCGCTAAGGATTGGGAAAAGGACCAGAAAATCTTGTTCGGTGACGATCACATTATTCCCAATACCGCCATACTGGACCCCGTTCTGATCCAGGGCCTGCCCCCGATGATAACCGGTTTCACCGGCATGGATGCTTTGACTCACTCGATCGAGGCGATTCATGCTCTGCAGTCCGAGCCTATTTCCGATGGCATGGCTTTTTACGCCATCCGGTTGATCATGTCTTATCTCCCGGTTTGCGTCGAGAACGGCAGCGATCTCTTTGCCCGCGGCCAGCAGCAAATCGCAGCGACTGTCGCAGGCGTGGCCTTCAGCAATGCGCAAATAGGGCTCGTTCATGCCACGGCCCATTCCGCAGGTGCCCTTTTCAAAGTCCCTCACGGCCTGGCCAACAGCATCCTCCTTCCGCATGTCATGGCATACAACAGCGATGAAGCGGCCGATCGATATGCGCTTGTGGCCCAGGCTATGGGCGTGGCTGAAAAGGGTATGAGCGATGTGGAGGCCTCACAGGCCGCCGTGGAAGCGGTCTTTGACCTCACCAGGAAGATCGGCCTGCCTCAGAAGCTGAGGGAAGTGAATGTTCCGGAATCCGGGCTGGAAGCTATTGCCGAATTATCCCTCTCTGACGGTTCAATCGTATACAATCCCAAGCTCATATTCGAAGCAGAACAGGTGATGGAGGTCCTACGGAAGGCGTATTAATCGGGCTGAAGAGCATAGATTCAGGAGGTTGAGAGATGGCGGACATTACACTCGGTTCGAGGGCTGACGAGGTGCCGATGGCGGGGATGCTTGCGGACATGCTGAAAGCAAACCTGGAGAAGCCTGCGAAGATGAAGATCTTCAATAGCCTCAAGACCACGGTCTACCTCTATGCGGAGGACGCGGATGCCGGCATGACGATGGATTTCGACAAGGGGAAGCTTGTTGTCTACGGCGGCAAGGAGGGCAAACCAAAGCTGGAGATAGCGACTGATGCGGCAACCCTGCTTGAACTAGCCAATCTGAAGATAAAGATGGGCATGCCTTATTATTTCGATGCGACCGGCCGCGGCGTATTGAAAAAGCTGATGAAGCGGCAATTGAAAATTAAAGGGATGTTCGGCCATCCGATCGCCCTCACCAAAGTAACAAAGGTGATGTCCATCAATTAGCGGGGCATGTACGATACGCAACTGGCTGAATCATCCTTATCTTGCCTTGAGATAGACCATCAGAGATTTCTATAAGTGGGAGGGACATCTAATGGCTTACGGTAATATGGGCAAGGTGCTGGAGATAGATCTTACCTCGGGGACGACATCCGAGATCGGGCTGGATGATGAGATCTACCGGCAATATATCGGTGGCACCGGTCTCGCCGCCAAACTGCTCTATGATCGCGGTAACCTGGAAGCTGGAGCGCTCGATCCTGATAATCTTCTCATTTTCGCCACCGGTCCCCTTACCGGCATCGGCTCCTCCGGATCCAGCCGATTTTCGGTTGGAAGTCGTTCGCCCCAGACCGGCATCTGGGGACAAGCATCGTGCGGAGGTAATTTCGGACCGGAACTCAAGCGTTGCGGATATGACGCGATTATTCTCAAGGGAAAAGCGGCGGACCCGGTTTACCTACTTATCGGTGAAGACACGGCCCAGATACTACCCGCTCCGGACCTGTGGGGAAAAGACGCCTACGAGACAACCGACATCCTGAAGGAGAAGCACGGCAAAGAGTGCAAAATATGCGCTATCGGTCCCGCTTCCGAGAACGGCGTCCTTTACGGTAGCATCATCAACGACTATGGCCACATATTCGGGCGCTCGGGTGTGGGGACCGTTATGGGAGCAAAGAATCTCAAGGCGCTGGCGGCACAGGGCTCAAAAAAAATGGAATGCGCCGATCCCGGTAGATTAAAGGAAATGCAGCTTGAACATCGGGACGCGGTCAAGGATAACATTTTTTGCGGCGCCCTTTCGGCCTTCGGTACCGGCGTTAATATGGACGCCAAGATGTTCGAGGGTGATGTGCCGGTGCGTAACTGGGGACAGGGCGAATGGGAAGAGGGGGCGGAAAAACTAAGTGGAATCGCCCTCGGGGACAATTTTGTCACCGGTCATGAAACCTGCCGAGGGTGCGCCGTGAGGTGCAAGCCCGTGGTTGAGATCAAGGAGGGCCCTTACGCCATGCCGGAAGGCCCGGGGCCCGAGTATGAGACGCAAGGGTCTTTCGGAACAATGTTAATGAATGACGATCTCGCTTCGGTCTGCAAAATGAACGATTATTGCAACCGCGCCGGTATGGATACGATCACTTGCGGTGCCACTATAGCATGGGCCATGGATTGCTTTGAGAACGGGGTCCTGAAGGCCGAGGATTACGACGGCGTCAAATTGGAATGGGGAGACGCAGCGGCCGTGATGGATTTATTGCCAAAGATCACGGCGAGGGAAGGTAAGCTTGGAGCCCTGCTCGCGAAAGGTTCCCGCAATGCTTCAGATGAAATAGGCGCGGGGAGCGAATATCTCACGGACAGTAAGGGCCTCGAAGCGGCCATGCATAATCCCCGCTGCAACTGGGGTGACGGCCTTGCGTATGCGATTTCCATTCGCGGCGCCTGCCATGTCTCGAATGTAACCTTTATGCTGGAATGGGGCGCCGTGGAATACCCCGAGATCGGATTGGACAAGAACTACGAAGGGCAGTCAGCCGAGTTCAAGGCGGAAGCGGCCGCGCTGACCGCCGATATAGGCATAATTTTTAACAGCGCCTGCTGGTGCCAGTTCTCCGGCAGCATGATCTCCGTCACCCAGTTCAAGGATTATTTCAATGCGGTTGCCGCTTATGATTGGGACATAGATGAAATGATGAAAGCAGCCGCCCGTGTTTGGTTCCTGCAACGCTGCCTGGGTCATATCTGGGGGTCCACCGGTGCAGATGACCGCCTTGGGCAAAAGATCATGACCCCTGTCGAAGATGGCATGACCGCAGGCGTGGTGCCGGACATGGACAGGATGCTCAAGGAATTCTACGAGTACCGGGGTCTGGGTGAAGATGGTAAACCCAAACCGGAAGTTCTCGAGCGATATGGTCTTGGCTACCTGATCGACAAATAATAGGTGCCGTGTCTTGAATCTCCACTCAAACAGGCATCCTTTTGTTTGAGTGGAGATTCAAGACACGGCACCTATTATTCTTTCTCGCCCTCAAGGTTCTGGTATCGCTTCTTGAACTGCTCGAGCAGGCTTGAAAATTCCTCAAGGTTGGCAGCCCACATGTCGAGCATGTCCATCCCGTCAGGAGTCAGATTATAAACCTTGCGAGCAGGTCCGGACCCGGAATCATCCAGAGTACTCTCGGCCATTCCGCTCCGCTCTAAATATCGCAGGAAGCGGTAGAGAACCGAAGGATCTCTACCCTGGGTCACCCCCATTTCCTTCAGCTTCCCCATTAGTTCATAGCCATGCTGTGGCTTCTCAGCCAGCAGGAGAAGAATCGCCGGTCCTAACAACCTTTTGAGCACTCCCCGGCCCTGTGCCCAGTCGGCGCCAAAACCATGAGGCATGGCATGGGGCCATGCATCGAAACTTTCGCCATGATGGCCACCACACCCGCAACCTTCGCCTTCGGTGTTTGCGGTCATAAACATTTTCTTCACCACCTCATTAATCGATTGTCTTGCCTCTATTGATTATTAGTTACTATAGACTAAATGTCAATATGGACAATGATCCGATTTTTAGTGGGAATGTGAGGGTAAATTATCGTGTTCGTGTTCCTCCACGCAGTGGTATTCGTATCCCGCAGCATGTTCCGGGTCAACATGAATAGTTGCGTCCGATAGATATTCGAGACAATGCAGCAATTGATGCCTCACTTCCACGGCTATCTGGTGCGCCGCTTCAACCGACATATCGGCGCAAACCGTAATATTCAATTCCGCATACATCCTGTGTCCCAGCCAGCGCACCCGCGCTCCGGAGATCTCCTGCACTCCTTCAACATCGAGCACCGCATGGCGCATCTCATGGACCACTTCCGGATCAATGCCATCGAGAAGCCGTGTGAACACGGCCTGGCCCGATTCCCAGACGATGCGGAGGATGGCCACGGTTATGATCAATCCCATGATCGGATCGGCAAGCCGGAGGCCGGCATAGACTCCTACGGCCCCTATGAGAACGCCGAGGCTCGTCAATCCATCGACTCTCGCATGCTTACCATCCGCCACCAGTGCGGCGCTGCCTATCTCCTTGCCCACCTTGATCCTGAAGATAGCCACCGCCTCGTTTCCCACGAAGCCAATAAATGAGGCGACAACTATTACCCAGAGGTTGCTGAGCGTTCGCGGATGCAGGAGGCGCATTATCGATGCGTAGGCGGCAAACACCGCGCTGGCAAGTATGGTAAGCACGACAATGACCCCCGCCAGATCTTCCACCCTTCCATATCCATATGTGAAACGAGCAGTGGATTTCCTTCGCCCAAGGCGGAATGCGATCCAAAGCGGGACGGCGGTGAGAGCATCGCCGAAATTATGTACGGTATCGGCGAGCAGAGCCACGCTACCCGTGATTATCACGACGAATAACTGGAAGCCGGCCGTCACCATCAGCCCCAGCAACGACCATTTAACCGCCCAGATGCCCCGGGCGGTGGTCAGCATTATGGGATCGGTTATACCATGCACGTGGTCGCGCTTGTGCACATGGCATTCCTTATCCGAAGTCTCCAGTCTCGCCATACGCCCATTATTCCCGACCCCTTGCTGCTTGGGAAGACAGAGGTGATGGCAATATAGGGTGGCTTCGGTGAAAGAACACGATAACCAGGCCCGCCGGATAGGGGCGGGTTTGATGGGAGCGTGAAAAATATTAGGCCGAGGTGGCTTGCATCCTGCTTACGGCATCCCTGATTTCCTCGACGGAAGCACCGTCCTCTATGGTGGAAAGGTCGCCAAGGTCTTCTCCCAGCCAGAGCTTCTTCATCACGCGGCGCATGATCTTGCCGCTTCGGGTCTTCGGAAGCATGCCGACGAATTGTATATCGCCCATCACGACTATGGGACCCATCACCTGTCGGATATGCTGTATCAGTTCCTTCTTCAACTCTTCCGAAGGCTCGGTGCCCGCCTTCAACACGACGAAGGCGCAGGCGACCTCACCCCTGAAGTCATCGGGAACGCCGGAGACTCCGCATTCCATGACCAGGGGATGGGAGATGAGCGCGTTCTCTATCTCGATGGTCCCGATCCGGTGAGCCGAGATCTTTATAACCTCGTCCGCCCGGCCGACGAACCAGATATAGCCGTCCTCATCACGATAAGCGCCGTCCCCCGAGCAATACAAGCCTTTCAAGGTATCGATATATTCCCAATAATCGTTCTTGTATCGCTCGGTATCGCCCCATAGGGTTGGGGTGAGTCCCGGGAAGGGACGCTTGATTACGAACATTCCTTTTTCATTGGCCGGGCATGATTCGCCCGTCTTCTCGTCGACGATATCAACGAGGACACCCGGCACGGCGAGCGCGGCCGAACCCGGCTTTATCGGATACATTCCCAATCCATATGGATTCCCTATTACCGGCCCTGAGGTCTCCGTCTGCCACATATGATCGATTACCGGTACGCTGTCCTTGAAGACATCCTTCTGCAACCATTCCCATGCAGCAGGGTTAAGAACCTCACCAGCACAGAATATGCGCTCGATCGAGCTGAGATCGTGCTTCTCCGCCTCTTCTTCACCCAGTTTCATAAGTCCCCGGACGCCGGTCGGTGATATCCAGAGCGCACTCACCCGATTGCGTTCTATGAGCTCCCAGATCATGTCCTTTCTCGGAAAATCAGGAGTCCCCTCGAAAAGAAGGGTTGTGCATCCCGAGATCAGGGGACCATAGACGTTGTAGCTGTGGCCTACAATCCAGCCTATATCCGAAGTCGCGAACCAGACATCCTCCGGGGTCATCTTGTAGATCCATTGGCCCATCGAATAGACGTATTGCTGATAGCCGCCATGTACGTGCACCGTTACCTTGGGCTTGGCGGTCGTGCCTGAGGTAGGCAGCAGAAATAGGGGCTCGTTCGACTCCATGACCTCTACCTCGCCGCTCTGTCCCTCGGCCAGTGCGAGGAAATCCTCCCAATAGATGTCCCGGCCTTTTGTCATCGGCCGCTCCGAGTCGGTCGCCTTACGGAGGACGGCCACCTTCTTGACCTGTCCGCCCGGCACCTCGGCAATGGCATCATCCACGACTTTCTTGAGTTCGACCGCCACGCCCCGTCGATGGTTCACATCCTGAGCGAGGACGTATTCGGCGCCGGAAAGTTCAATTCGATCCGCGACCGCCTTGAATGAAAAGCCGGCAAATATTACGACGTGGATCGCCCCTATCCGGGCGCAAGCGAGCATGCTTGCGACCGATTCTATTCCCATCGGCATGTATATAGCCACCCGGTCGCCCTTTTTCACGCCCATGCCTCGCAGTGCCGCTGCATAGAGCTTCACCATATGCAGCAATTGAGCGTAGGTGACCACTCTTGCTTCGCCCGTCTCGGCGATTTCGGATATGATAGCGGCCTTGCCGGCCCTTCCCCGGGCAATGTTATAGTCAACGGCGCTGTAGCAGGCGTTGGTAAGACCTCCTACAAACCATTTGAAGCTGGGATAATCCAACTCGAAGGGCTTATCCCAAGGCTTGAACCAATAGATCTCCTCCATCGCATCCAGAGCCGCCTGCTCCCAGAATTTCTCGAAGTCGTCGTAGCCGGCCTGCAAAAAGCCTTTCACGTGTGGTGGCACGAGGCCTGCCGCCGATTTGGTATGATTACCGGAAGATGCTGACATAGTTTACTCCCCTTCTCACCTGCTTGGTACCATTCCGACCGATAGCTTTATGATTATATATGATCGGGCTGCAAAGGGGCCTTTGTGGAGCCTTAGACTGGTTCCGCTGCTTTTTCTTTCTCCGGGACGGTGAATTCCCCTCCCTCGGGGTCGGCGGGATTGGCAACCCAGACTTGAATCGTATCCGTCGGGCAGGCCACCGCACAATCACCGCAATTGGTGCATTTATCGTAGTCGATAACCGCGAAGCCGTTTTCCACACGGATTGCTTCCACCGGGCAGACCTTCTCGCATTTTTTGCAGCCGATGCATGCGACCTTGCAGAGGTTAGACGCCCTCTTACCTGTATATCTCGATTTGCATCGCGCGAAAACGGTGGCGGCAGCGGGGACCATTTCTATCAGGCCTCGCGGGCAGACATCCGCACACAGCCCGCAGCCATTGCACTTCTTAACATTGACCCGGCGGATTCCCTCTTCATCAAAAGTAATGGCATTTGCTGGGCAGACGAGGGCGCAATCCTGAAGTCCGAGGCACCCGAATGGGCAAGCCTTGCCTCCTCCCATGGCTATCTCCGCCGCGCGGCAACTGCTTACTCCCTGGTAGACCGCCCGAAGTGGTGAGAGCGACTTTCCACCCCGACAGTGTATGTGTGCTTTCACGGGGACGGCCTCACCCATATCAAGGCCCATGATCTCGCCGACCTTGACGGCGACTTCGGGGCCGCCTGCCTTACAGACCTTTGCGGTGGCTTTTCCTTGCACCACGGCTTCTGCTGCAGCCTCACAGCCGGCGAGCCCGCAGGCCCCACAATTCGAGCCGGGAAGGACCGCCAACACTTCCGTTACGCGAGGATCGACGTCAACATGAAATCGTTTTGAGGCGATTGCCAGGATGATTCCCAGCACTATGCCAAGACCGGCGAGTCCGATGCCTGCTTTCCATATCAGTGACCAGTTCATGCATACTCCTTACAGGCTGAACATTCCCGCAAACCCCATGAAAGCCAGGGAGAAAAGGGCTGCGGTAATGAAAGCTATAGGAATTCCTTTGAAATACTTGGGCACCGGCGCCATATCCAGTCTCTCTCGCAGCGCGGCGAAGATAATCAGCACCAGCGAGAAACCAACGGCGACACCCAGTGTATAGACGACTGATTCGATGAAGCCATAGCTGTAAGCGATGTTCAGTTTGGTGAAGAATCCCGGCTTGACGCTCTCGGTAGCAGCCGCCAGGACCGCGCAGTTGGTCGTGATCAAAGGAAGATAGATTCCCATGGCCCGGTACAATGGTGGGCTGCTCTTCTTTATCACCATCTCCACAAACTGGACCAGGCTGGCGATTATCAAAATGAAGGTCGGGATGTATAAGAATTCCCCCACATGGAGCGGCTCCAGCACGTAATTCCAGGCCACCCAGCTTACCGAAGACGCCATGACCATTACGAAAATGACCGAGATGCTCATGCCCAAGGATGTTTCCAGGCTGTTTGATACCCCGAAGAAGGGGCATAGAGCGATGAAACGGATGAGCAGTATATTGGCGACAAGCGCTGACCCGAAGAATAATAGAAAAAATCTCCAGCCTTCGTTCATTTCGTCATTGCTCCTTCGTCTCAACCGGGGGGGCGGATGATCGGCCGCTTTGCCTCAGCGTCTCATAAGCATAGGCGCCCTCGGGCAAACCCTCGGGGAGTTCTCTCGATATTTCAATGGTCGTTTTTCGTTCCTGATACCAGGCGAGCAATGCCGACAATAGGGCATAGGTTATAAAAGCTCCGGGGAAGAGTATGAGAATCACCGGCATATTCTTGATCCCGAGGTTGATCAGCGTCTTGTTAAATATAACGATCTTTCCGGATCCAAAAAGTTCTCTGAAAACGCTCATTATCAGGAGAACGCTCGTGTAGCCGACTCCTATGCCAAGGCCGTCCATGGCTGCATGTGATACCTTAGCGTCACTTGCATAGCCCTCGGCCCGGGCCAGTATTATGCAGTTCACAACGATCAGCGGTATCCATACTCCCAGGCGTTCGTAGACGGCCGGGATGGTCTTCAAGGTCAGGTCCACGATAGTCACGAAGGAGGCAATTACCACAATATATATCGGAATGCGGATCTGATCGGGGATGAAGTTGCGGATCAGGGAGATGATCACGTTGGAGCAGGTAAGTACGAAGATTACGGCTAAGCCCATAAAAATGCAGCTCTCTACCCTGGTAGAAATTGCCAGGGCCGAGCAGAGGCCGACCATCAGCACGAAGAGGGGGTTAGTGGTTATGAGCCCCTTGCTGAACTCTCCCCAAAGCGTCCTCTTTTCCTCCATCGCCTCTCCTATCCATTCTGCTGGATCGTGTTCCACATATCGAGCGCCATATTCACCCCGTTGGTGATGCCCCTCGAAGTGAAGGTGGCCGAGGTTACGGCATCGACGTCCTTTTTCAGGACTAGCTGCTCGGGCCCCTTGCCGTTGAACTGATCGATAAATGTCGGGTTTTCAGCGGCCGTCGCCCCAAGCCCGGGGGTCTCCTCGTTGGTGACAATTTTGATGCCCAAGACTTTGCCGTTGGAATCCACGCCCACGGCCATGGTGATGAAATTATATCCCTTACTCTTCAACACGAAGGCATATCCGATTATCCCTCCGCTGCTGTCAAGACCCTTGAATACTCC
>Ga0154635_145_pt1 | contig 23397 bp, 36 predicted proteins | sample Rifle2008BG13ft_FD_116064 | JGI IMG/M metagenome (GOLD analysis project Ga0154635, IMG submission 116064) | Solincola sediminis RBG_13_55_18
CGCCATGGAGGAGGGCCTGCGCTTCGCCATAAGAGAGGGAGGCCGCACGGTTGGAGCCGGAAGGGTCACCCAGATAGCGAAGTAAAACAAATATCCGCAGCCGGATATGGATGGAGAGCAATGGCAAGACCGAAGCAGAAAATCAGGATAAGGCTGAAGGCCTACGATCACGAGATAATCGACCGCTCGGCAAAGCAGATCGTAGAGACCGCCAAGCGCACCGGGGCTTCGATTTCAGGTCCGGTGCCACTGCCGACCGAGAAGCATGTTTATTGCGTGATCCGCTCCCCTCACGTGAATAAGGATTCACGCGAGCATTTCGAGATGCGGGTGCATAAAAGGCTCATCGACATAATGGAGCCCACCCCCAAGACGGTCGACTCCTTGATGCGTCTCGATCTGCCGGCCGGAGTGGATATCGAAATCAAGCTTTAATCCTTGCGATAGGGACGGCGGCGTCAAGCACGCAGCCGGTCATGAGAGGTGTTTGAGTTGAAGGGAATTATTGGAAAAAAGATAGCGATGACGCAAATCTTCTCGGAAGACGGGAAGATGATACCGGTCACAATGCTGGAAGCAGGGCCGTGTATTGTCACCCAGATCAAGACAACCGAGAAGGAGGGTTACAATGCCCTGCAACTGGGTTTCGGCGAGGTGAAGGCCAAGAAGCTGAACCGGCCGATGAACGGCCACTTCGAGAAGGCGGAGACCGAGCCGAAGCGCTACCTTGCCGAGGTCAGGGTGGAGGATCCCTCAGCCTTTCAACTGGGCCAGGAAATCAGTGTGGAATTGTTCTCCAAGGGAGACCGGGTAGATATAAGCGGCAACTCTAAAGGGAAGGGTTTCGCGGGAGTGATCAAACGCCATAATTTCGCCGGCGGCCCCGGGTCTCACGGAACCCATTTTCACAGGGCGCCCGGCTCAATCGGTGCCTGCGCCACCCCTTCACGGGTGTTCAAGGGAACACGCATGCCGGGAAGGATGGGCAACCAGAAAGTAACGGCCCTAAATTTGGAAGTAGTAGACGTAAAACCGGAAAGGAATCTGCTCTTGGTCAGGGGCAGCGTACCCGGACCTGACAAGGGGCTGCTGGTTATTCGGGAATCAGTTAAGGCGGCCAAGAGACGCAAGAAGAAGGCACACATAGTTACTTGAATCTGGAGCTGAGATGAAAGAAATCAAGGTTTACGACATAGAAGGACAGGAAACGGGCAAAGTCGCTTTGAGCGATTACTATTTCGCTTCCGAAGTAAATGTGCCGGTCATGCATATGGTCGTGCGCCGGCAGCTCGGTTCCGCCCGCAGCGGCACCGCTTCCACCAAGAACCGCAGTGCGGTGAGAGGGGGCGGCCGCAAGCCATGGCGCCAGAAGGGCACCGGCCGGGCCAGGGCGGGAAGCACCAGGTCTCCGATATGGAAGGGCGGCGGGACGGTATTCGGTCCGCAGCCGAGGAGTTTCGGCTTCAAGGTCAACCGTAAGGTACGCAAGCTGGCTCTACGCTCGGCGCTTTCCACCAGGGCCGGGGAGGACCGCGTAATGGTATTAGAGGATTTCAGTATCTCCGAACCCAAGACCAAGCTGGCCGCATCCGTTTTCCAGAATTTGGGAGTAGAGGATTATATCCTGCTGGTCCTGCCGGAGGAGGACGTGAAAGTGGTCAAGTCGGTGCGCAACCTGCCTTACGTCGATGTAATCAACCTTTCACATCTGAATACTTATGATGTTCTGGCCAATGACCGGGTGGTCTTCACCCGTGCATCATTACAGCAGTTACAGGAAGGGGCGGAAGATGAAGGATCCTCGTGATATCATCTTGCGGCCGGTGATCTCCGAGAAGAGTTACACACTCCTCGACCACAACAAATATACCTTCGAGGTACACGCCAAGGCGAAGAAGACCGAGATCCGCCAGGCGATCGAGGAAATATTCGGAGTGAAGGTGACTGCGGTCAACACCATTAGAATACCGCCCAAGCCGAAGCGCCAGGGCTGGACTGCCGGCCACACCTCCGCTCGTAAGAAGGCGGTCGTGAGCCTGGCGCCGGGGCATAGTATAGAGTTCTTCGAGGGCCCGTTGGGCTGAGTCGAGTAGGTGGATAATCATGGCAATTAAGAGGTACAAACCGACATCGCCGGGAAGGCGCTTCGCATCGGTCTCCGATTTCTCGGAAATAACGAAAAAGGAGCCCGAGAAGAGCCTGCTGGCACCCATGAATTACAAAGCGGGCCGCAACAATAAGGGCAGGATTACTACCCGGCATAAAGGCGGCCGGGTCAAGCGCAAGTACCGCATCATCGATTTCAAGCGGAACAAGGACAACATTACCGCTAAGGTTGCGGCGATCGAGTACGATCCCAATCGCAGCGCCCGCATCGCGCTTCTGCATTATGAGGACGGCGAGAAGCGGTACATACTGGCGCCTTCCAGGTTGAAGCTCGGCGACAAGGTAATGTCAGGTCCGGAAGCCGACATCAAGCCAGGGAATGCACTGCCGCTTTTGTCGATACCGGTCGGAACTATGGTTCACAACATAGAGTTGAAACCGGGCGCGGGGGGCAAGATGGTGCGTTCCGCCGGCTCGTCGGCACAGCTCATGGCCAAAGAAGGCGATTTCGCGCATGTAAAATTGCCTTCGAGCGAGGTGCGCCTGGTGAACATCAACTGCCGGGCTACGATCGGACAGATAGGCAACGCCGAGCACGAATTGCTCTCGGAGGGTAAAGCCGGCAGGGGCCGCTATAAGGGCCGCCGCCCCACGGTAAGGGGAACCGTTATGAATCCGGTTGACCACCCGCATGGTGGAGGAGAAGGCAAGTCCTCGGCAGGACGCCATCCGGTGACGCCATGGGGCAAACCGACATTGGGTTATCGCACGCGAGATAAAAACAAGCAATCGAACAAGTATATCGTACGCCGCAGGAAGACTTCGTGATCAGGAGGTTGCATTGGGCAGGTCGTTAAAGAAGGGACCTTTCATAGACGAGAAGCTCTACTTCAAGGTGGAGGAACTGAATAAGCGCAGCGAAAAGCGCATAATCAGGACTTGGTCCCGCCGTTCGACCATCTTTCCCGAGATGGTGGGCCACACCATAGCCGTCTATGACGGCAAACGGCACGTACCCATATACGTGACGGAGAACATGGTGGGGCACAAGCTCGGGGAATTTGCACCGACAAGGCGCCGAACCAGGCACGGACATGCCCATGAGCGGCCGACCCGGTTGAAGTAGCCGGTAGGGAGAACCAGGTGAGTTAAATGGCGGAAGCATTCAATGATGAAGGAGTAAGGGTGCAGGCGGTAGCCAGGTATGTTCGTATATCGCCCTCGAAGGCCCGTCAGGTGGCGGATCTGATTCGGGGAAAAGGTCTGGAGCAAGCCCGCTATATCACCGCCTTTTCACCTAAGGAAGCGGCGAGACTGATCGGAAAAGTGCTGGAATCGGCGGTAGCCAACGCCGAGAACAACGAAGGACTCAACGCGGACAACCTCATGGTTGCCAATTGTTATGTAGATGAGGGCCCCACACTCAAGCGCTGGAGGCCTCGCGCGCATGGAAGGGCGACTCGCATTCGCAAGCGCACGAGCCATATAACGGTTGTGCTGGCCGAACGTGAGGTAATCGAGGCGACGGGACGCCGCGGATTGAGGCGGCGCTCCGGCTCCAAGAAGAAAGGATAGATAGCGAGTGGGTCAAAAAGTACATCCGTACGGCTTTCGTCTCGGAGTGATCTACGACTGGAAATCCCGCTGGTTCGCCACGCGTGATTATGCCGATCTACTCCAGGAAGATCTTGCCATACGGCGTTATTTGAAAGCATATCTCAGGCGGGCGGCGATCTCGCGCGTCGAGATCGAGAGGACGAACAAGAGGGTCAAGGTGGATATCTATACCGCCCGCCCGGGAATCGTCATCGGCCGCCGCGGAGCCGAGGTAGATCGCATAAAGCGCGAACTCGCAACCATGACCGGAAAAGAAGTGCAGATAAACATACAAGAGGTCAACCAACCCGAGCTGGATGCTTTCCTGATGGCACAGAATATCGCCGAGCAATTGCAGGGGCGTGTTTCATTCCGCCGAGCCATGAAGAGGTCGGTGCAGAACGCCCTGCGGGCGGGGGCTAAGGGAATCAAGGTCTCCTGTTCCGGCAGGCTGGGCGGCGCCGAGATGGCCAGGACCGAGTGGTACCGCGAAGGCCAAGTTCCGCTGCAAACCCTGCGCGCTGATATAGACTATGGTTTTTTTGTAGCTCGTACGACCTTCGGCGTGATCGGTGTCAAGGTATGGATATATAAGGGAGTAATCGGCGAACCCGACCGCAGGGCGAAGCAGATACCGAAGGTCGTAGAGGAGTCCACACCGATCAAGGGCGCCGCGACCGAGGTACTCGAGGCGCCGATCGAAGATGCGGTGCCGGAGGAAGTGGAAGAGGTAATCGAGGCGCAGGTCTCGGAAGTCGAGGAAGGGCAGGAGGTCTAGCAGCAAATGCTGATGCCTCGCAAAGTCAAACACAGGAAAGTCCACAGGGGACGCATGAAGGGACGCTCGAAGGGCGCAACCAAAGTGCAGTTCGGCGATTACGGACTGCAGGCGCTGGAGCCGTCCTGGGTTACGGCGCGCCAGATCGAAGCGGCCAGAGTGGCAATAACCAGGCACATGAAAAGAGCTGGAAAAGTTTGGATCACTATCTTCCCGGATAAGCCGGTTTCCAAGAAGCCGGCCGAAACGCGAATGGGAAGCGGCAAAGGCAATCCCGATCACTGGGTGGCGGTAGTCAAGCCGGGAAGGGTCATGTTCGAGCTGTCCGGTGTACCCGAGCAGGTTGCGCATGACGCCATGAAGCGGGCGGCGCATAAGATGCCCATGAAATGCCGCTTCATCAAGCGAGAGAGCGCGGGTGGTGAGTAAGGTGGAAGCTCGAGAATTACGTGATTTTTCGTATGACGAACTGATCGAGAGACTCAAGCAGGCCAAGGAGGAGCTGTTCAACCTGCGCTTCCAGGCGGCCACCGGCCAGTTGGACAATACCTCGAGGATTGTCGAGACCAAGCGGGATATAGCGCGGATCTTCACCGTGATTCGCGAACAGGAACTCAGGGAACAGGAGCTCAACGAAGAGCTTAACGAGGAGGTTTCTTAATAGATGGCGGAGAGGTCGAGCACGCGGAAGGCGCGAGTGGGCACGGTGGTGTCGGACAGCATGGAAAAGACCGTAGTAGTCAGCGTAGAAACTCGCATGCGTCACCCGCTTTACGGAAAGATCGTAAAGAGAAGCAAGAAGTATAGCGTTCACGACGAGGAGAACCAATCCCGGGTGGGCGACGTGGTAAGGATCGTAGAGACCAGGCCGATGTCGAAGACCAAGCGATGGAGGCTGGCGGAGATCATCGAGCGCGCCGAGTAGCGATAAGCGGTGTCGGAGGAAGGCAAATGGTACAGGCGGAATCGCGAGTCAAAATAGCTGATAACACAGGGGCCAGGGAGATACTGATCATAAAGGTACTCGGTGGCTCCAGGCGGCGCTACGCCTATGTCGGAGACATCGTAGTGGGAACGGTAAAAACGGCGACACCGGGCGGCTCGGTCAAGAAAGGCGAGGTTGTCCGAGGGGTCGTAGTGCGCTGCAAGAAGGAGCGCCGGCGGACGGATGGATCATACATCAAGTTCGACGAAAACGCCGTAGTGCTGATAAACGAGGCCAAGGACCCGCGGGGAACGAGAATTTTCGGACCCGTGGCAAGGGAGCTGCGCGAGAAGAAATTCATGAAGATTATCTCCCTGGCGCCGGAAGTTTTGTAGAGAGAGAAACAGGAGAGGATTTCCGTGGCTGGTTTGAAGATAAAAAAGGGTGACCGCGTCGAGGTGCTGAGCGGCAAGTCCAAGGGCAAGCAGGGCCGTGTGCTCAAGAGCTTCCCTGGCGAGGGCCGGGTTGTGGTGGAGGGTGTGAACCTGATGAAGAGGCACACCAAGCCGTCGCAGGAGAATCCGCAGGGAGGAATAGTCACTAAGGAAGCATCGATAGACATATCGAATGTCGGACTGATTTGCGAGTCCTGCAACCGAACGGTGAGGGTCGGATACAGGTTCGACGCCGAAGGGCACAAAGTACGCGTCTGCCGCCAGTGCGGGGCGGACGTCGGTTAGGAAGAAGGGAACCAAAAGGAAGAAAATGGCAGCCAGGTTAAAAGAGAGATACCGCGAGGAGATAATACCCGCTCTCAGGGAGCGGTTCGGTTACGGCAACGACCTCGAGGTGCCGCGCTTGGAAAAAATAGTAGTCAACATGGGAGTGGGCGAGGGAGCGCACGACCCCAAAGCCATAGATGCGGCCATGAAGGATATGGGTATCATCACCGGCCAGAAACCGAAGCTCAACCGCGCCAAGAAGTCGGTGGCCGGATTCAAGCTGCGGGCGGGTATGAGCATCGGATGCAAGGTGACGCTGCGAGGCGATCGCATGTTCGAGTTCCTCGACCGCCTGACGTCGGTCGCCATTCCCAGGGTCAGGGACTTCAGGGGACTCAATCCCAGGTCCTTCGACCGGGCCGGCAACTTTAATATGGGGCTCGATGAGCAATTGGTTTTCCCGGAGATAGATTACGATTCGATCGACAAGATAAGAGGTATGGATATCACTATGGTCACGACGGCCAAGAGCGACGAGGAGGGGCTGGCCCTGTTGGAGGCCTTCGGAATGCCCTTCCGCTCAAGATAGTAAGGAGGCCTGATGGCGAAGAAGTCCTGGGTTGTGAAGCAACGGAGACCGGCCAAGTTCGATAGCAGGTCATACAATCGCTGCAAGCGCTGTGGCCGTTCTCGGGGATATTTTCGCAAATTCAATCTCTGCCGCATCTGCCTTCGCGAATTGGCGCACGAGGGCGAAGTCCCGGGATTGACCAAATCGAGTTGGTAAGGAGGCGGACGAGTCTATGACTATGACTGATCCGATCGCGGACATGCTTACGAGGCTTCGTAATGCCAGTTCCGCTCATCATGATAGCGTTGAGATGCCTTTCTCGAAGATAAAGCAATCCATCGCCGAGATACTGGCGAGGGAAGGCTATATCGGTGGCTTTGAGATCATCAAAGGATCAAGCTTCGACAGCTTGAAGATGTCCCTCAGGTACGGCCCCGATCGAGAGCAGCTGATAAACGGCATCAGAAGGATAAGCAAGCCCGGGTTGCGCGTCTATACCAAAAATACGGACATACCCCGGGTCCTGGGAGGGTTGGGTATGGCAATCATCTCTAGCTCCCAAGGTGTTTTGACCGACAAAGAAGCCCGCGAAAAGAACGTCGGGGGCGAGGTAATAGCCTACGTATGGTAGGTGAAGTGTTGGAGGTATGAATTGTCAAGAATTGGAAGAATGCCCATTGTGATCCCGGCGGGGACGCAGGTGGATATAGAGGGGCAGACGGTGCGGGTCAAGGGGCCGCGAGGCGAGTTGAGCCGGGAGTTCCACCCGGATATGATCTTCGAGATGGAAGACGGCAGACTGCTCGTAAAGCGCCCGGACGATTCGAAAGAGCATAAAGCCCTGCACGGTCTTAGCCGCTCTTTGCTCGCCAACATGGTGGAGGGGGTAAGCGCCGGTTTCGAAAAGAATCTCGAAATACACGGCGTAGGATACCGGGCCGTGGCGCGGGAAAAGGATATCGAGCTTGCTCTCGGTTTCTCGCATCCGGTTCTGGTAAAGCCTCCGGAAGGCGTCGAGTTCGAACTGGTGACGCCGACCCGGATAAGAATCAAGGGCATAGACAAGCAGAAGGTCGGCCAGATCGCGGCCAAGATAAGGGAATTGCGCAAACCCGATCCCTACAAAGGGAAGGGCGTGCGCTACGCAGGTGAACACATTCGCCGTAAAGCCGGAAAGACCGGGGCATAACCATGAAGAAGGCGAACAGGCAGGAAGGAAGGCAGCGGCGACAGAAGCGCGTGCGCAAAAAGGTCTCCGGGGTGGCGGAACGGCCGAGGCTTTCGGTCTTCCGCAGCAACCGCCACATCTATGCGCAGGTGATAGACGATACCGCCGGAACAACATTGGCCTTCGCTTCAAGTATGGAGAAAGGCCTGCAACTGGATGGGAAAGACAAGAGTGAGAAAGCCGCGGAAGTGGGCCGGCTTATCGCAAGTCGGGCACGCGAGAAGGGCATAGAGAAGGTGGTCTTCGAACGCGGCGGCAACCTCTATCACGGCAGGGTCAAGGCGCTTGCCGAAGGTGCCCGCGAAGGCGGACTCATATTCTAGTGAGGAATATATGAAACATTTTGGAGGTCAGGCATGCCTAAGGTAGACCCAACCCCGCTGGAGTTGGAGGAAAGAGTCATTCATATCAACCGCGTGGCCAAGGTGGTCAAGGGCGGAAGGCGCTTCAGCTTCACGGCGCTGGTGGTTGTCGGGGACAGGGCCGGCATGGTCGGATACGGATACGGCAAAGCCCGCGAGGTGCCTCTGGCCATTCAGAAGGGAGTCGAGAAAGCCAAGAGATCTTTATTCAAGGTACCGACTCGAGGCACCAGCATTCCCCATAAGGTGGTCGGCAAATACGAGTCTTCCAAAGTCCTCTTGAAGCCGGCCAGCGAAGGCACCGGCGTTATCGCCGGAGGTCCGGTGCGAGCGGTCATGGAGCTTTCAGGTGTTCAGGACGTGCTCACCAAGACGTACGGATCGCGAAATCCGGTGAACGTAGTCAAAGCTACCCTGAATGCACTAAAAGAAATCAATAGGGCGAGGGAGATAGCCAAGCTGCGCGCAACTGAAATGAAGCGGCCCAAGGAGGCGGTCAAGGTATGAGCGGCAGCGCAGGCATGGTGCGAATAACGCTGGTTCGCAGCACCATCGGACGTCCTCCCGTACAGCGAAAGACGGTCAGGGCCTTGGGGCTGAAAAGGATGAATCATTCGGTGATCCAGAGAGACAGCGCCGAGGTGTTAGGAATGATAAACAGGGTCAGGCACCTGGTAGAGGTGGAGCCCTGGGAAGAAAAGGCGGAATAGTCGCGAGGATCCCCCGCAAATCCTCGCGACTTTGAGAAGAGCAAGGTGATCAAGGTGACCTTTGGTATCAACGACCTGAAACCGGCCCCGGGCTCGACGCATGGCCGCAAACGCCTCGGCCGGGGAAGATCCTCCGGAAGCGGCAAGACCAGCGGCAGGGGCATGAAAGGACAGAAAGCCCGAGGCCAGACGCGCGTAGGTTTCGAGGGAGGCCAGATGCCCCTGCAGCGGCGGATACCCAAGCTACGCGGTTTCAAGCCGAGGGATAAGAAATATTACACGTTGATAAACGTGGAGCTTCTTAATGCTTTCACGGATGGTGAAATCATTACACCCCAAGTCCTGCAGGAGAAAAAACTGATCAAGAAGCCCGACGAGCAAATCAAAATACTGGGCAGGGGTGAATTGAAAAAGGAGCTGACTGTAAAGGCGCACGCCTTCAGCCAGAGCGCCAGGGAGAAGATCGAGGGCGCCGGGGGAAGTATAGAGGTGGTATAGCTTGCTTCGGGGCTTTCGAAACATACTAAAAGTCGCCGATCTTCGCCAGAAAATCCTGTTTACCCTTCTGGTCATAATGTTCTACAGGCTCGGTTCGGCCATTCCCTGCCCGGGGGTCAACACGCAGGCCTTGAAAACCCTGGTTGAGCAGGGTGGCATATTCGGCTTCATGGATTTCTTCTCCGGCGGCGCCCTGTCGCGACTCGCTATCTTCGGTCTGGGCATCATGCCTTACATAACAGCCGCCATCATCATGGAGATGCTGGTTGCCGTGATACCCAAGCTAAAGGAATGGCAGGAAGAGGGAGAATCGGGCCGGAGAAAGATAACCCAGGTTACCCGTTACCTGACCCTGAGCCTGGCGCTCATGGAGTCCATCGGTCTCGTATGGCGTTTTTCGCAGCCGACCGATTTAGCGGGCGAATCAGTATCCATCATCAACTTTACCTGGACCAAAGGGATAATTATCGTGGCTACCCTGACAGCAGGCATGGCCTTGCTGATGTGGTTCGGGGAGCTTATAACCGAGCGGGGGATAGGAAACGGCATGTCCATCCTCATCTTCACCTCGATCATCGCCCGCACTCCGGCCGAATTCAAAACGCTTATCAGCTCGACCCAACTAAAGTACGGCAACATCGCCTATGGAATCGTTATCTCGGTGCTGATGTCGCTCGCCGTGATAATTGCCGTAATATATCTGGACCAGGGAGAACGCCGCATACCCGTACAATACGCCAAACAGATACGCGGCAGGCGAATGACTATGGGTGGCACTACGTACATACCTCTCAAGTTGAACACATCCGGCGTGATCCCCATCATCTTTGCATCCTCAGTGATCTTCTTTCCGACTATGCTGGCACAGTTTATTCCCGCCATGCAGGGTTTCGCGGAGAAACTTTCTGGCGGATACCTCTACTTCATTCTCTATACGGCAATGATCATATTTTTCGCTTACTTCTACACATATATCGTATTCGACCCGTATACGCAGGCTGAACACCTGAAGAAATACGGTGCGTTCGTGCCCGGAATACGCCCAGGCACCCCGACCGCCGTGTTTTTCAGCAAGGTGATCAATCGTATTACCCTGCCCGGGTCGTTCGGGCTGGCGGCTATAGCCTTGCTGCCTGCAACGATGTTCTACTTCTTCGGTACCAGACAAATACCCTTCGGGGGCGCGGCGATCATGATTATTGTAGGTGTCGCCCTCGAGACCATGAAGCAGATAGAAGCACAGCTGCAAATGCGTCATTACGAGGGATTCCTCAAGTAGAGCTATGTGAAAGGTGATGGCATGAACTTGATACTGCTGGGTGCTCCCGGTGCCGGAAAAGGAACCCAGGCGGAAAGACTTAGCGCTATCTACGGAATTGCCCACATTTCGACCGGCGATATCTTGCGGGAGAATATAAGGGAGGGCACGCGGCTCGGGGTCGAGGCCGGGCGATACATGGAAAAGGGTGAATTGGTCCCCGATAAGGTAGTGATCGACATAGTTCGGGAGCGATTGAGAGAGTCCGATTGCGACAGGGGCTTTGTCCTGGATGGATTTCCCAGGACGATTGAACAAGCCGAATCTCTCAAGACGATATTGGCCGAGATAGGGAAGCCAATCGATCACGCGATCAACATCGAAGTTCCCGACGAGGTTGTTGTAGAGAGGCTTTCAGCGAGGCGAGTCTGCAATTCATGTGGAGCGGTCAAACACCTTATCTATAATCCACCGCGCCAAGAAGGCATCTGCGACGAGTGCCCGGGGGAGCTGTGCCTGCGACCGGACGATAACCGGGAGACGGTGCGCGAGCGCCTGCGGGAATACAAGAAGAAGACCCAACCCCTCATAGATTACTACCAAACACTCGGATTATTGCGCGAAGTGGACGGCAGCCTGGAGATGGATCGGGTCCTCGAGGAAATACGATCTGTTATCGATAAACAGACTATTCCGGGCTAGTATGATTATCAAGAAATCGCTGGAAGAAATTGGTAAGATGCGGGAGGCCGGCCGTATAGTGGCAGGTCTTCTGGACATGCTTGAAGGTCAGATCAAGCCGGGAATGAGGACCGAAGCACTGGACCGCATTGCCGAGGATTATATCAGGGAGAGGAACGGTGTTCCTTCCTTCCTCGGATATCGCGGCTTCCCCAAGTCCATCTGTACTTCAATAAACGATGAGGTGGTACACGGCATACCGGGCAAGGCGGCCTTGAGAGAGGGTGACATCATCGGTATAGACGCCGGCGTAATCCTCGAGGGGTACCACGCGGACGCGGCAAGGACCTACCCGGTGGGAGAAGTGAACGCGGTCGCCGAACGCTTGATGGCGGTTACCCAAGATTCCCTGAACTCGGGGATCGCCGCCTGCAGGCCCGGAAACCGCATGGGCGATGTTTCCAACAGCATTCAACGGACGGTCGAAGAAGCCGGATTCTCTGTCGTGGTTCAATTCGTAGGCCATGGTATAGGAGTAGAAATGCACGAGGAGCCGCAGATACCGAATTTCGGGCCTTCGGGAAGGGGTGCGGTGCTGGAAGCGGGAATGGCCTTCGCCCTGGAACCCATGGTAAACGAGGGCGCTTTTGAGGTCGAGGTTGATGCCGATGGGTGGACGGTGCGAACGGTGGATGGAATGCTTTCGGCCCATTTCGAACATACTGTCGTGGTTACCGATAATGGGCCGCAAATACTCACTCTACCTTGACTTATATATGGACGAATATGTCATTCTTTGTTAGAATACAAATTCTGGTGCGAAAAAATAACGTGCGGTGCTGAGGTAAGCGCGGCGCGAGGAGAGTGAGGGATTGGCCAAGAAAGAAGGCGCAATTGAGGTAGAGGGAACGGTTCTGGAACCCTTGCCGAATGCCATGTTTAGGGTCGAGCTGGAGAACGGCCACAAGGTGTTAGCGCATATTTCTGGCAAGATGAGGATGCATTATATTCGAATTCTGCCCGGGGACAGGGTGGTGATCGAGATATCGCCTTATGACCTGAACCGGGGCAGGATTGTGTATAGATACAAATAGAACTGACCATGAATTGAAAGGAAGATTCTGGAAGAATGAAAGTAAGGGCATCTGTTAAGAAGATGTGCGATAAATGCAAGATAGTCCGGCGACGGGGCCGGGTTTTCGTCATATGCGAGAATCCGCGCCACAAGCAGAGGCAGGGCTAGGAAAAGGGGGCATGCGACTTTGGCGCGTATAGCAGGAGTTGATCTTCCGAGAGACAAGCGGGCGGAGATATCTCTCACCTATATCTTCGGCGTGGGCAAGCCCACGGCACAAGAGATACTGGATAACTGCCAGATTGATCGCAACACCAAAGTGCGAAGCCTGACCGATGAAGAGGTGGTGCGCCTGCGCAGCTACATAGACCAGAACCTCAAGGTCGAGGGCGACCTGAGGCGCGAGGTATCGCAGAATATAAAGAGGAAAATGGAGATAGGATGCTACCAGGGACTGCGGCACCGGGTCGGACTTCCCGTTCATGGGCAGCGTACCCATACCAACGCCCGCACCCGCAAGGGGCCGCGCAAGACGGTGGGCGTCCGGAGAAAAGCCAAATAACGAACGACTGAAAGCGCCCGAGATCAGGCGATAGGAGGATAAGTGGCCAAGCCTAAGACAAGGACCAGAGGCAGAAAGAAAGAAAAGAAATCGGTATTGTATGGGGAAGCCCACATAAAGTCGACTTTTAACAACACCATAATAACCATCACCGATAAAGGCGGCGACACGCTTACGTGGAGCAGTTCCGGTTCGGTCGGATTTAAGGGTTCCCGCAAGAGCACGCCTTTTGCCGCCCAGCTGGCCGCGGAGAACGTCGCTAAGAAAGCCCTGGAGTACGGCATGAAGAAGATCGATGTGTTCGTAAAAGGGCCGGGCTCGGGACGGGAGACGGCGATAAGGACTCTGCAGGCGAACGGCTTGGAGGTATCGAGTATAACCGATGAGACTCCTCAACCGCACAATGGTTGCCGGCCAAAAAAAAGAAGGAGAGTGTAAAGGTAATATATGGCAAGGAATCTTGAGCCTTCATGTAAACAATGCCGCAGGGAGGGAGGAAAACTCTTTCTCAAAGGAACGCGCTGCGAGACCGATAAGTGCGCGATTGAAAGAAGGAATTATCCGCCGGGCGAACATGGCCGCGGGCGGGTCAAGGAGACTGAATACCTTCTCCAGTTGAGGGAGAAGCAAAAGGCGAAGCGTATCTACGGCGTATTGGAGCGGCAATTCAGGCGCTATTATGCCAAAGCGTCCAGGCAACCGGGCATTACAGGCGAGAACTTGCTTGCTCTGCTTGAGAGAAGGCTCGATAACGTGTTACTTCGTGCGGGATTCGCGTTGTCACCAAAGGATGCCAGGCAACTGGTACGCCATGGGCATACACGGGTGAATGGGCGTAAGGTGGACATTCCCTCCTTCGAAGTCAAGGAGGGGGATGTTATCGAAATAAAGGAAAAAAGCAAGGATATCACGAGAATCTTACAGGCAGTAAGATTCGCAGAAGGCCGCCCTGGTTCTACCTGGCTGAAGGTGGACCTGGAAAAGAGGCGTGCCGAGGTGACATCTCTTCCCAAACGGGAAGATATCGAACTGCCCATAAAGGAATCATTGATCGTCGAGCTTTATTCCAAGTAAATCAATTCGTTGGGCTCAATGGAGTGGGTCCTACAAGGAGGGGATAAAATTTGGTTCTTGAGATGCAGAAACCCCATATAGTGGTAGACAAACTCGAGGACTCATACGGCCGATTTATCATCGAGCCTCTGGAAAGAGGGCTGGGACATACAATGGGTAACTCCATGCGTCGCATACTTCTTTCCTCTATACCGGGAGCGGCGATCACCGCAATCCGTATCGAGGGGGTAGTACATGAGTTTGAAACAATGGATGGAGTCAAAGAGGACACAATGGACATCATCCTCAACCTCAAGGGAGTTATCCTGAGGGTCAATGGTGAGGGTCAATTCTCTTTGTTCCTCGATGTTACCGGACCGAAAACGGTGACGGCCAAGGATATCGAGGCGCCTCCGGAAGTGGAAATAATCAATCCGGAGCTGAAGATAGCCACCTTGAATAAGAAAGCTAAGATGAAAATGGAAATGACGGCCCAGAAGGGAAGGGGCTACGTATCCTCGGAGCGCCTTACCGGGCCGCGGGACGTGGCGGGGACGATTCCCCTGGACGCCATGTTCACCCCGGTGATCCGCGTTTCCTATCAAGTTGAGGATACAAGGGTTGGCCAGAGAACCGACTATGACCGGCTCATTCTGGATATTGTCACCAATGGCAGCATGGACGCCAAGGAGGCGCTGCTCAAGGCCTCGCAAATACTGTCCGGCCATGTGAATATCTTCACCTCGCTTTCCGAAGGCGAGGAAGAAACCAAGGAAGTGATCTTCGGGAAGGAGACGACTCCTGCCGGAGCCAAGGATCTCCAGTTGCCGATAGAAGACCTGGAATTGCCGGTTCGAGTACTAAACTGCCTGCACAGGGGCGGTATCAATACCGTCGGTCAGTTGGTCGAAAAGACTGAGGACGACCTGCTTGCCTTGCGTAGTTTCGGAGCTCGCTCGATCGAGGACGTCAAGGAAAAACTCGAGAAGAGGGGCTTCGGTTTACGGTCCAGAGAAGATTAGGAAGACAAAAAAAAGGGACGAGAGGGATTTGAATGCCTCAGCCAAAGAAAGGAAAAAGATTCGGCGGAAACGCCGCCCATCAGAAGGCTATATTAAGCAATCTGGCGAAAGCCATGATCGAGCACGAGAAGTTGACGACGACGCAGGCCAAGGCGAAGGAAGTACAGCCCTTGGTCGATAAGCTTGTCGGCCTGGGTAAGAGGGGGGACCTCCACGCCCGCCGGCAGGCTCTGGCCATTATTTCCGATCGGGACCTGGTCCACAAGCTCTTCGCCGAGATCGGCCCCAGGTACGAGGATCGGGAAGGCGGCTATGCCAGGGTGGTGAAGATCGGCCCCCGCAAAGGCGACGCTGCTCCCATGGCCATCATCGAATTCGTCTAAGGGTCGCACCCAACATAAACATGGGGTTGTGCCTAAACATAAACATGGTGCCAGGCCTAAACATAGGTGCGTTAGGGCCATGAACTATAAAATCATCCTGGAATATGATGGAACCGACTACCACGGCTTCCAGATCCAACTGCAACTCCCCACCGTTCAGCTCGCTTTGGAAAATGCCATAGCACGTCTGGGAACTCGCGAGTCACCTATTTACGCGGCCGGCCGCACCGACACAGGGGTCCACGCTCGGGGCCAGGTCATAAGCTTCAGGGGATCGATGAAACCCGAAATCCGGCGCCTGCCCTCCGCTCTGAATGCTTTCCTGCCCGGCGATATAGTCGCTCGCGATTGCAGTGAAGAAGACGATTCATTCAATGCCAGGCGGAGCGCCCTGGCGCGCGAATATATCTACTACATACATCTTTCAAGATTTCCCTCGCCCTTCAACCGCAGGTTCACCTACCATTGCGATTCAACCCTCGATCTTGAAAATATGGCTTCAGCACTGGAAATGACGGTAGGGAAGAGGGATTTCGCCGCCTTCGCGCGCAGCGAGCGGGGAAAGACTACCGTTCGGGAGGTACAGGAAGCCGGAATCTTCGCGAAAGGAGACATCGTCGCCATACAAGTAAGGGCCAATGCCTTTATATGGATGATGATGCGCATGCTTTGTGGCAGCCTGCTGGAGGTAGGGAGGGGTAAGTGGTCGATAGATCGCTTCCATGAAGCCTTGGAATCGTGCGATAACAGCAACAGCGCCGCCGCACTTCCTCCGCACGGCCTCGTCCTCGAGCAAGTCCACTACTAAAGCCAAAAGCTACACAAAGGTGCCTGACACCTTTGTGTAGGTGACACCTTTGTGTAGGCTATGGGGTGAGGGATTGCGGTAAGGTAACTTCTATTTCGGAAGAGCCGATATCGTAGGGTTCCAATGTTGCCGACAGACGATAGCGTTGAAGGCTTTCTACCGGGTCGAAGCCGGTGATCTCGATCTGTAGGGCCGGCGGAGATGCGGGCGGTTGAGGGATCCATATCCGGCAGTCTATCTCGAATCTGAGTTGGGAAAAATAGGACCAGCCTAAGGAGGAAATAGCCAAACGCGCCTTATCGGTGTTCGGTTTCAAGAGATAGCGCCGGGTGTTGATACCTCCCTTCTCCTCCTCGGCCTCCAACTGCATTGAACTATAGCTGGATGCAATTTCCAGGAAGTTACGGGGATCGCAGAGGGGGCTCGGCAAGCCTTCTATCCCGACCTCCTGCCATTCACCGCCTTCCCCGACGTAAACCTTGCCCTCAAAAGAAAGTACGCTATTGTTGGTTTCACCCGCGGGAGATTTCTGCAGCAGTTCCAGGGCAAAGCCATCATTCGCAAAAGATCCCTCGCCATTCTGGACGCCAGAGATGCTTTGTGCGGATACTCCTATCCAGTTCTCGAGGTTGATACGGTAGCGGTAAGACGGGGCGGCTCTGAGTTCATGGAGAGATGCATCGATATCGAGGCGCTGCTGAGCTTCCCGGGAAGGAGGCGGAGAACCGCAGCCGATAAGAGTGACCGAAAGAAGCATAACGGCGAGGGTGGGGGCAAAAAAAAGCCGCAGCCATCGCATCAGGAACGTATCACCGCCAGAACCTCGTCGCGCTTGGCCTCCATTAACTGAGGTGTTTTTGCCTCCAGGTTCAGCCGTATCAAGGGCTCGGTGTTTGACGGCCTTACATTAAACCACCAGTCGGGGTATTCCACCGTGACACCGTCTATGTGTTCGATCCTGCCATTGGAATATTCTTTAGCAATCTCCTCGAGCTTGGCCGAAATATCGTCGACGCGGCTGTTTATTTCGCCCGAGTCGAAGTATTTCTTGAAGGGTTCGAGAATCTGCGATAATGGCTGATTTTGCAGGCTTATGATTTCCAGGATGAAGAGGGAAGCGATCAGACCCGAGTCCGCCCGAAAATTATCGCGGAAGTAGTAGTGGCCGGAATGCTCGCCCGCGAAAATAGCTCCGGTAGCCGCCATGGTCTGCTTGATGAAGGAATGGCCTACCCTTTCCTTTATTGGTATCCCTCCGAATGCGTAGATTGTTTCCGGTACAATCCAGCCGTTTATGCAATTGTAGATGATCCTTTCGCCCCCATGGGTTTCGAGTACCCGCCTGGCTATAAGAGCCGTGGTCAGCGAACCGCTGACCGGTTGCCCTTTGTCGTCCACCAGGAATACCCGATCGGCGTCGCCGTCGAAAGCCATCCCCAGATCGCCGCCATCCTCCAGCACCCACTGCTGCAGCAGTTTAATATTCTGCGGATTGATCGGGTCCGGCTGGTGATGAGGAAAAGACCCGTCTATTTCAAAACAATGGGGCACCAATTCGCAGGGCAGCTTTTTGAAGAGCGCGGGGAGGATAAGGCCGCCCATCCCGTTTCCCGCGTCGGCCACCACTTTGAGTGGCTTGAGCTGCGAGGTGTCAATGAAACCGAGTGCATGCTCGATGTAGCGATCGAGCATATCCGTGCGTTCGACTCCACCCCGCCTCATGCTGGCCGGGAATTCGTTCCTGATTGCCAGATCCTGGATATCCGCCAGCCCGGTATCGATGCTTATGGGCGCCGCTTGCCGGCGGCAGAACTTCAACCCGTTGTATTCCTTGGGATTATGTGAGGCCGTGAACATGGCACCCGGCACATCGAGAATTCCGGAGGCATAGTACAGCATGTCTGTGGAACACAGGCCGATTAACGTTACATCGGCTCCCTGTTCGGTGGCGCCCTCGATAAAGGCCTCAGATAAGGAAGGCGAGCTCAAGCGCATGTCATAGCCCACTACGATTTTATCTGTCTGGATGAAGGTAACAAAAGCCTTGGCAATGCGGTTGCAGGTCTTCTCATCCAGCTGTTCGGGATAGATGCCCCGTACGTCGTATGCCTTGAAGATATCCGTATTCATCTGCTTCATTCCGTAACCTCCGCTTTTTGATGGTAGAATTCTACCATAGCCGGGTATAAGAGTCTGAGAGCAACCGCGAAATAATTCTTGCTGATTCAGTTCCAAGTCAGTGCCCCGGCCGTATCGGCTCACATTGCTCATTGAAGGGGTGTTTTTATGCCGGAGATAAGTTTGGACGACGTCATGCAGTTGGAGGATAGCGATCCGCAGGGAATGCTTTCAATGATCGAATCCTTCCCAAAACAGTGCCTCGAGGCCCTGAAACTCGGTACGGACATGCTGGACGTGCCCGAAGCATCGGGGATCAAGAAAGTGGCCTTCATAGGAATGGGGGGCTCCGGAATAGGCGGACAAGTACTACGAGCCCTGCTCGAGGAACCTGCCGGCCTCAGCATCAGTGTTCACCGCTCCTATAAACTCCCTTCCGTACTGGGCCCGGATACGCTCGCCGTAGTCGTAAGTTACTCGGGCAATACCGAGGAAACCCTGGCGGCTCTCGACGACGCCGTCTATCTCGGCTGCAAGATCATGGCGGTTACGGGCGGAGGACAACTGCTTCAGAAAGCGCGCGATTTTCGCTGGCCGCTGATTACCGTGCCGCAGGGATTGCAGCCCCGGGCCGCCCTTGGCTACCTCTCTCTTCCGCAGGCGGTGGCCATGGAAAAAATGGGCCTCATCCAGGGATTTATAAAGGTGGCGCACGAATGCATCGACTATCTCAAGGATAAAAAGGAAGAGTGGGGGAGGATGAGCCCGCTGAACCGCAACTTCGCGAAGCAACTGGCCACCCGTTTGCAGGACAAGATTCCGGTCGTCTACGGGACGGATGGCATCCTCGCGGTCGCCGCCTACCGCTGGAAGTGCCAGTTCAATGAGAATACCGAAATACCGGCCTTCTGCAACATGATCCCGGAGATGGACCATAACGAGATTGTAGGCTGGCACGGGCTGGATGAATTTACCAGGAAGGTGGAGCTCATTTTCCTGGTCGAGGAGGGTCAGGATACGAGGATGGCCAATAGGGTGGAGGTAACGGCCGAGCTGCTGCAGGATAGGGTGGGCGGAGTAACCATGATTCACGTCGGCGGGAACACTCCTCTGGATAAGCTCTTCAGCACTATGTACTTGGGCGATTTTGTAAGCACATATCTGGCTCTGCTAAACGGCACCGACCCCGTGCCTGTTGCGATCATCAGCGAATTGAAAGAGCGCATGGCCAAGGTAGAACCAGGCAGGTAGAGGCAATGGTTACTTTAAATCCCGCAGAAGAAGAGGCGGAGGAGTATCTGCACTCCAAGCTCGAGGAGGCCGAATTATGGAATCCTCGCCTGGGTGTAATCCTGGGGAGCGGCCTGGGTGGCAGTTCGCCTCAAATAGAGAATATCCTCGAATTCAACTTTAATGAGATTCCCGGCTTGCCGCCCTGTAAGGTGCCGGGACAGGAAGGAGTCCTTCGCTTCGGCAGCTATGGCGTTATTACCGTGATGCTGCAATTGGGGCGGTTGCATTATTATCAGGGGCTCGACATGGAGCAGGTCACGCTTCCCGTTAAACTAATGGAAAAGTTAGGTGTGAAGAGAATATTCATGATAAACACCGCCGGTGGGCTGAATCCGGCTTATAGCCGAGGCGACTTTATGTTGATCAGGGATCACATAAACCTGATGGGAGTAAATCCCTTGCGGGGCGCTTGCGATGCGGAAGGCAATCCGGCTTTCCAGGAATTGTCAAATCTGTACGACCAGGAGGCTGAGGACGACCTGATGCAACGTTCAGCGATATCAGGATGGCCACTGACTGAAGGTGTTCTGGTCGGCGTATCGGGGCCCAGTTACGAAACGGCTGCCGAGTTGCGATTCATGCGGCTGGTGGGGGGCGATGCCGTGAGCATGAGTATCATCCCGGAGGCAATCGCGGCCCGTTTTCTCGGCATCTCGGTGACCGGCTTGAGCGTGATTACCAATACCTGGGATCTGCGCATGCCTCATGCCGTTTCCCATAACGAGGTGTTGAAGACCGCCGAAGAGACGGCTCCCATCCTGAAAGAAGTCATAACAGCCTGGCTCGACCGCTCAACCAGCCTCTGATTTAGATCGCGGGATGATAGATTTCGCAATCGCGTGTTGCGAGTCCAGGTTTGACAGGCAAAAAGATCGGGGGACCCCGGAGGATCCCCCGACTGTCCATATGCGAGTCTACCGATTAATTTATCGTGAAAGCACCTGCAAGTGTTACTGTATTGCCGCCGCTTGTCACTATTACGTCGTAAGCACCTTTTGTTTTACCATATACGCTGAACGTGCACTTAATGGTGGTCGAAGAGGACACACTCACGCTGGTGCCGTTGATCGTCGTAGAACCCCGTACCAACTTTACCGTAGCACCCGACGCGAAGCCTGTTCCCGTCAAAGTGGCGGTAACCGATCGGGTGAAGAAGGACGGCCTCACCGAGGTCGGCGATATCTTGGTCAAGGTCAGAGACCCAGGCGTCGGCGTCGGCGTCGGCGTCGGCGTCGGCGTCGGCGATACATTGCCACTGGTTGTAACCATCCAGTCGCATATTGGATGGTACATCGCTGTTATAGCCTTCGACACCGAATCTCTATCCGCGTCCGCCATCAGGACATCGAGGTGTTGTCCCGGCATCGTGATTCCGTTGGTGTTCATTCCGTTCATCTTGGCATAGCCGATGGTTTCGCCTTCCGTGTTCAACCTTAGGAAGGTTGGCACCTTCGAGAGATCGTTGGCGTGCAGCAGGTTGAGGCCGTACTGCTGGGCTCCCGAAGTGTTGGCGATCAGGATATCGGCGAAGAGCCTCGTCGTGTAGTACCATTCTGCTATGTTGGTGGGCCCCTCATAGCAGCACTTCGCTACATCGTGGAGATCGGACACCTCGTCGGAAGAGCTCGTGTATTTGCGGGCGGTCGCATCGCTGTCGATCTCGTCGGAATTGACCCAACTGTAGAGCGCGGTTGTGCTGGTGGGAATGTACAGCTTGTCGTAGGCCAGGAACCCGCTCATCGGATTCCATATGAAGCTCGGCAATATGCGATCCAGATCGCCGTAGGCCGGGAAGCTCTTCTCGGCCAGCGGCCCGCCCGTCAGGAAACCATCTGCGGATTCATTCATGACGATCGGGTTGAAGTTGTTATCGAATACGATGCCGAAGAGCGCCTCGTTCGTCCAGCGCACCTTCTTCTGCCAGACCTCTTTGCTGAGGAACTGCCTAAGGTCCTTAGAACAAGCCAACCTGAGGATAACGTCGCTGCGCGGATCGGTCTGGAGGCTCGCTATTCTCTTATAGAAGTCAGATTCCGCATCCGGCATCGCATCCGCCGCCATGGCGTTGGCCTCGACCCCCAGATAGGTCGTGGGAACATAGCCGAGCAGTGATGTCGGCAGTAGTACATCCAGAGTCCCGCTTCGCATCGCTTTGAGAGATGCTGAATAGGTGGACAGGCTGGTTGTGTTTATGATGCTCTTGAATGCGCTTGGAAGGAAGTTCGATACGACACTCAATACGTCCTGGCCGATGGGAACCGCATTTGGCGTCACCAAAGCGTCCAAGCCCGCGATGCCGGCGACGTTGTTGTAGCCGATATCGGCCGTGGTGGCTGCATTGCCGTCGAAGTCCCAGCAAGCGAAGTCGGCGGACATTACCGCACCGAGGGAGTCACCCGCTACAAAGACCTTCTTTTGCCTATCACTTTGCACGGGGAAGACGGTCGTTATCAAGGTGTAGATATCGTCCATGCACACCCTGAGGCCGAATTCGGAAAGCCAGGGAGCGCCATCGTCCGTATAGAATCCCTGGAACGTCCTTCCGTTGACCTCCCATCCCTTGTAATAATAGCCGTCGATCGTATCCGCCGCTTTCACCAGAAGCGATGGATCTTGATTTTCTGCGGCCTCCTGTCCCAGCCTCTCGGCCTCATTCAAACCGGTCAGGTCTTCGATATTGTTTACCCTCCTGTCCAGGGCCCAGACCTCAACATGCTTTCCCTTGTCTTTTAATGATTTGGATACAAGCTGCTTGGCGTAATAATCGAAGCCGCCATTCGCGGCGTGCAGACCTGAGAGGCAGACTAGAACCTCATCGGCTTGGGCGCTAGCCCTTCCATCATTTACCGCATAACGCATGTATGGAATATAATTCAGCACGTCCGGATAGGATACGGTTACATCAAGCCTTGGCGGGGATTGTATGCGCATCTCTTGTATCACTACGCCGACCCCATAAGCCGAATTCGAATCGGTCCAAGTTCTTTGGCTTGCAACTTGCGGTGCCGCCCCCGCCGGGGGCACAGTCGTCCATGCGGGATTACTTGCCGCCATTGCCGGCTTCACACCCACTCCTGATACGGGACTCAGAGCCAGTAAAGCGACAAGTGCCGCCAGTATGGATATTATGAGGCCCTTTCCCCTGATTACCCTTCTCTTTTTCATTTCTTGCCCTCCTTTTTCTTGAGGCCCTAGAGACTATATAAAAGGCCCGATCTCTGCCGGTAGATCGGGCCGGTTTCACCATTCGCTCCCCGCAGGTGAGGTGACCAGGTTACAACCTGCGGTTCACAGCGTCCCTGCTGGCCCTTCAAATGGGCCAAAGCGGACTAAGTGTTTTAAAGTGAAAATAAGTTCAATGAAATCAAGAACTCGAGGTGTGAATTGAGCTTGTGTTAATCTTTGTTTGCCTATCCCCCATTCCCTCGTATGCCTAGCCTTTCTTTGCTTTACTTAATTATAGTAGATGAGCAGGCCAAGGCAACAGTGCTTCACTAAAATGTAACATGCCTTATTTGTCTGCAAAACCCGTTTCCGTTAGAATCACGTTCAATGAAGGAACAGCATTTATATCCGGCGCCGTCCTAAATGTCGGAAGGTGCGTATGATTCGATTGGAAGTGATGATGAAGAATCGATTCCTACCGGC
>Ga0154635_119_pt3 | contig 22665 bp, 26 predicted proteins | sample Rifle2008BG13ft_FD_116064 | JGI IMG/M metagenome (GOLD analysis project Ga0154635, IMG submission 116064) | Solincola sediminis RBG_13_55_18
CAGTTATTATACTGATCATGGTGCTCGCTTTGATCGTCCCCCAACCGGGTAACAATGAGCAGGCTCAAGCGGCTGGAAAGTCAGTTACATTCCATGGCCACGGTAAGGGACATGGAGTGGGCCTTTGCATGGCGGGTGTATATTTCCGCGGTCTATGGGGCCACGATTACCACAACATCATCCACACCTACTATACCGGCATAAGTTTCTCCCAGGTGAGCGATGATCAGAAAATCAGGGTCTTGTGCCGTGACAACCAGGTGAGGGAATACACCTTGAGGGAATACCTCTACCGGCTTCAGGAAGAGCCGGATACATGGCCGCAACAGGGGCTGAAGGTGCTTGCAGTCGCGGCCCGAACCTACACGCTTTCCTGCATCGCCAGGGGTAAGCATGCCGGCAGCGGCTACGACATCTGTCCCTCCGGCAGTTGCTGCCAGGCCTTCAACGAGCAGATAAATCCGGCCAACCATCCCAATACCGTGGCTGCCATCAATGCCACAGCGGGCGAGATAATAACCTACGGCGGACAGCCGATCATCGCCGCCTATAGTTCCTGCTGTGGCGGCTACACCGCGGGATGCGACGAGGCATGGGGCGGCAATCCGGTCGCATACCTTAGCCCGGTACCCGACGACGCTTGTGCGTCAGATAAGAACCGCAACTGGTCGGTCACCATTGCCTGGGATCAGTTTGAAGCGAAACTCGACGCCAATTCGGCCACGGCGGTGGGAACTCTATATGGGTTCGCAATCGTGTCACGGGGACCGTCCGGAAGGGTCCTCAAGATCAGGGTGGACGGCAGCTCCGGAAGCAAGACCGTAAGCGGGAACACCTTTGCTTCAGTGGTGGGGCTGGAAACTAATTTATTCGACGTGGCCCAGCCCAACTTCGATGAGTATCTGCTGATACAGAATCCCGGAGATACGGAGGCTAATTGCACCCTTACTTACATGCTGCCCGGCGGGAACAACACTTCCGAGAGTTGCACGGTCGGTGCTCACTCCCGCTATACGATTTTTATGAACGAGCATGTTCCCGATTCCGAGGTATCGATCAAGGTGGAGTCCGACCAACCGGTTGTTTCGGAACGGGCAATGTATTTCAAGTTCCAGGGTGGCAGTAGAAACGACGGGCATGCCTGCATGGGGGTGAGGGACCCCAACAAGAAATGGTATTTTGCCGAGGGCTACACGGGAGGCGATTTCGAGACATTCATCCTGGTCCAGAATCCCAATGACGCCTGGGCCAACCTGTCTGCGTCTTATCTGGGAAACGGTGGTGAGGCTGATACGTTTCAATACAGTCTCGCCCCCAAGTCCAGAATGACCATCTGGATGGATCGCGAACCCGGACTCGACGACGGTGAGTTCTCGACGCAACTCGATTGCGACCAACCGGTGATCGCCGAGCGTGCCATGTATTTCAGTGACGGTCAGGGACGTGCGGGAGGAACGGCTTCTCAAGGTACGCAACAAATGAGTACGACCTGGTTCTTTGCCGAAGGGTATACGGCGGAAAGCTTCGACACTTGGGTTCTCCTGGGTAATCCTGGCGATAATCCGGTCCCCGCCACTCTCACTTTCATGTTGCCGGATACTTCGACCAAGGAGTTGAAAGTGGAAGTGCCGGCACGCAGCCGTGTCACCGTACACGCGGATGATATTCCGGGCCTCGAACAGACCGAGTTTTCAAGCAGCGTGGAATCGGAGACTCCGATCGTGGCGGAGCGCGCCATGTATTTCAACTATCATCAGAAAGACGGCGGCCATGATGTTATGGGAATAAACCAGCTTTCGGACAAGTGGTATTTTGCGGAGGGCTATAGCGCCGGCGATTTCGATACCTACATTCTGCTGCAAAATCCGAATGCTTCCGATACCACCGCGAGCCTTACGTATATGTTGGGAAACGGCGCCACCATCCGGCAAGATATGGTCATCGGCGCTCATTCACGCTACACGGTCTATGTCGATGCCGTCCCCGGTATGGAGCAAACTGAATTCTCCACGGCCATCCAATCCGCGGCACCCATAGTCGCTGAACGTGCCATGTACTTCAATTACCGCGATCGCACAGGTGGCAGTTGCGCCGAGGCTGCATCCTCTCCGGCAACGGTGTGGTATTTCGCGGAAGGTTACACCGGCTATTAAATGGTGATGATAGATTGCTTCGGAAGACACATCTCGAGGTAGCAAAGGTTCTTCCCCTCCCGATGATGAATATTTTTGATGTAGTTGTGTGAGGCGAGGAGGAAGTCTCATTTCCAAGAGGTTCGCGGTTATCATCATAGTCATGGTCGCAGGTTGCGGCATTCTGGTTGGCATCAGTTACCTGATGCTGGATATACTCTCGAATATGGTCGTCGTCCCCCAGACACCGGTTCGAGAAGTCGAGGACCAGGGTGAAATGGTAATCGCACTGCCTCAATCAAACCTGTCTTCCATGCAGGTATCGGCGGGCGGCCGCTTTCTCGCCTTCATCCATAAGAACGGCCAGGGGAGCGAGAACACTTTGCAGGTGAGGGATATCAAGCAGAATTGGAACCAGGTTTTCAGCCAGGCGGTCCGGGGACAGCAGCTTGCCTGGCTCGGGTCTGAGGACACCCTTCTCTATGAGGACCGGGGGGACATCATGGCATTGAACCTCGCTACGGGCATAAGCCGGAATCTAACAGAGAGTGCCGAATACGACACGAGTCCGCTGCCTTCCCCAAACGGCACGGTTGTCATGTGGACGAGAATGCCGGTGGAAACGGGAGGGGGGGCAGGCGAGTTCTGGCTGATGGAAGCTGATGGAGGCAAAAAGAGGATGCTCGTTACCGCGGGTAAAATGCCGGTGTGGGATCCTTCGGGGGATACGATATTGGCACGCAGAGACATCGTTATCTCACCGGACAGCGAGACCTATCGCTACTTCCTGGAGACGGTGAGAAAGGACGGGGGTGGCTGGAATCACTATGCCGAATGCGATAGAGAACCGCTTTACGTATGGTGGCCCGGTGACAGCTTCTTCTATATCGCTCCATACGAAACGGGGGGAGAGGGCAACGTCAAGGGGGTCTGGTTCAGGGTCGACAGTCCCACCGGTGTGAAGAGGGTGGCCTCGACAACGAGTCTCGCAGAGATTTCTTATTATCGTTTCTGCGCGAGCCGCAAGGGGCAAAAGCTCGCCTATGTAGGTGGAAATGGGCTCGAGTATCTGGACATGCAGGAGAGGGTGATCTCTCGCTTCAGGGGCACGGATGCGCGGCTTCCATTGGCGTGGGACGAAGCTTCCGGATACCTCTATTACGCCGGTGAGGCAGGAATTTACAGGGTTTCCTTGCAGGGGGGTGAGTCATGAGGGTGCGGAAGACAAAAATCGTGGCTACGCTGGGCCCGGCTTCGCGCGAAGTAAAAGTGCTGCGACAAATGATAAGGGCAGGCTTGGATGTGGCAAGGATAAACGCATCACACGCCAGTGCGGAAAGCATGTGCGGGGAAGTGGAAGCCCTCCGGCAGGCCTCCGAGAAAGAGGGCAAAGAGGTTGGCATAATTCTCGACCTGATGGGCCCTAAATTAAGGATTGGCGATATCAAGGGCGGGGAAGCCATTCTCAGAGCCGGCCAAGAGTTCATCCTTACAGTGAAGACGGTCAGCGGTGACAGTTCCGGGGTGGGCATAAGCGATCGGAAGCTCCCATCTCTCTTGCGTCCCGGCAACACCGTCCTCTTGGATGATGGAGCAATACGTCTGAAAGTGACCGGCGTATCCAAGACCGAGGTGAAGTGTAAGGTAGAGAACAGCGGAATCCTGGGAGCGCACAAGGGCATCAACATTCCCGGCGTCAAGCTGCACATTCGGGACATGACGGAAAAAGACCTGCAAGACATGGAACTGGGAATAAAACTCGGCGTGGATTGGATGGCCCTTTCCTTTATTCAATCACCGGAGGATGTCATCCGGCTCCGCGATGCTCTGAAGCAAAGGAAGTCAGATATACCCATCATAGCCAAGATAGAAAAGCCGGGCGCGGTGACCGACATAGAGGCGGTGGTAAGGGAAGCGGACGCGGTGATGGTGGCAAGAGGCGACCTGGGGGTTGAAATGCCCTTGGAAGACATCCCGTTGTTGCAGAAAAAGATCATCGAGGAATCGGCGAAGCAGGGGAAGCCGGTGATAACCGCCACCCAGATGCTCCAGAGCATGATAACGAATCCATCGCCGACCAGGGCCGAGGTGACCGACGTTGCCAATGCCGTTTTCGATGGCACTGATGCCGTCATGCTTTCCGGCGAGACGGCCATCGGCGATTACCCGGTCCAGAGCATCGAGACCATGACAAGGATTGCGACCAAGGCGGAGAGCGCATTGCCTTTTTCCAGGTGGCTTGAGGAAAGGCGCCGGTGGATAAGCAACGGCGTTGTCGAGGCCGTATGTTTCGCTGCCTGCGAATTGGCGCGGCAAATCGGAGCAAGTGCCATCGTTGCCCCTACCGAAAGCGGCTTTACAGCCCGCCAGATGAGCCGCTTTCGCCCGGAACAGCCTATTCTAGCCCCTACTCACAAGAGCGTTATTTCAAGGCGGCTGACGCTTTTTTGGGGCGTCTGTCCCTGCTCAATCGGCGCCAAAGGCCTTAAGGACGACGTCTTCTCCTCCTCGCGAAAAGTGGCAAAAAAGCAAGGGTATCTGCAGCCGGGTGACACGGTTGTCATGACGGCCGGCCTCAAGGGGCGCGGCGAAAAAGGAAAGCCGACAACCAACACTATCCATTGCATTGGCGGATAAATAGATCGCTTGTCGCCCCACCCGCTCCAGAAATAGACATGTTAACTATTGAGGTTATATAATACTATTGATGCAAAATCTTGAAAGAGTTGTTAAAATGAAGAAGAGTGATTCCGTAAGGAACGCCCGGAGCGCCAGGAGGGCGAAGGCCAAGGCGCCCCGTGCCAATAGAAAAGTGGATAACGTGCGCCGCCTACAGCTGGTTGAGGGCGGGCGGCAGGGGGCCAAGCCCCGCCGCAGGGTCTCCAGCCCGCCCGCTCGCCAAAGTCACGCTGTCCCGCCGGAGATCAGGAGGAGAAGGCGGCTGGCCACACTGGTACTGGTGTTGCTGGCCGCCGGCCTGATCGCCTATATCCTGACAGGACCTATTCTCAAAGTCATGGACACCCGCCGTAATCGCGCCAAAGCCGAAGCACAGTTGGCCGAAGAGCAATCACGCACACAGGCATTACAGGATAAGAAGGAACTCGAAACGACAGAGGAGTACTTGGAGGGCAAGGCCCGCGAGAACGGTTACGTCAAACCGGGCGAGATCCCCATCATTGTCCTTGATGGAGAGGATTCCGAGGAGAGTTCGGATGCTCCGGATGGGGGTAACACCACTTCGGAAAACCAGAGCCCGAGTCCTTAGTACCCACCACTCTTGTTTTGCATATGGCCATTCATCCCATCGTTAGTTTCGGCGCCTGGGCCTTGATTGCTCCCTTGCGGCATGTGGCCCTCTCCATCCCCCTGGTTCATTTGACCGCCGCCATTAATATCGCCCCCGGATTTTTCAGAACCCGATCCCGATCCCTGGCCGGATCCTTGCTGTGAACCGCCCATGGGATTTCCCCCATGGCGCTGCCTCATCTGATCTCTTCCCCTGCTGCAAGCCCCATAGGCCTCGTCTATTTGCTTGACTGGGGCGGCCTGAAGATTCCGTATCTCATTCATGATTGCGGCCTGATTATCAAAGGTGACAAGCAGGAGTTGGGAGAGCCATTCCGCATCCTCTGCCGGCACCCGGTCAAGCAGGGTGTAGGCCTTATCGATATTCAACAGGTATTCATGCAACCAGCGATCGAGGCCCTGATTGTTCCCTGGGTCACTCATCTTCTCCAATTCCGAGATGCGGCGATCCGAATATGCAATCTCCAACTTGATGTCGTTTTCTGCTGAAAGGGTAAGAGATTCACGCGTACGTTCAAAAAAAAGCTTGGTGCCGTAAAGCGTGGACCCGGGTTGGGCTCCCGAGGAAAACGCATACGCGCTCGATGTGAGGAGAATAAACAGCAAGGGGATCATCATCCCGACCAGCACGATGCGATGTGTAAGCGAGGGATTGCGGTATATTCTCGTCTTCAACAACTGTTCACGGTTGGCTGAGTCTTCCGCGCGTGCCATGATTCTCTGCATGCCGTAGTCGCGTAATCGGGAGGATGGAGATGGAGTATCGACTGATCGCACGAATGTTTCGGCCGCAGTCTCCAAATCCTCATGGTTGCTTTTCCTGAAGCCTTTCACGAGACCCACCCCCTCTCCTCAAGAATATTACCCAGCCGGTGCAGCGCCCGGTGCTGAATCGCGTTAATAGCGCCCTCGCTTTTCCCCAAGGCCACCGCGGTCTCAGCATTGTTCATCTCCGCGAAATACTTCATTGTAATAACCTGTCTCTGGACAGCGTTCAGCCGGTCGAGAGCCTTATGCAGGGCACGCGCCCTCTCCTTTTTCTCCACCCTTTCCGCTGTTCCGGCCGATCCATTATGAAGCTCGTCCTTCAGCGGCTCGTCGCCCCTCCTCTTATTACGCCGGTGATGATCCATGAGAATATTGTGGGCTATACGAAATATCCACGATCTAAATGCGCCACGTTTCGGATTGTAACTTGCTATATTCACGATGCACCTCAAGAAGACTTCTTCCGTCAGGTCCTCCGCGTCATCTGTGGAGCCTAGGTTCCAAAAAAGATACTTATAAACGGAGTCCATTAATACTCCGTAGATATCAGCAAAGGCTGCTTTGTCGCCGCTCGCGGCTCTAGCCGCCAATTCCTCGAGGGCTTCCAATAACTCTCCCTTTCCATTTATATATACGTTTGACGGCACGTTCTTGAACGCATCGTTTAACCCTTTTCGGCCAGCCTGTCCAATTCTACTATTTAGGCTCGTCATACAGCCGGAGATATATCAGTACCGACCGTACATGATCAAGCCTTTGGACGTATTACCAGATAAAAGCGTTATGCGAAAGGAGGTGTCGATTTGAGTAAAAACGGAGTAATCGTAATCTTGATAGTGGTAGCCGCTGTTCTTTTGATATCAGCGGGTGTTGCGGTAGCGGCCGGCGGAATGGGTTCCGGCGGTATGCACGGAGGCAGCTCCGGGCAATGTGAACGGTCGAGTAGTCTCAACAGCGGCGATGATGCCGCACCATGCGATATGAACTGTGCGGAAAACGGTGAAGGCAACGGCGATTGTGCGCAAGAGCGCTCCTGCGATCGAGAGATGATGAGGAATGGCTCCTGCGAGGGCAACGGCGATTGCGATCAGACAAGGCAGCGGGATCGGGATTGTGATGGAACCTGTGATGGTTCCGGCAACCAGAATCAGGCCGGGAGGACGGCCGCCTGAGCAGAAATCGCAAAATATGGGATTGGCTTCCTGCCGGGAGTGCGGGGAGCCTTTTTCCTTGTAGGGCTCGCTTCTCCAGTGATAGAATTTCTTTGCCTGTCGGCGAGGAAGCGGAGGAGAGGAGTGAGGCATGATCGATCGAAACTGGATCGGCAAGACCTACGGCCCCATTAAATACGAAGCATGCCGCGAAAAGATGAGGGAATACGCGGCTGCCTGCAAGGACGGCCGCCCGATTTTTCATGACAAGGAATTCGGAAGAAACAACAAGTATGGGGACATAATAGCCATGCCGAACTTCGCCGCGGTTTATGCCCTGAGGGGAGCCGGATTGCTCCTGCTGGATCAGGAGATAAAGTTAAACCTGGCCATGCTCGTCCACGGAGCTCAGGAGTTCGAATGGTTCGGAGTGGTGAAGCCTTACGATGTAATCACGGAGACGGGCAAGGTAGCGGATATATACGAAAAGGGAGATCTCGACTTTATCGTCTACGAAGGGGAGGCGAGGAATCAGTCCGACGAATTGGTTTGTCGCGCGAGATGCACATTCATCATAAGGGGAGGCGGCGCTTGATGGAGGAGCTTTGCAATCTGAAATACGAAGAAGTTCAGGTCGGTCAGGAAGTTCCCACATTTTCCCATAAATTCGATCGTATGGATGCCATCATTTATGCCGGAGCCGGGGGGGATTTCAACCCCATCCACGTCAATCCTTATTTTGCCAAGGAAGTGGCCATGCTCCCCGATGTTATCGCCCACGGTCTCTTCAATATGGCCCTCCTCGGAAAGACGGTGATGGATTGGATCGGTGATCCCGGTTATCTGAGGAAGTTATCATGCCAGTTCAGAGCCCCGGTTATCCCCGAGGAAACCGTCCTTTTCAAGGGCAGGATCAGGGATAAGCTGGAAAACAACCTCGTCGTTCTGGAAGTTTGGGCGGAGAAGCAAGACGGGACAGTGGTATTAAAGGACGGGGAAGCCACAGTATACCTACCTTGATATAGACAAGGATAGGCCTACACAAAGGTGCCAGACACCTTTGTGTAGGCCTATCCTTTGGCGTACAGTCCCATGGTGGTGGCGATAATCTCTCGCATGATCTCGTCAGTGCCGCCCCCGATGCGCATCAACCGTGAATCCCGCCAGGCCCGTTGCGCCGGATATTCCATCATGTAGCCGTACCCGCCCATGAACTGCATGGCCTCGTCGGCCACTTCGCATGACACCTGCGCCGCGAACAACTTGGCCATCGAGATTTCCTTCACGGGATACTCTCCGTTGTCGTACTTCCAGGCGCATATATAATTGAGAGCTTCGGCTGCTTCTATCTTGGTGGCCAGATCGGCTATGCGATGGGCAATCGCCTGATTCCTGCATAACGGCTTGCCGAACTGTTCCCTCTCCTTGGTATATTCTAATAATTGTTCGAGGCACAGCCGTGCACCGCCTATTGCCGCAGCCGAGCCGATCAACCGCTCGCCCTGCAATTCCCACATTATGTTGTAGAAACCGCGTCCTTCATCACCGAGTAGCGCATCATCCGGAATCACCATGTCCTCGAAAAAAATCTCGGCGGTATCGGAAGCCTTCATGCCGACCTTATCCAGTTTCCTGCTGACGACGAATCCGGGCGTGTCGGTGTCGACCAGGAAGAGGCTCATGCCCTTGTAGCCCTTGGTTTTTTCGGTTCGTGCAACCAGCGTCATGAAATGGGCGCGGACACCGTTGGTAATGAATATCTTATTGCCGTTGACCTTCCAGCCGCCCGGGACCTTCTCGGCAAAGGTAGTAAGGCTTGCCACATCGGAACCGGCGTTCGGCTCGGTAATACCCAGGCATGCTATCTTCTCCCCCTTGATTGCGGGGACCAGGTATTTCTGCTTCTGCTCTTCAGTCCCGAAGGCGAGAACAGGCGGCGTAGCCATCCCTACCTGCACTGCGACGGCCATGTTCACACTGCCGCTTCCGCAGCGGCTCAATTCCTCGGCCAGGACTATGTTCGTAAAATAATCTCCGCCCCCGCCCCCGTACTCCTCGGGATAATGCAATCCCAGGTAGCCGAGCTCTCCCAGGCGGGTGAAGACCCAGTCCGGAAACCCGGTTTCGTCCCATTCCTCGGCGTGAGGCGCCAACTCCTTTTCAGCAAATTCCCGCACGCTCCGGCGGAGCATTTCGTGTTCTTCCGTGAAGAATAAACTGAGAGACATTCCGACTCCTTTCACCTGGCTGCCGAGTCTATTAAGCACTGCTTAATATTATCCCATATATAAGATAACCGTCCTCGAAAGCAATTACAACATGCCCTGCTACAATTGGGGAATCATGAAGTACAATCTTATGTCCGCCCAAGACAGGGACGATGCTGCAAAGCAGCTGGGCCGGGAGTTGCGGGGCGAAGTGTACCTGGCCTCGCGCTGTCCCCACGCCCGGGTTGAGGTCATAGCCACATCACCGTTACTCGATGAGAAGACCCCCTTCCCGACCCTTTTTTGGTTGACCTGTCCGCTTCTCAAATACGAAGTGGCAAAACTGGAAAACAGTGATTTCCGAGTGCGCCTGAAGGAAAGGCTGGTGTCGGATTCCGGTTTCGCCGAGGCGCTGGAGCAGGCGGAAAATCGCTATAACGGCGAGAGAGAGCATTGGGCGCGCGAGATGGGAAAGAGCGAAGCGGGGGTGTATTTCGAAGGGCGCCGGGGGATAGGGGGAACCGTGAGCGGAGGTATGAAATGCCTGCACGCCCACCTGGCGCATTTCCTGGCCGGCGAGGCGAATCCGATCGGAGCGGATGTCGCGGCGGCGATAAGGGATTGCCAAGTGGAGCGTTGCGATGGAAATTGCGAACGCTTTATAAAGGGAGCCCGAAAGTCATGAATCCAAAGCGTGCGGCGGCGATAGATATAGGCACCAATTCGGTGCGGCTGCTGATCGCCCAAGTTGGGCTTGAAGCGGAAAAACCCGAGCTCGAGACGCTGCACCGGATAATGAACATCACCCGGCTCGGCGAGGGAGTCGATGAAAGCGATCGACTCAAACCGGATGCCATCGAACGAACGCTAAGAATCCTGAAGAGCTATTCCAAACTGATGCGGCAGGAAGCCGTGCAGGGCTTGAGGCTGGTGGCGACCAGTGCGGTAAGAGACGCGGCAAATGCGGGGGAATTCGTCGATCGGGTCCGGAAGGTCGTGGCGGCGGAGCCCGAGGTGATAACGGGGGAAGAGGAAGCTGCGCTTTCATTCCTGGGAGCGACTTACGATCTGGACGAGAGCATCCCCGGAGATGGGCCCATACTGGTCGTCGATCTCGGGGGCGGCTCGACCGAGATAATCGTAGGAAGAGAAGGCGAAATAATACGATCATACAGCGCAGACGTCGGATGCGTTCGTATGAGCGAGAGGTTTTTAAAGGGCGATCCTCCCTCCAGGCGGGAGCGCGACGAGATGGAGACGCATATCGCGTCCGTTCTGGCCCCGATTATCGCTGAGGTCGAAGAACTGCGGCCGGTCCTGATGGTTGGTTTGGCGGGAACCATGACCACCTTGTCCGGGTTGCGGCAAGGCCTCGATCGCTATGATGGGGAAGCCATACATCATTCATGGTTGAAAAGGGAGGATGTGGAGGAACTGTACGAGAAGCTCTATAAAATCCCGGTAAAGGCGAGGCGAGAGATGATGAAACTGGAGCCGGGAAGAGCTGATGTTATCATAGGCGGGACCGCTGTGCTACTGGTGCTCTTGGGGCAATTGAATGTAGGTAGATTCCTGGTGAGCGAGAAGGATATTCTCGATGGCCTGGTGATCGAAGTCGCATTTGGTCGTATATTAAGAAAGTAACTGAAGATAGACAAAGAGGGGCGTGCATGAGGAAAGAACTCCTTTACGAGATCTCCAGATCGGTCATAGCCGCGGTCGGCGTTCAGAATGTCCTGTGGGCCATCGTGGAATCGATCACCAAAGGCACTAAAGCCAAGGGCTGCGCGCTCCTGGTGCTGAGTCAGGATGGAGAAAAGCTGTATCACCGTGTGAGCTATGGAATAAGCCCGGAATATATCGGCAAGGGCGTGATCGAGGTCGACGATATGATACGTTGCGTGCTGGCGGGGGAGTCGGTCTTGGTGGAGGACATGGCAAACGACCCCCGCATTCAATACCCGGAAGCGGCCAAGCATGAGGGTTTCGGTTCGGTGCTATCCGTTCCCATGCGGTCTTATACAGGGGTAAAAGGCGTGATGAGGGTTTATGCCGGCAGCCAGAGGACCTTCAGTAAAGACGAAATAGATTTCCTCGATTCTATCGCCGAATTGTCGGGGTTGGTCCTCGAAAAGGAAGAAGAGAGGGACCGCATGGCCCTCGAGGCAAACAGGGCGCGGGAAGAAGTATCGCGGATGAGCGATGAGCGCGAACGCTTTCTCTACTTTATCCGCATGGTGGCTCATGACCTCAAGGCTCCCCTGGCGGCGGTGGAAAGTTATCTCAAGATAATCCTCAAGGGGAGCACCGGCCCAACCACGGAAAAACAGGAAGTCTGGCTCAACCGAAGCGTCAAGCGCATCGACGGCATGCTGGAATTGATCAGCGATATAGTTGATTTATCCAAGCTCGAAGCAGGCTTGGATTCACCGGAATTGACGCCGGTATCGTGGACCGAGGTACTGAATAGCAGTGTCGAAGTGGCGCGAGGCTTGACCGAACCTCGGGGCATAGAATTGGAGAATGACATTGAACAGAATCTTCCCGAGATATTCGGCTCGGAAGTCCGCCTCTGCCAACTCATCAATAACCTGGTGTCCAACTCGGCCCGATATACCTCGACGGGAGGGAAGATAGCTATAAGGGCGCACCAAGTTGAAGATAATGTGGAGGTCCTTGTCGAGGACGAGGGCCGTGGTATCAGGCCGGAAATCATACCGGAGATATTCAATGATTTTTTCAAGGGCGATCCGGAATCGTTAGAAGGGACCGGCCTTGGTCTTTCTATCTGCAAACGGATTGTGGAGATGCATAACGGGAAGATATGGGCGGAGAGCCCGGCGCCCGGCAAAGATATAGGAACGCTGGTCACCATGGTCATACCCAAAGGAGTCGTCTGCAGTCACATTTGGGGAAAACCGGAATGAGAAGGGGCAGCGTATATATTCTTCCGATTTCCAGCGGCGTGCAGAGTAAGGAGGTGCGGAATGCCTAAAATATTAGTGATGGACGACGATCCGGATATCATCGATGCGCTTGACACACTGCTTGGCGGCGAAGGTTATGAAGTAATTACCGCCCACGACGGCGAAGAGGGCTTGGTCAAGATAAGGGAGGAAAACCCTGACATGATTATCCTCGATATGCTCATGCCTAGACTCGACGGCTATGGTGTTTATAAGGCTCTGCATGATCCGCAGTGGTCGGAATGGAAGGATATACCAATTGTCATCTTGACATCGGTGAGCGAGGATGTGAGTCACCGGCGCTATGAACTGGAGACTGGAGTTCGAATGGAAGTCGCCGCATATATCGAAAAGCCCATCGATCCCGATGTGATATTAGAAGGGGTGCGAAGTATTCTAGAAGCGTGAGCCAAGGAGAAGCATAAAAGGTAGCGCATCTCTGCAAGGTATAGTAAACTACGGTGGGGGCCGGAGTCGCCCCTTTTTGCGTCCCCAGGCCTTTATTTCAAAGATACGAACAGGCAGGTCAAATGGATAAGAAAAAAGTCTTGGTGATCGATGACGAACCCGCGATGCACAGGTTGCTCAAGGTCATCCTCGAGGACGAGGGCTTCCAGATCGTTGGTGCGGAAGAACACGACAAGGCGCAACAATCGATCATAGGCGGCAGACCGGATCTCATCATTCTCGATATTATGATGCCGGAGGTAAACGGTTTCGATATCTTGAAGATGCTCAAAGAGGATGAGGACACGCGGCAGATTCCGGTATTGGTGCTCACGGTTCGCAACCTGAAAGCGGATATCGATAAGGCAATGTCACTTGGCGCCAATCATTACATGACAAAGCCCTTCGAACCCGCTGAATTGATCGCGGCCGTCAAAGAACTCGTCTCAAACTAACGGGTCTACAAAGGGGTCGAGTCCGTTTGTAGACCCCCCTGCCAACGGACTCGACCCCTTTGTAGACCCCCTTGCTCGCTACGCTCCTCGCGATGACAAAACGGAAGGATGTGCAAACGATCCAGGAAGATAAGGAGCGATTGACGCTTAAAAATGCCGATGTTAGCATTGGATTGCTTTCTCCCCGCAAGTATTGCAGAGTCTTTAAATGTCGAAAGTGCCCGGGTGGTGGAACCGGTAGACACAAGGGACTTAAAATCCCTCGGGTTATCCCGTGCGGGTTCGACTCCCGCCCCGGGCACCACTACTTCTACCTGGTGTTTTGTCTCCGGTTGGTTTAGGCGAATTCGCCGTTTCAGTTCGACTGTGCCCGAAATTGTGCCCGTTTTGTGCCTGCTGGTAGTCGGCGACCTTTCGCGCGGCGTCCTTGAGGTCGCTATCTGACACGATGTTGTACCGATCGAAAATCGCCCGCGTCTTGTGTCCGGATACCATCATGGCTACTCGCTCCGGAACACCCGCCCTTACCATATTGCGGACGGCCGTTCTCCGTAGGTCGTGGAAGAGCAATCCCGGGCATCCTGCCGTCTCACAAGCCTCGTTCCAGGTCTTGTGATAATCGCGTATCCGGTGACCTTTCCTATGGAATACCAGAGGGCAGTCAAGCCGCCTGGCCGAGTGCGCCGCCTTCAGCGCCTGCAGGGCCTCGCCGGCTAGATAGACGGTGCGGCCTTCTCCCGACTTGGTGTCTCCAGGTTCCAGCCTAATGTAGCCTTCTCGGAGATTGACTTGAGACCAGGTGAGGCTGAAGACCTCGCTTGCCCTCATGCCCGTGTAGTAGGTGAATAGGGCCGGCGCTTTCAAGTAGTCAGGCAAGGCTTTGAGGACGGCCTGGAACTGATCGGCCTCGAAGAAGCCCTTCCTTACGTTGCGTTCCGCAAGCATGGGGATATGAGGCACTCGATCGACCTTATCCGAAGCCCTACCGAGATTGAAGGCTCTTTTTAAGGCGGCCAACTCCCGGTTGATTATCGCGTTGCTCATGCCCGCCCTGAGGCGCTTCTCGATGTAGGCTTTGATGGCGGCTGTCGTGATGGTGGGAACCCGCGAGCCCGCGAACTCCTTTTCAAGGTGCCCGAGGGAACGCTCCATCCGGGGTATGCTCTTGCGATCGTTCACTTTGTAGTCAGTCCGCAGATCGGTCGCAAGCTCATCGAACTTGACGCGGTCGTAAAAGACGCCTGGCGCCTTGCCCTGGGCGATCTCGCCGAGCCTTTTCTTTAGAAGCCTGCCGGCGTCGACCTCGTTACTGCTATACGAGGACTCCCTGATCTTGCGGCCTTGGCAGTAATACTGGATCCACCAGACATTACCGCGTTTATACGTGCTTCCTTGTTTCACTTTTCACCTCCTTTCTTTGCTTTTGGACGGCCTGGCTTTCCCGGTTCCGGATCGATTCCATATTTCAAAGCCACGGCCTTGATTTCCTTTTCTTCCGCTGCGTTTTTCAGATCTCGCCGTAACGCCTTGAGCTTGGAGTCCGATAGCCGGCGCTCTCCCTTCCTGCGGATCCTGTCCTTGAGCTTGGCGCTATCCTTGGTCTTTGCGGCCATTACTGCGCATGTACGGGAGCAGTAGAGACCTCCGGCGTACAGGTTTGGCTCGATCTCACTGCCGCAATACTGACATTCCCGGAATTTCGGATCGGGCATACGCCGCTTCGGGTTGGTGCGGAGGTATTCAAGGGCGAAAAGACAAACAGCACCGCGAAAGTCGTTGGCCTCCATTATAAGAAAAGGGGTGTTCTTATCTTGTCGTGCGAAATGATACGGCCTGATCGCTGAAGGCGGGATTGCCCATCCCCACCCGCTCCTGAAGGTCGAGAAAGACGCCCGGACGCTGTTTGTCCGGACCTGGACGGCTCTAGGTTTGGAGTGGGATAGAAAGATAGACGGCGGGAATCCATTCTAAGGAGGCTTCTATCAGGCTTTTTCGCTCCTGAAGCCTTTAGGCGAATTAAATGAATGGTTTTTCCCCGATGTCTAGGGGAGTATTAAATCATTGACGGGCTGAAACCGATAGATATAATGTGAAGTTAGGTATTACTACGGGGGGACCTCCAAGATTTTTTCTTCGGGGCGACCCCCTCTTATAATTCCAGAATATGCCTTAAATCATCTACATACGAGAGCGGAATTCTTGCCGAGGTAAGAAAGCCCGAAGTTTTTGCCCTATTCGGAGAGATCATTATTTTCAGCTTCTTATTTTCCATAAGATGCTTGGCCAGACAGAGATAATCGCCATCATTGGCGACTAGCACTGCTTTGTCATATTTCTCATAATTGATCATTGCATGAAGGACAACCTCGGCATCAACATTGCCCTTTAATTCCCATTTATTTCCTTTTTTTACGGGCATGGTCGGCTTAAAAATTAGGTCGAAACCGGACCTACTCAATCTGTCATATATTCGCTGATATTGTTCCGCATAACCAACGAACCAGAATGCTTTTTCGACAACATATTTATGCTTGAGGTACCATCTGAATTTTTCGTAACCGAGCTTCCAACCTTGCTCCTCGACTCCCTTTATTAAGTTTTGCCCGTCAATAAAAGCATAGATTGCCAAGTTTCTCCGATCCGAAGCAACACAGAATACGGGCTTGCTTTATTATAAGCCCTCATCCGGACATTCTTGGGATAATCATAAGAGGCCCCGGCCGAAACCGGGGCCTTATTCTGTTCCGGAAATCTTTCCGGAGGCGTTAGGGAATTAGGACTTTCGTAATCTCTTGCCGGTAGTATTCGGATAGCTTATCGAAGGTGCGTCCCACCATGGTGCCCAGCCTGAAAGAATGCAGCAAACCATCTGCATAGAAATTCGAGACCATAGTGCTGACCATTTTCCATCTGCTTTCAGATCACCAACGGCCGAATAGATAGCTTCCCTTTCTTGCTTGGTTAGTTCATCGACCAATGCCATTACGAAGGTTTCGACAGAATCGTAGGCATCGTGCTTTTCCTCCATCTCGAACTCATTCCTCACGAGTTCCATAATATTCCTCCTTTCCCCTCAGACCTCGAGCGCGGCAATCTTATCCAGGATGGTAGGGTCAGACATCGCGCGGGCCGCGATAGCTAAGAACAAACGATGCTCAACTTCGTTGTCAACGTACGTATTTGAAAGATCGGCAAGCACCTTCCGGACCTCATCCTTCTTTGCCTCGGGTACCAGCTCAAGTATCCTCTGTCGGGTTGCCTCCTCTTTATGAACCACGGCTGCATCAAGCGGTTCCCAGAGGGCGCTTACGATAGGATAGTAGAGTATGGTTTCCTCAAGTTGATAGAGAAGATTTCTTCCCTCTGATCCCCCAAAAGCAATCTTCTCGATCTTCCCCCTGAGTTCATTCCTTTGGTCTTCAGTAATGCTTGGTTCTTCTCTTACGATTTCCATAGCCTTCTCCTTTCCGGTTACTGTGCCTAGAATTGTGCCCATTTAGACGCCAAAACCCGCTAAAGGGCGCTACTCAAGGCTGCTCAGATTTTCCCACAATATAGCCATTTACTTGCCTTTTTGCTGCTCAGGCATTACCTTTTTGTATTAAGGGCCTCGGACTTAAAATCCCTCGGGTTATCCCGTGCGGGTTCGACTCCCGCCCCGGGCACCACCTAATTATCTGAACCATTAATCGCCAGACAGCTATCGAGGGCGGCATTATGGCCAGAAAAAAGAAAGAGAACTCGTGGCTCGAAGCCTACAAGAGAGTGCGTAAGAGGATTCCACCACCGACCACGGTGAAACCGGGGGAGAGAGGAAAAGGTGTTCCCTATAAACGCAAGCGAGAAGAGTCGGGAGAGGAATGAAAAGAAGGGGCCTGGTTAGGCCCCTTCTTAATCGTATCAATCGATCAGGCTAGTTTCCTTCGCCGAAATACACCAAAAGCGAGGAAGAGAATTCCTGCCAGCATCAGGAAACCCGCTATAAGCAGCAGTGGAAGCTCGTTCATTCCCGTTCCCGGCAGCGTCTCCGCCGATACGGATTCAGAGACGGCGGGCGTTGAATCCCCCAGCCCGACGGGCTCGACGCTTGTCGGCGTCTCGGGGGTTATTGGCCCTTCCGGGGAGACCTCGACGTCGTTTGAGTTGAGGAAGTTCACTTCCAGGTTTTCAAGCGGCGCCGGATTGGCGGGAAGGCTCGGCCCGAGAATAGGTGTGAGCGTGGTAGCGGACAAGTCCTCTGTAACCGTGTAGTTCCCGGCCATCAAATCGGTGAACGCATAATCGCCATTTGCATCGGTACTTGTCGAGAGCGATACCGATTCTCCGTTAATGTTTATTCCGGTCAAGGCGATCGGAAGACCCGGGTAAGTTGCATCGTTACCGCTGATGTTACCGCTTGCATCGCTGTCGATGTATTTGGTTCCAATGACATTGCAATGAGGGGCATTCAGGAACGTAACCGGCCCTGCTGTTTCCCCGGCTGTAAGGGGTACTATCCATTCGGTCTGCCCGGTTTGATGATAATTGGACTCGGCGGATGGTGTTACTTCCTTGACAATATAGGTCCCAGGGGGAAGGTTATCAAAGGCGAAACTGCCGTCGGCATCCGATGTCATCGTATCCAGGATCGTGTTGGGATCACTCTGGTCGGCCACAGTGAAATCGAAACCGGGCAGTCCCGGCTCTCCCTCATCGTGCTCTCCATCCCAATTACTATCCTCAAACTTGTTCCCGGGTATTGTTCCGGTTGGTTGCTCCGGCGTCATATTGCCGAAGTTTACATCTGTCACATCCTGGCCGGAAGAAAGCCAGACCAAAGCCCATGTGGCAGTAGAGGGTATGAAACCGGCTGGAGCTGTCGACTCGTCTACCCAGACCTTATACAAAGCGGGCGTGAGTCCCTCGAAGATGTAGTAACCATTGGCATCGGTGGTCGTTTCCTGACTCCAGAACCAGAGAACAATGCGAACACCGGGGATTCCGGGCTCGCCCGGATCCATCACACCGTTGCCGTTCAAATCGTTGAACTTGTAGCCTGAGATGGAGCCGGTTCGCGCCTCTCCGAAATAAACGCTCACTTCTTCACCGCATTTAATCCAAACCAAGGCCCATATAGACGTGGTCGGGATCATGCCTTCGGGAGCCGTCGATTCGTCGACCCTTACCGTATACAAGATCGGGTCGAGGTCTTCGAAAATGGCATGTCCGCCGGAATCGGTGTAAGCTTCCTGGTATCCGCAGAGCCACCAAAGCTCGATTTTGACGTCCGGGATTCCGGGCTCACCGGTATCAAGCACCCCGTTGCCATTCAAGTCCTCGAACTTATATACGTGGATGGCTCCAAGTTCTTTCTCCTTATTGCCGAAGTCCACCTTCTTCTCGCAACCGTGCTCGAGGGTTACGCAATGCTCGCCACCGGTAGTGCATTCCCAGCCCTCCGGGCATTCCTCGCGCACGATGTATTCGCCTGGAGGAAGATCCTCGAACCAGTAATCGCCGTCACCATCTGTGTAGGTGCACTCGTCTCCGGCCCAGATCTTGATGCCTTCGATTCCAGGCTCGTGGTGATCGCGGCAGCCGTTGCCGTTTTTGTCCTCGAACTTGGTGCCATGGATGCAGCATGGCTCCTCTTCATCCTCATGGCAGTTGCCGAAATCAACCCGCTCTTCGCAATAGCTCTTGAGAGTAATCTGCTTCTCGCCACCGGTAGTGCATTCCCAGCCTTCCGGGCATTCCTCGCGCACCGTGTATTCACCGGGAGCGAGATACTCGAACCAGTAATCGCCATCACCATCTGTGACGGCAGGATGATCTCCGGCCCAAATCGTAATGCCCTCTATTCCGGGCTCGTGGTGATCGCGGTGACCATTGCCGTTTTTGTCCTCGAACTTGGTGCCATGGATGCAGCCCGGCCCTTCCTCTTCCTCGTCCTCAGGGCAATGGCAAGCGAAATCGACCCGGGCGCTCTTTCTCGGCCATGTTCCGAGGCAAACCGATTCGGGGTTTGCGGATGTGCATGTCCATTTACCTGACACTCCCGCCGCTACTACATAATTTCCGGGCTTCAATCCCTCGAAACGGTAACGGCCCTCGGAATCGGTCTTTATCGAGCTGTCTCCTTCGCCAGACAGCAGAATCGGGATATCGGCAAGTCCGGTTTCATCCTTGCCGCAGTGCTCATTGCCATCCTCGTCACAAAAAACACGACCGAAGATTGAGCACTCCGCCTCTTCGTGGTTTTCCGGATCCTGCGGCTGTTCATGCCGACAGTTTTCCGGATCAACACCAGGATTATCAGGAGCGGTTGGTTCAGCAAGGTTATTAACCTCTCCTTCACCGTTATCTTCTGATTCGTTATCGGACTGATTATCCTGCTGCGAACCAGCCGAGTCACTGTCTCCATTGGTGACCTCCGGCTCCGGAGCAGGAGTTGTCACCTCGGCTTTCTCTTCATTGTTTCCCTGAACCGTTTCCGCAGGCGTACTCGGGGTCTCTTCCTGAGCGTTTGCCGGTTCCGCAATCACAGGCTCCGGAGCCGTGCCTTGAATTCCGCTCGCCGGCTCAGCCTGGTTCTCCTGTGGCTGCATTTCCTTGCCGCCTGTTTGATCGCCAGGCCCTGTTTCATCCGCCAGAACTGCTCCAATCATGCTAAAAAGCGTCGTGAGCAGAAGTACGATAATTGCAAGGAGCGCAACTGATTTTTTCAGACCTAACAATGCGTCACCTCCTAAGCAAATGGCTTTACTGTTTGGGATTTCCTTGGTGCATCATCTTGGAGGAAAGTAGACAGGCCCTTTATCAACCTTAACTTCAGGTACACTTTTGAACCCCCCAGGTCCTGATGACCATTATGTAAAACGGCCGGTCATTGGCCACAACCGTGCCGGCTTAATTCGGTGTTATAGAGTTGCCGCGTATCGCCCGAGAATCCCATGGAATGGTGCCCTCTTCGATTTATCGCAATTATGTCGATTTCAGGTCTATACTTCCCCCGGAAGGTGGCAGAATAAACATTGGTGGTTGCTATATAATTCGGATTATCAAAGTGAAAAAGGGCTTTGAGAGTAGTCCAAGCTAACGGTCAAGGATAGAAATCCAAGCAGGGTGAAAGAATGAAGAGTAAGAGTTTGTCCATATCGTTCTTCGCCATGATAGCCGCGCTCGTATTGGCGCTGGCTCTCACTGTCTATGGCAGTGCCACGAATAGCGACATTATCATGAATACCGGAATCATCGCCTGGCCGGCGACATCGGCCTTGATATTTATTTGGTTGATCCTGCGGATTTCGGTAAAGCTGACGCGATATGGCAGGGGGAAAACCGGCTAGCCCTTGACCTTATCGATTGTCTCTTTGGCAAACTCGCCGGCTTGCTTAAGACGCGTGGAATCGGGCTGGCCGACCGTATCCTGCCTGCGCTCGCCGTATGAGCGCATCATAGGATCATCGCTCTTAAGAAGGTAATCGGCGATCTGCTCGGACAATTCCCCCATGCAATCGAACAGTCCGATCAATTCGGATTGAGACGCCGCTTCGCGGCAGCGATCCAGCCATTCGCCCACCCTTTCATCGCTCTCGGGCGCCGCATGGGTTATAAAAAGGGCGACTTGCTTGCCGTTCGCCTTCGCAGCCAGGAAGTCCTTGGCAGGAGGTGCCGGGCCGAAGGCAATAATGGGGAAGCCGATGAAAGTAAGACCATACCCATCCAGGTTCTCGACTTGATCGAAAGGTTTAATCTCCTTGTCCCCAGGAAGTTGTTCGAAAATCGCATCAGCAACTTTCCTCGTTTGCCCTGTCTGACTGAAATAGGTTACCAATGTTTTCATGGAATCACTCCTTTCCTAAACCTATCATTGCCGGTTATTTTACCACCCACAATTGATTTTTATTCGCTCCGGTTGTTGACCTTTGATTCACGTTGATTTCAATCAACAAGAATTTATGTCGCTTGGGGTATCTTAGAAATATGGAAAAAGTGAGACCTTGGCTGGGTATCGCAATAGTCTTGATTCTGATAATAGGGGGCGGAGCTTTCTTTCTGGTTAGGAACCGGACCCCCAAGACGAGCATCGAGCTGCCCGATGGTGGCGCTGCTGAGGTTACCCCGACTGATAAGATGCGGGTTCGAACGGCTGAAGGGGAGCCGGATATAGAAATCGGCGATTACCGGCTTACGATTGACGGCTTTGTCGACGGCCAGCTTTCCCTCACCCTTGATGACCTCAGGGCATTCCAGGCCGAAGAGAGACTGGTGGATTTGCCCTGTGTGGAAGGCTGGACTGAAACCGCTGTCTGGAAGGGCGTGCGGTTGATCTCTGTCCTCGAGAGGGCCGGGGTGCTCGTAGGTGCAGACAACGTTGTTTTCTCATCCCCGGGTGGTTATACGACGTCCCTGACCATTGCAGATATCGAGGAGAGCGATCCCTTGCTCGCTTACGAGGTAAACGGCGAGATACTTCCCAAGAACCAGGGATACCCGGTGCGGCTGGTCGTCCCCGATAAACTGGGCTATAAGTGGATCAAATGGGTGACGGGCATCGAGGTCATCGCCGGCGAGTACAAGGGCTACTGGGAGAGCAGGGGATACTCGAACGAGGCGGACGCCAGGGGGCGATAATAGGATCGAGGCGTATTGATTTAATTACCCGGTTTTGCTTGCTTTAATGCAGGATTCCATAATAGTATACTTAAGAGGCTGCAAAATATCTTTCCGGCACAAACGTGGTTCCTTTCTCGTTCCGGGAATCATTGTTGCTAAAATAGAAAATAGATCACAAATAAATCATCACAAGGGCTTCAGAACACTAATCAAGACTAGACGATCTGTAAATGCCGGTAAGCAGTGGTAGAGGAATCGCTGTCTTGAAACATGGGGGTGTTGGATTAAGTGTTGAATCAGCCCACGTTGTTTTTCGCATCTCCTTTTTCTTTCGCTCGCCTCTTTTTGTATGGTAAACCAAGATTCTGGAGAAAGGGGAAGGCATGCATGACATTCTAGTCCTGGATAAGACGCTTGATTTCATCAACAGTTCCCCCACGCCTTTTTTCGTATTCGATCTCAGTAAGGTGAGAAATCAATACGAGCGCCTGGCGAATACCTTTCCGGATGCATCCATACATTATGCTGTCAAAGCAAATAATCATCCTATGCTCCTTTCAACCTTGCGGGATTCTGGATCGAGATTTGAAGTGGGAAGCTGGGAAGAAATAGATCTTTTGCGACAATTAGGA
>Ga0154635_117_pt1 | contig 21798 bp, 25 predicted proteins | sample Rifle2008BG13ft_FD_116064 | JGI IMG/M metagenome (GOLD analysis project Ga0154635, IMG submission 116064) | Solincola sediminis RBG_13_55_18
GATTCCATCGGTGCCACCCAACCCTCCACCACCTGGTATCTGGCCGAAGGCTGCACCGCCGGCGGTTTCGAGACCTGGGTGCTGGTGCAGAATCCGGGCTCTTCCAGCGCCTCCATCAATCTTATCTTGCAGACTGCGTCAGGAGAACATCAAGGGCCCTACATCACACTGGCATCTTCGCAGAGGATCTCAATAAACCTGGGCAGTTTGATTAACACATCCGACGTCTCGACCATTGTCACTTCCGACCAACCCGTGGTCGTGGAAAGGGCCGTCTACTGGAACAACCGCGCCGGCGGCTCCGACTCCATCGCCTACACCCCTTAGCAATGGGGACAGGTACGTTTGTTAAGGGTTAACAAACGTACCTGTCCCCATTGCTAAGGGGTGCTTATAATTAGGGGCGAGGTGGCGTATTGAAAGATAAATACATTCTCGTAAACGATGTCGGAACTACGGGCACGCGCGCGGTCATTTTCGATCACGAAACGAATGTTATTGCCGAATCATACGAAGAGATCCCCCAAGTCTTCCCCAAACCGGGATGGACCGAGCAGAATCCGGTCGAGATCTTCGAGAGCTGTGTGAGAGTTATTAAGCTTGCGTTGCAGCAAGCGAAGCTGGAAGCGGCGGACATAGAGGCGATGGGCATTGCCACTCAGAGGGCAACCAGCCTGCTCTGGGACGCCAAGACCGGTGAGCCTCTATACAACGCCATCACCTGGCAAGATACCAGGATGTCCGATGCCTGCGAGAAAATAAACAAGAGCATGTTCTTCAAGCTGCTGCATATAGCGGGCGGCGGCTATCAGAGAGCTGCAAAATTGAGCCGTGGCCTGAGGCAGAATCTCGTAGGCAAATTGTTGATCACGGCGGCCCACTTCACGGTAACTCCGGCGCAGTCCTCGGCGCATGCAAGGTGGATACTCGACAATGTGGAAGGCGCGAAAGCCAGGGCGCAAAAGGGCGACATCCTCTTCGGCACCATCGACAGCTGGCTGGTTTGGAATTACACTCGGGGCGCGGTACATGCGACCGATTTCTCCAACGTCAGCGCCACCGGCATGTACGATCCCTTCGGGATGAGGTGGAGCCCGCTCTTGCTCAAGCCCTTCGGATTACCGGGCGGACTCAAGCTGCCGGAAATCAGGGAGACCAGCGGAGATTTCGGTACCACCGAGGTCTTCGGCGCTCCCATCCCCATAAAGTCGGTCGTGGCCGATCAGCAGGCGGCCCTCTTCGGTGAAGCCTGTTTCGAGAGCGGCAGCGTCAAGTGCACCAATGGTACCGGCACCTTCATAGACATGAACACCGGTGACGCCCCCATGGCTTCCATCCACAAGATGACACCCATGATAGCCTGGAAGATACGGGGAAAGACCACCTATATGATCGAGGGCTTGATCTCCAGCGCCGGGTCCTCGATTCAATGGCTGCGGGATAATCTGGGAATCATAAGCGACGCAAGCGAGTCGGACGCCCTCGCGCAGAGCTGCGCCGATTGCGGCGGAGTCTACGTAGTACCGGCTTTCGGCGGCCTTACAGCCCCCTATTGGGACCCTTACGCCAGAGGTACGGTTATCGGCCTTACCCGGGCGACCAGTAAGGAGCAGATCATCAGGGCGACATTGGAATCGATAGCCTACCAGTGCAAGGACGTCATCGAGGCTATGGAAAAGGATACCGGCATCGAAGTAAGCAGCATCAAGGCCGATGGTGGCGCTTCGCAAAACGATTTCCTGATGCAATTCTCCGCGGATATCCTAAACATCGAAGTGGAACGTCCCCGGATGCTGGAGGCCACCGCCCTGGGTGCCGCCTATTTTGCCGGTATTGCTTCCGATTATTGGCAATACCCGGACGATATCGTGAAGATCCGGCGCATCGATCGCAAGTTCGTTCCCGAGATGGATGAGTCTATAAGAACGACTCTCTATGCCGGATGGAAGAGAGCGGTCGAACGAGCCTGCCACTGGGCTTGAGCCGACTTATGGATGGGTGACCGAGAGTGGTGGAGTTTGCTTACCGTTCGACCTTAAGGGATTCCGGAGGTTGTGGAGTGCCGCACACGGCCGGTGTCTGATTGAGGGGATCGTCCGGGATCGGGGTTGCTGATCGGGTTGCTTCTTTTTCCCTGGCCTTGGCTTTTAACCAAGCCCTTATAGCTGCCTTTTTTTGTTCCGGATCCGCGAGGTCAAAAATTTCCCCACCGATCTCTATAGAATTATCAACCATCGTCCCGCCCGACATAAAAGGTTTATTGAAATTTAAATCGGCTTGCGGGCGGGAGTGCTTGAGGCAACCCGCTTCCTCCCCGATCATGCGTGGCGTGGTATTCCGAAGCGCCCCTGCACGCGGGCAAGTGCTTTCAACATCCAGGGAGCCTGCTTTGCCTTGCGGCCGAGGAAACGGGTCTGTATGAATTCAAGTATGATTCCCGCTTGCGATATGGTGTCCAGGTAGGCATAATCGATAGTCATTCCCAGTTGCTTCAAGGTGCCACGTTGCAGCACTCCGATACCGGCCTCTCGGCAGGCTTTCAGCCTTTCTTCGAGATCGTCTACCGCAAAGCCCAGGTGGTGCAGGCCTTCTTCGAGCCCTCCCAGGGTATCGAGGTAGAGGTTGGGGCCTTCCAGGATATTGATGAGTTCGAACTGCACCTTGCCGCTGTATCCCATAGCGATACAGCCGTGTACAGAGCACTCCCTGCCTCTATCGGTGCAGGAAACGGTCTCACCCGACAGGATAAGCCACGGCCCGATGCCGAACAGCTCCTGGTATTGCCTGGTAGCTTTTTCCATATCCTTTACGTATATTCCTACCTGGCTGAGGACCGGCATCTTCAGCTTTTCAAGATCGGGCATGAGCGTCTCCCTTTCTCTTCAAATCGGCGGCCTGATCCGCCCGCCCCGGAAGGGCGGCCAATATGTTTGTAAGCGCCTTTATCAGGTTTCGTTCGTAGACCTCAAGCGGGATATGTTCGTCGGCCATCCATCGCTCGGCGGCGGTCTCCGCCATCCCCACGAGTATTACGGCCGTAACCTCGATGTCTTCATCATTGATTTTGGCTGTATCGATAAAGAAGCGAATATGATCGGCCACCAGGGCGATGATCTGATTTCGTATCAGGGTTAAGCGTTCGGAGATTTCCTGATTGACATTGAGGTCCGTGGAATAGATGAGTCGATATGGCATGGCCGAGTTCTTGACGAAGTCGAAGTAGGAGCGAACGTGATGCCTGATGGCGGTTCTCCAGTCGGCCACACTGCCCATCGGCTCGAGAAGGGATTCGAGCAGGCATTCGCCCGCTGAATCGAGGAGGGCGAGCAAGAGGGCCATTTTCGAAGGAAAATGGCGGTAGAGGATGGGTTTTGTTACCTGGGCTCTCTCGGCAATCGTATCCATCAACGCACCGTGGTATCCATATTCCACAAACGTGCGCATGGCCGCCTCGAGGATTATTCTCTTCCTCTCACCAGCCGGCAACCGTTTCCGGGCATGATCGCTCTTCATGTCCATATATTAACTTTAATTTTCGAAAAGGTGATAGCTTCGGGTAATCTATACGGCGGGAACGCCGCACACATCGATAAAAAAAGAAGAGACCTCGGCATCGACTGACATGCTGAAACGAGCGGTGATGTAAGAAACTATAAGTCATTGGCGGTAAGCCCTTCCGCCGGAACGCTTCAGCATTATAATAGTGAGCATGATTGATTACGAATACATTGATAACGAGCCGGACTTGCGCAAGATGCAAAAGCAGCTTCGCCGGCCCGGGCGCCTCTCTATCGATTTGGAGTCGGATAGCTATCATCATTACGGAGAGAAGATAGCGCTCATTCAGCTGAGTGACGGCAAGCACATTTTTCTTCTCGATCCCTTCGAGGTGGATATCTCGGTGCTTGCGCCCCTGTTCCAGGACGGTTCACGGGAGAAGATATTCCACGACGTCGATTATGACGGGCGCATGATCTTCACCTTCCTCAAGGTAAAGCCCTATCCCATCTTCGATACCATGATTGCCGGGCGCATGTTGGGCAGGGAAAAGGTCGGCCTTGCGGATCTGCTCAACGAGTGTTTCGACCTCAACCTGGACAAGGGACTGCAGAAGGCCGATTGGTCGCAGCGCCCATTGAGCCGCGAGATGTTGAAGTACGCCGCTCTCGATGTTGCCTATTTGCTTCCCTTGCGTGATCACCTGGCGGGAGAGATAGAAGCAACGGGAAGGACCAAATGGGCGACGGAAGAGTTCGCACGGCTGGTTAACAATCTGGAGGCAATGCCCGAGCGGGAAGTAAATGTCCTCAAGTTCAAGGGAGCCAGGGAACTCAACTCCCGGCAGTTGGCCATCCTCGAGAAGCTCCTGCATTGGCGGGAACGCAAAGCCAAGTCGTTTGACGTTCCCAACTTCAAGATAATAGGGAACGAAAGGCTTCTAAGGATTGCCGAATACCAGCCACGCAGCCGGCGGGCGCTGGAGGAATCGAGAATACTGTCGCCGAGACAATTGGCGCGCTTCGGTAACGATATTGCGGTAGCGGTGGAGAGAGGTCTCAAAGTGCCGGCGCCGAAACTGCCTAATTTCCCTAGACAAGTGCATCAGAAGCGGGACCTTGTGGCGGAGAGGGTACTCAGAAACCTCAAGACGGTACGGGACCGCAAGGCCGGTGAGTTGAAGCTTGATCCCGGTTTCCTCATGCCCAACGGCATTCTGAAAGCGATTGCCAAAGCCAAACCGCAAGACATCTCCGAGATGCGCGAGTGCTGCGGCTTGAGGAATTGGCAACTCGATGTAATGGGTGAGGCGCTCATACAATCAATTCACCGCGCAACCGGGCGGCATGTTACTTAATGCAAGAACATAGCGCCTCGGTTCATAGATAGAGGTCATGTAACCAGGTACTTATCAGCCCTATGTGATAAAATCTTGCTCTATGGAGCTCAAAGGATTAATACTCTCAGGCGGTGCGGGAACGCGTCTCCGCCCCATAACCCACACAAGCGCCAAGCAATTGGTGCCGGTGGCCAACAAGCCCATACTCTTCTATGGCATCGAATCCCTGAAAAACGCCGGTGTGCAGGAAATCGGTATTATCGTCGGCGATACCGAGGAGGAGATTCGTGAGGCGGTTGGCGATGGCTCCGCCTGGGGCGTAAACGTTTCCTATATCCACCAGGAAGCCCCCCTCGGGCTTGCCCATGCAGTGCTCACGGCCGCCGATTTCCTCGGAGATTCGGCTTTCGTCATGTACCTCGGAGATAACCTCATCAAAGAGGGGATCGCCGGCTTCGTTGAGGAATTTCGCCAGAAGGAATGCGACGCCATGATACTCCTCGCTCACGTCAGCGAACCGGAGAGGTTCGGGGTCGCGCGGCTGGAGGGAAATCGCGTGGTTGAGCTGGTGGAAAAACCCAAACAACCCCAGAGCGACCTGGCCCTCGTTGGCGCATACATGTTCAAGCCCTGCATTATGGAAGCGGCCCGGGCGATAAAGCCGTCATGGCGAAGCGAGCTGGAGATCACGGATGCGATCCAACACTTGATAGACAACGGATTCAAAGTGGAGGCGCACATAATCGCCGGATGGTGGAAGGATACGGGGCATCTCGAGGATCTGCTGGAAGCCAACCGCATCGTTCTCGAAGACATCATGCCGTCGTGCCAGGGCAGCGTGGACGAGGCCTCGAAGCTGGATGGCAGGGTAATAATCGAGGAGGGGGCCGAGATCATCCGCAGCGCAATCAGGGGGCCGGCCATAATCGGCAAGGATTCAAAAATCATCGATTCTTATATAGGGCCGTTCACGTCCATTTATTACGGTGTCACCGTTGTCGGCAGCGAGCTGGAACATTCGATAGTCATGGAAAACAGTTCCATCGAGAATATAGCCGGCCGCATCGAGGACAGTCTTATCGGTAAAAACGTGGAGATATCCAAATCCTCGGTTCGGCCCAAGTCCTTTCATTTCGTGCTGGGTGATAACTCTACGGTCGGTCTTTTTTGAGGGGCTGCGATGATTGAGGGCCTTGAAGTGAGGGAGCTACCCTCGCATTTGGGGGAAAAGGGTCTGCTGATAGAACTCGGACGCACCGCCGGGTTGACTTCCTCCTGCCATAGCCTTTTCCCGGAAATAGTAGACGCCTGGACGGAACACCAAGGCGCCATTGAACGCGTCATCTGTCTCGAAGGAATGATCAAGCTCGTTACCTATGATGCGCGGCCCGATTCACCGACCAGGGGCAAGGTTTGTGAACTCTTCCTGGGAGAATATCGTTATCGCGAGGTGAAGATTCCCGCGGGCGTCCTCAGGGGATGGAAGGCTACGGGCAACCGAGGCGCGATCGTTCTTTCAACGTTTGAGGGGGAAGACGCCCAAAGCCGGATACTGAACCGGGAGGAAGCAGGCGTTCCCTATGACTGGGACATAGTGATGAAATAAGAGGGAGTTTCGGGAAGCAATGCGATTGTTGGTAACAGGCGGGTGCGGTTTCATAGGCAGCAATTTCGTGAGATGGGTTCTCGCCAATCACCCGGAAGACGAAATCCTGAACCTCGACAAGCTCACATATGCGGGCAATCCCGAGAACCTGCGGGAAATCGCAACCTACCCCGGGTATGGATTTCAAAAGGGAGATATTTCCAATTCCGAGGACGTGGCCGAAGCCTTCTCGTGGTCGCCGGATGCGGTGGTCAACTTTGCCGCCGAGACCCATGTCGATCGCTCCATCGCCTCGCCCGAGGCCTTCGTCACTACGGACGTGCTCGGCACCTACCGTCTCCTCGAGCAGGCGCGGCAGAGGGAAATACGCTTCCTGCAGATAAGTACGGATGAGGTATACGGCAGCATCGAGCGCGGATCATTCAATGAGGAAAGCCCGCTCCAGCCCAACAGCCCCTATTCCGCCTCCAAAGCAGGCGCCGATCTCCTCGTGCGATCTTATGTCCGCACCTATGGCCTCGATGCGGTCATCGTACGAAGCTCAAATAACTACGGGCCCTTCCAGTATCCGGAAAAGGTAATCCCCCTCTTTCTTACCAACCTCATCGAGGGGAGGAAGGTGCCGCTCTATGGCGAGGGAAAAAACGTGAGGGATTGGCTGTACGTCCAAGATAATTGCAGGGCGATCGACACCGTCCTGCGACAGGGTGTCCGAGGTGAGGTATACAATATCGGTGGTGGACATGAGCTGACAAACGTCGCACTTACCGATGCAATCTTAGAAGCTATGGAGGCCGGCCGGGACTCGATACAATTCGTTCCCGACCGTCTTGGGCACGATCTTCGCTACTCCGTCGACACTTCTAAGATTAAGAGCTTGGGTTGGGAACCGGAGCACGATTTTCAGGCGGGCCTGCGCGAAACGGCGGAGTGGTACAAAGCCCACGAGGACTGGTGGCGACCCTTGAAAAGCGGAGAATTCCGGCGCTATTATCTGGAAAAGTACGGAGATATCTGAAGGTAGGAGAAGATGAAGCTATCCATTGTAATGCCGGTTTATAACGAACGGAACACGATAAAGGAGATCCTGAGAAGGGTCAGACAGGTCGATCTCGGGGACCTGGAAAGGGAAATAGTCATAGTCGACGACTACTCGCAGGACGGGACCCGGGACATACTGGCCATGGAGGAGGATTCCGTAACCCGGGTGATATATCATCCGGAGAACCGGGGCAAGGGTGCGGCGGTACGCTCCGGGTACAAGGCGGTCACGGGGGATTTGATCATCGTACAGGATGCGGATCTGGAATACGATCCCGAAGACTACCCCCACCTTCTCGATCCTATCTTCAAGGGCAAGGCCCAGGTGGTATACGGCTCACGCTTTACCGGACCGAGAAAGAACATGCTCTTCTGGCATTACGTCGGCAACCGTTTCCTGGCTTTGATAACCAACGTTCTTTTTAATACTACCCTGTCCGACATGGAGACCTGTTACAAGATGATGACCCGTGAGGTGCTGGACACCCTCGACCTCAAGTCCGATCATTTCGACATCGAGCCGGAGATTACGGCGAAGATCCTCAAGCAGAGGATAAGGATCTTCGAGGTCCCCATCTCATACGCCGGAAGGGAGATGGAGGAGGGCAAGAAGATAACCTGGAGGGATGGTATTCCCGCCCTCTGGACCCTCATAAAATACCGTTTCAAAAACTAACCTACACAAAGGTGTCAGGCACCTTTGTGTAGGTTAGTGTCTTCCCAGCGCGGGAGCATCGTCTCGACACTTCAATACTTTCAAAGTAATCCGAAATGATTGATGCCGCCGATAGCGAGGAGTGTGATGACCATGGGAGCAGCAATGCCGGTTACCCGGAATAAGCCCGAAGTTATGATTCGCCTTGATAATGTTTCAAAGCATTACGATATGGATTCGGTCGGCGTTACCGCTCTCGATAGCGTGAGCCTCAGGGTGGATGAAGGCGAGTTCATAGTTGTGCTCGGCCCGTCCGGAAGCGGCAAGACCACCCTGCTGAACATGATCGGAGCTCTCGATACCCCTTCAAGCGGTGAGATCGCGGTTGCCGGTATGCGGGTAACCGGCGCGCGGCGCAAAGAATTATTTTCATTTCGCCGGCGGGCTGTTGCCTTCATATTCCAATCCTTCAACCTTTTCCCCGGACTCACCGCGCTGGAGAACGTCCAATTCGCCGTCGACGTCACCGGCGGTCACGACCGCGAGGAAGCCCGCCGGATGCTCGCCGAAGTCGGTCTTGGAGAACGGGTGGAGCATTTTCCGCACGAGCTTTCAGGTGGCGAGCAGCAACGGGTGGCCATCGCGCGCGCCCTGGCCACCGGCAATCCGGTGCTTCTGGCTGACGAGCCCACCGGCGAGTTGGATTTCCGTACCGGGGTAGCGATCCTCGAGCTTCTCAGGAAGCAGGCTGAGGCCGGAAAGACCGTCCTCGTAGTCACCCACAACCGCGAGATATCCCGGGTGGCTGATCGGGTCGTAGAACTCTCAAGCGGCAAGATAATCTCCGACGGCCCACCTGAAGGCGGCCGGGCGCTGATCTCGGATCTGCGCTGGTAGGTGAGGCGAAATGAGGCGCTTTTCCTTCTGGCTTCTCTGGTCCCTGCGCGAGTTGCGGCGCCGATGGGTTCAGGTCGCCGTCATCGCACTGGTAATAGCAATAGGTACGGGCGTTTATGCCGGCCTATCCAGCACTTCTGACTGGCGTCGTGCTTCTTACGACGCCAGTTACGAGGCTCTTAATGCACATGATCTGCATGTCACTCTCGCTGAAGGAAGCTATGTACCTCAAAATGATCTTCAAAACGCCCTCTCCGCCATGCAACACCCTGAATGGGTCGATCAGGCGGAGGAGCGCCTGATTCAGCCGACACAGGTCGAAGCATCAAGAGCGGATGATACGGTGCTCGTCCCCGGCCGGGTGGTCGGGATTCCTACCGCCGGTGGCGCACCGGGCATTGATAAGATCTACGTTGCGTCGGGCAGCGGCTTCTCCGAAGGTTCGGGCGCGGTCCTGGATGCGCATTTCGCGGACCAGTACAAGCTTCCGGAGGAAGGAACGGTGGAATTGGCGGGGGGCGTTCCGGTTCAATATTCGGGAACAGGCTTCTCGCCGGAGTACTTCATCATTACCACGGGGCAGGGTGATTTCAATGCCCAGGCCAATTTCGCCGTATTATTCATGCCGCTTGAAGAGATCCAGACAATCACCGGGCGCACTCGGCAAGTGAACGATCTGGTGCTGTCACTTCAGGCGGGCACCGACCGCGGCGCGGCGGCAACCGAGGTCGAGCAAGCGCTTGCGATCGCTTTGCCGGATGTCGGCGTCGAAGTGGAGACCATCGAAGACGACGCTGCATACCATGTCCTTTACCAGGATGTAGATAGCGACCAGGGCACGAACGTCGCCATCGCCTTCCTGGTCCTGCTGGGGGCGGCCTTCGCCGCCTTCAATCTCATAAACCGCATCGTCGAATCCGAGCGCAGGGAGATAGGTATCGGTATGGCATTGGGAGTCCCACGCAGGACGATCGCATTACGCCCTTTGCTCGTGGGGGGTGAGATCGCTGCGCTAGGGGTCGTATTCGGCATAGGAATCGGATTTCTCATGGGCTCCCTGTTGGGCTCGGCGCTCTCCAGTTTGCAGCCGCTTCCGGTGTGGCGGACGCCTTTCCAGGTCGGCCCCTTCGCCGGCGCGGCCGCCGTCGGTTTTCTGCTGCCTTTTTTGGCGACCGCCTGGCCGGTATGGCGGGCGGTTCGCGTCGAACCCGTACAGGCGTTACAGACGGGGCATCTTGCTGCCAGGGGTGGGGGACTTGCGCCGCTGCTCAAGCGCCTGCGTCTTCCGGGGAAGAGCCTGGGACAGATGCCGGTGCGCAACATCTTGAGGGCGCCGCGGCGCACCATCCTGACGGCCCTCGGAATAGGTGCGACGATTGTTGTTCTGGTAGCGGTTCTGGGCACTCTAGATTCCATCAACGAGGTACTCAATCGCATGTCGGCGGAGCTAAACAAGGGAGCGCCGGAAAGGGTCACGGTTACGCTCGCAAACTTCCAACCGGCCGACTCGGACCTGGCGAAAGCTATCGAGAATTCGCCTGCGGTAGGATCGGCTGAATCCACTTTGACGGGTGGCGCCAGTATCACAAATGAGGGAACCAGGCTGGACATGCAAGTCCAGGCACTGGATATGGAAAGCCCGATCTGGCATCCTACCGTCAACTCCGCTGTCGATGCGGGCGGACTCCCGGGTATTGTGCTGGCCGAAAAGGCGGCGAGCGATCTTCACTTGAAACCAGGCGACACGCTCATGCTTACGCTTCCTTACCGCACCGGTGAAACGACGTTCGCGCTCCGGCAAACCGAGATGCGATTGACAGGCTTGCACCCGAATCCCATACGGCTTTTTGCTTACATCGATATCGAAGAAGCGAACCTTTTTGGGTTGGCAGGATTTACCAACGGATTTCAACTGATCCCCGCATCGGGTTACTCGGCCTCTGACGTCAAGGAAGCTATGTTCCACCTGCCCGGCGTGGCCTCCGCCCAGGAGCCCGCCGCGGTCGCCGACACTACCAGGGATCAACTTCGGCAGTTCAGTTCGATATTTCAGATCGTGGGTGGTTTCGTGTTTCTGCTCGCATTGTTGATCGCGTTCAGCGCGGCGAGCATCAGCGTCGACGAGCGCCGCCGGGAGAATGCGACCATGGAGGCTTATGGTGTCCGGGTTCGCACCTTGCTGCGCATAGCGGCGATCGAATCGGGCATGATAGGCATCCTGGGAACGATTCTTGGTGTGGGTCTCGGCGTGCTCGCCCTGGGCTGGCTTCTCTCGAGGACGAGTGGCACGATACCAGACATACAATTGCTGGTCAGCGTTAAGCCCGCAACCATCATCATAACCTTGGCCGTGGGAATCGCCGCCACAGCCATAGCCCCACTATTGAATGTCCGCAAGCTGCGCCGGATGGACGTCCCCTCGACCCTCCGCGTCATGGAATAACCCCTACACAAAGGTGTCAGGCACCTTTGTGTAGGTTAGCTTACACAAAGGTGCCTGACACCTTTGTGTAGCCCTTTCGGGGGAACGGGAATTACTTCAGGTTTTCGATGAAGGTATCGATGCTGATAGCCGGCAGAGTCATGATCCTCACAGTACCGCGTGAAGCCAGTTGAACGGATATCTTTGCCATGGTCTCGTTGTTCGGCGCATCGACGATGTTCACGAAGTCGTACTGTCCGAGAACCACGTACTGGGCCACCAACTTGGCCCCCATGGCCTCGACATCCTTGTTTACTTCGTTGATGCGATCGGGGTTTTTGGTAAGCGTCGCGCATCCTTCATCCGTAAGACGGGTCAATAGAATGTAAGTTGCCATAGCAAGCTCCTTTCCAATTAAGCCGACAACAATTAACAGGCGATACTAATCTTTCTACCCATCTAAGAGAAGTGCAAACCCCCGAATTGAAAGATCTACCTTACCGCTTGTATAAAATCATCGATCGGGAGCGCCGCCATGGTCTGGATGCGAAGGGTTCCGCGTGAGGCCAGTTTCAGGGAAACACGTACCACAGTGTCTGCGTCGGCAGCTTCGAGAATATTGAGGAAATCATACTCGCCCATTAACGCGTATTGCGCCAGCACTTTTGCGCCCAATGATTCCACATCCTTATTGACCTCTTTGATGCGGTGAGGATCTCTATTGATGGTGTTGGCGCCCTGGTCGGTGAGTTTTGTCAGCATGACAAATACCGGCATTATTTACCTCCTCTGTGTCAAAACGCTTTGCAGCCAATTATCGGTGGCTGTGAAACCAAATTGCAAGGTCATCGTTGTCATTGTGATGAATTAGAATATGACGCGAGCAAGCCTACAGGTCGAGGAGGGAGAATATTTGGGAAGCCGGCCCGGTGAGGCGCAGTATGAATTGGCCATCGTTTACCACCCCATTTTTTCAACTGAGGGATATCCGACTTTGCGCGAGAGGGTTGCGCCCGCTTTTGAAGAACTGCAGGCAAGAGGACTGTTGGAGCTCTCGGGAGTAAGAGTCTTAAAGCCCGAGCCGGCTGACGAGGAGTTGGTGAAGAAGGTGCATACCGAGTCCCATCTCCGCTCCGTATCGGTCAGCGGCTACTACGAGGTGGCTTTGCTTTCGGCCGGGTCAGCCGTTATGGGAGCCCGAGAAATCGCGGCTTCACGAGCCGCTAATACGTTCTGTTTTGTCGGCGCCGCCGGCCATCACGCCAGCGCGGACGGCTTCTGGGGCTTCTGCTATTTAAACGACGTCGCAATAGCCATCGAGAGTTTGCGTGAGACGCGCGATGCCCATCGCTTCGCTATATTGGATATCGATCCTCACTTCGGCGATGGCACCCGCGACATTCTTGGCTCGGATCCCGATGTCTTGCACCTCAACTTCCACTCCGGCTATCCGATTGGAAGGGAAGAGGGCACGAACAATGTCGATTATGCCCTTCCCCATGAGGCCTCGGACGAGCGCTTTCTTGCCCAGGTGGATAACGCCCTCACCGCGGCTCTCGCTTTCTCCCCTGAACTCCTTTTCATCGTCTTCGGTCATGACAGTCACCGCGATGATTATGGCGGCTTCGCTCTCGGCGATGAAGCATACCGGGCTTTCGCGGAAAAGGTAAAGGCGGCCTTCCCCCGGAGGGTCTGCTATGTGCTTTCGGGCGGCTCCAGCCCGAGGGTTGCCCGCCTGGCCATAGGGGATGTTGTGGAAGTCCTTGCCGGAACGACCCGTACTGGAGGTCCATGACTTATAAGAAGACATTCTTCGCCTGCCTGGTAATAGCCGTCCTCCTAAGTGTCCTTATTCCATATTCAGGAAAAAGCCGGGAGGCGCAAGCGGGCGCTCCTCCCCGTATTGCTATAACCATCGACGACGGCTACAATTTCGATCATCGCATCGTCGATTTCCTCACATCACAAGGTATATCCGCCAGCGCCTTCCTGGTCGGTGCCTGGGCTCAAAAAAATGCCTCGCTTGTAAAAGAGCTGGACGGGTTGGGCTGGGACATATGCAATCACACTCAGAACCATCCCTGGCTCACAAAGGTTCCCGATGCCACCGTGCAAGCCGAAATAAGCACCTGTCAATCTGTAATTACCTCGATAACAGGCGAGAGCCTTCCCTTTTTCAGGCCTCCCGGAGGACTGATGGACGACCGGGTTAAGGGAATAATTTCCTCTATGGGCTATATTCCCGTGATGTGGAATTTCGACAGCCAGGATGCCGTGCAAACCAAGTTGAGCATCCAAGATAGGATCAACTACATCGCAAATTCAGCCCAGGACGGGAATGTAATACTCTTTCACTTCGGAGGCAAGGGCAGCCTCGAGTTGATAACAGGCATAGTGAGAGGCCTGCAGCAGAGGGGCTTTTCCTTCGTCACTCTGAAGGAGTTGTACGGATGGAAGGATGTAATACGCGGCGGTGAATCGGGGCCGGGGCTGGGGGAGCTTTCAACCCGGTTCTATTTTCCCGAGGGAAGCACGCGGCCGGGTTTTGAGGAGTGGATACTCGCGACAAACCCGGGTGATAAAGCGGCGGACCTCTCATTGCACTTCCTTTCGCAGCAAGGCAAGTCGGATAAACAATTCAGGATAGATCCCGGCGAGAGGATTTCAATTTCGGTAAACGAAGCGGTCCCCTGGCGCGATGATGTCTACACCGTCGTCGATGCCTCGGTTCCTATAGGGGTGGAGAGGATGCTCTATTTCAACCGGGGCCACGGTTTCAGCGGCGGTTCACTGGGCGCCGGCCAGAGAGAAGGCTCTCGCCGCTATTACTTCGCCGAAGGAAGCACCCGTCCCGGCTTTCAAGAATGGTTGGTCGTCCTCAACCCGTCGCCAAGTGAGAGAACGGCCGTCAAGGTCGAGATATTCGGGGAGGGGCAAACACCACAAACGGCGACGCTTACTGTGGGGCCGCTGGAAAGAATTACCAAACAGGTAAACGAGATGATTTCCGAAAAAGGGGACGTCTCGATGCGAATTACATCCGAGCTACCCATAGTCGCGGAGAGATCGCAGTATTTTACTTATGACGGAAGCATTCCGGGAGCCCATACCGGGTCGGGCTCCTCCGCCCCCCACAACGAGTGGTATTTCGCTGAAGGCACCACCCGCAACCTCTTCGAGAGTTACCTCACCCTTTTCAACCCGTGCCGCTATCCCACGCTTGTAAAAGCAATGCTGCCGGTCGCCGGTGGCGAAATGAGGCAGGAGGTCCTCGAATTGGGAGCACTGCAAAGGAAAACTTTGCACCTGAATGAGTACCTGCCGAAGGATGCGGACTACTCTGTTCACCTCCAGAGCCTCCTGCCCATAGTCGCAGAACGGAGCACATATTTTCAGACGCAGAACGTGAACGGCGGTTATTGCAGCAGCGGAATCAACTCACCACGGCAATACAGTCTCCTTTGCGAGGGGTCGACCGCACCGGGAAGCAGCGAGTGGCTGGCACTATTCAATCCGCTGGGCGGCGAACAAGAGGTGAGCGTAAGATACCTCCCGGGCGGGCAGGACCCGATCGAGCGCAAGTACCTCTTGCCCCAGCAAGGCCGTGTCACCCTCGATGTGGGTGCCGAGGCCGGACAGAACAACCAAGTGTCTATCGAAGTGATGGCGCCTCGCGGGGTGGTTGCCGAAAGATCTATCTATTTCTCCCGGTCGAGCGGGGAATAATAGTAAACCGCTTTTATTAATAAATACGGTACTAACCCAAGCACAAGTAATCAAAACATTTCGGAGGCAAGGTGGACTTAAACGGAGTTTTCGAGCCGCAGCGGGTTGCAGTGATTGGAGTCTCGCTTTCCAGCCCCTTCCACCCCGCCAATATCGTCTACAACAAGAATTATTATGGCTATGGCGCATGCTTGCTTTGCATTGCACCCGGGACAGCTGCTAAATTAATAGAAAGCGATATCGAAGGAGGTACGGTAATGGCGAGCGAACGCGAAGAAATGCTAAATGGCGAGATGGAAACTTTCGAGCAGGAATTGAGGCGCCTGGCCTCGAAGCTGGGGGAGATCTCCGGCGTGGACTGCAATTTCGGGGCCTGTGTTTTTGATCCTCAGATGAATGATGTAGAGGAAAAAATAGCAGAGGTGCAGAAACGGAAGCAGATACTCGCGGAAGTAATGGAATCGCTTAAGAACTGCGGCGTCTAAGCGAACCGGACAAACAAGATTCTAAACTCGCGGGGGGCTGTGCTCACAGCCCCCTTCACCGCCCGTTTATGGACCCCATGTTTATGTTGAGCTTTATTTAACTTCGGAGAAGGCGGTTTCCGGTGCGCCGCAAATGGGGCACTTCTCGGGTATGACGCCATCAGCCACATAGCCGCAAACGCTGCATACATAATAGTTGGGCACCTCGTCCGCAACCATGTGTTGCAGGGCTCCCTCGTACAGCTTGGCGTGCCTCTCCTCTACGTCGCGCGCGTATCCGAACATGGTGGCCGCGGCCTTATCATCCTCGGATTCGGCGTCCGCTATGAAGCCGTCATAGCTGACCTGGGCGATCTTTTCCTCCCGCGACAGGGATTCCTCGAGGTTGGCCTCAGTATCATTAATGACGCCGAGAAGCCTCAGGTTGTTATAGGCATGAACGCTCTCCGATTCGGCTATGGCCCGGAAGAGTCTGGCGACTCCGGGATAATCCTCATCCTCGGCTTTCCTGGCGAAGGCTTTCAACCTGACGGCAGCTTTCGATTCACCGGTAAAGCCGTCATAAAGATCCTTTTGGGTCTTCTCGCCCATGCTTGCTCCTTTCCCCTCCGCATAGGTGTCAGGCACCTTTGCGGACCCTAACTCCGCTTCTGCACGAAGACGTGGAATTCCCCGTCCTTTTCTTCTATTTCCAGCAGTTTGTGACCGGTCTTGCCGGTCCACGCCGGCATATCGCTTTTTATTCCCTTGTCGTCGGCAATTACCTCCAGCACTTCGCCGTCCTTCATCTCGTTGAGCTGCTGCGCGGTTTTCACTATCGGCATCGGGCAGTACAGCCCTATGCAATCCAAAACCTTATCGGCCTCCATGATTTTATCTCCCTTCCCTCTAGATGAAGAGGTTTATCTTTGATCTGGAAGCTTTTTCCACATAAGTAGCCGCCCCCACGAAATCCTCGACTTCCGAGACGAAATCCTTCTCATCGAGTCCCATCAGAGCCATGGAGGTCGTGCAGGCGAGGAAATGCACCCCCAACTCTTTAGCCATGGGGATCATCTCCTCGAGCGAGGGCATATGATATTCCGCCATCAGCTTCTTCATGGCCGCCTTGCCGCCACCGAACATATTCATTTTCGAAAGTTTCAACCGCCGGGCACCGCCTTTGTTCATCATACCCATCATTTTTTGCAGCTGGTTTTTGTCGCCGGCGCCGGTTTTTTCCTTGGTCACAACATTGAGACCCCAGAAGGTAAAAAACATGGTCACATCGATATCCATGACGGCGGCGGTAGTGGCGATGTTGAAGGCCGCGAGCGCCCTATCCAATTCGCCGCTGAAAACAACGATTGTCGCCATCTCCTTCTCTTTAGCCAATTTGCGAGACCTCCTCTTGTCAATCGGATCCACAATCGGGGCAGCACTCCTGCCCCTCCCGCATCGGCTTGCCGCATTTCGGGCAGCTCACGATATTCACCATGCACGGCTGACAAATAACCTCGGATTCCGACGTTATCTTTATTTCCCCCTCGCAATAGGGGCATTTGCATATAGTCTGCTTCTTATCCGCTTGCTCATCCATTTCAGCTCTGTCCTTTCTTACTCAAGTAGTCCTCGATGGCCTTGTGAAGGGCATCCGCCCCCAGGTTAGAACAGTGCATCTTCTGGGTGGGCAATCCCCCCAACTCCTCAGCGACGTCGTTTCGTGATATCTTCAAGGCCTCCTCGATAGTCTTGCCCTTGGCCATCTCGCTCACCATACTGGAGACGGCTATCGCCGCCCCGCATCCGAATGTCTTGAACTTGACATCGGAAAGGCGCCCGTCGTCGACCTTTATGTAGAAGGTCATCATGTCCCCGCACACCGGGTTTCCGACCTCGCCGACGCCATCGGCGTTTTCGATCTCGCCCACGTTGCGCGGGTTGGTAAAATGTTCCATTACCGTGTCGCTGTAAATAGCCATGATACTTACCCCCTCTCCTTCATGAACTTGGCGTAGAGAGGAGACATCTGTCTCAGCCTCTCCACGATCGGCGGAAAAACATCCAGTACATATTCTACGTCTTCCATGTTGTTTTCGGGGCCGAAGCTGAAGAGAATCGAACCCTGTGCCCTCTCGGGCGGTATCCCGCAGGCCGCGAGAACGTGACTCCCCTTGAGAGCCCTCGAGGTGCATGCCGATCCACTCGAGACCGCCACGCCCTGAGCGTCGAGGAAAAGCAACATGCCTTCCCCTTCGATGAACTCGACGACGAAGCTCGCGTTCCAGGGCAGCCTTTGCTTCAGGTGCCCGGTCAGGTTTATGTGTTCCAGGCGGTCAGGCAGCCCTACGATCAGCGCGTCGCGCAGGCCCCGCAAGTATTCCGATCTCTCGCCCATGCGTTCCCGCGCCAATTGGGCCGCGGTCCCCATGCCTACTATCGCCGCCACGTTTTCGGTTCCGCCCCGGCGTCCGCCCTCTTGCACCCCCCCATCCAGCAACGGGATCAAGCGTATGCCCTTTTTTATCCACAACGCCCCCGCTCCCTTGGGACCGTACATGCCGTCGGAGGCGATGCTCATCGCCTGCACGCCGAGCGCCGCTATGTCTATGGGTATATGCCCGGCGGCGGCTATCGCATCCGTATGAAAGGGGACTCCCTTCTCCATCGCAATCGCCGCTATTTCCCGAATCGGCTGGATAGTGCCTATTTCGCCGTTAGCCGTCATTATCGATAACAGCGCGGTTTCATCGTCAAGGGCCGCCGCCAGCTCGTCGAGGTCGACCACTCCATATTCGTCGGCCGGGACCGTCACCAGGTCGTATCCCTGCTTCTCGAGCGATTTAGCGGGGTTCATAACCGAAAAATGTTCGATGCCCGATATCACGATGTGCTTTCCCTTGCGCCTGGAACCCGCGATCATACCCTTTATCGCCAGATTATTGGCCTCGGTGCCGTTTGACGTAAATATGATTTCCTCCGGATTGGCGCCGATCAAGGCCGCTACCTTCTCCCGCGATTCCTCCACGGCCGTTTTGGCATCGTCGCCCCAACGGTGAAGCGACGAGGGGTTGCCGAACGATCCGGCAAGGAAGGGGAGCATGGACTCTTGTACTTCCTCGGGAAGAGGCGATGCCGCATAGTGATCCAGGTAAACTGCTCTCATGATCTCTTGACCCCCTCGAACAATTCATGACGGACGTTCAACTCCTCGGCCATAGCTTTGGTATCCGAAGTACTGAGAGTACAAGATTGCATGTCGCAGATCTCCGCTCGCGCCTGGCCGGTTTCATCCAATTTCAGCTCCGGCAATAATCTCGGGAGCGGCGACAGTAGGGCGACTTCCAGGAAATCGCCTGCTTCTTTTGGCGAAGGTGACAGTAGCCTGATCAACAAAGGTCCCTTTACGAAAAAGTTTATCGCCCGTGCCAGCGGTGCAGCCAATATACCATAAGATTGTGATTCGGTCTTCCATCCGGTAAGTATTCTTTTTGCCATTTCGTGCCAGGTTTCGTCACCTGTCAGGACCCAAAAATGAAGCATGGCCTCCGCGCCTCTTGCCTGGCTCGTGGGCTCCGCCGAATCCGGTTTCAATCCCGGCAGTGTGGAAGGCGCCGCGGTATCTAGCAGCTCCCCATTCGTTTCATCCCAGTAGTCTTCCCTGATGATCCGCATCAACTCTTGTGCGTGCTCGAAATAATCTTTGTTGCCCGTCAAACCATAGGCCTGCATGAAAGCGAGCGCAGTCGACACCTGGTCGTCGAGAAGGCCGAATCGTTTCGGTAAGCCGATGTTGTAGTGCGCCATGCCCCCTGCCTCGCGGAACGACTCCGACCACAAGAAATCGAGTGCCCGCATACCGATATCCGTGTACTCGCGATTATCGAGAAGGGCGCCGGTCTGGATAAAGACGATGGCCGCCTGGGCAGCCCAGTCGGTATAAACGGTCTTATCGACCGCGGGACTTTTCATTCGCAGCCTTTCCTCCGGCAGGGCGTTGTAGTAGGCCTCATCCGCATCCTGGCTGCCATAAAAACGTGATTGCCCGTCGCTCAGTGTCTTTTTGATGTACTCTGCGGTTTTGATCGCCGCCTCGCGGAGCAAAGGGAAACCCATGGTCTTATAGGCCCTTAATAGAACCGATAGCAGAGCGACATTATCGGAAAGCATTTTTTCGTAGTGGGGAAGCGTCCAATCGCGCGTGGTCGAATAGCGGAAGAAGCCACCCTCGCCCTCATCCATCAGGCCGCCCCTGAGCATCCCTTCGAGAGTACTACGGGCGAATGAAAGGAAATCTTCGCCATAGCCGTCCATATAGAGTTCGAGGGCCAGTGCTATGCTTTCGGCTTGAGGGAACTTGGGAGCGTCTCCCAGGCCGCCATAATCCCTGTCCCATGCTCTGAGGATGGCATAACCGATATCCGTCACGATATCGGGCTCGGGTCCTTCCTCGATCACCTTGGTCAGGAGCAAATCCTCCTCGGGCACATTTATCGTAACCTTGTGTTCTTTCCAGAGATTGGAAACCCTGACCAGGATACTTCTCATTCCGGCTGGCGGAACATAAGTGGTTCCCGCCAGGACGGCAGCGTCCGGGGAGAGGAAGACCGTGCTCGGCCACCCCCCCTGGTTATAGCGGCTGTTGATGTCCGGATTGCGGTCGCTGTCCACTCTTATCGGTACGAACCTCTCATTCACGAGGTCAATCACCTCTTGATCGGAGTACGAAGCCTCGTCCATTTCATGACACCAATGGCACCAGACCGCTGATATGGATAAGAGAATCGGTTTATCTTCAGCCGAGGCCTTGGCGAAAGCTTCCTCGCTCCAGGCCTGCCATCTTATCTCGGCCGCCCGGTTGGAGCGGGGACTGAAGCGAAAATCATCCATTACGAATCATCTCCTTATAAACCGAAGGGGGCGCTCTTCCACGCCCCCGTATCCTTTCTTGAAGGCCGCGCTATCCCGGCCGCTCTCACAAGCCCGATACTCTACCCTTTTTCATCCTTCTTCGACTGCGGCTTTTCAGGTTGTTCCTTTCGCATCTGCATCTCCATGTTCACACATGGGAATTTCGAATCAGCGCAGTGGGGGCAACAGAGGCCTCCCTTTTCCTTCGATTCCTTTTTTCTCATGCTACCTCCCTAATAGTCATCATTCCCTAATGTAAGAATAAATACTCTCCAGCCAGTAGCATATGACCCATGTCACCCTACACAAAGGTGTCAGGCACCTTTGTGTAGGGTGACACCTTTGTGTAGGTAAGTCACCCTCCTACACAAAGGTGCCTGACACCTTTGTGTAGCTAGGCACCTTTGTGTAGCTTTAGATGCCTTCGAAGTAGGAGAGCAGGGCACTCTTGTCCTGCACTGTGAGGCACTTGTCCTCGCCGAGGCTTATGATGTCTTCTTTCTTAAGGCGTGACATGATGCGGGAGACGGTCTCCTCGGTTGAGCCGACGAGGCCGGCGATATCACGGTTGGTCAGGGGCGTGTTAAGCACAATGCCGCACTTATCGGTGATGCCCCTCTCGTCGATCATCTTCAACAGAACGCAGGCTATCCTTCTTTCCACCTTCTCGCCGGCTATGCAGCGGTCTTTATAATAGGCCTGGTCGAGTTTCTGGATAATCAGCCTTATAAGATAAAGGGCGAACAGGGAATCCTTGGAGGCCAGCCATTGCAGGTCATCCCAAGTTACCCGCCACACCTCCGAATCCTCCCTGGCCACGCTGGAGTAAGAGTAGACACCTTCCTCGTAAAGCGCTCCCTCGCCGAAAATCTGTCCGGGATAGAGAAAATTCAAGATATAGAGCTTGCCGTCGCCGTGGACTATGTTGGTTTCGACAAGGCCCGATTCAATCAGGTAGAGGTGGGTGGCTTCGTCCTGATCGATGAAAATATATTGCTCGCGATCGATGCTCTCCGGCTTGAAAAATTCCCTCGCCTCGGGGCGAAGCGGCTCGTCCAGATGATTTAAAAACTCCCGCAAGTAATTCTCTTCCATGGTACTACCTCCATACACAAGACAGTTACATGCTAGATTATTATTACCCTAAGCAGAGCAGATCAATCAATCCTTTGATGCGTGGGTTGACAAAGCAACCCTTGAAGAAGGCCACTTTATCTGTATAATATTGAGGAACGTCAA
>Ga0154635_130_pt5 | contig 20522 bp, 11 predicted proteins | sample Rifle2008BG13ft_FD_116064 | JGI IMG/M metagenome (GOLD analysis project Ga0154635, IMG submission 116064) | Solincola sediminis RBG_13_55_18
AGTTCCAGCCGGAGAAGCGGATAATCAACCTCTACAGCGGAACCGGCGATTTCCTGGCCGTCGCCGCCGGCGAAAAACTGGATTGTCTGGGAGTAGAAGAGGATCCCCGGCTGGTAAAGATAGGGCAGGAGAAGAACCTGCGAATCCTGCAGGCACGTCCCCTGGACTACCTGGAATCGCAGCCGCTTGACTCGCTCGAGTCGGTGTTTATGCAGGATCTGGGGGAGAGGGGCGATTCCCGGGAATTGCTGTGGACGATAACCGCCCTCGCGGACCGGCTGGAGAAGGGTGGAGAGGTAAAGGTTCTCAACCACCACCCGCGGTCGGTGCTGGGGGTGGAGGAGGCCTTCGGGGATCCCACTCTGATGAGACTTATCCATCCGGAGACAATGGAGAGTCTCTTCCGACATGCCGGGTTCCGGGAAGTGGAGAGCACGCTTATTGGCAAGTATTCCCAGGCCGAGAAGAAAGCCTGGAAAAAGAAGTTGGGAGAGGGCGCATCCATAGACGGCGGAGAGCCGGCCGAGTTGCTCTTCGCACCCCGGCGCTACCTTCTCGAGGCGAGGAGGTAAGGATTGAGCGGCGACACCATCGCCTTCGTTCCCTGCCGCTACGGGACCGAGGTAGTCGGCGGGGCCGAGACCCTCACCCGCTTGCTGGTGGAAGAACTCGACGCCCGCGGATGGCCGGTGGAAATTCTTACCACCTGTGCCCTTGATCCCTACAGCTGGACCAACCATTTCCCCGAGGGTGTGGAGACCATCCATGGCATAACCGTGAGGAGGTTTCCCACCGAGAGCCGCAAGTACACCCGCAAGGTTTTCAAGACCGAGCAACGCATTCTCGCCGGCAAGCGCGTTTCGCCGGCCAAGCAGGATTTCTGGATCCGCAACGTGGTCACCAGCAACGCGCTCCGGGAGTATCTCACCTGGCACAAGGAGGACTACAGGGCTTTTGTCTTTGCACCCTACCTTTTCGGCACGACCTATCAGGGTGTACATACCGTGCCTGACAGGGCCTTTATTATTCCTTGCCTGCACGAGGAACCTTATGCCCATCTCCAGGTCTTCAAGGAATTAATGCGGGCGGCAAAGGGTCTGATGTTCAACAGCGTCCCCGAGATGGAGTTGGCCCGCCGTTTGTACGGGGACGATCTGCCGGGCCGGGTTGTCGGAATGGGCTTCTCGCCCTATGTGGCGAACGGCGACCGCTTCCGCTACAAGTATTCCATCGAGGGCGACTTCGTTCTCTACTGCGGCCGGCGGGAGATAGCGAAGAATACTCCGATGTTGCTTCGCTACTTCTGTAATTTCCTGGAAAACACCGGCCGCGAGGTCAGCCTGGTTCTGACCGGAGCCGGCCGGATCGAGATACCCTTCAGCTTTCGCAACCGCGTTATCGATGTGGGGTTCGTCGACGAGCGCGATTTGAGGGACGCTTATTCCGCCGCCACCCTGATTTGCCATCCTTCGACCAAGGAGAGTTTCTCAATAATGATCCTCGAGGCCTGGCTTGCGGGGCTGCCCTGCCTGATACATCGCGACTGCGCCGTTACCCGGCACCATGTCGAAGCGAGCGGCGGTGGACTATGGTTTTACGATTACCCGACCTTTCACGAAGCCATGGAATTCATGCTCGACCACCCTGAGGTGCGGCGGGAGATGGGTGAGCGGGGACGGGATTACGTCCTCGGCAGCTACTCCTGGGACGAAGTGGTAAAGAACTTCGCCGCTGTCCTCGAGGACCCCTTAACATTGGGGACGGGGGGTGTGGCGTGAGGGTGCACCAGATCGTGCCGAGGCTCGATGCGGGGGACGCCGTTTCCAACCAGGCGCTTTGCATTCATAAGTTGCTGACCGAGTGGGGGTTCGAGTCTCGCATCTTCGCCAACGGCATGGATGAATTCGGCAAGACCTATGCTTCCTACGATCAGCATTACAGAGAGTTCATGGACAACAAGGACGACCTGGTCATATTTCATCTGGCCATATACTGCGGCAGCTACGAGATGTTCCTCGAGAGCAGGAACAAAAAGGTTGTAATCTACCACAACATCACGCCGCCTGAGTTCTACGAATGTTTCTATCCGGAGGCGGCTCACCTCTGCCGTCTGGGAAAGGACTTGCTTCCCAAGCTTTCAGCGGTTGACCTGGCTCTCGGGGATTCGGATTTCAACCGGCGCGAGATGGTCGCGGCCGGCTTTGCCGAGGATAAGACCGGCGTGCTCCCTATAAATCCTCCTCTGGACAAGCTGGACGGGGTCGAGGAGGACGAAGCCTTCCTGCGGCAACTGGGTGACGGGAAGGTGAACCTCCTGTTCGTCGGCAGGGTAGTGCCGAACAAGAGGGTGGAAGACATCATAAAACTCTTCTATTGCTATCACCGGGGGATAAACGCGCGCTCGCGTCTGATCGTGGCCGGCTCTCTTCTGAACACCTATTATTCGGCGCTGCTCTCGATGGCCCGGCGTATGGGGATTCAGGACCGCGTGCATTTTCTGGGGAAGATAAGCGATTCGCGCCTCAAGTCCTGTTACCTCGGCTCGCATTATTACAGCTCGATGAGCGAGCACGAGGGTTTCTGCGTGCCGCTTCTGGAGGCGTTTCATTTCGATTTACCGGTGCTTGCCTACTCTGCGGGAGCAGTTCCGGAGACCATGGGGGATGCAGGAGTAGTCTTCGACGAAAAGGATTACGGCCTGCTCGCAGAGCTGATCGATCGCATGGAACGCGACGCCTTCATGCGCGAGAGGCTTCTCGACTCGCAACGGCTTCGCCTGGGAGATTTTGCCAGCTCGCTCTTCGAATCAGCCCTGAAGCGGAGCATCGGTGGGCTGCTGGGACTGCCGGAGGCGGAGCCGGTAGGGGCGGCCGCGGCCGGGGGAGGATGATAGCGTGATCGAGGTAAACGGAAAGCAACTCGACGAGCACGTCTTGCATGCCAAGGCCGAAGCACGCAAGCGGGCCGGTCTCTACGACGCCCACATGTTGGAACTCCTGGACAGGGACATCGTGGAGGAAGTGGAGGAGCACGTCTTCTCCATGATCCAAGTCGTGTACGATCTCCAGCGTGCGCTCGAAGACAGCGGCTGCCGCCTGGAACCACCGGCGGATCTTTCGACAGGCAATGAAAAGAAAGGGCGCAAGAGCTCTTTTCTGAGGCGCCTGCAAACGAGGTTCATTCGGGCCGTTAACGAGGGGTACGTGCAGCAGCAGGAGAAGTTCAACACATTTTTCACACGCAGCGTCGATCTCTCCTATCGACAATTGTGCGGGGCAATGGGCGGGCTCGACCTCGGCGAGGCGGCGGCGAAGAGGGAGCTCTGGCTTTCCAAGCGGCCGCAATGGGACGAGGAAACGGTCGAAGCCATTAGCGGCCAGGGCAACGGTCTTGCGCTTCTGATCGGAATCCCGGGCGTGGGACTCGTTGAGGCATTGCAGGAAGCGAAAAGGCTGTTCCTCGCCGTCGATAATTCGGATGTTCCCGTGGCGGAGGCCCAAGCGAGGTTCTTGCCCGCGTGGTTCAACCCGCAGCCCGTAAGCCTCCTGCACGATGTCCGGGCCGAGCGGCTCGGCCTTGCGGTTGTCGCCTTCCCCGAATGTCTTACCGGGGAGGAACTAGGGGATCTCTTCGCCTGGCTGGGCGAAAAGATCGCGGAGGGAGGCGTTGTTCTGGTCGCCCTCAATCGGGGTTCAACCGACATTTTTTCGGGCGATGCCGGCTTCGTGCGTTACTGGCCGCTCCCTTTTCTCGAGGGGTTGATGCGCGGGCGAGGCTTCGCGGCTGTAAAGTGGCAGGTGGGGGATCAGCTCTTTCTCAAGGGGGAGAAGGGGGCTTGAGGGTCCATCAATTGGTGCCAAGGCTAGATGCCGGAGATGCCATAGGCAACCAGGCCATGGCCATCCACGAACTCCTCCTCGAGTGGGGGATCGAAGCGGACATCTTCGCTTTCGACATGGATGAGTACGGCAGTCAATTCGCCTCCTTCGATTCCGCATATAGGGAATTTATGCCTCGCGAGGAAGACCTCTTGATCTATCACTATGGCCTCTACTGCGATAATTTTCGCCTTTTCATCGAGAGCCGCAACCGCAAGATACTCATCTACCACAATGTGACGCCACCCGAGTTCTACACCGCTTTTTATCCGGAGGCGGTGAGGCTGTGCACCCTGGGGAGGGAAACGCTGCCCCTGCTTGCGGATTGCGACCTCGCCCTCGGCGTATCCGATTTCAACCGCAGAGAGCTGGTGGCAGCCGGGTTTGATGAATCCAAAACCGGAGTCTTACCAATAAATCCCAGAATGGAGAAGCTCGATGCGGCCCTGCCCGATCCACGGCTCGCTCACTGGCTTGCCGATGGGAAAACCAATTTGCTTCATGTGGGCAGGGTGGTGCCCAATAAGAAGCTGGAAGACATAATAAAACTTTTCGCCTGCTACCATCGTGGTATAAACGCAGAATCGAGGCTGGTCTTCGCAGGTCCCTATCCCATACCCCACTACTACGCCGCACTGTTATCCCTCATCGAGAATATGGGCCTCGAGGACAGGGTGTTTTTCCTGGGGAAGGTGAGCGAGGAGGGGCTCAAGGCATGCTATCTCGAGTCGCATTATTATGTCTCGATGAGTGAGCACGAGGGGTTTTGTGTGCCCATACTCGAGGCCTTTTACTTCGGGCTTCCCGTGATAGCTTTCGCCGCCGGGGCGGTGCCGGAGACGATGGGGGGAGCCGGAATTCTTTTCCATGAGAAAGACTTCCCACTACTGGCCGAACTCCTGGATCGCCTGTATCGCGACGGCTTCTTGAGGGAACGAGTGCTCTCGGCTCAGAGGGCCAGGATGGAGGAATTCCGCGGCGACCGCTTCGCCGAGAAACTGCACGAGGTGGTAAATAAATTCATGCCGGTACTTGCGCATGGGGAGGCATCGTGAAGGTACACCAGATTTGCGCCCGGCTGCAGTTCGGGGACGCGGTGACAGGGCAGGTTCTGCGAATCCATGAACTGCTCGGCTCATGGGGTTGGGAGAGCCACGTTTATGCGACCGCGAACGACGAACACATGGCCGGGATAAACGAAGGCATGATGGCCTACCGCGGTAAGCGGTCGCGGAGCCGGGAAGATATCCTTATCTATCACCTCTCTGTCTACGACGACAACCACCGGCAATATCTGGATAGTCATAATTGCAAGGTGCTCATCTACCACAACATAACGCCGCCCCATTTCCTCGCCCCTTACGACCCCTTTCTGGCCGACGTGTGCAGGCGGGGGCGCGAGCTGTTGCCCCATTTGAAGCAATGCGACCTTGCGCTGGGGGATTCCGAATACAACCGGCTGGAACTGGTCGCGGCCGGCTTCGAGGAAACCAAGACGGGCGTGCTGCCAATTTTTATAGATATGGAAGCGCTGGGCGGCAAGTACAACCGGGCATTGCGGGACAGTTTGTGTGACGGGACCACCAACCTTCTCTTCGTCGGCCGCATGGTTCCCAACAAGAGAATCGAGGACCTGATAGATCTCTTTGCCGTTTATAACAAAAAGGTCGACGCCCATTCGCGGTTGTTGCTGGTCGGAACAACCTGGTCCGTTACCTATAACGCCGAGCTTGCCCGCCGCATCCGCGGCTACGGATTGCAGGGGGCGGTTTCGATACCGGGTTGGTCCTGGGGGGTTAGCGATGAAGACCTGAGAGCTTACTACCGGGCGGGAGACGTCTTCATCACCTGTAGCCGGCACGAGGGATTCTGCGTGCCATTGCTGGAGAGCATGTTTTTCGGGGTTCCGATCCTGGCCAGGGCGGAAGCCGCGATTCCTGTAACCTTAGAGGGCGCCGGGATGACCTTCAAGGTAATGGATGTGCAACTTCTTGCTGAGGCGGTGGCTGAGTTGGTGAATAACCGGGAGCTGCGGGAAGCGCTGGCCGCGAAGGGAAGGCAGCGGCTTGAGGAGTTCGCCCCGGAAAAGATAGCCGAAAAGCTCCGTTCCTACCTGGAAGCAGCCGCCTCCTGATTCGTTATGTCGTGCCAACCTACACAAAGGTGTCAGGCACCTTTGTGTAGGTGTAGTAAAGGGAGCTATGGATGGACGAGTGGTTTCGCTGGTCGAAGAAAAAAGAATACCTGGCCGTTCTGGTGTTTTTCTTCCTGGCGGCGGTGCTTTTCACCTGGCCCCTGATTCTCCACGTCCATGACGGAATAATCGGGGGACATGGCGACCCGCTTCTGAATACCTGGATAGTTAACTGGGATGCGCGGACCGTCTTCACCCACCCCACGCAGCTCTTTCAGGGAAACATTATGTATCCCTCCAGGGACGTACTCGCATACTCGGAGCATCTTCTCACGCTCGGTGTCATAGCGGCGCCGATGTATTTCGTAACCAGGAATCCCATCATTTCCTATAACTTCCTGGTATTTTTCGCCTTTGTCTTTTCGGCTTTCGGATGTTACCTGCTTATAAAGGAGTTGACGGGAAGCCGGCTGGGGGGCGTGGTCGCCGGAATCTTCTTTGCCCTCTGTCCCTACAAGATCTCCCAGCTGAGCCATCTCCAGATGGTATTTTCACCCTTCCTTCCCTTTATGCTCCTCTACCTGTACCGATTTTTGAAACGGGGAGGAAAGAGAAACGCCATCCTGTTCGTGGTCTTCTTCGCGGCGCAGTCCCTCGCCAACTGGCATTACCTGATTTATTGCGCCATAGCCGCGGCCCTGCTCTGGATCTGGGTGGCAATATTTACCAGGCAGAAGAACGATTGGAAGCGCCTGGGTTGGGTGGTGATAGCCGGCATTGTGGCCATGCTGATAATAATCCCCTTCACCATCCCCTACCTTCGCGCCCACAGCCGGCTGCCGGGTTTTGAGCGTTCGATCCAGGAGGTGGAACTCTACGCGGCGAAAGGCGACGACTATGAGCGCGTGCTCGATGTGAGCGTCGTTTACGGAGACACGCCGTCACCCTTCAAGGCGGGTGGCATCGGCTACGAGAATGTTCTCTACCCGGGCGTGGTGATCCTGATACTGGCCCTGGCCGGCCTACTGCTGCGGCGGCGCAAAGATGATGATCTAATGGTGTTCGATTCCGTTTCCTTCCGGGAAGGGGCCGTCTATTTCCTTATCCTCGGCGTTGTCGGCTTGCTACTGGCATACGGCCCCAAAATAGCCGGGCATTACAATCCTTTCTATATGATCCCGTACAGGCTGGGCTTGCTTAAGTTTATCCGGGTTCCAACCCGTTTCTTTGTATTGATTGCCCTGGGTCTCGCGGTGCTGGGTGGATACGGGACGGCGAAGCTGGCGGCGAGGTCGTATTCCAGCCGAAACGGCGGCTGGAGGATCGGGCAGTTGACCGGCCTGGCTATAATCGCCATCCTCATACTCGAGATTCTCACCTTCAATATCACCATTCATTTGATCCCGACGGGTCGAGACGTTCCCGAGGTTTATAACTGGCTGCGCGGGCGGGGAGACGTTCGCATGATCGAGCTCCCCACCGAACCGCTGGCGGGTGCCGATATCTATGACCGCGACCTCAGGCTCAATCCGGTGAATATTCTCGATTTCCTTTACCGCGAGGGTGACTCGATGTACTTCAGCACTTACCACTGGAAAACGATGGTAAACGGCTACAGCGGGTATTCACCCTTTTTCTACCGCCGCATCATGACCGAGATGCAGGGCTTTCCGTCCCAGCGCACCATCGATCTCTTGCGCGGCTTGAACGTCGATTACGTTCTGTGGGATTGGAGTTGGCCGGAGAAGAATCGCCTCGAGGAATACGACATGCGGCTGTTCTCTACGCCGGGCCTGAGCCTGGTGCAGGATTTCGGGGGCAAGTCCGTATTTCGGGTGGAGCCGGGCGCTGTGGCCACTGCCGAGGATATACAACTGAGCGCGGTCGCGCCCAGTGCGGCGAGACCCGGCCAGCCGCTCCATCTCGGTTTGCTTGCGAATAATACGAGCGACAACCCGATGATCAGCATAGAGGAAGAGCCACAGGATTTCAGCCTCAGCTTTATGGACGCTTCGGGAAATACCGTGCTCGTCGAGAAAGACACCTACCGGCCTCCATTCTTTATAGACCGGGGTGAAACCATATCCCTTTCGCTTACGGGGGATAAGGTACCGCCGCCGGGGGCCTATACCGCCCGGCTCCAACTGGAAGGCGGAGTGCTGGGGCCCCGCAGCTTCGATCTGCCTATCGAGATAGGGGATATCCCCGATTCCAAGGGGCCGGCCGCCATGCGGGGCAATGTGACGGTGATAGGGCAACCCCTGCCGATTCCCGCACCCGACGGGCTTTATCCGGTCACGACCGCCACGGTTACGAACATCGGGGACACATTGTGGCTCTCACTCCTTCAGGATGAGAGTTACAACCTGCGCGCCGGCTCGGTTCACCTTTCACTGAAATGGTCTGATGCCAGCGGTGCGATCTGGGAAGACCAGGGATGCACTATTCCCTGCGACGTGGCCCCGGGGCAATCAATCGATGTACCGGTACTGACCCGGCCCCCTAATGTGCCAGGTGATTATAGCCTCGATCTCAGGCTCTTTCTTGACGGCACCGGTTATTTCGGTGAAACGCTTCATTTGAACGTTCAGGTGCTTGCGCCTCGAGAATAGAAGGAACACATAGTGGACATGACAGAGGACCTGCTCGAACGCGAGCCGGATGCACCGTCTGAGGAGAGATGCGCCGGTTGCCGCTTGTCGCCCTGGATACGCATAAAGACGGCGATCGCGGCGCCGGGCATAAAGTGGCCCTGGGCTATCGCGGTGTTCCTCATATTCGTGGCCGCCGTCCTGTGGCGTTGGCATTTCGCCCGCGGGGCCAAGATCTATACCTACGACAGTTATTACTATATGGGTCTGGCTCGAAGCCTGCGCCACTTCGATTACAGCGTCGCCGGCCACCAGCACTTCAAGTTCATGCCCATGTACCCCATTGGCATCAACCTGGTCAACCTGTTCGTACCGGGCCTGGAGACGGCGGCCAAGTTCGGCAACGTCCTTTTCACGTCCGCCTGTGTAATTCCAATTTATGCCATCGGGACCCTTCTCTTCGATCGCCGGGCCGGCCTGGCCGCGGCTGGCCTTTTCGCCTTCGAGCCGATAACCACCGCCTGGTCAGCGGTCCCCATGTCCGACGGGCTGCTCGCCCTGCTGATCGCTCTCGGCGCCTTCTTCTTCCTGAAGTGGATGAAGGAAGACAACGGCCGATTCGTCTACCTCTACCTCTCTGGAGCGGCGGGAGGGCTCGCGCTTGCGACGCGGTGGGAGGGGGCGCTGTTTCTCCTGCTGGTCGGCTTCTTCCTGCTTTATTTCTGGTGGAAGGGGAGGTTGCGCTTTCGAAACCTGCTGATTTTCAGCGTGATAGCACTGGTGCCCTTCGGCCTCTATGCCATAAGGAACCTCGTTGTCTTCGGAACGCCCCTCAAGAGCGCTTATCTCGAGGAGTTCAGAAATCATCCCAAGGTGTTCGAGCAGATGGGACCGCTTGGCCGCTTCGGCCGTTACCTGATGTTCTCCGACGTAAGGCCCCTGGGCATCAGCAAGCATTACTACCATTACGCCTACCTTATCTTCGGCTACGCCGGCCTGGCCCTGACACTCGCCATCAAACGCTATCGCCGCTACGGGATTTTCCTCGTAGCCTGGCTGTTTTTCCTGGGGCCGCTGCATTTCATATGGTGGTTTGGCTCGGTGCGCTTTCTCTTCCCGGCCGTGGCTCCGCTGACCCTCGGCGCCGGCGCGCTGATCGGTCTCCCCTGGATCAAAGTGGAAAGGGAGCGGACCGGGCTCGCGATTGGAGTCTTCCTCCTGGCACTGGTAGTGGCCGTAGTCGGCGTGCTGGCCGTGACCGGCCGTCCGATGACTAACGATATCTACAACAACGGCATCATTTCGCTCGAGGACGATGTCGGTGGGCTGGCGGCAAGGGACGCCCTGCTCTGGCTCAAGGACAATGCAGGGGATGCCGGGGTGGCGACGAGTCTCGGCCCCATGGCCTCCTTCTACCTGAATCGTGATGCTTATTTCATAGGGGAATGGCAGGGATTCGAACCTGCGGATATAAATATCGATAACCTGATCCCCGACGCCCAGTCCCTTGGCGTTCGCTACATCGTTCTCTGGTCGTGGGAAAATGACCCGGCGGCGCCCCTGAGTTACCTTAACCTGGGTCCGGAATTGTTGAGCCGCTTGAAGTTGGTGAGCGTTTGGGAGGCGCCCCCCAGCAACGAGTTCAACCGCACGGTATATGCCTGGATCTTCGAGATCCCGGAGGGATAGCCCCTCTCTTATAAGCACGATCCCTTGTTGATGTTGAGGCACGACCCCAATTAGTGGATGTCGATCGGGAGTTCGAGGGGCTCACCGATATAAGTCACGCCCAGGCAGTTCAGGCTGAGCGTAAGCCGGTAAGCGCCCGCTTCACGAGGGGCCTGCAGGGCGATGGGGAAAGAGGCGGACTGGCCGGCGGATATATCCCCCGGCAGCATGCCTTGCTGCTGCATCTTATAGGAATCGTCGCCGTCTCGGGTCCAAATCGCGGTGATTACTACACTTCCCGCCACCGTAGCGCCTTGCCTCGGCCATTCGGTGACCCCGGTATTCATGAGCTCGAGGGGCAGGCTGAAAACGTCTCCCGCCTGTGGGCTGAGGGCTTCCGTCGTCTTGAGCCGGGCGGAGGAGTCGGCTGTCCGGACTGATTGCACGTCCCTCACAGTAACGTCAGCTTCCCAAATGCTACCTTTCAGGATACCGTCCAAGACAGTCAGTTTGATGCTATAGTTGCCTGGCGCAGGGGCATTCAACTTGAAGGCCGCCACGGCGCCCTGTCCCTGTTCAATGAAAAACGGCGCGTACAAATAGGATTCATCCTTGCGCACTACTTCGCCCGTCTCGTTCAGCCATTCAACCTCGAGGTGCTGCCTTGCCTCATCCAGGTTGATAAACGGCCTGTTGCCCGGGTTGTTGAAGATAAGCGAGGCGCTGAAGGAGGCATCGGGTTCGGCGCGCTGGGGGAAAAAGGGCGTTACGTTCATGGCCTCGAGCGGCTGTGTCTCGACGCTCAGGAGCCGGTAAAGGCTCAAGCCCTCCTCGTAATCCTCGACGAGCTCGAGATCGGGCAATTGATTCAGGTAGGCCCGGAGCTGATCTCTTCGCCCCGGGGGCAGGTAGTCCCAGTGCATCACCAGATACGTAACTCCCGCGGATGCGAGAAAATCGAGCGACCTCCGGCTGGGAAAGGATTGGCTTTCCACGACGGCGCGCCGGTAGAAGAGGGGATAATAGCCGCTCAATCCGTTAACCAGTTTCTTCCAATGGTAGGTGGAGAAATAGACGGAATCCTGTTCGTGGATGGCGGAGAGAAAGGTGTTGTCGAGAGTCGCGAAGTTGAGGGTCAAGGGATCCTCGTAGATCATACTGTTCTCAACATAGGGCAGGGGCAACTCGGCTACCACCGCCCCGTCTATGTCCTTCAGATCCCGGTAGACTCGAGGGACGGCATCGCCCACGGCGACCGGCTGGAAGGGGAGGTTGAAGACGGCGAATTCCAGGAGCAGGAGCGCAATAATGGCCCCCACACCAAGCAAAGACCAGGCCCCACCTTTCCTTTCCTTCAGGAAGTTGTAGATGTAGGCGCAAGAGTAGCCGACCACGACGGCCAGGGCCATAATTACCATAATATGGTAGCGTATCGGGAAGCGCACGAAGCCGTAGAAGGGTAGTTTATTGAGCGCGCGATAAAAGAGATTGCTTACCCCGTGTGGTGAAGGCCCGAGCGCCAGCAAGAAAGAAACCGCTCCGAGCACAATAAAGTAGATAAAGTAAGAAGGGGGCGGCGCCCGCTCCGGCGCATCCTCGGCCGCGACTGATTCCGGCACTTGGGAGGCGTCTTCATTCGGCGCCAGTTCCTCGGCGGGAGCCGGCTCGGGTGTCCCGGGGCGCCGCCGCTTCAGGGTAAGAAATACTCCGATAAGGGCGATCAGGGCCAATGGAAAAATAAGGAAGCCCGGGAAGAGCGAATTACCTTCGCCCGGGTTGCCGGTCGAGAAGAATCCAAGCTTGTTGTAGAGGTAGTTTTGGGGCAAGACCCGCAGGTAATCCCTGGCCTTGGCGCTCGCTACGGCATTGATTGCGGGGCGGCTCTCGCTCTCCGGCGTATTCTTATGAACGCGGAAATAGGGCAGGGCGAAGGGTAGTACCAACACCAGGCACAAGGCGAGCACGGCGACGGTATAAGCGAAATAGCGAATCTTTTCGCGTCGCCGCCGGGAAATCAGCTGCCATATCAGGAAGAGGGCGATGGGTATGGAAGAAAATGCCACCTGGTACCAGCTCAGGAGGGCCTGGGCGAGAAAAGTGACGCCGAGCCCGACCAGATAGCGAGGCCGTCCTTCATCGAAATACTTGAAGAGGAAAAGCAGCAGCAGGGGCTGCAACAGGTAAAAACTAACATGCACGTGCACGATGGTCGAGAAATGATAGGGTACAAAGGCGAAAAAAGCACCCGCCGCGAAAGCCGCCAGCCTGTTATGGGTAAGATACTTCACAAGGAGATACATCGTATAGCCGGCGAGGGCGAAGCCCACCAGGCTGATCAGGTTATAAGCCAAGATCGGGTTGCCGGTGACCCATTTAATTGGGGCCGAGAGGAGGGACACGATGAAGAGGTGTTCAGAAAAAGCCAGGCTGTCCGGCGAGGGGTAGTTCATATTCGCCTGGAAGAGGGCGCTGGGATTCGTGACCAGGGCATGGTTGTCCCAGGAGGTAATCCAAACATTAAGCAGGTTGTCCACGTGCCCCGAGATAACCGCACTGCCCGCATGCATAACGAAGGGCAGGGTGAAGATGATGACGAGGATCAGGAAGATCAGGATGACAAGAAAATGTTCTTTCCAGCCGGACATGATTCTCATTTCTCTTCGCGTTCGTACCCGGGAAATTGCGTATATTCTATCTCATAATCAAAGGCGCCGACACGAGTTGCCGAACACATCGGCCTGTTATAAACCCCCCGGACCTGGAAATCATAAGTAAGAGCAATTCGGGCTAGATGAAAAAGCGAAAAGGAGCGGATCATGACAAAGCGAGCCGGCCTTGATTCTTTCTTTGCCCCCAAGAGCGTCGCCGTCGTCGGCGCGACTCCCAATGAGGAAAAGGGAGGATATGGAATTATTTTCAATATGGTCGATTCCTTCGATGGACCGGTGTATCCGGTGAACCCGGGAAGGGACGAGATACTCGGCCTGAAGTGCTATCCGTCGCTACGAGACTTAAAAGGAAAGGTAGAGATGGCCATAGTCTTCGTGCCGGCCGAAAAGGTACCGGGTGTATTGGAGGACGCGGTCGAGGCGGGGGTGAAAGCCGCGGTCATCGAAAGCGGGGGATTCGCAGAAGTCGGCGAGGAAGGCAAGCGGCTTAGCGATCGCTGCAAGGAGATATCAGTAAAGTCGGGACTGCGCATATGGGGCCCCAACTGCACCGGCCTGGTTAACACCGACCCCTTTATCTTCACGCCATTCGTGCCTATAAGGCGGGCCCAAGAGCGGCTCAAGCCGGGCTGCCTGGGGATAATCGCGCAGAGCGGGATGCTCGCCGCCGGCTTCCTCATCCAATATGTCGTCTCGGGTTTCTTCAAGGTGAGCAAGGCCTGTGCCATAGGGAACAAGCTCGACGTGAACGAGGTCGAGGTCCTCGAATACATGGCGAACGACCCTAAGACTTGTGCGGTTGTCGCCTACCTGGAATCGATAGTGGATGGACATGCCTTCCTGGAGGTAGCAAGGGATATGGCCGGGAACAAACCGCTGGCCGTAATCAAGGGCGGCCGTTATGAGGAATCGGCGAGAGCGGCCTTATCGCATACGGCCAGCCTCGCGGGCTCGGATGAGATCATAGACGGGGCGCTGCATCAGGCGGGGGTGATCCGCCTGGAGGATTTCCACGATCTCATGAATCTGGGAAAGGCCTTTTCACTGCATCCCCAACCCTTCAATCTTGCCACCCCTGAGGGGAACAACATAGCGATCATCACCATAACAGGCGGAGCGGGCGTAGTAACCATTGATATGTTGCGTTCATCGGGCCTCGAGATGGCCGAGCTGAAGGAGGGGACCATAAAGAACCTGGCTAAGGTCTTTCCCGTTTGGATGCCTCCCCGCAACCCGGTCGATATATGGCCTGCCTTGGAGCAGAACGGCATAGGTATATTCGCCGATGTCATACGGGATGTGCTGGCGGATGACAGTGTCGATGGTGTCATACTGCTGCCCTTTGCCAACCGCGCCATGGAATTTTTTCCCTTCGATAAGGTCGGCAAAGAGGTGCAGAAGCGCGGCAAGGCCATGGTGTCCTGGATGTTCGGGGACACGCGTTACTTCGATCACTTCGAGGAATGCCTGCGGGAATTCGGCGTGCCGGTTTACAGCGATATAAGGTCGTGTGTGATTGCGATCGAAGCTTACCTGCAATTCTCGAGGGCGGCTCGAAGTAGGGCGGGAGAGCATCCTTCGCGTGAAATAAAAGTCGCCTCGATCGTCTAAAAGGGATGGCCGGCTACATCATCTCCGCCGGGGATACCGCCGTTATATAGGAAGTAGGTCGGCCTCTCGGCCATGATCGGTATAGTTGAAGTTACCTTTATTGAGACGTCTCCATGCGCATTGTTGTGTATGCCGATACCCAGATAATCGTCGTGCACCGCGACAGTCGCCCGGGATTTCGGCCCCACCGACAATTCCTTTTGGATTACTGCGCCGTCGCCGCAGAGATAGTCGAGTGTTACAACCGCGGTTTCTTCGTTGGGGTTCTGCAGGCACAGCCAGGTGTTGAAACCGGGCCTCGTGCAACCCTCGGCGAAAGACCAACCAGTATGAGCTTCACTCGCACCCATGACGTTGCTCCCGCCCGGCCACTGGCCGTTATAACTGAAATACATCGGCCGTTCGGCGACGATTGGCTGATCCGATGAGACCCTTATCGATACGTCACCGTGCGGGCCGTCGTGTGCTCCGAGGCCCAGACCATCTAAGTGTACGGCCACCGTAGCTCGCGATGTAGCGGCCACCACCAACTCACGATGCTCGCGGGTTGCATCGCCGCAAAAGTAATCCAGTTGGACTAGAGCGTCGCTGTTTCCGGGGTTCTGCAGGCACAACCAGGTGTTGAAACCGGGCCTCGTGCAACCCTCGGCGAAATACCAATTCAAACCCGGGGAATTAGCGCCCATGACATTATGGCCGCCGCTCCAGGTACCGTTGTAGTTGAAGTACATGGGCCGCTCCGCCACAATCGGATAGTCCGAAGTGACTTTTATGGATACATCACCATGCAATGAATCGTGAACGCCGATACCTTCGGCGTCTCCATGTACAGCCACGGTGTAGCGCGACCTTGCCCGCACGATCGCTTCCTTGTGGACGTCCGCACCGTCACCACAGAAGTAGTCGAGATAAACCCGCGTGTCCTGGGTGCCCGGGTTCTGCAGGGTCAGCCAGGTGTTAAAGCCCGGTCTCGTGCAGCCTTCAGCGAAATACCATTCCCGTTGAGGGGCACTGACGCCCATCACGTTGTGGCCGCCCGACCACACACCGCTGCCGCCGTTGTAGTTGAAATACAAAGCTCGCTCCGCTATGAGGTCCGGTTGCGGCGAGATAATGGAAGTGCTGACATCCTGACCCTCAATCGTGGTGTTAACGGGGATCGTCATTCTGGACCGGGGCGGTATGCTCACCACTTTCACGACGGAAAGTCCGCTGGCGAGTACATAGCGTAATTGAACCTGCGCCTCGTAATTGAGGGGATTCATCATCAGCACGTACTCACTGAAACCCGGCCCGGTATAGCCTTCGGCCAGATAAGAGCGGCTCTGCACCTGCTCGGGCGGCCACATATCCGGGACCTCTTCATGGCCGTAGGAAGCGCTATGCCTTGCGTCCTTGCGAAACATGGGCCAAGCCGCCAGGCTTTCATTGAAGGTGCCCGTCTCATAGCAGAAGAGTTTGCCGGTCTGCCCGTCGGCCCCGGTTGCCACGATGAGTTCCGTCTTGCCGTCGGCATCGATGTCTCCCATAGCCATAGCATTGAAAACATTGCCGCCTACGTCAGAGTCGAGGACGCAGGTCCCATAGGCGTCGTAAGCGAAAATAGAAAGCCCTTCGGCGATGATCACATCCATAACACCATCGGAGTTGATATCTCCGATGATGGGGGAGGCCATCTTCTGCACCGGCCAGTACTGCCTCGCCCACTTGACGGCGCCGTTGTGTTCCCACACGTAGGTGTTCCCGTCAAGAGAGCATTCGGCCACTTCGTAATAACCATCGTTATCGATATCCGCAACTGCAGGAGACGCGAAGTTGTTATTGCCGGTGGAGACCGGCCATCCGGGTACGTTGTCCCCCTTGTAATTGAAAGCATAGACGTGTTTGCCGTCGGCGTAGGAAAGGTAGTTGCCCTGGCTGGGGTCGGTGTTCTGCCAGAAAAGGCCGGTGCCGACAATGATATCCGGGAAGCCGTCCCGGTCGAGGTCGGCAATGGCCGGGGAGGACCAGATCACTTGAGGCAGTGTCTTGGGCCAGCCGCTTTTGATCGATCCGTTTCCTTCAAATGTATAGAGCAGCCCGCCTCTCGGGTAAGGCCAATTCGAACCGCCCCAGCAATCACCGCCGATCATCACTTCGTCCTTGCCGTCGAGGTCGACATCGGCACAAGCGGGAGATGACCAGACCGTATCGGCGTTATAGTACTGCCACGCTGTCGGCCCCTGGTAATGCCAAGCGGTTATGTAATGGCCCCAGGTCCCGACCACGATCTCCAGGTCACCGTCTCCATCGAGGTCGCCCGATGCAGGCGAAGGGAAAACCTCCTGCCTTCCGAAGGCCGAACCCGCGTATTTGGGCCAACCCCACTGACTGAGCTGCTGGCCTTCATTGTTGACCCCATAGAGATAACCGTTGTCGCTGCCAAAGAATATCTCGAGGCTGCCGTTGCCGTCGCAGTCGACGGCGAGAGGAGTCGACTGGATGGGCGCACCCGTTCCCACCGCCCAGCGAATGCCGCCGCCGGCGTCGAAGCAGTAGAAGTTGCCGTTGTAATTACCGATAAGGATTTCCTTGCGCCCGTCCCCGTCGATATCGGCAAGCGTGGGCGAGGCGTGTTTGAACATTGTCCCCATGTCATTGACCCACTCCAGGCGCCAGTCCTTGGGATAAGTGTATGCTCTGGCTTCCTTCTGGCTGCCGCTGATCAGTACAGTGATCGAAAAAGTGGAGATCAACAGGACCGAAAGAAGGATCTTGAAAACGGAGCGAAAAGACATCCTCTTGCTTCCTCCCTTTGAATCAAGGCATGATTGGAAACAACAAATCCTACAACGGATGCGTCCGATGCTTATTTCAAATACATACATACCTATATAGCTAGTCTCGACTGAAATGGGAACCATCTTGAGGGATGGCCTCAAGAGGTTGATGTCAAGGAACCAAGCCTATTGGTTGGAGGCCGTTGTTTGTTTTGTGCAGCTTGGTTTTGTGCAATAATCTTACAAGGCGGTCACGGAGAATCGGGATAAGGGGTCATGCCGAAAATTACTTTTGTTGTGCCTAATTATCAGGGCGAGAAATTGCTTGCCGCCTGCCTCGATTCAGTCTTCTCGCAAGAAACGAATGAAAGCTTTGAAATAATCGTGGTGGATGATTGCTCGACCGATGGCAGCACTAGGCTCATCGAAAGCTCCTACCCCGACGTAAAAGTAATCGTCAACAGGAAAAACAGTGGTTGTGCGGCCTCGAAGAACGTCGGAGCGGCGCAGGCTCAAGGTGAATTCATAGCCTTTCTGGATAACGATATAGAACTCGATGCCGACTGGGTTGAAGCGATGCTGCGGCGCTTTGAAACGGAGGGAGACAGGCTCGGATGCTGTGCTTCGCACATACTGATAAACGGCTACAAATCTCTCCTCAACAGCACCGGAGGGTTGGTCAACCTGCTTGGATACGCATGGGATAGAGGTATCTTCGGACAGGATACGAATTCATACGCACACAATAACCAGGTGATGTGGGCCTGTGCGGCCGCGATGATCGTAAGGCGTTCCATCTTCGAGGAAATAGGCGGCTTCGACAGCGTTTACGAATACCTCTTCGACGACGTAGACCTGGGATGGAGGATGAACGTGCGTGATTACGGCGTTGCCTATGAGCCACGCGCGATCGTACATCATCACCAGAACACGGTGCAGGGATGGAAGCTGGTGAGGCGCCTCTACCTTTATGAGAGGAACCGGCTGCGCAACCTGATAAAGAACATGGAGTCCCAGACATTGAAATGGATAAGTCCGGAACTGAGATACCACTTTCTGCATCGCGTGCAGCGCGAGTTCGATAACAGCAACTTTTCCTTACCCATGAGGCTTTACATGATTCCTCGTATGGTGCAAGCCCTCTTCTGGAACGCTTTTCACTTACGGGATACGCTGCGCCTGCGAAGTAAGGTGCAAGAGACGAGACAGCTGACCGATTGGCAGTTGATGCGGGCGGGCGTCCTTTGTCCCTTTTTCGGCGATCCTTACATAATGGAGGATCCGAGAATACGCTTGGAGGCCACGTCGGGGAACGGACAGCAAAAGAAGTTGCCCCGGCGCATTGTCATGTCAACGGAGACCAATGGGGCCCTGGAGAGCGGATGGTATTCTCGTGAACTCGACGTGCGTGGCGTCTATTTTCGCTGGATGGAAAAAGAAGCCACGCTGCATATGAAGGGGAGGAAGGGAAAGCGTTACCTGGTCCTCCATACCCTGATGTCGAACCCCACCGATATTTCAAAGCTATCGGTCAGCATAAACGGCCAACCTGTTTCGAGCATCGAAGTCCCCAATTACCCCAACCTGGCCAGGATTGAGCTGCCGCCCGGTCTCGAAGCAGGCGATTGGAAGGTCGAGCTGAGAGTAGATAATACCTTCTCGCCGCGAGATGTGCTCGGGATCGAGGACTATCGCAAACTGGGAGTGGCGATAGCGAAGGTTGAACTCTCTTGATTCATGGGGCGATCCAACACTGGACGCATTCACTCGGCATCGGATACCTTAATCTAATGTGATTTACGGATCAACAGTGAGGCTTTGCGCATGCGTTTAATGTTGGCGACTTTTCGTTTTGGCAATGATATCTCAGGGGGCGCCGAGAGATACCTCTGGGAATTAACGACACGGCTTGCCCAGCGAGGACACGAGGTTGAAGTCTTTACGACCTGTTCGCTGCAAATGATAAGATCCCCCTTCGGTTACATGCTATGGGACAATTTCTTCCCGGAAGGCAGCTCTGAAAACTCCGGGCTGGTCATCAATCGCTACCCGGTAAAGAATCCGCATCCACGAAAGGCGCGCGGCCTGTGGAGGAGGCTCGACGAGCTGAAGGCGAGGGAGATGCGCAGACCGGAATTCCTGCCCTTTATGACCGCGGCTCTAAGGGGTGTGGAGGAGCACTGCTTCTTATCCGGTTGGTATGCGAGCGAGGATTGGAATGACAGCGAGGCGCGCTGGTCGCAAAAACAGGGTCATCTGGTGATCGGCGGAAAGGACTTGACCGGCTTGAAGCTCGAGTTAACCTCACCGATCGACGGCCGGGCCATGGTTGAAATACCGGGTGTTACTCAATCCGGTTACGATCTCAGACAAGGGAGGCAAAGGAGTATAGAGATCTCCTTCCCGCCGCAAGATGCAATCGCGCTGAGCCTCAAGGCATCGAGGACGATGAGGCCGGCCGAGGATGGAAGGAACTTGGGCGTACTGGTTCAGGCCGCCTCGGTGGTAGATAGAAGCGGGAAAACCAGGGACCTCGATATGGCTCGCGGTTGGCCGGAATTCATTGAAAGCGCACCGGAAGAGACATTGGGCAAAGCATTGTGGTGGCTGGCGAAAGCCATGTCACCCAAAGTTGCCAAGTATCACAAGTACGTCATGGGACCAAGTTCTTCGAGATTAGAGCGTGAGGTCAGGGAAAAGGCTCGAGACTTCGACGTCATTATGGGCTCGATGTCCCCGATGTCCACCCTTTCCCTGGCGTCTGAAGCCGCCGCCGCGGCCTCGAAACCTTTCATTGCCTTTCCGCTCTTCCATTCGCGCGACCCCAACCATTTTCAAAGCCACCTCTTTCAGGCGATGTACAATGCGACGGGAGTTGAGGCCAATCTGCCGGGAATCGCAGAACTCATGCAAGGATGGAATTTAAATGCATTTTCAATCGGTCCGGGCTTCAATCTCGATGAGCATCTATCGGCTGATATCGATGGCAGCCGCTTCCGGCGTGACTTCGGTTTCGGCGAGGCTCCGATGCTGCTCTGGGTCGCTCGCAAGAACAGTGGCAAGGGCTACCATGAGGCGGTCAAGGCGCTGAAATATGTCCGCGAAAAGGGAATTCCCGCGGTCCTGGTGATGATCGGGCCGGACGAAGACCACCTTCCCATCAGCGGTGAAGGGGTGAATTACCTGGGCTCTTTGCCTCGGGGCATGGTGCT
>Ga0154635_147_pt1 | contig 20062 bp, 19 predicted proteins | sample Rifle2008BG13ft_FD_116064 | JGI IMG/M metagenome (GOLD analysis project Ga0154635, IMG submission 116064) | Solincola sediminis RBG_13_55_18
CACTCATCGAATCCCTCACGGGTGGTTCCCTCGGCGAAGTTCCATGAGCTTCCGGCATCCTTTACGCCGGTCACGCAGTGGCCTCCCGACCAGTAAAGCCCTTCCCTCAAATCGCGTAAATGTACTGTCATTCGAGCTGGGTCCATGGTAACCTCATGCCCTCCCTGAGCCAATACCGATGCGGTCGAATCGAGCATCATGCGAAAGGCATTATAGGGATATCCGGTGCTGTTGGTCCCATCATGGTAAGGATTGGTATTTTCCCGATAAGGGGTGTCCGGGTCATGCCGCCCGTATCCGCTGACCGGGTAGAGCACATGCTTTGCGGCATACCAGTCCAAGGCAACGGGATCAATCCCGGCTAAAAGAATATTGGTTCGTACGGCTTTAGAGTACGGGCCCGCAGGCCCGTCCGGGTGAGACGGGCTGATCCAGATGGCGTCAAGGATATTCAGGCTGGGGTAGATAGTCTCATTCATCATGCGCCCCATGAAGCCTCCGGCCATGAGATCGAGATGGACATTGTTCGAGAGGTGCGTGCTCTGGACGCCCATGTAATTCTTGACACAAGCGGTCGCGCCCATGGCGTTGTGCGATTTGAGAACCGGGACGTTGATCAGTTTGAGCCGTTCCTTATCATAGCCCGAGCCCGTCCAGATACCTTTGCGAAGCGATATGTTGGTGCCTCTCCCCGTTGTAAATTTCGGGTACGAGACGTTGTCCCCCAGCACTACGTAACCCTGGCGAAAATCACCGCCATCATATTCGTAAACCATATTGTCGGTGAAAGACCACCAACTCGAGGTTGAAACCCGGGAGGGATCGCCGAAAGACGCAACCACGGACTGAAATGATTGCGAAGGATTTTCGGCGTTGTTCAAAGCATGGGTATAATCGGGCCCGCCCTCGCAATTCTCCACGAGCACGACTTCCCCGGTAAAACCGTCAGGATGAGCGAGGATGGCTGAAATAAGCCCCCTGATAATGTCAGTGTTAGTCATGCCCCTCTGGTCCCATGCTGCATTCACTTTTAGCAGGACCACGTCGCTGGGCGCTATAAGACCTCCCGCCCCAGCGCCGGGATAATCCGCTGCGCTCTGATAGAAAGCGACCCCACCCTCTCCCAGCAAGCGGATCAGCGAATCTACTGCCGCATGGCGCATCCCCTCGGGTCCGGGGGTGTTGGTGACCAGGAAAACGTCATGGTTCCCATCTGAATCGATACCGCCCCAAGCCGCCGGTTGAAGAGAAGAAGCGCGCTCTGCAGCGGAGGCAATATCGAAGACGGAAGCCCGACTGGGGGAAGTGCCGCCGAAGATCAGGGGAAGGCAGACAGCGGTGGTGCCGATAGCAGGCAATACTTTCCTCCACCTGCCATGATTCCTCCAGGCGAAATGAAAGAGGCCCGTTCCAAATCCGGCCAGCAGCCAGGTCGAGTTGGCAAGCGCCGCCTGCTGGCATGGGTAACGCAATCGTGAAGGTTTTCGGCCGCTGCGCAGTATCACCCAAGCCAGACATAGCAAAGCAATAAAGGGGTAAGAAACCTTGAATACTCGTCTGAAACGATCAGCCTTCCTCAACACGCCTCTCCTTGATGGAGCGGGGAACGAAGATGGGTGCCAGGGTCGAGAACTGCCTGAACCACAACTGGGTCATAAAGGCATAGCCGTAAAGGATTCCTCCCTGCCCTTTTAAGATTCCCAACTCGCGCCTCGCGGCTATCACCGTCCCCACCCCCACCAGGGCTGGATATCCTATTGAACTGAGGAGGAAACCCACAAAGAGAGGCCAGCCTATCAAGCCGAAGGCGAAAAAGGCGATGACCAGGGCGTAGGCGCAGAAACCGAGGACGGGTAGCAGTTTAACGAAGATCCAAAAGGCGGGGAGTTGAATCAAGCCAAGCCGGCCATAGCGCGCCCTTAGGAGCATGTCTTTTTGCGCCCACAGGACGGCAGAGAGGCTATCCCTCCTCGCCTTTAGGTCCCGCACATAATCAGACCACCTTTCGGGGAAGGGCCGCCGTACGACGGCCTGCGGCAGGTATACAAAGCGATATGGGGTCTTCTGCTCTCGAAGAGACCGATGCATTCTAAGGAGCATGTCCATTTCCGCCATCATATAAGACATATCGGGATTAAACCCGCCCGCTTCCAGTAAATCCTTCTTACGAAAGAGCGCCAGGGGGCTGTAAGAAGTAACCGGCCCGCCGAGGTAAGGGGCTCCGACCTGGTACCCCAACTGCACACGAAGCGATTCCATAAGGGAATACTTGGTGATCCGGCGAGGAGGGAGGAGGTCCTCGGCTTCCATTTCCAGGGGCAATTCCATTCCCATCACGGAAGGCACTCGCACCCGTCCCTCCATAAAGGGCCTCACCATTCGAATCAGGATATCTTCCTCTAATTGCGCACCTTCTCCCGCAACGGCAAGCAGAGGATACTTCGAGAGGTTCAATGCCAGATTGAGGATAGCGCCCCTCGGAAGCTTGCCGGTCCGAACCAGCGAAAGCCGTCGATCGTCGCTTTGAAAGATTTCGAGGGGAGGCGGTGATTCGATCGAACGCCGGTATACACGGTCCACACGGCGCAGAAAATAGGCTTGGATCAGGTCATCTACTCTTTTATCGTCCTCATCATCTGACATGACCAGCAATTCGAACTCCGGGAAGTGTTCTAGAAAGAGCTTGTCAACCCATTGGGCAGGGTTGGAACCCATAAAATCGAGGTCGTTCACTACTGATATGGGAGGAACGAGTTCGCTTTGGGATAGTCGCCGCGTCTCCTCTTGATAACCCAGTTTTTTCCAATGAAGGGCGGCCCGATAACCGAGGAGCAAGTGAAGCATTTGAATCGAATACAGCGCCAGGTAATAGCCGATGGCAAGGCACGCAAGGACGCCATAGATGCTCATTCGGCATGCTGCTCCCCCGGCTTATGCCGCCCGCCGGATTCAAAAGCCCCTGCGATCAGGAGCGCAAGCTCACTATTCTTGATGTCGGAGAGATGCGATATCAAATTGTCCCTTATCTTGTCCTCGGGCATGTCCAGAAGGACTTGTCCCAACGTACCTATGCAGCCGATTTCAGCCAGCCTCCGTATCACACGGTAACCTTCGATATCTTCGCCGTTTTCCCTCATATCCTCTACGATGCGCTCGACGATACTCGCTTCCTCCAGGACCTGTGCGGCGGTTTCCCTGGCAAAGCCGTCTTCATCCCAGAGCGCTTCGATAAGAGGCCCTTCCCCGGCGGCACCCATCTCGCGCAACGCCTCCGCCGCGTTTTGTCTCACCCACCATTCGCGATCCCTCAGGCAGAGGGTGAGCCTCTCCGCATCCTCGGCATCTCCTATATGTCCCAGCGCCTTCGCCGCCTGCGAGCGAACCTCCCATTCAGGATCATCCAGTGCTTGCAGCAGGGCCAGACGAGAACCGTTGTTCCTGATCTTACCCAGCGAATCGGCCGCCCGTGCTCTCACATCTATATCCGAATCAATCAGGGCTTTTTCCAGTTCGGGCGCTTCTGCGGGACCGCCGACCTTCCCCATGACCTCGGCCGCGAAGGCCCGGAGCTCGGGATTCGGATCGTGTAAGAGTTCCACAAGCAACTGTCTCGACTCATCCCCCGCCTCTTCCACGGCCTCGGCTACCTTCTGTTCCGTCCAGCGATCGCCTCGCTCCAGCGCAGCCAGCATCGCTTCGAGGGCTTCTCTTGTGCCCATTCTTCCTAAGGCGAAGAGTGCTGAATCCCTTACCTCCCCATTGTCATCCCACAACAATTCCTTTACACGTGAGACCGCGTTTTGCGACCCTATCCTGCCGATATTTCGAGCCGCATCGCTTCGACGGAACTTAAACCGGGAGTCGATCTGTTTCAGCCTCTTTTCATAGAAGCCGCCCAGCTCATATAGCCTGGCCACATTATCCCCCCAACCCTCGGCCCCCTCGTCCCCCATGCGCAGGAGGACCTCTTCCAGCAAATGTTTTTTCGGGTTGGGAAGCAGGGTTTCCAGCGTCTTCTCGGGTCCGATTTTACGAACGGCCGAATAGATGATGGTCTCGTAGTTCTTCATGGCCTCGAGCCTGCGGGCTTTAAAGAAAACTTGCAGGATGCGTACCAGCAGGTAGCAGGCGAAAACAACCAGGACAGCAACTACGACGAGCAGGATATAGAAGAGAATCGCGGCCATCTACTACTCCAGTTTGAACACCGGTATCGGGTACGGTCGGGTATATTATAAGTCCTGCAATTGACAGTAATACAGGAAGAGAGCAACTTTTGCCGATTATCGATTCCTACACCCATAGGTTCCATCCCGAGGCAAGGACGAATCCCCGGAGTGTCGGCGAGGCCGAAGCGGCCTTTGCGGTCGTATATGGAAAGGCCGGCCTGCGTATGCCGGGGCCTGAAGAAATGCTTGATGATATGGATTCCAGCGGTGTCTAAGTGGCGGTCTTGTGCCCGTTTCCCTGGCGTACCCTGGAAGCTTGTCGTATCTTTGGTGCCGTGTCTTGATTCTTCACTTGAGAAAATGGACTCTCGGTTTGTTCAAGTGAAGAATCAAGACACGGCACCATAAGTGGAGGAAGGAATGACGTTCTGGCCCAGTGAATAAGATTAGAGGTTACAAGGCGAAAGGAGATCGGACTTTGACCACCAAGCGTTCCCGCTGCTTTCCGGCCGCGGTCATCCTCACCGTATTGCTCTTGTTGCCCCTACTGATACCAATGTCAGGGTGCAGCAAGACCAGCGTCGCACAGGACCCGGAGGTCCCGGAGGTGGAAGCGCCGAAGCCATCGATAAATCCACTCACCGGCGAAGTCGTCTCCTCGCTTGAACTGATTTCCAGGCGGCCACTGGCCGTAAAGGTGGAAAACGATCCCAAGGCCAGGCCACAAAGCGGAATTATTGACGCCGATCTGGTTTATGAGGAACTGGTCGAGGGTGGGGTTACCCGTTTTGCCTGTATATATCTATCCAAGGATCCACAGGCCATAGGCCCCACCCGCAGCGCCCGCGTGTCCGATATAGACATCACCTTCTTCCTCAATCCTCTCCTGATATGCAGTGGAGGCGCAAGCAATGTGATAGCCACGGTTAAAGCTTCAGGGATGCTCTATATAGAAGAAGATGTAGCTCATTTCTGGAGGGAGCGCTCGCGGCGGGCTCCGCACAATCTCTATACCAGCAGCCCGCTCCTTCGCCAATATCTGACCGAGATTGGCGATGGCTACAATGCTCTGCCCGTTGCCGGGTTCGTCTTCAGCCAACCTGAAGAAAGCGAGAGCCAGGAAACGCAGGAAACCCAAGGAGCGCAGGCCACGACCATTAAAATTCCTTACAAAGCCGTCATATGCGCGGCCGAGTATCAATACGACGCCGCATCTGGCAGCTACCTTCATACTATCAACGGGGCGCCGCATACGGATTTGACGAGCGGCCGGAGGGTGGCGCCGCGCAATGTTATCGTGCAATTCGTGAAGGTAGTGGACAGCGGGCAGAGGGATGCCAGCGGGGCTCCCGTCCCCGTCTCACAAGTCATCGGCAGCGGAAAATGCATGGTATTCAGCGGCGGTAAGGTTTATACGGGAACCTGGAAGAAGACAAGCCGCACATCACCTACCGAATTCGTCGATTCTCAAGGAAAGCCGATCTCCTTAAACCCAGGCCAAACCTGGATTCATCTGGTAACCGACGATATCGGAGCCACCTATCAGTAAACTACTTGATTTGTATACGGCCGGTGCGTAAAGCCCGGCGGTAATAAAGACGGCCGTGCAAGTTCTGGTATGCCCAGGCGAAGCGAATGAGCAGCGGCAGCTCGGGTATCCAGAAACGATCGGGCGGGTCTTCCGAGGGTTCGATCCCACCCACGCGCACATCGGCTATCGCCAGTCCTTCCCCTTCCTCTCGGCTGCGGTGGGCCAAGACACTGCCGTCAGCATCGACTATCATGGTGTCTCCCAGGAAGTGAGATCGGTAAGGGATTCCCGGTACAAGGGGCATTCGGCACTCGAAGGCCTCGGCGTGAGCGGCATGAACGACTGGGACTCCGAGCATCTTCGCCAGGCGGACCGGAGTTTCATTCATTATGGCGAGGTTGCGGCGCTTCGCGCTTTTCTTACCAGGCAGGGGGAGCAGCCTATCGGGCACGTCCCACCAACAAGAGCCACCGACCGCCAAGCCTATCCGACCTCGCAGCCGCCGCACCGTCCGCGTACGCACCATTTCCCAGCAGAGGGCGGAACCCACCGGCCCCAGCGGAGTTTCCATAATGCCTTCGTCATTTCCTCCGATGTAATAGCAATTTTCCCACATGGTGGGCTGGTCTTTGTTATGTGTGACGTAACCACCATCGGGGAAGGCAAGGACGAATGTGTTGTAGTTGTTGCCCTCCCGGGAGGCGATGAATGAACCACCTGCATAGCCGCCGTAGCGCTTGGCGGCATCCCTCAACAAGCCGAGGGCGGGACCTTCAAAGGGAAGCGCCGCTGTCAGCATATCCGGATGAAAGGCGACGGCGGATGTAAAGAACTCCGGAAGGATGACCATTTCGCAGCCCTGGCCGAAGGCCTTATCAAGCAGCTTCTCCGCTCTTTCCAAGTTCTCCTCAACGCAGGCGAGCTTGGCCTTTATCTGCACTGCGGCTACTTTCATTTGGCAGTCCTCTTTATAAAATCATGACCCTGCATTGAGAACGATCTCGGGCAATTCGGAAAGGGTCTCGATCACACGGCAATCCGGATTCGTAACCAGCCGCTGCCGATCCAACAGAATAGGATAGATCCCCGCGGACCTGGCTCCCAGCACATCGGCATAATAGTGATCTCCCACGTGAACGGCCTCGCCGGCCTCGACTCCTACCCTTTCAAGTGCGGACTCGAACAAGGAATGCTGCGGCTTTATCCTGCCCAAATTGGCGGAACTGATAACGAATTCAAGGTAGCGGCTGAGTCCCAGGTGGTGGCAGAGTCCCGGTAAACGCACATCCCAATTGGAAACTATCCCCATGAGGATTCCGGCTTCATGCAAGCTTTCGATTGCAGGCATGACGTCGGGATAGAGCGACCACCTCTCGCCTTTCCCGAACTCGTCGTAGAGCAGCCTGCCCATGGCCTCTGAATCTTCGACCCCGATCTCCTCCATGGCAATGGCGTACATGCTGCTCCACATGGCCGATGCCTCCCTCTCCGACGCCCAGAAGGTGTCGTCCTCCCAGTACCTCGCCTCGTAATAGCGCTCAGATCGCTCAAGCCCGCGCCGCACTTCGGCCAGAGCCGGGAAATATCCCTGTCCGGCCAGCACGTCGGCGCAAACACTCTCGACCGAGGGGTTGGGCAAGAGAAGTGTTCTACCGGCATCGAAGAATACTGTTTTGAATATCCGCAAACGCTTTCACCTCATGATGGATTGTATCAAAGTGCAGAGACTCATTGGCTGGCCGGATATGCTATTATGGCCTCTATGATATCGACCCGGGAGCATGTCTATTGCATATTGCTACTAGGATAACGGAGGGATTAGCCAGGATAAGATGCTGGCTGTTTTCGGCTTCCATCAGCGGCACGGTTTCCGGGATACCTATCTGGCTTCGCGCCTTCCTGATCGCGATGATCCCCATCCTCGAATTGCGCGGCGCGATTCCCCTGGCCCATAACACCTGGGGCATGAGCCTGCCTCAGGCATATATGTGGGCGGTCATCGGAAACATGATACCGATTCCCTTCGTCCTCCTCTTCCTCGAACCTGTCTCTGAATGGCTGCGCAAGCGCTCCGCCCACATTGACCGTTTCTTCACCTGGTTGTTTGAGCGGACCAGACGGAAGCATAGCAAGACCTTCGAAAAATGGAGGGATGTCGCGCTCTGTATTTTTGTAGGTATTCCCCTACCCGGCACGGGAGCCTGGTCCGGAGCCCTGGCAGCTTTCGTTTTCGATGTGCCGTTCTGGCCGGCCTTGATAGCTATATTCGGTGGCGTTCTCCTGGCCGGTGGAGCCGTAACCGTTGTTATCCTTTACTTCGAGACCTTCCCTCTCTGGTTGACCCTTCTCTCCGCCGTCCTCATGGCGGCTATTCTCCTGACAGTCTGGCTGAGAGGCCGGCGTGATCGAACAGCTTTAGATGTCGAGTCGGAAATCGCGGCCGCCGAAGCCGTGGCCGACCCGGAGTTCGATGACTAGTTACCCGATGATATCTCTGGCCTCCACTTGAAGCTGCGCTTAGAATAGCCTCATGAAAGTCTCACTATCGGTGGCCGTCGCAACGGGAAAGATTTTAACCGCTCTCTCCCGGCGCCTGGGTTTCGGAGCCGGATCCAATTTTCCCGGGAAGGTAATCCTGCGGATGAGGCCCGAAGCGCCGGAAGAAATAGCTTCTCGTCTTACCGGCGGCTGCGTCCTGGTCAGCGGCACCAACGGCAAGACGACCACATCAAACCTATTGGCCGGGATGCTGAGAGCCAGCGGACTGCAACCCGTACACAACAAGGTGGGCGCAAACCTGATGACGGGGATAACCGCGTCTCTGGCCCAAGCTTCGGATCGGCGGGGTAAGCCCCGAGGTGACATCGGACTTTTCGAAGTGGATGAGGCGACCCTTCCGGCGGCCATAAAAAGGCTGACCCCTCGTATGGTAATTCTTACCAATCTATTTCGCGATCAACTCGACCGCTACGGAGAGCTGGAAAGCCTCAGCCGCAAGATCGACGCCGGGCTCAAGGGGCTGAGCGGCGGTTCCTGCATTCTCCTTAATGCCGACGATCCTCTGGTGGCCTCGCTCGGCGGCGAGAGCACTGCAAGAAAGTACTTCTACGGGATAGAGAGCGAGGATATCGGCGAAATCGGCTTGCGCCACGCCGCCGACTCGAAGAACTGCCGGTCATGCGGCGAGAAACTATCTTTCTCGGCGCACTTCTTCGGTCACATGGGAAAATATTCCTGCCCGAACTGTGGCTTGGAGCGCCCCGCGGTCGATTTCGCGGCGACCAGGGTAGAACTGAAAGGGACGGCGGGATCCCGCCTGGATATATCTACGCCGCTTTGGAATCTCGCCCTCAACCTCGGGCTCCCGGGCCTTTATAACGTGCAGAACCTGCTGGCCGCCGTTGGTGGGGCGGAATTGCTGGGTCTTGACGATCACAACATCGAAGCGGGGGTCGAGGGGTACAGCACGGCCTTCGGCAGAGGCGAACGCATACCAATCGCCGGCCGCACCCTTTTCCTGGTTCTCTCCAAGAATCCTACCGGTTTCAACGAAGTAATAAGGACGCTCGGTACGGAGGGGCGGGACCTGCCTATTGTCGCCGCTCTCAACGATCGCATAGCCGATGGCCGGGACGTCTCCTGGATATGGGACGTGGATTTCGAGGAGCTTGCACCGCTGGCGAGGTTCATCATCGCCTCCGGAACCCGGGCTCCGGATATGGCTCTGCGCATGAAGTACGCGGGCCTGGATGCGGCGAGGCTTACAGTCGAGGGCAATCTCAAGAAGGCATTGGATAAGGCGATTGAACGTTCTCACGAAGGCGAGACCATTTACGCTCTGACTACCTATACCGCCACTCTCGATATGCGGCGCCTGCTTACTAAAATTGGAGTAGCGGCTGGCTATTGGGAGGCCAATTAAGATGCCCGGCATGCAGCTCCGCATATGCCACCTGTACCCGGAACTCATGAATATCTATGGGGATCGGGGAAATGTCATCACCATGGTAAAGCGCTGCATTTGGAGAGACATCGCCGTGACTGTAACCGACATCACCCTCGGGGAAGCCATTGATCCGGCGGATTTCGATTTTTTCTTCATCGGAGGCGGCCAGGATCGAGAGCAGATACTGGTCTGTGATGACCTCAGCGGCGACAAGGGGCAAGCTGTCAGACAGGCTGTAGAGGACGGGGTGAGCCTGCTCGCGATTTGCGGCGGCTACCAGCTTCTCGGGAAGTATTTCCTTACTTATACAGGCGAGGACCTGCCCGGTATTTCGCTCTTCGACGTAAAGACGGTCGGCGGGGATACGCGTTTTATCGGCAACATAGCCGTGGATTGCGAAGTGGATGGCATTCGAGCACAACTTGTCGGTTTTGAAAACCACTCCGGACGCACTCGCCTGGGCCCGGAAGCCCGCCCCCTCGGCAGAGTGATCAAGGGTTACGGCAACAACGGCGAGGACGGCACGGAAGGATGTGTTTATAAATCCGCAGTGGGCAGTTATCTCCACGGCAGCCTGCTCCCCAAGAATCCTCGACTCGCCGACTGGTTTATTCTCCGCTCCCTGCGAAGAAAGTACGAGCTGGAAGAACTCCCCGGGCTCGATGACGCCCTCGAGAACGCCGCTCGTGATGCCGCTTTGCAGTTTACGATGAAGGAAAAGCGCTTTCGGAAGCGCTTCGGTCGATAGCCGGGCTGCGAACGCGCCGTCCATAAATACTGCTTGCCTGGGTAGAATATAATCGGTTTTTCCGGTTGCGCGTGGCATGCGGGGGAAAGGAGTCATAAATGAATTACCTGATAATAGGAAACGGCGGTGCCGGATTGCGGGCGGCGCAGACCATTCGCTCTCGCGATCCCGAGGCGAAAATAACCATGCTGGACGGCGAACCTTATCCCTGTTATTACCGGATGAGGCTCCCGGATTATATAAGCGGCTGGAAAGACCGCGATTCGCTCTTCGTGGTGAAGGAAGATTTCTATGCCCAGCACGGGATAGATCTGCTATCTTCAACTACCGCCGTTGCGGTCAAACCCGACGAACATTCGGTCCAGCTGGATAGCGGCGATTCCCTCACCTATGACCGCCTTCTCATTGCTTCGGGGGCGAAAGTACGCAAGCTTTCCTGCCCCGGATGTGAGATCGACGGAGTCGTATACCTGCGGACATTGGATCAGGCGGAAGACATCCTCCGCAGGGGGAAGGAAGCCAAGAACGCCGTCGCTCTCGGTGGAGGCCTGCTGGGAGTGGAGATGGCTCGCTGCTTCAACGAGATGGGTCTTACCTCGTACTACCTGATACGCGAGGACCGTTTCTGGCCGCAGATGCTCGACATTACCGCCTCCCTGATGGTTGAACGCGTTCTCGAGGAAAAGGGAGTCATTCTGGAAAAGAAGAATGCAATAGAGGAGATCCTGGGTGAAGGGGGCCGGGTGACGGGCGTCGCAACCACCGCCGGGGAAAAACTTGCCGCCGATATCGTGGGAATCGCTATAGGCGTGGAATCGAAAATCGATTTCCTGGAGGGGAGCGGCATAGAGACCGGCAGAGGCATCATCGTCGACGACCATCTTCGCACCAACCAACCGGATGTCTTTGCAGCCGGAGACGTTGCGCAAGCCTACAATGTTGTAACCGGCACTCAAGAGGTTGTGACATCGTGGCTGAACACCCAGCGGCAGGGCGATACCGCCGGCATAAACATGACCGGCGGAGATAAGGCGCTGGGTGGGGTGGTCAATTTCAACGTGATCGTTATATACGGGCTACCGGTCGCCTGCATCGGCATGAACCTCCCGCCGGAGGGAGAAGGTTACGAGCAGCTCACCGGCGATTACCCGAAAGGGAAAGAGTATCGCAAGTTAGTCCTTCGCGATGGCGTGCTGGTCGGCTGTATCCTGGTAGGCAAGATAAACGAGGCAACGGCCATGGAGCAGTTAATCAAGATGGAGGCGGACGTCTCGGCTTTCAAGAAACGCCTCTTCGAGCCGGGCTTCGACGCAAAAGCTCTCTTGGAGGAGCTGGGAACCGCAAAAATGGCCGGCTGAGCGGGTGGCCGAGAATAGGTTGAAAGGAAGAAGCCAATACGGGGTCGGCCTTCTCGGCCACCCGGTTGACGGCCGTTTATCATGTCTCGTGCCGCATAAAGATATTTTGCCGGGCGGCATTGCCTTGTTAAAATCTCTATGCTATGAATATGAGGGATTTCAAAAGCCCCCCAAAGTTGAAGTAGAAAAGGAGGAGTCCTGATGGGAGAGCCGAGCGACAAGAGGCCCAAATTCGATGATGACGAATGCACCGGATGCGGGCTGTGCGTAGATGAATGCCCGAACGACTGCATCGATCTTAACGATGACGATGTGGCTTTCATGGCAAGGCCGGACGACTGTGACGGCTGTGGCACCTGCTCCGAGGAGTGCCCCTCCGAAGCCATAACAATGGAGTGAGTCCCAACGGGCTATAATCAGGGGAGCGATAAGCTCCCCTTTTTCGTCTAAGGAAAATCATGGCAACAGATCGAGGCGAAGCCGCAGAGGCAAACATATTCTCTAAGATCCCGATGTTCGAGTTCCTCGAAGTCGGAGAACTACAACGCCTGCGATCCCTTTGCGATGTGGCAAAATGTGCTAAGGGCGACTATATCTTCCTGGAATGCGATTCCCCGCATAACCTCTATATCGTCTCTTCCGGTGAAGTAAAACTGCTCAAACAGACGGAGGATGGACGGGAAACCATCGTCGAAATGGCTTACGAAGGCGAGATATTCGGGGAGGAGGCGATCTTTGACGGGCAGCCCTATCCTATGACCGCCCAAGCCCTCTCCGAAGTGGAGCTCCTTTCCATCAGCCGCAGCGATTTCTTCTCATTCTTGAGGGATAATCCCGACCTGGCCCTCGAAATCATAACCGAACTCGCGGCGCGATTGCGCGAAGCGCAAAACACAATACGCGCACTGGCCATGGAGCGGGTGGAGTGGCGCATAGCCCGCATCCTGCTCATGCTCTCCAGGAAAGCCGGAGTGGTGCAGGAAGACGGGGTGAGCATCGACCTCGCCCTGACGCGCCAGGATATAGCGGACATGGCTGCTACCACGGTTGAAACTACCATACGAGTGCTTTCCAATTTCAAGAAACTGGGTTTGGTGGATACGGAAAAGGGCAAGATAATACTGCGTGACAAGAATCAATTGGACAACATGGTGAGCGAGGGCTGCCGGCAGCATTAGTTAGGCCCGGACCCAAACGCATTAATTCCTATTCCGGAAACGAGTACGCAGCGCTCCACGCTCCACTGAATCGTTTCGCTACAAAGGAGGCCCGCATTGGCAGACGTAAGGCTTTATGTAACTCCCACCTGTCCTTATTGCCACATGGCTAAGGACTTTCTCGACAAGGAAGGGGTCGATGTCGAGGTCATCGACGTAGCCAAGGATCAGCAGGCGGCCACGGACCTCGTAAACAAGAGCGGCCAGATGGGGGTGCCGGTCATGGAGGTCAAGAACGTCCTCATGGTCGGTTTTGATCGGGATGCTTATAAAAAAGCGCTGGAGGACGCCGGGGTATCTTCGCAGAAGAACTGAACGGCCCGTTTTAAGAATCCTCGGAGAGCGCAGGCCGCGATGAAGGATGGTAATTATTGGTAATAGGAGACAATAGCCTCGGCTTTGAAACCGGTCTCCTGACCACTGCTATGGGCATCATGCCCCATCTTGACCCGGAACGGGCGCTGGACATGGCTTTTTCCCTCGACATCCCTTTCTGGCCGCAGTTGCCGAATCTCTCCTTCAATGAGGACACTTACGTTCAAACCGTTGCGGGATTCCCGGGGGCCGAGGTGGATTACGAAGGCTTGAGAATCACCTTTGATGAGGGACGCTTCTATGAAAGCCTGGAAGAATACCTTTCCTGCGAGCCGGACAGCGACTATTTCGCGATGACTCCCGAGCAGTCGGCAACCTATGGAGGCTTCCTCGATAGGGCAGGCGACGGTTTTCCGGCGCTGAGAGGACAGTTCATGGGACCGATATCACTCTGCCTCATGGTCAAGGATTCGGAAGGCAAGCCCATTATCTATCGCGACGATGCGCGTGAGATAGCCATTCGACACGTGGCCGCCAAGGTCAACCGGCATCTTGCGGACCTTCGCCGCGTCAATCCCCGCTCTTTCGTATGGGTGGACGAACCGGGCCTCGAGTTTCTCTTTACCGGTATATCGGGATATACGGCAGAAAGCGCTCGCAAAGACCTGGCCCTCTTCCTTTCTCTTGTAGAGGGACCCCGCGGCGTTCACCTCTGCGGCAATCCCGACTGGGATTTTCTCCTGCAATCGGAGGTTCAGCTCATATCCCTGGATGCCTATAACAATCGCGAGATACTGATGGGCTATCGCAGGGGGCTTGCGAGTTTGCTCGCCCGCGGTGGGGCGATAGCATGGGGAGCGGTTCCTACACATACTAATCTCCTCGATGAGGAGACGCCGGTAAACCTTGCGGCGCGCATGGAGGAGCTTTGGCTCGGGCTCGAGGAAGGAGCACTGCAGCGGCGGCAAATAATAAACCGTTCCTTTATCACGCCCGCCACCTGCTGCCTGGTGAATCCCGACCTCACCGCCACGGTCGAGAAAGCCTTCGGTATAACTCGAGAGGTCCGGGATATCCTGCGCGAGTCAATCGCGTAATTCAGGCATTTCTCCTTTTCTAACTATTCTCGGTCAGCCCGTTCAGGGTCTGACCCAATTCGACTCCGGACGTCACTACCGCAGGGTAAAATAAGTCTGTGGCTGACAACCAGGCGTGAAAGGAGACAGATGCCGTTGGACCAGATCCGCAAGCGGGACCGTTCGGTGGTGGCCTTCGAACCTTCGAAGATAGCCAATGCCATCCGCCGTGCTATGGAAGCCGTGGGCGAAGGCTCGCAGGAATCGGCCGATAATCTTACCCGGGAGGTAGTCACCCGGTTATCGGAGCGCTTCGACAACAGGATTCCCAACGTCGAGGACGTGCAGGATCAGGTGGAGGAAGTGCTGATCGAACGGGGCCTTCCCCAGACAGCAAAAGCATATATCCTCTACCGGGCTCGCCGGGCCGAGATCCGCCATACCAAGGACTTTATAGGCGTGAGGGATGAGCTCAAGCTGACAGTAAATGCCGTCAACGTGCTCAAGAGGCGCTATCTCCTCAAGAACAAGGACGGCCAGGTGGTCGAGACTCCGGATCAGATGTTCAGGAGGGTGGCAAGGGCGGCGGCGTCCGCGGAATCGCTTTATGACCCCGAGGCGGATATATCCGGGCTGGAGGAAGAATATTACAACATGATGGTGTCACTGGAATTTCTTCCCAATTCCCCGACCTTGATGAACGCGGGGACCGGCGTCGGTCAATTGTCCGCCTGCTTCGTGCTACCCATCCCCGATTGCATCCCGGGTATCTTCGATGCGGTGAAGGACATGGCATTGGTACACAAATCGGGTGGTGGAACCGGTTTTTCCTTCTCCAGGCTGCGCCCCAAGGGGGATATCGTACAATCGACTATGGGGATAGCGTCGGGTCCCATCTCATTCATGCGTATCCTGGATGTTACTACCGAGATAATCAGGCAGGGCGGGCGGCGTAGAGGAGCCAATATGGGCATCCTGAAGTGTGACCATCCGGATATCCTCGAATTCATCACCTGCAAGGGCAACGAAGGCTTCCTAACCAACTTCAACCTCTCTGTCGGCATAACCGACGAGTTCATGCAAGCTCTCGAAGGAGACGGGGTTTACTCTCTACGCAACCCGCGTGACGGCGAAGTTGTCGGCAGCTTGCATGCCCGCGACGTCTTTAACCTGATCGTTACCCAGGCCTGGCGGACGGGGGACCCCGGGCTTGTCTTCATCGACACTATAAACCGCTACAACCCGACTCCCCGCTTAGGGGAGATCGAATCGACCAATCCCTGCGGGGAACAGCCGCTCCTCCCCTGGGAGAGCTGCAACCTGGGTTCGGTGAACCTGAAGGCCATGGTGGAAGATGGTAAATTCAACCGGGAGAAATTCACAGCGACGATCCATAAGTCCATCCATTTCCTGGATAACATTATTGATATCAACCGCTGGCCACTCGAGGAATCGGAGGCGATAACCAAGGGGAACCGCAAGATAGGCCTCGGCGTAATGGGCCTCGCCGACGCCCTCATCATGATGGGCCTCGCTTACGATTCGGAAGAAGGCCTCGAGGCGGCCGAGGGGATAGCCGCTTTGCTGGAGGAAGAAGCGCATAAAGCGAGCATGGCCCTCGCCGACCGCCGTGGAAATTTCCCAAATTACGAAGGCTCGATCTGGGACGATAGGGGCATCCCGATGCGCAATGCCACCTGCACTACGATCGCGCCCACCGGCACGATCAGTATAATCGCGGGTTGTTCATCGGGAATCGAACCGCTTTTCGCCGTATGCTTCGTTCGCAACGTGATCGAAGGCACACAACTGATGGAGATAAACCCGGTATTCGAGCAAATGGCCCGGGCCGGCGGATTTTTCAGCAACCAGCTCTTGATGGACATCGCGCGCAGCGGTACTCTGAGCCCGCTGGGTATTGTCCCCGAGGATGTCTCCCGGCTGTTCGCCACCGCCTTCGATATCAAGCCGGAATGGCACGTCCGTATGCAGGCGGTTTTCCAGAAGCATTGCGACAACGCCGTCTCCAAGACCATCAACTTCCCATCCGATGCCTCAATTGAGGACATCGAGGAATCCTATCGTTTGGCTTATCGGCTGGGCTGTAAGGGGATTACGGTATACCGCTATGGTAGCCGGCGGGAGCAGGTTCTCTACCTGGGCAGCAATTCCCTGATGCGCTTGCTCGAGAAACCGGAATATACCATGGCCGACTCGGAATATGCGGGAGGATGCCCGACCCCCTTGTGTTTCTTCTAGCACCTCGCTTTATAAGCACTGGGAGCGTCGGCATTGGCGCGCTTGCCGGGTAGATTAATCTAAACCAGCAGCCGGTGATGACCGAGGTATACTGGTGACGGAGAATAACAAGGGACCAAATATGACCGAAAAGAAAATTCTGGTAGCGGATGATGACGCCCATATCCGCCGCTTGATTGCGGAGCTGCTTATAGCGGAGGGGTTTCAGGTCATCATGGCGGAGGACGGGGAAGAGGCACTATTTATATGTCTCGATGAACGGCCGGACCTCGTCATCCTCGACATAATCATGCCGGGTATGGACGGCATGGAGGTCTGCCGCCGCCTCCGGGATGAAACCAGTGCTCCCATAATTTTCCTTACCGCTAAAGACGATATAACCGACCTTGTGAGCGGCTTGGCCATTGGCGGAGACGATTATATTACCAAGCCCTTCAAGGGCGCAGAGTTGATAGCGCGGGTGAAAGCGGCGTTGCGGCGCTCGGATATGGTGAGGGACTCGAGCGAGAAAGAAGAGTACGTCTCGATCGGGGGATTGGAGATAGACCGCAAGAGAAGGGAAATATCGCTTGATGGGCGCCCGGTAGACCTCACCCAGACCGAGTTCGATCTGCTATGGCTCCTTGCCAGCCACCGCGGCACCGTTTATTCACGCAAGGATATCGTGAAAGCCCTTTGGGGTTATGAGGATCCCGGGATTTCGCGCACTATAGATACGCACGTTGCTCGTCTGCGCAAGAAAATCGAGCGCGATTCTTCAGCGCCGGAATTCATAAAGACGGTTACCGGCGTAGGGTATAAGTTTTTTTGAAATCACTCGCTCCTTTTTCTAGAGATTATATTTTGCTAGTATTCTAAATCTAAGGGCGCTTAGCTCAGTGGGAGAGCGCTGCCTTCACACGGCAGAGGTCATGGGTTCAAATCCCCTAGCGCCCACCACTCTTTAGGGCCTTCATGGCCCTTTTTATTCGGGCTGAATCGCTTATCATCACTCCAATACTAGAAGAGAGAAGGTATCCTGTGTGGCTCGAAGATCTGGAGAAGAGAGCTGGAGGGACTGACGAAACCCGCAGCCAGGTACAGCGCCATTCGAGAGCGCCGCTCTTTGTCAAGGATCACTTCATGTTTGATCGCAGAAATCCGGCGATGTCGTTCTTGTCGGCTTTACCTTCAGCTACCCTTCTAACCAAGTGTTCTAATTCGGTTTCCTCCGCATCGACCTCGATACAATTTAGAGCTAGAAACACCAGGGCTGCAACAGTTCCGGTCCTCTTATTTCCATCGGTGAAGGGATGGTTGCGTACGATGTGAAACAAGTAAGCGGCCGCCATCTCTACAATATCCTTGTGGAAATACTCTTCTCCCATACCCGCCTGGGGCATGGCCAAGGCAGATTTGAGAAGATCTAGGTCCCGCATGCCGGAGCGGCCGCCATATCGGCGCATCTGGTCCTGGTGTATCTCTAATACCTCAGCGAAGGTAAGGAATGTAGGTTCGGCCATCTAGTCCGCCAGGCTTTTTAGCATCCTGCCGTATCTACGGTTAGCCTTATCCAGGGCTGCCTCAAAAGCCTTGCGGCGCTTCTTGTCGCGCACAGGAGTGATTATCAGCACCTCTCCGTCGGTGGTTATATCCAGGGGTGTGTCAGCGTCGATATTGAGCAACTCGAGTATGGGTTTGTCTATCACCAGAGCCATGCTGTTTCCGTGCCTGGTCATCCTCTTCACCATTTCGGCCTCCTATACGTTACTACAATATGTATACATTATATATCCTTGATAAGATCCGGGGCAACCCTTGTCTCCGCAGTTTCATTGAAACCCGGTGCATACTTTCTTCGGGCAGCATTCATACCGCTTCCTCGAGGACTATTAGTGGGGTAAGATCCTCCAAATCCCCTGGCGCCCATCACTTGAAAAGCCGGGCCTCGAGCCCGGCTTTACTCCTTCTCATAGTTCGTATACCTTGCCTGCAACTTCTCCGATTTTTTCCTTAACGAATGCTCCCCCTGTTCCTGCACGTTTAAATCATTCCCCCGCCTCGCTCTTCAAGAATCGACGCCCTAACTCCAGAGGAAAGAGGCGACTTCGATTTCATCGAGCCAAGCTCCCTCAAATGCCCGTGCTATAGAACGGTTGAATCGGGCTGGAGAAGAAAAAACTACCGACTCGAGAAATCCCTTTTCCAGCTCCACATGGCAGCATACTTCGCCGGCAGGACCTTCCACCCGGCCGAAACCCTCTGCTTTTCCCGGACCGCCTCTTTTCTTGTTAAGCGGACCGCCCGGGAACTCGGCTATGAGGAGGATCATTACTTCGAGGGATGAAGTAACTTCGAGAACCTTTATCTCCAAGAGGGCTTCGGGAATTCCCTTGTCCGTCCGCGCCCTTATAGGGCTTGAATCCAGCAGTTGGTAGACGCCGTTTTCTTCGGTCCTGGCATCGCTGTCCAGTCCTGCCGCTCTCCCAAGAGGCCCTACCCAGCCTTCCGCTGTGGCATCCAAAAGGGCCGAGGAGAGCCTTCGATTGAGCCAGCGCGCCAAGGGCATCGAAATCAGCCTCTTCTCGATTCTCTTCCATTTATTGAGAATCCCTACAAGCGATTCACTTACCGCCTCCACTGCATCAATGGGGAACTCATCCCGCACACCACCGGGAACGCTCCATCCAGCTCCACTCGAGCCGCCCAGCCAGGACGTGGCAGCTTGATAGAGTTCCTTGCGCAGTACCTTGCATTCCATGGCGAGACCGGTGCGGCCCGCGACGCTGCAAGTGCGCTCCAACCATGACAGGTGGCTTCTCACTCTCTCTATTTCGAGGAGGACCGTGCGCAAGATTGCTCCCGCCACTGGCACCCTTATTCCTCTCGCATCTTCAACCGCCTCGAGGAAGGCTATCGTTCTTGCCATTGCCTCATTCCCGCTATTTTCCTCAAAGAAAGGGATGGCTTGCGCGGGCTTTTTGCCCCGTGCCGCCCGCGGCCATTCGCTCGAGACCTCATGAATCCCGCAGAGCCTACCCGCCTTGACCTCGAACAAACGCCCTTCCTCCTCGAAAAAACCTGTACCCGCTTTGCTGCAGAAAGCTGCAGGTTCAACCAGGCCTAATATCTCGAGCCAGGGGGCAGCCTCCGGGAAACATTGCGAAGCGGCAAGGACCAACTCCGGTCCCCGAGTCGATTTGATATGCAGTGTTTCACGATCAATCGGGTTGCTGAAATGAAGGCTTGCTCCGCTTTGTTCCTCGAAACTGACGAGCATCAGGCGCAGCCCATGTTGGGCCAGGAATTCGAGCCGAGCTTTTAAATCGCTTCCATTACCGCTCAACCAGACCCGATTCCCGCTCTCCAGTTTATGCCATTCAACCGGCACTTGAGACAATTCTCCCCCTTGATCTAATATCTCCCAGCCATTGCAGCCATGCCTTCAATTATCTTTTCTGCCG
>Ga0154635_135_pt1 | contig 18108 bp, 13 predicted proteins | sample Rifle2008BG13ft_FD_116064 | JGI IMG/M metagenome (GOLD analysis project Ga0154635, IMG submission 116064) | Solincola sediminis RBG_13_55_18
ATCCGGGTGTGCCGGGTTCGAGCCCCGGGCGGCTCACCATTTGTAATTGCAGGTCAGAGGTTGTGTTCCTCTGACCTGTTATCTTTGGCTTAGAATCATATAGTAAGAAGGCCGACCAGTTGCCGTTGAAGCGCGCCTAGAAGAATTGAAAAAGTAAGCCGGATCCTACTTAGAACTCCTTCAAATATTCAAAGAAACGGTTCCCAAAAAGCTAAGTATTACTATTAATAAATAGCAAACGGGTCAGGCTTTTCTCCTTTGGGCTTTCTCCACAGGAACCATAAAATATAGCCCATTAGAAAGGCTTGTATTAGATAGAGGGGGGTCCAGAATATGAATATCGGCCACGGTAATGGCGAGAGCTTATCGTCGAACCCCCAACCTAAGATCATTACAAAGAACATTCCAATCATTCCTAGAAGCTGGGCAATCAGATATAGGCTTACAATAATAGTCAAAGCCGTCTTTACACGTCTCTTTTTTGCCCATGATTCAAACTTTGATGATTGTAGAGCGGGCCTGGACGGTGGAGGAACTGGAAGGATTTGCTTGTTTTCCATGTACTTGATTATACGGCAAGCTCATAAGCCCAATGCATCAAGAGATACAGCTAGACCCGGGCCAACAAAACGGCCCGCCCATTTGACGGTCGAATATGGTCCCAGTATGGGAATCTATCAACAAAGCAAGTATCTTTATGCTCCTCTTGTCTTGATTGCACAGCTAATTGTAATCGATGTGAATTGACTAATCCTACCAACCCTGAATCTGATTAGCGCTCTCTGCCTCTATTTCAGCTACTCCTTTATAAGAGGTGATCTTTCCGGTTAAAGAGAGCTGGCCGGGAAAAACTGGACAAGTGCTTAAGTGGTAAACGGCTCCGAGAAAACTGAAAGGAGCAGAAGAGATGACGAGGAGACCGAGGAGAAACCACGGAGCGGCCTTCAAGGCCAAGGTGGCATTGGAAGCGCTCAAGGAAGAGCAGACTGTAATCGAGATTGCTGAGAGATTCGACGTGCACCCCAACCAGGTCACCCAATGGAAGAAGCAACTGCTCGAACGTGCCCCCGAAGCGTTCGGGAAGGAGCAGAAGCCGGAAGACGGCCCCAACGTCAAGGAGCTGAACGCCAAGATCGGCCAACTGGTTATGGAGAACGATTTTTTGGCAGGTGCGCTCGGGCGAGTTCACGGGACGAGCGCAAAGAAATGATCAGCGCCGAGTATCCTCTGCCGGTAACCCGGCAGTGCCGCCTGCTCGAGCTTAAAAGATCCAGTGTCTACTACCGCGCAAGGCCGCTATCCGAGCGTGATCTCGAGCTGATGCGCCAAATGGACGAGATCCATCTCGCCTATCCCTTCTACGGCAGCCGGAGAATCAGAAACGAGCTAAGAGACACGGGCTATGACGTCGGCCGGGGCCATGTATCAAGGCTCATGCGCATAATGGGTATCGAGGCCATCTATCGCAAGCCCAGGACTTCTGTCCCTCATCCCGGGCACAAGGTCTACCCCTATCTCTTAAAAGACACAGATATCTCCCGGGCAAACCAAGCTTGGTGTGCGGATATAACCTACCTGCCCATGAGAAGGGGCTTCTGCTATCTTGTCGCCATAATGGATTGGGCCAGCCGCCGGGTGCTTGCCTTTAGGCTATCCAACACGCTCGATACATCTTTCTGTCTCGAGGCCTTGGAGGAAGCGAGGAGGTATATCTCAAGGCATATGGTTCGTTAAGCGAAGTTCGGAGGGAACTTGGCAACTACTTCCAGTTCTATAATTCAAGACGGAAGCATCAGGGCCTTGACTATAAAACGCCGGACGAGGTCTACTGGGCTTCGTTAGATCAAATGCCAAAGGCAGTGTAATGCGCGGTTTACCACTCAAGAATCGCAAAAACCTGTCCAAGGAAACCCGGCCACCTCTAAGAGATATCTTCCCCACATGCTCTCAGGGGAGCCTATAAAGTACGCAAGTCACTTTTCTGAACCGAAGTAATACTAGCCTCCAGCGACCAGGATTAGAAGGACAAGGAGAAGGTAAAACAAGAGTGATTTCGTTGCTGCCGGCATCTAAACCAGCCCCACCTAAATTTCTGCGGCTCCCTCGATCGTATTCAAATCAGTATTTGGCTATCGCCGCTTTCGCTAACATCAGGAGTCACCGCTGGGGTCGTGGTTTCAGGTATTCCTTGAATCTCGGGTTGTTCGATTAAAGGCTCTCTTATTACCTTTTTCTTTTGTTTTGTCCTAGCTTGTTTTTCGAATACCTTTCTAACAGTCCTTCGCGTAGCCTCTGCTTTCTCACCTTCTACAATTTCTCTCTTAAGGACCTCTTGCTTAAGAATGGCTTCAATTTCAGGAAGGTCAATTTTTACTTCCGGGGCAATTACTTTTAGGTCCCTTCTGATCGCTTTAAGGATGGGCTCACTTAGAATGATTGCAGCTAAATTGAACTTACTTAGCGCCTCTTTTTGCGAATGGTAGTCATCAAGGGCTGATTTATGGAGACCGTCCCGAGTAAGGATATAAAGGCATTCTAAGTCATTTGGTTTCTTGGGGTCCAAGTCAAGGAAGTTGAATTCGCAGATCAATTCCTCCGTTATCGGTTGGGCAAAGTGAATGTGATAGATTTGCCATTTCGCTCCATTTGTGAGGACGACCCATTCCGTACCCTGGTTGGCGGCATAGTTAACAGCCTGTCTTGTGTGAGCCCCCTTTAAATCCATACCAATCGCTTTAACTTCAAGGAGGATTTCTAGTTTCCCACCTACAACGATTGCCAGATCGCAATACTGACCACGAATCTGATGCTCAGAAGTAATCTCTTCATATTTATCGTATCCAAGCACGTATGCCAGAATATCCTTAATGATAATCACAGTATCGGCTTCGTTAATATCCCGAGCCAGAGCAGAACTCACGATTGGCTGAAATTTTCTTAGCTCTTTTGCCAAACGCTCAGAGACACGCTTTGGAATGGTAGTAGATTCTCTAGCCATGACTTCCCCCTTATTAGAACCCTTCATGCGATATGAATAGGTAGCACTGCTTTGAAGTATAACAGTTACTACTACAGTTACCAAAATCGACCAGGTGGTTCCAAAGTACGCTTTTGAGAGGCAGGAGAAGACCTAATCAGTAATATGCACTAGCCTTTGAGCTCGCCTGAACGAACCTTGACCGAGGTGGTGTGCCGGGTTCGAGCCCCGGGCGGCTCACTATTAAAACTGCGGTAAAGCTCCCCTATTCTCCGGGGTCTTATCGTATGGAAGATCAAGAATTGGACTTTAATAGATTCTCCCCCTCTTCGCCGATCATTCGAATCACTTCTCCTGCCGGCAATATCTCATTGATTGCTCCGGCGCAACTCCCGGTCATCACCAAGCTGTTCATCGCGTTATCCTGCAACACAGTCTGATTGAATCTGGCCCATGCCTCCGTTACCGTCTGTCGCTTTTCATCTTCTCCTAATCCCTCGAGTCCCTGAACGAAAGCATTGCTAAGGGCTCGCAATGGCCCAACTTGCATCGGTAGAACACAGGTATCTTCGGGGCCGGCTTCCAGTAAAGCCAACTTGTATTCCCGGCTTGCTGCAGCTTCCTCGGTCAAGATTAAGCGAGTACCGAGTTGTACGCCTTTAGCACCGAGCATGAAGGCGGCCGCATAACCACGGGCATCGAATATGCCTCCGGCTGCCACAACCAGAATCGCTACTTTGTCTACCACCTGGGGGATCAGACAGAATGTGGATAAAGCGTTGGCTGATTGCATTCCCCCTGATTCACCGCCTTCAGCGACAACGCCATTTACACCGGCATCTTTTGCCTTCATTGCTAACGAGGGAGATGGCACAACGTGCAGCACTTTGATTCCCATCTGCTGCAGTAACGAAGAGAGTATTTTTGGAGATCCCGCAGATGTAGTCACAACCTCTATCCCCTCCTTCGCTAACACCTCCACCATTTGAGGTGAATTGGGGTTAAGGGCCATGAGGTTTGCGCCAAATGGCTTATCAGTCATATCTCGTATCATATGAATCGTTTCGCGAAGGCCTTCGGCGTCCAGGGAGATGGTAGCAATAAGCCCGAAACCTCCCGCTTCTGAAACAGCAGCCACCAATTCCGGTGACGCCAGGGCACCCAGGGCTCCCATGATTATCGGATAGCGTGTGCCAAGCAGTTCAGACACCTTTTCCATTTACATCACCACCTTTAAAATAAGGATCAACGCTTCTTCGACCTTTTGGAATTGGATTGCAATGAATTAATCGACCTCTTCAGCTCATCCAATTCTCCCTTGATCTCCTTGACAACCCGGGCAAGCTGTTCCACATCGCTGTTCCCGTCTTGTTGTTCTTCGAGTGATTTCCTCAGCCCTTCGTATATCCACTCACGCATCAGCGCCTGGTAGCTCTTCCCAAGGTTCTTAGCAATTTTTTTCGTCTGCTCACGGACGACCGGCTCCATTCTCAGAGCTACCATTATGCTCTTGTTGCCGCTGAACCTGAGGAAATCGGAGAAGTCTATGAGGCCCGCAAATTCCAGAACATCGTGTTCCCGCCAGAACTCTAATTCTTCTTCGGAATTGTTAAACTCCGGTATTTTTTCCATTGCATGAGCCTTCCTCTGATGTATATACATTGTATAACACTGGGCGAGGTGTTTCAAATCTGGCATCTAAGTGGAAGGCTTATAACGATTGGGCGGGGTATGGATTGCTTCGGAAGACCTCGCAATGACACCCATTGAGAGCGACCCCGTCAAGAGACAAGCACCAGAGGGGAGATTGGGCCGAGATTCTGATTAAGGTGCTGAGCCATCGCTGAAGCAGACGAGGCTAGTGATTCTTAAGCTTTGGAGGGCTTATAACGGTTGGGCGAGGTATGGATTGCTTCGCAAGCCCTCGGAATGACACAAGCAACAAAGGTGAGACTTAATTGAGATTCAGATTAAGGTGCCAATAACCGAAACACTAAATAAGCCCAAGCGCCCGAAAATCGAGCCTATTGGCGGATAGGAGTTAAGAATTGCCAGGCATCGAATTGTGTCAGGAATGCAAAGTGCCCAAGACTTTTTCAGACGGCCAGGAATGGATGAATAACGGTGATATCGTCCAGCGACTGAATAATAAAGCCCGCATGGCCTTCGGGGAATGTGAATTCCTCGATCCCCTGTTCCAGATGATCGAACAGATGATCGGTGCTCCTATCGAACACATGTTGATCAATTTGACCGCCAGGGCAAGCGCTCTTTACCTGGCGTGGCTGATTCCAGCCGAAGTGCGGCAGATGGTGCAGTCGAAGCAGCTGGAGATGACCCCCTTCATGGAGGGGCTGACAACGCTTGCCGAAGTGAGCGGATTCGCCAAATACGAGAGACTGGGCATGCGCTACGAAAACGATCAGGATGACTACTGCAAATACCGGGTAATAGATCCTTTTTCCTTGCCTCTTGCAGCGGGCGGCTATGTAGGAGCCGTAACGGGGGTCGTAGACGGAGAGCATGCGGTCACCTATAAAGAAATCCTCCCAAATACTTATGAATTCACAACGCATTGGGATAAATATCCAACTGTTCTCAAGGAAAAACTGCGGGTCCGGGGGCACAACCATAAGGAGGGCGACATTCACTTCGAGCGTTGCGAGACCTGTGGTGCACCAAAGGAGTGCTCCGATTATGAGTGGCTGCTGGAGAAAGGGAACATAAGACATCGCCGGGATGGACGTCGCATGGTGCTTCTGAGTCCGGAAATGATCGATCCCGTTTTTACGGCTCTTGAAAGTGAACTGGGGGAAATCTTTCCTGCTGTGGTTGTGGAAGCAGGATCCAAGGTCATGAAGGGCGGTTTCAACACTATCGACCTCCTGGATAACGAGGCTTGCATAAGACACCATCTTGCATTCCGTGGTTTCGGAAACCTGGTAGAGATTTCAGCAACCCCCAAAAAGATGTCCGTTCGCATGAAGGATGCCTGTTTCTTCCTGCTGCTCGCTGGAATGTTCCAGGCTGCTTTTGAGAAGGCTTACGATGTCGATTCGAATATCGAATGGGAGATTACCGAAGAAACAGAGCTGCAATTAACGGTCACTCCCAAAAGGGTGGTCCTCCCGGTCACGTCTTAATAGCGCGTTCGTCTCCTTCCATTACATGCCGGATTAGTGAATTAACTGAGAGCCGGGTAGAATAATCCGGGGTGTAATGATGCTTGATTACGAAGAAGCTCTTAGAAATATTCGCAGCCTCTCTTATATTCTCTGGGCGTCCGCACGGCACGCCCTTTGGGCGGCGCGACCGAACACGAAGACAGAAACGGGCCGCATCCAGGTAGGCGATATCAGCATCTTCTTCAGGCGTTTCGGCTCGGGGCCACCGGTTCTCTTGCTCCATGGCGGCTTCTCCTTCTCCCAGTCCTGGGCCGGCCAGATTCGGACGCTAGCTTCCGATTACGAAGTAATCGCCATGGATTCGAGGGGCCATGGGCATACGACTCTAGGATCCAAGCCTATGACCTATAGGCAAATGGCGGAAGAAGCAGCGGGCGTCATCGAAGGACTGCACCTCGGTCCGGTGGATCTCATAGGATGGAGCGACGGTGGTTGCACTTCTCTGGCCCTCTCCCTGGAACATCCCGATCTCGTCCGCAGCATGGTCCTTATCGGGACGCCCTTTAATGTCTCTAATTACGATGGGGAAGCACTGCGCAGAATCGAGATGATCATGAAACCGGGATCGATGTCCCTCTTCGGCATCCGGATCATGCAAAGGCTGATGAATCCCGAGCCGCACAGAGCGCGCGATTTTATCGACGAGATGAGGCGGATGTGGAATACCTTGCCGGATTTTACCCTTGAGGACTTGGCCAAAATCGATATTCCCACTTTGGTCATCGCCTGCGATTGTGATGAATTCCTTTCGCACAATCCCGATCCTTACGAGGTCTTCCGGGAGATGGCAGAAGCAATGCCACAAGCATGTATCGCTACTGTTGAAGGTGGAACTCATACCGTTCATATCGAAAAGCCGGAACGGATCAACCGGCTGCTATCAGACTTTCTTTGCCGCGTGTGAGCGGAGGTATCTTACAATGTGGTATCGCCGTTTCTTCCTGTAATGCTTTGACAGCTCCGGGACTTTCTCCGCCGATAACGCCGCTAATGCAATTTTTGGAATATCGATAAGACTCTCAAAGATAACAAAACGCTTTTTCCATTGCGGGAAGAATTTGCGGTCAAAGCGGAGTACCGACATTGCCGGCAACCCGAAATAGCTCAGCACACGCCCGAAATAACTGCCCCAGAAAGGAAGCTTCTCGTTTGCCTCCTCGTTATACATTTGCGACAACCCGCAGAGGTGAAGGGTCATCAGCCGATATTTATTTTCTTTCAGGTATTGTGCCGTTCTGGCGATCATGAATTCAACCAGGCCGTTGGTGGCACCGATCTTGGTGCGGGTGATGTCGAGCGAATAGCCGATATGCGGGTACATGGGCACCATGTACAGGAAGCCGATCGGTTTGGAATCGGCATCATAAGCTATGGCCAGAAGACAATTCTCATCTTCGGAATGAAGGAGCCGACCCAGTCCCATGGAGAAGCCGGTCTCCGGGGTTCCTTCACGCCACTCCGCGGATATTTCGGCCAGTTCATGCTTGAGATGGCTGGGAATTCCCGCGTTGTATTGGAACTCCATGGTAATCCCCATCTTGGTCAGTTTGGTGACTGAATGCCGTAGAGTCTTTACGCGCCGCCCCTCAAGCGAGAAATCGTCGAGGTTGACAACCGCCTCTTCCCCTATGCATATCGCTTTTAAATCCAGCTTGTTGTAGATATGGACGTATTCCTGGCGCGCCCCTACGTGCGCGATTCGCAATCCCCGATCGAAGCAGTACTGTTGAAATTCGCCCATAATCACCGGCAGCAGTTCCGGAGGTCCGACCGGGTCTCCTGAAACAACCGCCACGCCTCCGATAGTGCGATAGGCGAGGAAAATTCCGTTAGAGTGGAAAAATAAGTTCTTATCCTCGCGGACGTTGAAATAAGCCAGGGAATCCGATCCGTACTGCTTGACCAACGCAAGTGCTCTGGAATGCTCGCCCTCGGTTTGAAATATTCGTTCCCTCTGGGCCCGCAGCACCAGATTGGCCAGTAGGAAAAGGCCGATAACAGCGAATAAGCCCAGCATGTCGGGGAAGAGCACCGCCCAGCCGCGGAAACTCAAGGTTCGATTACCACCGATTGCCATCAAAGCCGAGTTTTGCATGAGAGATCGAATATCGGCCGGGGTTCCCAAGCTATGCCGGAACAAGAAAAGCCCGGCGGTGCTTAGGGCAAAATAGGTGACAATAAAGGCCGGCATCAGTATCCGAAATCTCCTGATGGAGGCGGTATCGGGTTTCACATAGAATTCCTTGGCAATCCAGAGGAGAGCTATCGCCAGGATAAAATACATTGTTGCTAGGGAGACATTCTTGCCGAGTATCATGCCCAAAAGGGACCTGCCCAGGAATATTCCGCACAACAAGAGCAAGGCAGCCATTTTCCTCAACCAGAGGTGATATGCGAGATAAAACATGAAGATTCCAAACAGGAAGAGGATGGCTCCGGCCACTCTATCGGTATTCAAGGCCATGTAATTCCTCAAGAAAAAGGCGTGGCCTTGCAGCCTGATACCGAGCGATTGCAGTATGTTGAAAAAGCCAAGGAGCACGACAAAATAAATGGTGATAACCGCTATCGCCCTCTGAGCCCAATTGCCAGCATGAAGGGCTGCGATATCACCCGCTAATACTTCTTCGCTTTTTTCCGGTTCTGCCATATCACCACACAGAAGATTACAGAGCCAAATATTTCCCTATAATAATCGTTCCATTTGTTCTAGCACTTTAAGGTCATCTCCTTCCACTGTCAATGTGCACAGCTTACGCTGCACGTATCTAAAGGTGTCATGTACAGCTGGAATAGACCAAACCCTTGTAGTTGTAGGGTCATCGATTCATGAGTATATTATCAACTGCAGGCGGAGGATTGCGTACCTAGGAGGTGGGACGGTGGCAAGCAGAGTAGCAGGTCGAACAGTAAGGGATTTTATGACGGCGGCGCCCGTTTGGGAGATTCTCGAAAATTGGGCCCAACAGACCGGATATATGCCGGTCAGTCATGGTGAAACCTCCCGGCTATATCAGCGCGGGACGGGTTTCCTGCTGGCTCCTCAGAAATTGCAGGTTACCTGGATGGGCAACTCCTACAGATTGGAGGCATGGGTCAAGGGTCCGCTGTTCAACAGAATAGTCCTCCTTGGCTTGATGCCAGCCGAGATGATCATCGATTCCGGAGGGTTTCTAGGAAGCCCGGTACGGAAACTGGCCAGGGGGCATGTGAATATGTTGCTGCAAGCCCTGGGACAGCCACCGATAAACTAGACTCCGGCTCGAGTTAACCTTGGGGTCGTGTTAACCTTGGGGTCGTGCCTCAACATCAACAGAGTTAACCTTGGGGTCGTGCTCTCCAGTTAACTAACCTTGGGGTCGTGCCTCAACATCAACAGTGATTCAAAGAGGAATAGACTAAATAAGAGTTAAGGGAACTAAATGACCTGCGAAGCACCAATGGACCGGAGCTTTCATCTTGCCAGTATTAAACTATTCTTTCAATCGTTTAATTATAGCTGAAAGTTCCGCTGAAAGACTCTCTTCATACTGTGTATTCTCTTTGCATTTCCTGCACATTCTTGAATACTGAATCGAAACTGCAGCGGGTCCAATATCTCCTATTATGCCTGCAATTTCTACGTTCGTAAAAGTCGTGTGTTCCCGGGTGAGGAATATAAAGATTTGCCGTGCAGTGAAAAGCTTTTCTCTATCCTCAAACTCGCATGTACGAAGAGAACCAAGCCTATAGAATTCGCATACTCCTTGGTAGATTTCGTCGATGGTAAGTCCTTTCAATGAACAGTTCAATCTTTGGATTTCTTTCAAGACCGAATGATTGTCGACCTTGGCGGCGATTCTTTCCACAAACTCTTTTCCCCCCAGTATTGCCTGGCCTATTAGATCCTGGCTTGGGTAGGCAATCCCTTCCTTTAGACCATCCAGCATGCATTGCCGGTAGTTCTCCCTTGCTTCTACAATGTTGTCCCCAAATGAATCCACAAGCCAGGAAGTGCTCAGCCATGAGGGCGGTTTGGAACCGTTGAGATAATAGACGTAGCTCGACCATGGATATCGCTCGGGCAATTCCACGATTCCAGCCTCAACAGGGTTAAAATGTATGTATCGACTGAGTACCATCAGGTATTTCTCATGATCAACAAGAATCGAGTTATACCTACCCCAGAATATATGTCCCCTCCAGTTATTCTTTGCCAAATAACTGCCATATGAAGATCCCAAATAATGCATGAAATCTGCCAGATTTGGCTCCAGAGTCTGTATCAACATATGGTAATGGGTGCCTAAGACGCAGTAGGCATAGATTTCTATTCGGTATTTTCCCTGGCCTTGCGATAATAAATAAACGAAGTAATCCTTATCCTCATCTTTACCAAAGATGCATTCATCCCTATTGCCCTTTGAAAAGATGTGGTAATGGGCTCCTTCATACTGGATTCTTAAAGCTCGTGCCATGATAATAATGTTATATAACTATATCAAATAAGTCAATATTTTAGGGGCAGTTGATGTTGAGGCACGACCCCATGTTTAACACGCATGTTTAACAGAGGCACGACCCCGATGTTACGATGCTGCAAATAAACAAGGTAAATCGTTTGATCCCCCTTAATATTAACCAGCGTAATAAGTAACATATGTTTTAGCCTTTTTCGTATGAATTGGGTTTCTCCCGGCCACAAAACAAAGCGAGCAAAGGTACGCCCAGCTTTGGGATACCTTGTTCAAGTTTTTCGGTGGAAGCGGGGGAATTTTATTGAAATGAAGGCAATATGCGGAGAACACAATGCTGAGGGCTAGAGTTCAGACTCTTATTAATATTTTCGTTATCGTCATGCTTATCGGCTTCACGCTGACAGGAGCCCTCTCTTTGATTTCTGCGCGCAATCCCATGGGCCCGCTTATCGGCAAAGCGATGTCGGCAAAGCATATTCTCTCCGGAATGTTAGGGAATATGGATCCACACGCCGTTGGAGAAGCCTTGCGTGAGAACCCCAATATGCTGGGAGATCTCTTATCGGCCTTGGGTGAGGACGGGGCCATCCAGATAGCGGAGGCGGTCAATCAAAACCCTGACTTTGCGGCAGCTATGCTTTCTGAACTCGAACCGCGGGCCATAGCCGGGCTCATGAACGACCCCCGAAACGGCGTTTTCGCACTGGCGCTCGCCGAGCATCTGGATCCCGAATCGCTAGCCACGATTCTCAATGGGAATGGAGACTTCATTTCGCAATTGATGGCGGATCTCGACCCACAGGTAACCGCTTCCATAATCAACCAGAACGAATCATTTCTTAAGGAATCGGCCGCTGCCATGGATCCCGAGGTTATGGCCCGGGTTATCAACGAAAACGCTACTTTTATCTCCGGCCTCCTGTCTTTCCTCGATCCCGCCATCATCGGTGGAGCCCTTAACGCGAATCCAAATCTGGCGGGAGAACTCATCGGTTTTCTGGATAGCACTATCCTGGCGGGGATCGTAAACAGCAATGGACCCTTTTTATCGGTGCTGCTCAGCGAGCTTGATACCGGCGTCCTCTCTTCCGCCATAAATTCACACCCCACCTTTTTATCCAGGCTCATGGGAAGCCTCGATGCCACGGTGATGGCGGGGGTCATAAATGCCAATGCCGATTTGACGATAGCTATCGCCGAGAAATTGTCCAACGATTTGATTTCAGCGGTGCTGTCCAACACCGCCAACAACCCGGGCTTCCTGGATTCGCTGATTTCGGAACTGGACCCGGCTGTCGCCGCTAAAGCCATAAACAACTCCTCGGCCTTCGCCGCCGGGCTCATTCATTCACTCGACCCTGCCTGGGTCACCGAAATCGCAAATCGTAACCCGAACCTGGTTTTCCGGGCGATAGATGAGATAGATCCGGAGCTGATAGCGACCGCGGCCAACAACGGGGATCTGTTGAGCCGCGTGTTACCTTTGATCGATACCGCGGCCATCGGGGCGGCGATTGCTGAACAATCGAGCTTCTTCACCCGACTACTCCCGCTGCTTGATCCCATGCTCGCTGAAATCACGAATCGGGCTCTCGAGGGAAACCCGGCCTTTGCTTCCAGCCTCCTTGCGAATCTCGATGGAACGAGGATAGCGGATGCGCTCGGTAAAGCTCCCGGTTTTCTGTCGGGGGTGATAGGCGGTCTCTCACCCAACCTCATTGCCGCCATGGTTCAGGGGTCGAATGAAAACTGCCAACTTCTGGTAAACACGCTCAACTCCTTCGATGCTCCATCTCTCGCGCTCGCGCTTGATCTATCCGGATCCTTCTTCCCGGCGCTTCTCTCCATAATGCCCCCGAATCTGGCCGAGGCACTCGGGCGGGCGCTCACATCCCGGCCCGATCTGATCGATGCCGCTTTAAAGGCGACAGATACAAAGGTGATAGCCGGCATCCTCAACTCGGGCGCCGCTGACAGCTTGCTGGCCGGCCTGATTCCCCTGCTTTCCGAGGAAACAGCTTCCGCTCTCGCAGCGGGAATAAACAGCAATGCGGGGAAACCTCAATCGGAATCAATGATAAAAAGCCTGATTGCTACGACAAACGCCGATTCTGTGGCCGATGCTGTCAACCAGAACCCGGGCTTCATATCCGGTTTGCTGGCCAATCTCAATGAAAATGCCGCGAGGGCGATAGCGGACGGCCTGAATGCGAGGCCCGATATAACTACGCTCGTGACGGCCGGCCTCAATGGCGATACCGCGGCTGCCATGGCCAGGGCGCTTTCCGAGAATGCCGCCATACTGCAGCCTCTGATCGGGAACCTATCTCCTGATGTCGGCAAGGCAATAGCCGAGGGCCTCAACCGAAACACTTCGGATCTCAATTACCAACTGATATCGGGCCTTTCACCGGCCGTAGGTCGTGAGATAGCAGCGGGTCTGAATGAGAACCCTAACCTGGATGCGCTTATGAGCTCCTTTATAGGCAACCTCAACAGCGCGGCCGGCAGCGAGATAGCCCAAGGCCTGAATCAGAATTCAAACCCGGCCGGTCCGAGCTTCCTCACGGCCATGCTCGGCTATACCTCTCCCGCCGTAGCCGCGGCCGCAATCAATGCTATAAACGCACTGCCGGCAAGTCCCGTCGAAAATAATCTCATCTATCAATTAGTGGCCCGCCTCGATGCCGAAACCGCCGCTGATATTGCAAACGGCGTAAATAATAATCCCAATCTGCTGCAGGACTTGCTCGCAAAATTGGATGGCACTAAAACGGCACAGGCCCTGAATGCCAATGCGCCGTTCCTCACCGCCCTCGTCGGCCACTTGGATGGCGTGAGTCTCGCCGATGCGATTAATCGCTCCCTCGATCCCAACGATCCCGAAACTTTGGGCAGAGGCCAGACATTTATCGGCGATCTGGTCAACACCATGGATGGAGGCATTTTTGCCAAAGCCTTAAACGATAACCCGACTCTGCTTGAACAGTTCTTTGATCAGGCAGGTTCTGACGGATTGGGAACTACTTGGCAGAATCTATTAAGGGATTCGCGTCAAGGCGACCCGGAAGGTTTTCTCACTGAACTCCTGAAGGGACTTGACGCGGGAGTAGTAAGTGAAGCGATAAACGACTCCTTCAGTTATAACGGCGATCCACGCCTGCCTTACTACGATCCCGCTTATCCGGATCGCCCCAGCACATTCTTCGACGTTACGTGGTTTCGAGTCAATGTCCTGGCGTTCGGGATGTTTCGCCAAGTCGTCTGGGTGCAGCTCTTGGGAGCCGCGGTCAATCGCTGGAATCCTTGATCGAGGAGAGGCTGATGCTTATCAACAGGCGCGTGCAGATGCTGGTAAACATGATCGTTGTGATCTTGTTCGTGGCCTTCATCCTTGCCAGCATCGTGCTCTTACTTCCGGTCAAGGGACCGGTAGGAACCGTCATCGGCAAGATGAACAGCGGCAAGTATACGCTGGCCGGAATCATATCCGGCCTGGACCCGGAGGAGGTGGCGCGAGCTATAAACGAAAATCCCGGATTCCTGGCGGGGGTGATCGAGGAACTGGCGAATCCGGATAATCTCGAGGCAACTGCGACAGCCCTGAATGAAAATCCCGATTTCATGGTAACCCTGCTTCAGAAACTTGATCCGGAAGCGGCGGCGCGGGCGATCAATGAGAATGGCGAGGTCTTGTCTGACCTCCTGCCGCTCGTCGACCCGCAAGCCCTGGCAGAAATTGTCAATCTGACATCGGGCTTTGCCGCTAAACTGGTATCGAAACTGGATCCGATGGTAGTCGCGGGCGCCGTTAACGATAACGGCTTTTATCTAACTGCGGTTGTTTCCTTCCTCGATGGCCGTGTCTTGGCCGATGTCCTAAATCAGAATGCTGCATTCAATACGGCACTACTGGCTGCACTCGACCCGGCCGTTATCGCCTCCACTGTCAATGCCAATGGAGATTTTTTCGCCTCCCTCCTTTCCAACCTAAATCCGGAGCCTGCCGCACGGGCCCTGAGCACAAATCCTGATTTTCTCTCGGGCCTGATCGACGAATTGAATGCCGGGGCCGTCGCCACAGCGGTAAATGCGAGCGGTGATTTTCTTGCCGGCCTCATGCAGGCAATGGATCCTGGAGTCCTGGTTGCGGCGATAAATGCAAACGAAGCCTTCCTGACCAACGTGATTGAAGATATAGATCCCAGGACAGCGGCGGAGATAGGCTCCGACCAACTCCTGCTCACCCGTGTCCTCTCCCTATTACAGCCGGCGCCGATAGCGGGTGCGCTGTCCGCAAACGCCTCGTTTCTCAAGGCCGTAGTGACGCAACTGGATCCGAGGGGACTTGCCGAAACCTTGAAGCGAAACGGCGATCAAATCCCAGCGGTCATAAGCCTTCTTCGTGATGACTATATAACCTATCTGGGAAACAACGAAGAGTTCCTCAACAAGCTGATCCCCATGATCGACCAGTCGGTGCTTGCCGGGGCCATCAATGCTAATTCGGACTTCATTACCTCGCTGCTTGCAAACCTGCCGCCGTCGTTGGGCGGGGCCGTGGCCGAAGGTTTGAACTCGTCTCCGGCCTTCCTCGAGAGGGCAATCGCAAGCCAGAATCCCGATTTCTTGGCGGCCTTAGTTTCGGGAGCCGGGCCCTTTCTTTCCTCGCTGCTCGCAAACCTCGATCAGGAAGCGGCGCACGCGATCGCAGCGGGCATGAATGGCAACCCGGCCATAACAAACACCGTCCTCGACAATCTCGATACCGGGACCCTGATAATAATACTTGAAAGCACTACCGGATTTTCGCGGGAGCTCTCCGCTCACCTGTCACCTCTAATGGGGGCCGGAATTGCACTCGGCCTCTCCCGCAACTTGGATTTCCTGTCCACACTCATAGCGAACCTCGATGCCCCCGGCCTCGCTGCAATATTGAATCGCAATCCACAGGTAGCGAGGGAGCTGACTGCTTATTTAAACTCTCGCTTTGGAGCCGGGATAGCCAGGGGGATGAATAGAGCGCCCTCCTTTCTATCCAGCCTGATCTCACATTTGGACCCGGTCTTGATCGCCAGGCTGACGTCTGTAAATCCCGAGCTCACCCGTTCCCTGATCTCCAAACTATCCGGCCGTATAGGAGCGGCGGTCGCACAGGGCTTGAATCAGAATGAAGGATTCTTGCGCACCTTGATTGCGAATCTGGATGCGTCCGTGGGCGGCTCAATAGCGGAGGGGATCAACCGGAACTCGGCCTTTGTGGAGAATCTGATAGCCAATCTTGATCCGTCCCTGGCACAAGCCGCCGCACAGGCGCTTTCCTCCGCCAACCCGGATTTCCTTCCCGAGCTCGTCGGCAACCTGAGTTCAGATTCAGGGACACGCATGGCCCATGCCCTGAACCAGGCGACGGCCGCCAACCCTGATTTCACCAGAGTACTGGTAGCCAGTCTGTCGCCAAAAACGGCGGAGGCGCTGTCTCGAGGCTTGAACGCCAGTGCGGCGCACTCGGATCCTCGGAAGCGATCCTTTCTCAGTGAGCTGATAGTCGGCCTGGATGCGGAAACCGGCAAGGCCATAGGCCGGGGGATAAACGCAATGTCTGCCTCCGGCGCTCTTTACGCCTCTGTAGCAGGCACAAGCGAGAACACGATCACTGCCCTGGCAAGAGCGCTTAATGCCAACAAGCCGTTTCAGGATGCGCTTCTGGCGAACCTCGACGGAAGCAAGATAGCCATGCAGGTAAATAATGGTATCTATAATCCCTCTGATCCCACATCATCCTTGTTCCTCTTGAAGACGCTCGAGGCGACGGATGCGGAAATGCTGACCTCCATCTTGAACTCCGCGGGCGGAGTTTCCCTGCTTGAGGAGTTGGTCGGCAGGCTTAATGGAAGGCTCCTTGCTCAGGCCGTCGATAAGGGCGACCAACACATGCTCGAAGGTATCTTCGCCTCTCTCAGCGGGCGCCAGATCGCGGAGAGTCTGAGCAATCACGGTGGCAAGTTTCTGCAGGACATGATGTCTCATAACTACCAGATGGCCCCGGTCATAGCAGACGCGATCAAGTACAGTGTAACCGAGCCCAATAGTCTGCTGAGAAACCTTGCTGTTAATGCCCGGGAACGGACGCTGGTTCCCGACCTCAATATCCCTCTGGAATTAAACGTATGGGCCTGGATTACGGGGGGCTATGCCGGACCCCAATCCCCCGTGCCACCGCCCTGATACCTGAGGTAGTGAAAATGCTGAAACGACGGACGCAGTTTCTGGTAAACATGGGTGTTGTAGTCATTCTGGCTTTCTTCCTGGTGGCCGGCGCCCTCATCGTGCTCCCCGCCCGCAGCCCGGCCGGCCCCCTCATCGGGAAATTCATAAATGATGCCAATCTCTTGAGCAGCATGATCAGGCATACCGATCCGAGGGCCATCGCCCAGGCGTTGAATGAAAACCCTTCATTCCTATCGGAACTGCTGTCTTCGATGGTATCCGCGGATACGGTCTCGGTTATAGCGCAGGCGATTAACGATAACCCCGAATTCCTGGTTGCCATCGTCCCCTATCTCGATCCCGAATCCACGGCCGAGGTTATCAACCGCAGCTCCAATCTGATTACGAATATTCTCTCCAGTTTGGATCCGGGAGTTATTGCCGCCGCCGCAAACGCCAACGGTCTATTTATATCGCAGCTCCTTTCCCGCCTCGATCCTGTCGCGGTGACCTCCACCATCAACGCCAACGGACCCTTTGTATCGCGGTTTGTGGGTGAGCTTGATCCGGAGGTTGTCGCCGGCATCATGAATGCGAATGGGGGATTTCTCTCAGTCCTCCTCGGTTCCCTCGATCCGCAGGTAACCGCCATGATGGTGAATTCAAACCTCCCGTTCGTGGCGGGTGTGATCGAAGCGCTGGATCCGCAAGTTGTGGCTTCCATTATCAACCGGAACGCAGACCTTTTGATTTCGTCCCTCGACTACCTAGATCCCGAGGTAATAGCCTCGGTTATAAGCCTGAACGGCCCCTTCCTTGCCGATGTCCTGGGCCGACTCGACGGCGGTCTCTTGGCCGCGGCTCTCAATTCCAACCTGGCCGCCGCCTCACGCATAGCGTCATCGTTTTCCCCCGGCTTGATCGCCGACATCTTGAACAACTCAGCAATCCTTACCGCCACCGCGCCATACATGCATCCGATTCCCGTGGCGCGGGCCCTTATGACGGCGACCTCTTTCGTAAATGATATTATCTCCCTCCTCGACCCCGATCTGGTTGCAGATCTCATAAACTCATCTATCGATCTCGCCAGGAATATGAGCGACTATCTCGATCCCTCCTTCGTTGCCGGTTTGATTTCCAATCGAGCCATGCTCTCTCGAATCCTCGGATTGCTCGACGCACGGGTCGTTGCCTCCGTTTTGAACAAGAACCAGTTTATGACGGAGAACCTTATCTCTCATCTCTCCCCGGCTGTGGCATCGGGAATAGCGGCGGG
>Ga0154635_118_pt1 | contig 17886 bp, 18 predicted proteins | sample Rifle2008BG13ft_FD_116064 | JGI IMG/M metagenome (GOLD analysis project Ga0154635, IMG submission 116064) | Solincola sediminis RBG_13_55_18
GCACCAGTTTAGTGAGATTGTCCAGGGTGACAACATCAGATAGTATGAAGCTTGAGGCGTTCAAGAGGCGCCTCTCATGCTGAAGTCGTGGAGCCGTGGTGTAGCCTGGTTAACACGCCGGCCTGTCAAGCCGGAGATCGCGGGTTCAAATCCCGTCGGCTCCGCCAAACTCAACCTCCCATTTGGGAGTCCTTGAAAGGGATTGGCGAGATAGCTCAGTCGGTAGAGCGCAGGACTGAAAATCCTGGCGTCGGCGGTTCAATTCCGCCTCTCGCCACCAGAAACAAGAGCCAGGAATGATTCCCTGGCTCTCTTCTAATGGCGAGACTAACCCTTCCTGATCATCATATTTTCGCGCTTTCTTATGGAGAGGAAAAGAAGGCCGGCCAGGAGTCCCAGGAGGCTTCCCGTGAAACTCAGGTAAGCCCCGGGGCCGACCGAGAGTCCCGATGTCGGATCGCTTTGGCTGATTGCAAAGAAGGATCCAACCAAGCTGAGCGGGCTCGAAATCAGGATAGAGAAGATGCCACCCGCCAGGCGTTCCCTCCAGAAATAGGCAATAACCACGCCGATCAGCAAGGCCAGCCCTAATATGAGCATGAAACCGGAGAAGGATGTGCTTGATGCTGAGCTTCTGCCCCAGGAAGAGCTGTCCCTCATCCATCTGAAGAAGGACGAAATTATTATTAAAAGCCCTCCCAATGATCCGGCGAAAAGGGCGATGGTTTCTTCCCTCTCCGCCTTCAGCCGATCCCGGAAGCCGCCGCCCGTCTGATATTGCGCGTACGGCGGAGGCGGAGGTGGAGGTTGCATGCCTCCGGTTGAATTAGTCCCGTTTTCGTTGAAGCCATTCATCATAGCCCTCCTGTTCGCTCCAAGATTTATATAGCCCTCTTCAGACTGATTCGACACCTCGCAGCCATTAATTAATCACTCCCTGGTGCAGGGTCTCGGGAAGAACAGCATGAGCGCTTTCGTCTTCCGAGAAAGGAGGAAAGGTGCAGGGGGCAGGTTGAAAAGACAAAGATAGCAGGTTGAAAAACTTACTATTGTCCGCTTTGCAAAGCTGAAAAATAGTCGCTATGCGGGAGGAAAAAGGGAAGCGCGCAGTTCTTCCAAAGCCTGAAAAATGGCCGGGCAGACTTCGTAATTTGCCGCCAGGTTTTCCAGCTTATCCATGGCATCAATAGCCAGCGAATGGGGATATTCCCGGCAACAATTGGGTCGCGCCTCATAATGGGAGCAGAGATCTTTTTTCAAGAAGGGGCAAGGCCGGCGATTGAAAACGACGTCACCGTCCTCATTACGCCCGACATATTTATTGCGGAAATCGGACCGCTTCATCGAAAAATGCTTGGCAAGGCGGGCAATGTCCTCGGTTTCCACGACAACATATGCTTCCTTACAGCAGGCCGCGCAGATGGTGCAATCGAAATTGGAGATCTTTTCGCGCAAGAGCTTTTTCATCCGGGAATCAAGACTCCTTGGTAATAAACCGTTTTCCTTCAGCCCCTCGCAAAAGGCCTCTATCTCGTTTTCATTCTTTACGGCCTGTTTTTTTATCTTCTTAATTTCAGTTTTCATTATTTCCTCACGTTTTCCGGAGTATTATCCCCGCGGGATATTTAATATTAACGGCAATCGCGAAAGACGGGAAGTACTAACTCCGTTTCAGAGGTGAACGATTAGGGCGGGGTGATATTGCCGGAGCCGTTGGTGAGATAACGATGGCGGTTAGAGATCAATTGCTTGAGCTCTTCCTTGCCAAGTTTTTCCATAAGGTCAAGGGGAAAGAGTTTACACTTAAGCTCGGAAAGACGTACATCCCCCGGGCATTTGGCGTAACAGCGACCATACATGTCATACCACTTACCGTTTTCCTCCAATGATTTGAGGCGCTTGGAAGTGCTGATGTAACCGGAAGGGTCCCTTTCATAAAGGACGAGCTCGCCTGCGAGAGCTATATAAGTAGGCTGATCACGCCGACCTGCCATCCAATCGTCAAAGGCAAAAAGCCTAAGGCAAAGCAAATTATTGCTAGCTTGATCATATTCCCGATCCAGGACGAATAGCCCGTCCCTGCCTGCGCTTCCCTCAACGATTACCAGTTCAACCACTTGCTCGTTGTCCATCACGCCCCCTAATGAACTGAAAACTCGTAGTCTTGTCGCCAAATTCCGGACCTAAAGAGCTATTCGATTGTCCCTCCTGTTGGATATAAAGAGGAATTACTAACCCGGACAGTAACATAAAGTTTATCATCAACTAGAAGAATGAGCAAAATATGTTCAATTAGTGGAGCTAAGTGTTTTTACCCAGAGCCTTCCCGAGATAACCAATGACCTCTTCATCTGACATGTCGTGAAAGTCCTCATAAAAGCTTGCTACTGCAAAAGGGTAGCGATCCGAGACATGCAGGCAGTGAAAATAATCCGCCAGTTCGGAGATCCGTGTCGCAGTATCACGGGGGCTTACCGGGACGGCGGCAGTGACCGTTCCTGCCCCCTTATCCCGCGCCATCTTTATGGCTGCTATCATCGTATATCCGGTTGCCAGTCCGTCGTCTGTGAGGATGACGTTCTTTCCATTGAGATTCGGGAAAGGCCTGTCATCTCGATACGCTTTTTCCCGTCTGTGTATCTCCTCGAGAACGGCGGCTGAAATCCTTGATATGGAGTTTTCCGGGAGGTAAAGACTCGCCACGATCTCATGGTTGATCACCGTGGATCCGTCGGGAGCGATCGCCCCGAAGCCCATTTCCGGACTCCCGGGCAGGGGCAATTTCCGCACAACAATAGCATCGAGCGGGGATCCCAATCGCTGGGCGAGAAAATAGCCTACAGGGATTCCTCCGCGGGGTATGCCGAGCACGATCGCATTTTCTTTGGGTGCCGGGTAGCCTTCTGTAAGCTTGCGGCCCGCTTCCTCCCGATTCAAGAAAAATTGCGGCACTACTATCCCACTCCCGGGCTGTTAACATAAAGATCGATCTTGATATCAATAGAATTCCCAATTGGCGCAGTGTTTTAATGCCGGCAGGAGGCAATCAAGGGGCGGCCGCCGCCGGCCCGCTAAAGAAGAAAACCGAGCCCCGGCCTTCACCGGATTCCACCCATACTCTCCCTCCCCAGGCGGTAACAGCCCGTTGAACAGTAGAAAGTCCTATTCCCAATCCGGCGGATCCGGTTATCGAGAAGTGCTTGAAAGGTTCGAATATCTTCTTATGCAACTCGGGGCGTATACCCGGGCCATTATCCTTTACAAAAAACAAGATCCGGTTTCTTTCCTCTATGACCCCAATCGTGATTTCCGGCTTTGCTGTCCGGCCCGCATGCTTAATCGCATTTTCAATCAGATTGAAGAAGACCTGATAGAGCTTGATTGAATCTACGGCGAGGGGGGGCATGTCGCTCGCGATTATTACCCTCACTCTCTTTTCTTCGATGGGCTCCTGCAGGCTCGCAAGGGCTTCCTGGAGAGCTTCGTTTGAATCGACCATCTCGATTTCGCTTTCTATGCGGCCTGCCCGCGCATATTGGAGAAGGGAATCGATCAGCCGGCTCATGCGCCTCGCCCCTTTGATTATACTTTCCAGGCACTCCCGCTCGGCCTCGGGCCTGCCCTTGACGTCAGCCTCGAGAGCCGCTTTGGCATAGCCTTCCATTACGGCGGCGGGTGTAACCAGGTCATGCGAAATGGTATAGGCGAAGGCTTCCAATTCCTCGTTGCGATCGTACATTTCTCTTTCCATAGCTTTCCGCTCGGTTATATCCCGCAGGTTTATGACGATGCCTCTGATTACGGGGTGCTCCGAGTAGTTACTACCGATCCCCTCCAGGCACTTGTATGAACCATTCTTGTGAAGCGCCTGAAATTCTATCCTCGGGAAGAAATTGGTGTCGCGCCCCGCCTTGCTCAAGGTCGATAAAGCATGCTCCAGGTCCTCGGGGCTTATGAAATCCAGGCAATTATTCCCGATCAATTCAGCGGGGGTATATCCTAACAATCGCTCTATGGCCGGACTCATATAGATCACTTCACCATCGGTCTTGATGATGGTAATTACATCCAAGGTGTTTTCTATTAATGCGCGGAAATACTCCTCGCTCCTTTCCAGCTTCTCTTCGATCTTCTTGCGATCCGTTACATCCCGGAAGTTGACCACGATTCCTTGCATCAAATCATCATGAAGGAGGTTATTGCCAACGGCCTCGAATGAACGCCACGAATCGTCCTTGTGCCGCGCTCTGAACTCAACGTATTCAGTAGCGCCGGGGACGGAAACACCACGGTGGAAGGCTTCAAGGACTGTGGGGAGGTCATCGGGGTGGAGCAGATCGAAGGCCGATTTGCCTATCATTTCGCTCTCTTCGTAACCCAGGACCCTTTTAATTGAAGGGCTGTTGTAAATGACATTCCCCTGCTGATCGAGTAATGCGATCAGGTCGAGCGCCTTTTCGATGAGTAACTGGAAATACTTTTGATTCTTAATCAAAGCTCTAACCCCAAAATGTGGGCCCGCGCCCATCTTCTTCAATTCTCTTTTGAGTAAAGAGGATCCGCTGAAGAAGGCCCTGGCATATCAATGATCTCCTTAAACTATCATAACAAATTCAACTCAAGAAACGGGGGAAGCGTGTGAAAATATTACTTGTTAAGGTTAGGGCGTCGCTTTTCGAATACTATACCAACGGCTACACTTTCATGCTTTCACGAACTTATCCCTTTGACGGATTGGGAAACTGTGATGGCGCAAGAGAACAAGGCTGGCTCTCTACCGGTAGAGGAATTACTGCAATTGCGCCGCCGATTGGCGGAATTGGAGGTTCTCGATTCGGCGCGCAGAGAAGTAGAGAAGGAACTACGCCTGGAGCGGGACCGCGCTCAGAAATACCTCAATATTGTTGCCGCAATCATCCTGGTTCTGGATCGGAAGGCGAAGGTGGTACTCGTAAACAAGAAAGGCTGTGAAATCCTCGGCTATGACGAGCTGGATATACTTGGCAAATCCTGGATAGATTGCTTCATCCCCGAACGCATCCGGGGCGAGGTCAGGGAGGCGTTTAGGAAGTTGTTGGATCAGGAAGGTGAGCCGCCTGATTTTTTCGAAAACGCCATCTTGAATGCTAGCGGGGAAGAAAGAACGATATCCTGGCACAATACCATTCTTAAGGACGAGCAGGGGCGCGTCGTCGGCACTCTTAGCTCGGGCGATGACGTTACCGAGCAGAGGCTGGCGCTGGAAGCGCTGGCCGAAAGCGAAGCCAAGCTGAGGAGTGTTTTTCTCGTGGCACCTATTGGCCTTGGAACGACGTCTTCCGATCGTATTTTTATTGAAGTGAACGATCGTTTCTGCGAGATGTCGGGATACCGGCGTGACGAGGTGATTGGAAAATGCGCAAGCATCTTATATGCGGATCAGGAAGAATTTAGAAGGGTCGGGATTGAAAGGAAACGCCAGCTGGCTAAGGAAGGCATAGCCAGGCTCGAAACCAAGCTTAGGCGCGCGGACGGGAAGATAATAGATGTCCTGCTAAACTTTTCCTCGCTTTCTTCGGATCCGTTGTCCAACGATATCTTCACGCTGCTTGATATAACTGATGCAAAGCGGATCCGCGAGAGACTCGAGAAGTTGAACAGTCTCTTCCTCAGCCTGGGCACTGATGTCATAGAAAACATCCAGATAATCTTGTATGGAGCAAAGGAAGTCCTGGAAGCGCCCTTCTCGGCATTTACGAAATTCGGCAGAGGGGGCGCCCGCTCTCTTTCCGTACCCGGCACAAGTCAGGGTTTCGGTGCCGAGGGGGATGCCGGGGCGCATGCCTGCTATACTTTGGTGGAGCAGAATGCCAGGGAGCCGATCACGGGAAGCGATCTCCAGGCGACGGAGTTTGTAAAGACCGATCCGATCCTCTCTAAGTATCCTTTCCAATCCTACTTATGCTATCCAGTTGTGCTCGAGGGAAGGACGATGGGATGCTTATCAATATTTGACTACAAAAACAGGGAGTTTTCGCGGGACGATATAGAAGTGGCCGGTAGGCTCGCCCAGGCACTTTCAATCGAGCAGGAGCGGCTGGATCGGGAGGAGGCGCTAAGGGATTTCATTGATATCGCCTCCCACGAGTTGCGCCACCCCATTACGATCATTAAGGGATACGCGATCAGCCTTCGGGAGCTCTGGGGCGCCATGGATTGGGCGAAGAGGGAGGAGCTGCTGGAAGCCATCGAGTTAGGGACCGACCGCCTGAATCGCCTGGCTTTAGAGCTTCTGGACGTCTCGAGAATAGTAAGGGGAAGCTTCCCGGTGAACAAGGAAGAGATCCTCCTGATTCCCCTGTTGGAATACGCTGTTTCCCGATTTATCGAAAAAGAAGTGAGCGATCGTTGCAACATGATTATCAAGCGTGAGGTAGGATCCGTGAATGCCGATCCAAACAGGCTTCTCGACCTCATCCATATTCTTGTCGACAATGCCTCGAGATATTCACCGCCCGATTCATCCATCGATGTCGTAGTCGACAGGGACGGCCGGCAAGTAACCGTTTCCGTCTTGGATCGCGGCGTCGGCGTTCCCGATGCGTATCGCGATAAGATCTTCGAGCGTTTCTTCCAACTCGAGGAGGCTATTCATCATTCAAAATCGGGTATGGGCATAGGGCTTTTTATCGCCAAGGAGATCGTCGAAGCTCATGGAGGGCGAATATGGTGTGATGGCCGTAAAGGCGGTGGCTCCGCCTTTTGCTTTAATCTTCCCCTTTGAATAGGTCCTCTCCACACCTCTCCGTAAAAGGTTCTACATGGGGGTCAGATACGTTGTGGAGGGTGGCTTGTCTTAAAGGGAAAAATGGTTTCACCGATACATAAATCGACGCCGGACTGAAGGCAAGATAAGAAAGGATTTCAGGCGGGAAAATGACCTATACCATCCTGATCGCCGACGATGCTCTTTTCACCCGCATTATGCTGCGAAACATACTCTCGCAGAATGGCTTTAACGCCGTTATCGAAGCGGAGACGGGAACAGAGGCGATATGGGCTTATGAAAGGTGGAAGCCCGATCTTGTTATCATGGATATCAATATGCCGGAGATGGATGGCATGACGGCGGTCACCAACATACTTAGCCTCGACCCGAAAGCAAAGATAGTCATATGCAGCGCCTTGGGGGAGCGCCAGCTGATGGTTGAAGCATTGGAACAGGGAGTACTCGATTTTATTACTAAACCATTTCAACCGGATAAGGTAATGGATGTAGTAAATAAAGCTCTCACCTGACCGTGGTGTTCTCTAACCCTTCCGGAAAGCCGATCTTATACGGGCTGCTTTGCGATGTGAGCCGCAAGAGAAGACCTCAGACGCATAACTGCGGCGGTATGGATCTGACTCACCCTTGACTCCGTGATGTTCAGGACTTCGCCGACCTCTTTCATATTCAGGTCCTCGAAGTAGTAAAGCGAGAGGATTATCTTCTCGCGCTCCGGCAGCTGCGTTATGGCTTCCCGAACCAGGTCTCTCATTATCTGCTTCTCGGAAATAGCATAAGGATCGATGGCGTTTACATCCTCGAGCGAATCGAGTAGGTTTAGAGGCCCATCTCCCTTGTCGTATGACGACATGAGATCATCGAGGGAAAGGACGTAAGAATTTCCTATATCAAGGAGATTTTGCCTGTATTTCTCGAGATCTAATCCGAGATACTCGGCGACTTCCTCTTCTTCCGGAAAACGGCGCAGCTGAGCGGCTAGTACTTCATGAGCATGATTTAGCTTCCGCGCTTTTTCCTGGACCGAACGGGGCAACCTTTTTTCAGAGCGTATACCGTCGATGATGGCCCCATTGATCCTTACCTTGGCATAGACCTTGAAATCGATTCCCTTGTCAAGGTTGAACCTATCTATTGCGTCGAGAAGCCCGAGGAAACCGTAGCTGACGAGATCCGAATATTCGATAGTTTGGGGCAACTTCATATGCATGCCTCTGGCCAGTCCCCTGACCATTGGCGCGTAACAGAGTATCAATGTTTCCTTGAGGTCCTCGGATCCGGTCTCCTTGTATTCCTTCCAGACAGCTTCATTATCCATCTCTTATCCCCTTTGTCTTTGTTTCTTTCTCTCAAGGTCATCGACCCCTGCGGGTGCACAACGCATAACTTAGAAGGGGGATAAAGAAGCGCCAAAAGGTTGATGCATCAGGCCCATGTTGGTGGAAAATCATGTAAAATCATGGCATTAGCAACGTTTCCGCATCCGAAGCCGAGTGGTGACCATGAACGCAAAAGAGTTCTCGAAAAGATTCTATCTGCTTATTGCAGGATCGCTCTTGCTGCTGTCCGCATTCCTCTACCTGCTTCACTACGCGATTTTCAGTGACTCACATCATATTTTTATCTATCTTCTCGGCGACTTTGCTTTCCTGCCTATCGAAGTGCTCTTCGTGACTCTGATAATCGATAGGGTGTTGGAGCAGCGTGAGAAGCGATCACGCATGGAGAAGTTGAACATGGTTATCGGCACATTCTTCAGCGAGGTGGGATCGGAATTGCTGGCGCATCTTTCGAGCTTCGACCTCAACTGTAATGACATCAGAGAATGCCTGATCCTGGGACCGGAGTGGAAGCTGGAGGAGTTCGATTTGGCAAGCCAGACGGTAGCCGAGCATGATTGCATGATAGGCCAAAGTGATGATGAGCTCGATGATTTGCGGGGATTCCTCCTCTCCAGGAGGCCATTCCTGATTACCATGCTCGAGAACTCGAGCCTGCTCGAACATGAGACCTTCACCGACCTGCTATGGGCCGTTTTTCATCTGACGGAGGAGCTCAAGTACCGCACAATGCTGGAACAACTGCCGGAGATGGATCACCAACACATCTGTTCGGATATTGCCAGAGCTTATGGTTTACTGGTAAGGGAATGGCTGGCCTATATGAGGCACTTGAAGAGCGAATATCCTTATCTCTATTCCCTGGCCATGAGGACCAATCCCTTTAATCCGAAGTCTTCGCCGGTTATCGAAGACTAAGATTGAGGTCAGACCTAAACGAAGCCAAAGCGGCGTGGTGGTCCGTAAGGGGTCGATGCCTGTTAACCTTGGGGTCGAGCCTCAACATCAACAGGCTTAAGAAAGGGCTTCAAACATAAGCAATGTAGTCTCGGGCCTGTTGATGTTGAGGCTCGACCCCAAGGTTAACGCGACCCCAATCGTTGTAGGCTATGCTTTCGCTACCGGTATCACAACTTCGGTACGATAATCCGCCTCATCCTCGACCTGCCTCATACCGACCAGGTAGATCTCGCGGGCCGGGCCGAACTGTAATAACGATAGCTGCTTCGCGAATCGGTATGGGCGGGTTTCAGAAGGCCTTGCTCGGCGTAGTAACGAAAAGCCTTGACGCTAATTTTACTGAGCATTGAAAACTCGCCGATGCTAACCAGGTCCCGCCTCATTGCCTTCCTCCTGCCTCTATCTTCAACCCTCCGTCAACGGGAGAGTCAACCCCAAAATAGCAGTTGGGGGGGATTTGAGCCATAAAAAACGAGGAGGCCTTTCGGCCCCCTCCACTGCTTGGGCGCTAGCCGCAGCTTTTACTGCACTTGCAGGTTCCGCCCTTCCTTCTCGGGATCTTCGTGATCCTCATACCACCACCTCCTTGGTAGTGCCACACAGTCATGAAATAATTATGCACTCGGGCTTTTCTCTTTAAACGAAGGCCTCTTTCCCAGCCTTGCGCACATAACCGGGTCGCCTGCACCGGGTCCACACAAGGACTCGGCTCGGTAGCGGCAGCCGCCGCCGCATTCAGCCAACAGCTCGCAGTCGGAACAAACCCCTTCCAGCCGCATCTTGGGCAAGGCGATCCAGTTTTGGCGAAGTCCCCTTGCGGAGTTTCCCCCGGTTATACGCCGATAATAACCGCACTTCACAAAGCGGCCTGATGTATCTATACACGCGAGGTGAGCACCACAGGCATAGCCCTCGAGGCTTTCATGCGCACCCCATCCCCACTCCAATTCAAAATAGGGCGCGGCTATGACTGGGTCCGGCATCAAGTCGATATGATCCGCCATACGCCCGGATGGAACCGGAAATTCCAGGGTCCAGGACGAGACTCCTATCTTTGAAAGTAATTCCCCGAGTGCCTCCAGCTGATCGTAGTTGCCCGAATGGATGATCGTGGCCACGGATACGTCAAATCCTGCCTGCAATGCGCGCCCCACAGAGGTCATGGTCTTTTCGAAATTACCTTCTCCCCGCAGAAGGTTATGCCCCGGCGCCAGGCCGTCGATTGAAAACTGGATTTCCTGTACATTCAGGATCTCAAGCTGCTGGCCGTCCATAGCGGTTCCATTGCTGGTTATTATGGAGCGGAAGCTCCGTCCGGCCAGGCTGCTATTCAGCTGCTCGAAATGAGGGTAAAGGAATGGCTCGCCGCCGGTTATTATCAATCGCAGCAGGCCGATTTCATCACAATCATCGAGGATGCGCTGAACCGTCTCCCATTCCAGGTCTCTGTGCCCGGCCTCCCCGAGATAACAGTGGCGGCAGCGCAGGTTGCAGCGGTCAGTCACTTCCAGCATGAGATAGCGCAGAGAGGGCGATTCGTTTAAAGCGCAGGCGATTTCGCGCATCTGCGGTTTTTGCAGCTGCCGCAGCACGCCTTCATCCAGGCATAGCTCGAGAAAGTCCATCTCAGGTCGGAGTTCGGCAGTCGTTTTCGAGCCGTCACAACGGCTCAGGAAATCAAGAGCCTCGCGAGAGAGTTCGTAGAGTTCATCACTCTTGATATCGTAGACGTACGGTCCCTCGAGTACCTTTAAGTGCATATGATCGGCGAGCCTAAGATACGAGTCACTGCAACTCATCTAGAACCCTCTGCAAATCGAAAGCTTTTCGTTCGAGGAGGAATTTCAGAAGTAGAAAGCAGCTGCACTCCTCGTTTTCTTCTTCGCCATGATGATAGAAGGCGCAATCAGCGCAGAGAAGAGCCCTGAAGTCGTCAACCTCGCGGAGTTTGCATTTTCCTTCCAGAATGTCCCGCGCCTTATCGGAGAAGTTGGGGAAATTATCTTTCATTCGTGCCTCCTTCTATATACTTATTCTGCCCCAGGCGCCGCCAAATAAAAAAGGAGCGCGGTTCGCGCCGCGCTCCGGGTAGCCGTTCAGGTAGACGGAATTATCCGAGAGTATATTCCTCGATTCCCGCCAGCCGCTTCGCGAGATCCTTTTTTTCCTCCATGTTGTAGGTACCCAGTATGGCAATTTCTTCCATAACAGGCGAGCCGCCACCGTGCACTCCCGCATACTGCATGACTCCCGCCATAGAGGAACAAGCCATATCGCTTATCCAGGCAAAGCACTTGTAAATATTCTCGGGACTTACGCCGTCCGCCCTCGCCAGGTATTTCTTTACCAATTCGCCTACCTCGGGGCTGACGAATTCAGTGTCGTAAGGGAGTGTGGCGGGAAGACCTCCGGCGAGATCCGACATGATATCGTATTCGTGATAGAGATTCTCTCCGGCGTGCTTGCGTGCGACGTTGCAGTAAACGATATCCGGGATCTGGGTTCCGGAAGGAGCCTGTGTCGATTTAACAGCCGCTGCGATACCGCAGCCATAAACCAGCTCGGCTACGCATATAAGTTGAGCCAGCTTATGCCGCACATGCTTTTCCTTCTCGATGCCGTTGTATTCAGCCACCAGCGCGGAAGTCCCCATGATAACGTCACTCACGGCCGGTTTGCAGCCGGTGTAGGAATGGCGGTGGTAGAGGGAAAATAGCAATGCAAGTTGGCCGCCGAATTCCGCCTCTCCACAAAGGAATACGCGGTCCCAGGGGACGAAAACATCGTCGAAGATGGTGAGGGATTCTATCTCGCCCTTTCCCGAGAAAGGGGAGGCCAGCTCTGAGATGCGATCGCGATACTTGGCGCCCCGGCACACCAACTTTACCCCGGGATAGTCGCCGGGAATTGCGAAGGCCACCGCCCAGTCGCCTTCATCCGGCCCGAGGAAGCGCGTGGGGGTGACGATGATTTCATCGGCGAGAGGGGCGAAGGAGTTATGCGCTTTAGCGCCTCGCACGACAATGCCATCCTTTTTCTTTTCTATGACCCTTAAATAGAGATCGGGATCGGTCTGCTTGGCGGGCCGCCGCATGCGGTGTCCTTTGACATCGGTTTGGGCGCAACATCCCACGATGTCATTCTGTTGAAAGTACTTGAGATACTCGAGAAATCGCTGGTGGTATTCTGTTCCGTGTGTCTGGTCGCATTGGTATGTGATAACCGAAAGCGCGTTCATTGAATCGATGCCCATACAACGAGCGATACAGCCACCGACCATGCGAGCCGCCATCCGGGTCATCTCCTGCTTGGCGAGCAGGTCCTCCTGATTTTGATGAATGTGACAGAAACGGTTGATCGGTTCTCCGGTTATATGCGAGGTGGTCGTTGTCAGGTGTTTGAGGCTGTCGACGTGCGCGAGTTCGCAAGTGAGTTCCATGATCTCCGTACCCGGAAGGTTATCCCTTCCCAGTACTTCACCGTTCATGTACACGTTCGGTTTCATGGCTGAAAGGCTATCGCGGTACTCTGCGGCGGTGCGAATCATAAGGCTCCCCCTCCAAAATCCGATTCCAAGACTTGCTTATATATTATAGAATGCCTAAAATAATAATGTCAATTTCATAGTGGTACTCTTATAACGGAGGTAAAATATGGGGAATGACTATAAAAATAAGGATAAATTCTGGAGCATAATCGATTCTGCTTTAAAAGTCTTTGGCGAAAAGGGCTATTATAACGCGACCATAGCCGAGATCGCCCGTGATGCCGGAGTATCCGAAGCGACGATTTACGAATATTTCGGGAGTAAAGAAGACCTCCTGTTTGCGATTCCGGGGGAAATAACCAGCCAGACGGTGGCTTTCCTCGACTCGATTACTCCATACATCAAGGGCGCCGAAAACAAGATAAGGGCAATCGCCTATGGTTATTTCAATTTGTATAAAGACAATCCAAATTACTCTTCCCTGGTTCTTCTCGATCTGAAGCACAACCGCAACTTCCTTGACACCGAGAGTTATAAGCCGGTGAAGCGGGCGGCGAACTTCATCCTCGAGGCTATCAAGGAGGGTATGGAGAGCGGGGAATTTCGTGAGGATATAGACGCATACCTGGTACGATCAATGATCCTGGGGACGATAGAGCACCTCTTTTTCCGCTGGCATTTGAAGGGACGGGAGGAGGAGATCCTGGATTTCATAGAACCGATGCTGGATATTATTGCCAGTGGTATCAAGCCGGGGAGGGAGATGGGGCCCGTGCAAGTCTTTATCAATATGCCTGAAGGGGACGTGGAGGCAGCTCGCAAAAAACGCGGCGGAAAGCCGGCGGCGAAAAAGTCATGAACCGGATAGCGGTTCGGTCGTTACTATTCCGCGTCGTGTTCCTCTTCCACCCCGAAAGCTTGATCCTTTAAGGAAGCAAGGAATTCTTTCGCGCCTTGAAACTCCTCCGGCGGTACTATGACTCGGGCCATTCCAACAGATCCGATATAAGGACCCGGCATGTCAGCCCATTCCGCAGGATGGAATCCCCCTCCTTTCAGAAGAGAGATCACCATTTCGGCCTCCCAGCGATCGCCGCTGAAAACGACCGTCTCATCTTTCGCTTCACGATGTAAAAAATCCCAAAATCCCATAGTCCCAGTTTACCTCATGATTCTTTTTGTTTCGCAAGCCGCTTCTTATTGAGGACGCAGAGTACGGCCAGGTAGAATTCAGGGTGCTTGTTACAGGTAACGAAAGGGCAATCGGCGCATCTGATGTAGTTGAGGACATCACACAACAGAGCATCTCCCCCTTCAAGAATTTTACGATACACCCCCTACTTCCACGGCGCTTCTCTAAGGCCTTCTTTCTTACCCCGGCGGTTTAAATAACGCTGATTGGTGTAAAATAACCCTGTTATTAGAGGACGTAAGGGGAGGTCATAAGATGTTCACCATGGAAACCGGCAATGTTCGGCACCTTTTAGTGGGCGCCGTGGAAGAAGTGCGCGAGCGGATGGGGAAGGTAACTTCGGAACTGGTAGACAAGGGCAAGAAAGCCGAGGTCAGAGACAAGAAGGACAAGCCTTCAGAAGAGTGTCGGGCCGAGAAGGAAATACCCACAATGGAGGACCTCACCGACATGATCGGTAGGACTGTCGAAAGGTTTCTGGGCCAGATGGGCCTGATGACAAAGGGAGATATGGAGTCTTTGGAAAGGCGCATCGGCTCCATGGAGAGAAAAATGGATCGTCTCATGCAGGAGAAAAAGCCGCCGGCCGCCAAGAAGACCAAATAATCCTTTAGGGGTTTACAAACGCGCTAGACCCCTTTGTAAGCCCTGGCATTTGAGTGAGCCGCAGTAAAGAACGCCTTCCGCGCGTCCTGGGTGAAATCCCTCACCTTCGTGATCTCGAGGATCAACAGAGGCGCTCCACCTGCGATATCCCCAAAAACCCCCCTACCGGCCCGGTAGCACCGCCCATAGCGCCTGAGCCCAGCCCGATTCTAATACAAAGCATCCGCTCTGACGAGAATCAAACTGTAGCGGGTGGTGCTTTGCCCTATTACGGAAAAAGATGGAATGAAAGAAAAAAGCTTGCGAAAACTAATCGTTCTGATTGCCGTGGCGTTTCTATGCCTTGGAGGCGTAGCCATAGCCGCCTGGCAAATAGTAGAAGTGGGAGCCGAGAAAGCATCAGATGCAAGTGTTGCGAACGCACAGAGTGAGACGTTCGAATCGCAGTTGGCGGAAGCCACCGGGGATGAGCCGGCCGGCGAGAATAGCGCATCCTCTGCTGAACAGGGACAGGGGGAGACCAGCGGACAGAGCGAAGCTTCCGATGACGGGCAGAGCGGCGAGGATTTTTCCTATACCAATCCCGAACAGCGCTATGTGACCGAGACCCAGCGCCACCAGAATTTCTTCCGCGCACTGGCGGAAGGCCGGGTCGTGACCCTCGACATAACGTCAACCGATTACAGGCCCGTGGGCGATCCCGACACATCCTATGTCTATTTCACGCTCGGAACCGACAGTGGGACCAGCAGTGCCGCTATGGTTTTCAAATACGATAATTCGATGTGGCGGATCGCGGCCATCAACCAGCTACAGGGAGACTTGAGTGGAGGAACGAATTATATGGTGCCCTCGAGTTTCGAGGACGACCTCGCCCGGGAGATTTCGGAGCTTCAGCCCTTCCTGGCGAAAGTCGCTGAGGGCAGGTTGGAGTATATGTCCGTCGATTCGGTTTCGCAGCCCAATGAAAACGAGACGATCCTCAGCGGCCAGGTAGTAGGCAAGAGCGGAAAGGCTGTCCCGGCCGAGATGTATTTGAGGAAGGATTATGGATTATGGCATATCACATCCGTAACCAATCCCCCTTCCTGATTTTGACGATAATCCTCGTTCTATTATTCAGTTTCGCATTCGCGGCGCCGGCTTTCGGCCAGGGAGAGGAAACCGTGCAGGAGAACGCTCCGCTGTCTCCCGAAGCGGCGCACCACCGCTTGGAAGAGCGTGGCATAAAGTGGCCCGAGCAGAGGCAGGACCCCGCGTCTGCGCGGCTCGCGGATGTCCAGCCCGGACTGCGGATCTCTATCCCTTTCGATATCGTTGAAGGAAATACCACCAGCGCCGGCACCGGGGTACTCGTTGAATTGCTGAGGGGCGGGAGCACATGGACGGTGAGCACTACGACTAATTCCCGCCGGTGGTTCCATGCCGATTTCTCCACGGTTCCCGCCGACATTCAGTCGGGAGATCGAGTGAGGGTGACCGACCAGGGTGGAGGCGTGCCGGTGGAAATCAATTGCACCCTGACCGGAAGCATCGATACGGCGAGCGACTCGGTGACCGGAACGGCGCCCTCCGGAAGCACGGTCGACGTCTATATCGTCGCTCCATCCACCTACTACACGGACGTTCCGCCTGGATTGGGAGTCGCCCACAAGGGAGTCTCCGCCCTTTCCGATACTTATTCAGCAAGTTTCGGTGGCCTCTTCAACCTGATGAGAGGGGACGCCGCCTACATATTTTCTTCCGATGCCATCGGGAATACCGTGATGGATGTCGCGGCCAACTCGGGTGGCTCGCTGGTAGTCTATCCGCAGTATGACGAGGTAATGGGGTATTACCTGCCGAGCACCCCCTTGACCATAACGGCCGGTTCAGCCGTTCGCAGTACAACCACGGCTCGGGATGGTTTCTTCGACGCCTGGTTCATTAATGACGATATAACAGCTGGCGAAACCGTTGCCTGTGCTATGGGCGGGGACCGTTCGATAACCGTCGAGGATGTGGTTTCCTCATGTGACCCGGTTACGCAGATCGTGACGGGAAGAACCGCGGCGAGCCGCACCTTGAGGATCACCATGGACGCTTACGGCAGCCCGGTGGTGATAGAAACGGCAAGCGATGCAAGCGGCGCATTCAGCGTCGATTTGAAGAATAGCTACTCGGTTACTGGAAACGAGCGCTACAACATATCCTGGTATAACGATGCCGGGGATGCGGTGGTCTACGAGTTCCAGACTTACAGTTGGTACCTGCCCGAGGGATATACGGGCAAGGGGTTCGACGAGTGGATTCTGGTGATGAATCCGACTTCGACTACGGCTGCTGTGCGAGTGGTTTTCCAGACTTTGGAAGGCCAGGTCGAAGGACCGCTACTCTCCGCCCAGCCAAACTCGCGCTCTACCGTCCATGTAAACGAGTGGGTGCCGGAGAGACACGTGTCCACCATGGTCACCTCCATTGACGGCGTTACGATTATGGCCGAAAGGGCCATGTATATGTACGGAACCATCGACGGCAAGTGGGGGGCCCACGATTCGATAGGTATCCTCAACCCCAGCTCTATCTGGTATTTGCCGGAGGGTGCCACCTACGCGGGCTTCGACGAATGGGTGCTCATACAGAATCCGAACCAGGTGGCCGTGAACATCAAGGTGCAGTTCCTGGGGAAAACCGGTGTGGCGCGGGAGTTGCAGGTTATCGTGGAACCCAGAAGCCGGTATACGATCCATGTAAATGAATTCATTCCCAACAGCGAGGTCTCGACCAAGGTTGAATGTCTCACCGAGGACGGCGGACAAGCGCTCGCGGTGTTTGCCGAGCGGGCTATGTATATGGCGACCGGGGATGGGAAAAGAGGGGCGCATGATTCCATCGGGCTATCAACGCCGGCTCCCTTCTGGTTCCTGGCCGAGGGAACCACCAGGCCCGGGTTCGACGAATGGGTGTTACTTATGAACCCCAATGCCACTGCAACCACGGCAGTGGTGACCTTTATGACTCCGCAGGGTGTGGCCGGGACTTATGAGCTGGCCATGTCCGGTAACTCCAGGGGAACGGTTCATGTCAACGATTTCGTGGCGGATAAAGACGTCTCGATTATGGTTAATTCACTGGATGGATCCGGCTTGCTTGCCGAGCGGGCCATGTACATGAATACTCCGGACGGCAAGCGCGATGCCCACGATTCCATCGGCGCTTATCAGACCGACACTTACTGGTACCTGCCGGAGGGAACCACCCGGCCCGGGTTTGATGAGTGGGTCCTGGTACAGAATCCCAATGCCGTCGCGGTCGATGTGAGAGTAACTTTGCTTGGTCCCGAGGGAATAGTGGGCCAGACGACTTTGAGCATGCAGCCCAACAGCCGTTTGAGTGTCCATATCAACGAGATGGTCAGTAACCTGGATGTATCGGCGGTGGTCGAATCCCTCGGCTCAGGCGCACCGGGCATTCTCGCCGAACGAGCCATGTACATGTGGACCGGCGATCACAAGCAGGGTGCAACCGGCTCAATCGGCATCCCCTCCTTCTAACC
>Ga0154635_108_pt1 | contig 17741 bp, 17 predicted proteins | sample Rifle2008BG13ft_FD_116064 | JGI IMG/M metagenome (GOLD analysis project Ga0154635, IMG submission 116064) | Solincola sediminis RBG_13_55_18
GCTCGGGATGGGCAAACGTCTATTTGCCGAAGGCACCATTCCGGCCGCCTTCACCCTAGTTGATTCCCAGACATCGCCCATGGGAGTGATCATTGCCTCTTATAAACGAGCCGGTGAAGTCGAAGTCGGCTCATTTTGAGCAGGCACCTGGTGGAGGACTTGCCTCACCTCCTAGAGATGATACGTCGAGTTAACAGGCGCATAAGGTAATTGGGATTCAGCCTGGATTGAGCCGGCCCAGAATCCTGAAGGCCCAGAGATTAGAAATAATACTATCTACCTGCGGTTTTGCTTGATGGCTTGTTCTAATTCGCGCGGAATGTGGTGTAAATCCTGATGTTTGAATCAGGTCTCATTAGGTCCGCCAACAACCATATATCGTCGACTGGGGAGTCAGGGTAGGGCGTGCACAACACGAAATGAAAAAACCAAAATTCTCACTTAGACAACAAAAAGAGACATTTGTAGAGATAGTAATAAAGACCGACCAAGAAACATTAGCCGCCTGGGCCATTGATTGTACTGAGCGTGTTCTGCCATATTTCGAGGAAGAATACCCAGAAGATGATCGTCCTCGAAACGCTATCGAAACGCTCCAAACATGGATTAATACCGGGGTGTTTAGGATGGCTGTTATACGCAAGGCTTCGCTTGCAGCTCATGCGGCTGCTCGCGACGTAGGAGAGGATAATGCGGCTCGCTCTGCTGCCCGCTCTGCAGGCCAAGCGGTGGCAACTGCGCATGTTCCCACTCATTCGATAGGTGCTGCAATCTATGCCTTACAAGCTATTCATAGAGCCACAGACTCCTCTGACGCCGGTGCTGCCGTAGCCAAAGAACGAGATTGGCAATACCAACGCTTACTCAAACTTCTGGATAAATCGATGATGTAAGAAAAAGGAATAAGGAATTTGCCGCCAAAGAAAAACCTGAAATCGTTTTGCGCTTCCGTTTCAAGGTTCGAGGCGGGCGGAAGGGAGATTCGAGGGTACTGATTCCTGATTAGAAAGTCTTAATAATGGCCTTATCCAAAGACATTATAAAAATCGGATGTTGCGGCGCGTACTGTAAAACCTGTCCCGAATTCGTGAAGGAGCGTTGCCCGGGCTGCAAACTGGGATATGAAAGCGGCAAAAGGGATATCAGCAAGATAAGGTGCAAGATAAAGGCGTGCTGTTTCAGGGAAAGAGGCTTTCAAACCTGCGCCGACTGCCCGGACTATTCCGCTTGCGAGACAATTCACGGCCTCTATGCAAAAAACGGCTACAAATATAAGAAGTACCAACAAGCCATGGAATTCCTTAGGAAGAACGGCTATTCCGGATTCATAGCAGCATCCAGAAACTGGAAATGCCAGTATGGCAAGTTCTGCTGACCCCCAAACCGAGCCCATCAATCAACGCCTCTCGATAATATTAAGGAATCGGGCATAAGAGAATTCATTCGGAATGAAACAAAGCGGTGGACGTGCCCTGAGTGCGGGGGGACCTTTTGCGTGCATAAAGGGTATTGCTGGGGCTGTGGAAAAAAATGAGAAGTATGTCTTTACGGCCAGGCACATCAGGAAAACCATCGATACGCTTGCGGATAAAATGAAAGCCAAGGCCGGGAACAAAGGATAAGACTCGCTATTCATCGCCCGGGATCGAGACGAAGAAGATCAGGAACAAGGCGACACCTACGCAGGCAAATCCGGCGATAAGCAGCGACGCCCGCAAGGATATGAGATCCGAGAGGAACCCGAGCACCAGCCCGCCGATGGGAAATATTCCCAGGTAGGCGACCGCCCACATGCTTGCTATCCTGCCCCGCATCTCGGGTATTGCATTGCCTTGCAGGGCGGCACCGGCCGCGGCGTTGCATAAGACAAAACTTCCGCCGGCACCGACGGCAAGCAGGCAGGAAAGCCAGAAAAGACCCGAAAGCGAAAAAGCCAAAAGGAAGGCGGCGGTCAGAAACGAGCCCAAGCTCATCATCGACCTCAGCCCTATCTTGTGCTTGAGAAAGGCAACGGCGGTGAGTCCAAGCAGCGCCCCCAAACCGGTCATTCCCATGAGCAGACCGTACTCGTTGTCGCTCACATGAAGGATTTCTTTGCATACGGCGGGGATGAGGACGATGAAGGAGAACCCGAAGAACGAAAGGCCCGCTATGGCGGCGAGTACCTTGGCCATCCATCTGTTGCCGTACATGTACCTCAATCCCTCGAGAACGCTGGAAACGACGTTTGCCGAGCCGGCTTGCGGCTGCGGCATCTCCACCCCTGAAATCGAAACAAGGAACATGAACAGGCCGAAGGTCAAGGCGTTCGCATAGAAGGGCACGTAATGGCCGGCCTCAACCAGCAGCAGGCCTCCTGCTATGGGCCCTATGAAACGGGCCAGGTTGAACTGCAGATTGTTCAGGGTTACGGCGCCGAGGAGCGCTTCTCTCGGCACGAGTACCGGGATGGTGGCTACCCACGCCGTCACGAAAATGGCGTAGGCAATACCGGAAATACCCAAAAAGACGATAAGTACCAGGTCGTGGATCCAGTCCAGTTGAACGCAGAGCCCGATGCCCAGTGAACACAGCAGCATGACCGCCTGGCTCCAGAGCACAACCCTCTTGGGGTTCATGCGGTCGGCGATTGCGCCGGCGAACAAACCCAGGAAGAGGGTGGGGATCCAGCCGACGAGGTTGACGAAACCGACCAGCGTGTCACTCCCTATGTTCTTTACGAACCAGAGGACCGCCGTCAATTGCAGCCAGCTTCCTATGCTCGAAACAAAAGCCCCCGACCAATACAGCCGGAAGGCGCGGAACGAAAAGGCGTAGAAAACCCCTTTGTGCCGGATGCCTGCACGCGCTTGGTCTCGGGCCTCAGTCCCTTGCAAAATCCAATGACCTCCGCAACTTCCGGAACGACACGCTCAATCCGGCGTCCTCAGGCCCGCCGCTCTTTTTCGTAATCTCCGGGGTGGAATTCGATTTCCAGGATGCCGTGTAGTTTATTCAACAAGGCTTCTCTCTCCGCCTCCCATTCCGCGAAGCATCCGCCGTGTGTGATTACGGCCGGGCCAGTCAGCCGAAATCGCAACCGCCTATATAACAGTCCCCGAACTCACGATCTCCCGCGTTAGCCAGAGATACATCGGCCTCCCGGATAATCGTTACCTGTTTGAATCGCTTGACAGTGATTTCAAGCGGGAAATCTAGATTGAGGGGCATGGCTTGGTTCTTACGTACCGGACCTCTTCAGGTGGATCTCGAGAAACAGCAGTCCTGTAGACTCTGGTCGCCCATAAAGAGACGATGGCGGTCGAGGGTATCATAACGGCGAAAGCCAGCCGGACTTTTCCGTCATTTACCGTGCCGGTGGCAAGCACTCGAGTGCCCTCGACCACGTAGTACAGCGGGTTGAAATGGGCGAGAACTCGCATCCAGTAAGGTGCCAGCGTCAGCGGCAGGAGCACGCCTGAAAGGAGCAGTAGCGGAAGATTCATCCCGTTTATCGGCGCGGCAAAGGAGTTGATATCCCCCGTAACCAATGCCAGCGTGATGGAAAAGATCCCGAAAACCGTGGTCAGCAGCGCCAGCAGAACGAAGGCGACTACACTTCCCAAGAAATGGAAATGAAAACCAAGAGGTATCCCTATCGCGACAACCATGATTATAAAGATGTAGTTGGTGGTAACCGATGCGAGTACGGGACTGGTGACCGGGGTGCCGTAAAGTCTACGTAGAGATGATTCCCAAAAACGCCAAGAAAATGGCGAGATTATTTGAGTCCATGGCAACGAGGCTGAAAGAACTCGAGAACGGGTATAGTGAAAAAGAAATGAAGATCATTGAGGATTTCATGAATAAGTCAGGTGAAATTCTGCTTCAGGAGACTATAAAAATGAAAAAGAAAACGAAGGGGAAGAAATGAACGCCCAGGGGAAGGAAATTATCACAAACGTCAGGGATGAGCTTGAGAAGAACTCGGACGAGAAGACGAAAAACAGCGCCTTCAGATTTTTCAAGGAAGAGGTAAGGTTCTACGGCGTCAAGACGGCTCTCGTTGTAAGAATCGCGAAGCAATATTTCAAGGAAGTCAAACCCCTGGGTAAGAACCAAGTCTTTTCCTTATGCGAGGAACTACTTAAGTCGGATTATAGTGAGGAGTCCTGGGTCGCGGCTAACTGGGCATACTGGATGGAAGACGAGTTCGAGACGGCTGATTTCAAGACCTTCGAGAGATGGATCGGCCGGTATATAAGCAACTGGGCATCATGCGACACTCTTTGCAATCATGCAGTCGGAGCCTTCATTGAAAAGTATCCCGAATACCTAGGGGGGCTTAAGGGCTGGACGCAATCACCCAACCGCTGGATGAGAAGAGCGGCTGCGGTGAGCCTGATCATCCCGGCAAAGAACGGTAAATATTTGAAAGACATCTTCGAGATTGCGGACATGCTTCTAGAAGACAAAGACGATCTGGTTCAGAAAGGTTACGGTTGGATGCTTAAGGAAGCGAGCCGTCGGCATCAGAAGGAAGTGTTCGATTATGTTGTCGAACACAAGGCGACGATGCCACGAACCGCACTCCGATATGCCATCGAAAAGATGCCGCAGGAATTGAGGCAGAAGGCGATGGCGAAATCATAAAGAAATCAATCGCTTGTGCGGGTTTATGAAGGGGAGGCAATCCATTCCGAACCAGCAAGCACTAAACGACTATTCCGACCACGCCCTCACCGACTTCTTCAGCAGCTTTGCCATTTTCTCAATAGCTTCTGCGCCTTCCGGAATGGCTGCTGCAAAAAGCTGCCACATGTGGATCATTTCCGGCCAGATATCCAGCTCGATCTGGACTCCGTCCGAACTTGCATAAGCCGCCAGACGGCGGGCGTCGTCGACCAGAATCTCGTTCCTTCCTGCCTGGATAAGAATGGGAGGCAAGCCGGACAGGTCAGCGAGAACCGGAGAAGCCAGGGGCTGGGCCGGATCGGCTCCAGCCAGATAGGTCTCGACGATGGCCTCAACCCGGCTTTTGGTTACCCAATCCCTTCCATGATTGGCAGTTAAGGAGTCGCCTTGAAGCGTCATATCGACGAAGGGGCAGAGGCAGACGGCCGCAGCCGGTTGCGGGTCATTGCAATCACGGAGCATGAGCAGGGTCGACATGACGAGCCCTGCACCGGCGGAACTGCCGGCGAGCACCATCTGATCGGGGCTGATGCCGGATCGCAGCAGCCAGCGATAAGCGGATACACAATCTTCTATTGCGGCCGGAAAGGGATGTTCGGGAGCCAAGCGGTAATCAATAGCCAGGACGCGGGCGGAGAGCGGTCGGGATATCCTGGATAAGATTTCCAGGTGGGACTGAACCGAGCCCATGGTAAATCCGCCGCCATGAAAGTAGAGGACCACACGATTGTAGATCGCATGCGGCGTCAGAATCCATGAGGCGGGCACCCCCGAGCAAATAGCTTCTTCCCGGGTTACATCCGCGAGGTCTCCCGTATAGGAAGACATTAATCGTTCGAACTCTACCCGGGCATTTTCGACGGGGGTTTCGCCCCGCATCGGCGCGGAAAGCAGCCGCTCCCGCAGTTCCTCGAATTCCCTACTAGCCACCTTTGTCACCTTCGCAAGCCGTTCGATTCTTCTCTACATTTAAATCGGAAGGTGATAAGGAATTGATTAAGGCATCGATATGCTAAAATATTTTCTACAAAGCATGCGCCCGTAGCTCAACTGGATAGAGCGACAGACTACGGATCTGTAGGTTGGGGGTTCGACTCCCTCCGGGCGTGCCAGATAATAAGCAGGCCGGGATTAATTTCTCGGCTTCTTTATTTGGCATTCGCTCACGATATGGCACAGAAGAAGAGGCTGCCGGCAATGATGCCCGCCGCCAATCCAAGCAACTGGGGTAACAAGAGCATGGATCTGGATCGGGCTTCATGAGACCTTCGACTTGCCATAGTCGCCTTTACTATGAAATAGAGCGGAAACCCTCCCATCAGCGCGAATAATAGGCCGCATACAATCCATCCTCCAACCAGCCGTCCTTTGAAGAAACCGTATTCGATGAAATTCCAACCCAGTGACAGGAAGATTGCCGGCCAGAACAGCAGGCTAACCAGGTTGACGAAGCCCTTATCAGATTTTTCCGCGAAGCTTGCCATGATCATGATGATGCTGGCGATGATCGACACCGGAATAATCCACACGTAGCCCGGCGCCGGATGTGCAATCTCATAAGGTCCTCCGGTTGCCACCATTCCGCCCAGGTCCATCACGCCCCGCATAGCCAGAAAAAGGCAGGTAAGGAAGAAGGCGAACCCCAGAGGCAACAGTAATGACCACAACATCCCGCGCGGCGACATTTCCTCATTCCGTTCCGGCTTGACGGCCTGTCCGGCAGCGGCGAAATCGACGAATCTTGCGCCGGAGGATTCCCTTGGTTCTTCCGATGATTCTTTATTATTGTCCATTTGCCCCTCTTCTCTTACGGAATACATGATCCTACCATGCTTGCCGTGTTGAACTTGCCTTCCTTTATCTCGGATTCGCCGTGTTGCTTTTTATATTCAATCGCGTATAGTAAAAAAATCAAAGGAGAACAGGAAACATCTACATTCGTCGGGATACCAATCTTCATATATGCGCCGAAGCATCTTTCCTATTATTGAAGCGAGTTGCGTTTCCAATTGAAAGGGGGAGGATCGATGGTCGGCATCACGGTCAATGGCCGAAAGGTCGAGGCACCCGATAATTGGACATTTCTCTCGGCAGTGGAAAGCATCGGGCTCCGCGTACCCACCTTATGCCATCACCCCTGCGTTGCGGACAGCGGCACCTGCGGCATATGTCTGGTCGAGGAAGAAGTGACGGGCAGGCTGATAACGGCCTGCAACACTCCTGTCGAAGAGGGGAAGTCTATCTTCCTGGATACCGAAAGGGTGCTTGAGGCCAGAGCACTCTTGCTGCAGCTTATTTTCTCATCTCATCCGGTCCATTGCGAAGTCTGCGAAAGCAACAATTCCTGCAAGTTAAGAAAGCTGGCCATAGAAGCGGGGATAACCGGCCGCGAGTTCCCCTACCGTCAGGACTATCGACCGGTGGTTGATGCCAACCCCTTCTATCTGCGGGATCTCTCGAAGTGCATTTCCTGTGGCCTCTGCGTCCGGGCTTGCCAGCAGGTCCAGGGAGTAGGCACTTACGAATTCCAACAACACGGGAGTGCGGCCCGGCCGGCCACCGTCATCGACAGCGATCTCGATAGCTCGGTATGCGAGTTCTGCGGGCTCTGCGTATCCATTTGCCCGGTTGGAGCGCTGATCGAGAAGCCATCACTTCATCAGGGGATCGAAGAGAAGACGGTCGTCACCACTTGTCCCTATTGCGGCGTCGGCTGCTCCATCGGTCTTCATATCCGCGAAAATCGCATCATTGGCGCAGGTGCCGGAGTGCCGGACTCCGTCAATAATTACAGCCTTTGCGTCAAGGGACGCTTCGGTTTGGACTTCGTCGATCATCCCGACCGGTTGAAGAAACCCCTCGTACGCCGCGGCGGAGAACTGGTTGAAGCAACCTGGGATGAGGCGATGACTGAGGTTGCAGAGCGCCTGAAGGCTGTCAGGGATGAAAGCGGCCCCGATTCAATAGCTTTCCTTTCCTCAGCTAAGGCCACCAACGAGGAAAACTACATCCTTCAGAAATTGGCTCGTGTTTTGATCGGCACCAATAACGTCGATCACTGCGCGCGATTATGACACAGTCCAACAGTCGCCGGTCTGGCGGCAGCTCTGGGAAGCGGTGCGATGACCAATTCCATCGCCGATATAGGCGAGGCCGATGTAATAATGTTAACCGGTTCGAATACCACCGAGAATCATCCGGTGATAGCCGAAAGGATAAAGCAGGCGGCTCTATCGGGCCGCACCAAGCTTCTTATAATAGATCCGCGTGAACTCGGGCTTTCTCGCTTCGCAACCATGCACCTGAAGCCCCGCCCGGGAACCGATGTTGCCTGGATAAACGGAATGGCGGCAGTGGTATTGAACGAGGGACTGCAGGACGGCGAGTTCATTGCCGAAAGATGCGAGGGCTTTCAGGAATTCGAGCAGCCGCTGTCCGAATATACACTGGAAAAAGTCGAGGCAATAACCGGTATCGCCGCCTCCGAACTGGTTGAGGCGGCGAGGCTTTACGGGAAAGCCGAACGAGCATCCATATTCTATGCCATGGGTATAACTCAACACGTAAACGGCACCGGGAATGTGAAGGCCCTGGCTAACCTGGCCCTTCTCTGTGGCAACCTGGGCAAGGCGGGCGCGGGCATCAATCCGCTTCGCGGCCAGAACAACGTCCAGGGAGCTTGCGACGTGGGTGCGTTGCCCGACTTTTTCCCCGGCTATCAGAGGGTGGATGACCCCGATGCCAACAAGAAATTTTCGGAAGCCTGGGGTGTGACCCTCCCCTCGCAACCGGGGCTTTCCCTCATGGAGATAATGGAGGGGGCGCGCGAGGGAGAAATACGGGCGCTTTACATCATGGGCGAGAATCCCATGGTAACCGACCCCGATGTGCGGCACGTAGGGGAAGCGCTCACTTCGGTCGATTTCCTCGTCGTCCAGGATATTTTTCTAACCGAAACAGCGGCACTCGCCGATGTCGTCCTGCCCGGTGCCTGCTTTGCTGAAAAGGAGGGCACCTTTACCAATACTGAGCGGCGGGTGCAGCGGGTCCGCAAAGCGGTTGAACCTCCCGGTGAGGCGCGTGAGGACCATATCATCCTCGCCGCACTGGCGGAGCGACTGGGCAGCCCGGGGCCGAGCTTGAAGCCGGACGAGATAATGGAAGAAATCGCTTCGCTCGTACCCTCTTATGCCGGAATACGGCACAATCGCCTGAACAAAGGCGGGCTGCAGTGGCCATGTCCCGACATCGATCATCCGGGCACTCCTATCCTGCACGTCGGGAGGTTCTCAAAGGGGAAGGCGAGTTTCAACCCGGTCGATTATCTCCCGTCGATTGAGCCACCCGATGAAGAATATCCGTTCGTCCTTACGACCGGCCGCATTCTCTATCATTACCACTCAGGGTCCATGAGCAGGCGCTCACACAACCTGGAGGAAAAGGTCTCAGCCGGACGGGTGGATATCAACCCGGAGGATGCCCGCCGCTTGGGTTTGCGGGAAGGCGATGGTGTTCGCCTTGCTTCAAGGCGGGGAGACTTGATCAGCCATGCCCACATCTCCTCCCGGCAGCCGCCGGGGAGCATTTTCGCGACCTTTCATTTCAGCGAGGAGACGGCCAACCTCCTGACCAATCCGGCGCTCGATCCCGTGAGCAAGATACCCGACCTCAAGGTATGTGCCATCAAGGTGGAAAGATGGGAGCGGGGTGAATAAGATGCCAAAGCCTCCGCAGCCCGAGATGATGCCGCTCATTCTTGCATACTTGAAGGACGCAGGAGTGCCGGATGGATCGGTCATTGAGAATCTGGCGATCCGCCTGAAGCTGCCCTCAAGCCGCATATATGGGTTTATTTCCCAGTTCCCAGAGTTTGCGGGAGAGGCAGGCCGCATGCGGGTGCGCGTCTGCAGCGGGCCGGCTTGCGTCGCAAGAGGGGCCGGAGAACTCTTCGATGCCTTGAGGAAAGAGATGCCGCCGGACGCGTTGCTCGTTAGAGATCCCGGGCTTATGGAGTGGCATGATTCTCCCGCCGTATGTATAGAATCTCCAGGCCGGGAAAAGGTGCTGATCGACTCGGTTGACGCGGAAGATTTGACGGCGGTGCTCGCAGCCGCCGAAAGAGGCGATGCCGTTCCTTCCGGACCGCGGATACCAATCGGCGCGGACCTTCCGGCCTGGTGGGTGGCGGAAGAGAGCCGGGAGGCGGCCGAGAGTCACGAGAGCGCAATCCGCGAATTCGCCCGCGATCCTGCGTCGGCCGCGAAGGCGTTGGCGGACAGCTGGATTGCAAGAGCTGCCGGCGTAAGGGAGATAATCGCGGCGGCCTCGGGCAGGGCTTCCGGCTCACCCGGGCCGGCGCTGATGATTTGCGATATACCGGGACGAGAAGTAGAAAACAGCATCGATTATCAGGCTGCGCTTCTACACCCCAAGGGTGTAGTCCTTGGAGCCGCTCTGGGGATCCTCTTGTCAGGGGCCGGAAAAGTTGTTTTCTATCTCCCGTGGAATGACAAGGGTTTAAGAAAAGCAATTACAGAAGCTGTTGAGGAGCTGCTACCCGGAATGGGGGTAAGCGCCTCTGTCTTGGAAGGGCCGGTACATGTGCCGTCGTCCTTCGAGATCGGGCGAGCGGCGATCGTACAAGGGAGGATGCTGTGGGAAGCGGCATCTGTCTACAGCCGGAACGGCGTAGGATCCGGCCCCGAATCTATAGCGGTTCTCCCGGCCGCCTCGGCTGTAAGACTTTCCCGTAACTTGGATGGCGGTCAAAGCGAGCAATGGATAACCGGCGTCGTCGATTGTGCCGGAAACCATAGCTTGCTGGCCGTCCGGAACGGCTTCCGACTGAAAGATGATGCAAAGGCCATCCAAACCGGATCCCGGTTGATATCGGGCGTAGAAGCCGAAAGCAACGGGCTGGATGAGACATCGCAACTGGTTCTACTTGATTCCTCCCAATGCATGGTGCAATGGGCGCATTATCTTGCCACTCGGGCTGAGGACGCTTGCTGTGGCGGATGTGGGGCGGGGAGAACGGCTCCAGCTGTGGTAGCCGGTCTTATAGAGGAGGTCTGGGCGGGAAAAGGGGATGAGAAGAAGCTGCACCAAATCTCCTCTGTTCTCGGCTCGGCCGGCGAACTCGCCCTCTGCCCGCGCCTCGGCCAGATGCTGGCGCCGGTATTTTCAACGCTAAATAAATTCCGAGAGGAATTCGAAACGCATGCGCTCGAGGGTGCATGCCAGGCGGGTTTCTCATCGACAAGCGCAAGGCCTCAGACTGAGAAGGGGTGAAGATGAAAAGCATCACACAGCAGAAGACTATGGAAGAAATTACCAGGAGCTTGGGGGTGGTGAAACGGATCGCATTAATAGGGTGCGGTACCTGTCCGACTATAGCGGGGACCGGCGGGGTGAGGGAGGTAAAGGAAATGGCTTCCCGCCTCGAAGAGGACGGTTTTCAGGCTGTTTCCGATACGGTGATTGCGGTTACCTGCGAGCCCCTTCCGCTGCAGGCGCGCGGAGGACTCGAGCAACTATTACATGATGCGGAAGCGGTCCTGGTGCTTGCGTGTTCGCTCGGAGTTTCCATGGTGACCGACTACACGGAGCTGCCGGTGCTCCCCGCTCTCAATACCCTTTTCATCGGCCGTGAATCGGAATCCGGCTACTTTACGGAGGAATGTGCGCAGTGCGGCGACTGCGTGCTCGCCGATAATGCTGGAATCTGCCCGATAGTGCATTGTGCGAAAGGCCTCTTCAACGGACCGTGCGGAGGTTCGGTGGGTGGAAAATGCGAGGTTGACCCTACCCTTCCCTGTGGCTGGCAGATGATTTACGATCGCATGATCGCCCTCGGCAGGCTCGACGACCTGATGCAGGTAAGGCCGTATAAGGATTGGAGCAAATCATTGAGCGGGGGAGCCCGAAGAATGCACATCCCGGTGCCGCTACCGCCCGAGACCACCAAAGAGGTATAGATGAGAAAAGAACTCCTTTATGAGATTTCCAAAAAGGTAATAGCCTCCGTCGGAGTGCAGAATGTACTCCACGCCATAGTTGAATCGATCACGATAGGCACCAAGGCCAAAGGGTGTTCATTGCTCGTTCTCAGCCAAGAAGGAGATAAGCTTTATCACCATGTGAGCTATGGAATAAGCAAAGAGTATATTGGCAAGGGTATTGTCGAGGTCGACAACACCGTAAGGCGCGTGCTGGAGGGCGAATCGGTAGCCATAACGGATATATCCAATGATCCGCGCGTTCAATACCCCGAGGCGGCAAGGCGGGAAGGCATCGGCTCCATGTTATCAGTGCCCATGAGATCTTATGGCGGCGTAAGGGGCATAATGCGGGTTTATACCAGTAAAGGTCGGACCTTCAGTGAGGACGAGATAGATTTCCTGGATTCCATCGCCGAACTATCAGGGCTGGTTCTGGAGAAGGAAGAGGAAAGAGACCGCATGGTCCTTGAAGCGAACAGGGCTCGCGAGGAAGTATCGCGCATGAGTGACGAGCGCGAGCGCTTTCTTTACTTCGTGCGAATGGTGGCTCATGACCTGAAGGCGCCCCTCGCCGCCATCTCGAGTTATATAAAGGTGATCCTGCGGGGCAATGCCGGACCCCTTACCGAGAAACAGGAAACCTGGCTCAATCGCAGCGTCAAGCGAATCGACGGCATGCTCGAACTTATAAGCGATATCGTCGATTTATCCAGGCTCGAGGCGGGTCTCATTTACCCCGAACTGGCGGGAGTCGCGTGGAAAGACGTATTGGATAGCTGCGTTGAGGTAGCCCGCGGCCTATGTGATCCCGCCGGGATATTGCTGGTAAAGGATATCGAACCCGATCTTCCGGAAATATTCGGCTCGGAGGTCCGCCTCTGCCAGCTCATAAACAACCTGGTATCAAACGGAGTCAGGTATACCCCCAGGGATGGGAAGATATACGTAAGAGCCCGCGACGTGGACGACAGCGTAGAGGTCTGCGTCGAGGACGAAGGCCATGGCATCAGGCCTGAGATCATGCCTAACATCTTCAACGATTTTTTCAAGGGCGATCCGGAGTGTCTGGAGGGAACCGGCCTTGGGCTCTCGATCTGCAAACGCATCGTGCAGATGCATAACGGGCGGATATGGGCGGAAAGCCCCGCGCCCGGAAAAGATATAGGAACGCTGGTCACTTTTATCATCCCCAATGGATCCATCTGCAATCTGGCATTCGGGGAAGCGCAGCGGGAGGAGGAAGGATCGTGAAATCGGGCAGCAACCTGGAAAAGGTCCTTGAGGCGGGGCACTTTGCCGTGACGGCGGAGATAGGCCCGCCGAAATCGGGCTCGGCGCGAATCATAGAGGCTCATGGCGAGGAAATTGGCCATGCCGCCGATGCCTTCAACGTCACGGATCATCAAACCGGAGTAGTGCGCCTATGCAGCCTGGCTTCCTGCGCGATACTGAGGCGCATCGGGTTGGACACGGTTATGCAGATGTTGTGCCGGGATGCAAATCGAATAAGGCTGCAGGGGGATGTCCTCGGCGCGGTAGCCTTGGATGTGAAAAACATCCTTTGTCTTTCCGGCGATCACGTGAAGTTCGGTAATCATCCCGAGGCAAAGGGAGTCTTCGATATCGATTCCGTCCAGCTCATACAGACCGTAAAAATAATGCGGGATGAGCACAAGTTTATATGCGGCGAGGAAATAGCGGGAGAGGTGCCGCTATTTATCGGGGCCGTGGAGAATCCTTATGCCGATCCCTTCGAGTATCGGACTGCGCGATTGGCTAAAAAAGTCGCAGCCGGGGCCGATTTCATCCAGACTCAGGCAGTCTATGATGTGCCAAAATTTGCCACCTGGATGGGTGAGGTCTGCGATGCGGGTCTCGACAAGAAGACCCACATCCTGGCGGGGATCATTCCCGTAAAATCCGTTGGCATGGCCAGGTATATGAAGAAATTCGTTTCCGGGGTGGAGATCCCGGACGGGATGATAAGCAGGTTGGAGGACGCCAAGGACGTCAAGGAGGAAGGAATAAATGTCATCCTCGAAATTATCGAACAGGCGAAGGAGATACCGGGTGTGCATGGAATCCATGTACAGGCGGTCGGATGGGAAGAGATAGTACCCGAGATCATGGAGAGGGCTGGGTTGTTGCCCAGGCCTATCTTATAAGGAGGTGCATCCGAATGCCGATAAAAATATTAGTAGTAGATGACGACCCCGATATCACCGATGTGCTCGATTCGCTGCTCGAAAGCGAGGGATACGATGTTGTTATCGCACATGACGGGGAAGAGGGCTTGGACAAGATCAAGGAGGAAAATCCCGATCTAGTCATCCTCGATTTACTTATGCCGAAGCTTGACGGCTACGGAGTATGTAAAACCTTGCAGGACCCGCGCTGGTCGAGGTGGAAAGATATCCCAATTATCGTATTGACCTCGGTGGTCGAGGACGTCAGCCAGCGGCGCTATGAGCTCGAGACCGGAGTCCGAATGAATGTCGATGATTACATCGAGAAGCCCATTGATCCGGATGCGGTTCTTGACAGGGTAGGCAAGATATTGGCCAGGCGTGAATAGACGCCGTTCTTGGAAAGATTGTCAGGATGAAATGTGAATCGACATGACGAGGCGAAAAGGAGGCCATGGTGAAAAAAGTTCTTCTAGTTGATGACGACAGGGATTTCGTCGAGGCGACCCGAGCGCTCTTGGAGGAGAAGTACGAAGTCGAAGTTGCTTACGACGGCGATCAAGGTATAACGAAAGCAAGAGAGGTCAAGCCGGATCTGATCATTCTGGACGTGATAATGCCGACCGAGGATGGCTTTGCAGCTGCGGATGAGATTGCGGCCGATGCCGATCTCAAGAGTATACCGCTAATGCTCCTCACCAGTTTCGGCTCTCGTATGACAAAGGAAACCGAGATCCCCAGAAGCAGAGGGATGGATCTGGTCGCCGATGATTATGTCGAGAAGCCGGTTGAGCCGGATGCACTCCTTGCCAACGTACAAAGATTGATCGGGGAATAAATAATTCGTGCCGTGTCTTGATTCTTGAATTCCTCTTCGAAGCAGAATTCAAGAATCAAGACACGGCACGAATTATGAAGCGCTGCATGACTTATACGATGAAGCCCTTCATTCTACGTAATTCTTCCAAGGCTTGAGCGTCTGCCGTGCCCTGTATCATCAGGCCGAGGATGGCCTTCACCCAGGCCGCCTTGGCGGCCTCTTTGTCGTTGGACCGGATTATCCGGCGAACCCCTTCAAAGACCAGAGCGTTGAATGCAAAGCCCATTTTTTCCACGTCCAGATCCTGCCGCAAAATTCCTTTATCGATCCCGTGCCGCACGTAGTATGAGGAATACTCCCCAAAAAGATCGAACACGTCCTGAACCTTTTTGCTTATCTCCTCGTCGATGCCGTAAGCCTCGAAGAACATGGCCCTGGATATGAAAGGATCCTCGGTGAGGATGGCGAACGAATTCTCAAGTCCCCCCCGCATCTGTTCCGTGTACTCTCCGAGCGTGTTGGATAAGGTGGGGGGAGCGCTGGCCATACCCTCTGTGATGCGCATGATGATTTCGTCCACAATCTCATTGAAGATTTCAAGCTTGTTTCTGAAATAGCGGTAGAACAAACCCTGGGCCATGCCCAGCTCCTGGGCGATATCTTCTATCCTCGTCGCATGATAGCCCTTGCGCGTAATTACCCTATAAGCGGCGTCTATTATTTCGCTGCGTTTCTGGCTTGCTTTATCCATGGCATTAATGTTACATTCGTTCAAATGAATGAAGCTTCATTCATTATGGCCCTTACTACAGACTAAGCATATTCGGGGCATGCTAAAATGGGCAAGTGGTTCATAAGAATAGCTTTATGAAATAGTGTAGGGAATTGCCGGTAAAGGGGGATGTCATGCGAAAAAGCCATGCGATCATTTGTGCTGTTTCTCTAGCCTTGTTGATTCTGCTCGCGGGTTGCTACCAACCGGGCGGACCTATCCCGGAAGGCGCTCACACGCCTGTCCCAAGGGATTACACCCAAGAAGACGTGGATCAAGTCGTGGTCATGGAGGAACGGGTGATCTCCTCGCCGTTGCCGGCGGAGTGGGGAGCGCCTCAGGAATGCGACGAGATACACTTCCTCCGCTTTCGTCCTAGTGACGGGTCTACACTCGATTCCAATGACAATTCACTGCCGAATGCAGACACCACCGACGCCATGCTTCTCATGCTCCCCGGTGTCCTGGAAGGAGCTAATGGCTTCGAGTATGTCGGGCGGCAGGCGGTATATAGCGCCAAAGTGAATAATAACAAGAACATAGAGGTATGGGGTGTTGAACGGCGCAATAACAGGCTGGAAGATTTAACCGCGGCCAACTATATCGAGGAACAATTAAGTAAAGGGCAAATGACCACGGATGAGGCGGTAGAGACCTTCGTCGACTACTATTACGAAGGTCAACCGTTAAACGGGAAGACTTTTGCGGGTTGGTACTGGAACCAGGATATCCCGTTCCTCTCAGAGTTCGGATTGAAGCTCGACACGGAAGACGTATTCAAGGTGATCCAGACCATGGTGCCGGATCCCGAGGTCAGGCGGGAGAAAGTATTCGTCGGAGGCCATTCCATGGGCGGTCCCATGGCCACCTATTTCGTGGGTTGGGACCTGGATGGAGATACGGCGACGACCGACGACGCCGGATACAACAACTGCGCGGGCCTTTTCGGGTTCGATACCCAATTCGCTCCCATGAATGGCATGTTCCCTCCGAGCGACAGCTTCTCCGGCGCCATGCCGGCAGCCGTTGAGGAAGAAATTACCAGCAGCGCTACAACCGAAAGTGATTATGCGAACTTGATCCAGAGCTTGCGGGACGGCTCGAACCCCGTCGTCTTGAACTCGTCGCCATTCCTTGGTGGCGAGGTGATGGACCTCCTGGAGGCGATCGGCCTCGCCGCCTACTACGACCCGGATTCTGAAGCGACCTATGTAAAAGATGTGCCTTTTTCCGAGGATGTTCAGTGGCTCCTTCGCGTCCTGCACTCCAACGATCTTGATACTTTTATACAGGCAACGCCCCAAATGACCGATTTCCGTTTCACTAACGAAGCGCTTCTCGGCATCGTATTCGACGACAGCTACGTACCGCTTATGTTCATCCAAAACAGCATGGGCTTTCTCCAGGGAGGGCCGGTGATAGAAAAGAGTTTCCCGCTCTTTCCCATCAGCTTGATCCCCGAGCTTTCCAGTTCTTTCGGGACCGGTCCTTACTACATCGCCAACGACGCGGGCCCAGCCGACAATCTAGGCACCGGCCCCCTTTACTCCTGGGCGAACTTTGATGAGGTGGGAGACGCCGCCGACCCCAACTATCAGGACACAACCGGAACCACCACTTACACGACGATGGAAAACGAGGTGTCGGATATCCGGGACGTCGCCCGGGTGATATTCAAAGGGCCGTTGAACCTGGTTGAGTGGTATTTCTCCATGCGGCTGCTCTTCGATTTCCAGGGTTCCACCGAAGCTTACGCGCCCAAGTACGGGATCAATTTCCTCTATCCGGAAAAAGTGGCGGAGAAGCCCCAAGTTCTTTTTGTTGCTGACAAAGGAACACATAGCGAGGATGAAACCAGTGTGGGAGAGGTGCATATTTGCAAGGGATACAATCACATGGACGTACTTACGGCTTGTGCGAACGCTTCCGCGAGGAGGCCCAGCGAGATAATCGAGCCGCTGATTGATTTCATTATCAGGAATACCGACCAGATATAAATGGAAATGCCTGCGCTCTAAATACAAATTGCCGGTTGATGCAAGGGGGAAAGAGATGACTAGACACTTCAGGTTATTCGGCATTTTGCTTCTGGGAGTTCTGATTCTGATGGCCGGATGCTATCAGCCCGGCGGCCCCATACCCGAGGAGACGAAGGCTCCCGTTCCCCGCGATTACACGCAGGCGCAAGTAGACAGTTTAGTGGTGATGGAGGAACAAGTAATTGCGGCTCCACTTCCGGCTGAGTGGGGCGCTCCGGCGGAATGTAACGAGATTCGCTTCCTCAGGTT
>Ga0154635_120_pt1 | contig 17676 bp, 17 predicted proteins | sample Rifle2008BG13ft_FD_116064 | JGI IMG/M metagenome (GOLD analysis project Ga0154635, IMG submission 116064) | Solincola sediminis RBG_13_55_18
TTCCGCCAACCGGGACAAGGTCGAGAAATACGGGATAGTAGGATCTTCGCTTTTTCTCATTACCAGAAGGGATGGGGAGGAGGACTTCCGCGAGCTGCAGAAGGTGTGGTTCTTGTGGGAAGACAGAGAAGGCTGTGTTTCCTACATACAGGCCGAGATAGATGGGGCGTTTGACGAAACCTCACCAGCCTCCTCGAGCCCCGGCTATCCCTTTGCCGGCATACCGCTGCTTGCCGCCCTGGCGCTGGGCCTGATTACCGCGGTGTCGCCCTGTCCCCTGGCGACGAATATAGCGGCCGTCGCTTACATATCGAAGAGCATCGAGAACCGAAGGCAAACAGCATTATCGGGCATCTTATATACGGCGGGAAGGGTCTTCACTTACGTTATTCTGGGACTGGGGCTGGTATATCTTGGAATCAACGTGGTTAACGTCTCGGGGTTCCTGCGCAACTCGTCCGTGTATTATCTCGGGCCTCTCCTCATCCTTGTCGCCCTGGTCATGCTCGATGTAATAAAGCTGCATATTTTCAGGGGCGGTCTCGCATCCAGGCTCGGGCAACGCCTTTCCGGCAAGGGGTTGCTGGGCTCCTTTCTTCTCGGCGCCCTCTTTGCGCTCTCCTTCTGCCCCTACAGCGCCATCCTTTTCTTCGGCATGTTAATCCCCCTTGCCATCAGCGTGCCCGGAGGAGGAATTTATCTGACGGCTACTTATGCCGTCGGTACCGGACTGCCGGTCCTGGTCATCGCACTCCTCATCGCCTTCGGTGTCGAGCAGTGGGCGAAGCACGTCGAAAAGGTGCAAAAATTCGAGAGATACATGCGCATATTCGCGGCGCTCGTATTCATGGGCGTTGGTATATATTACGTGGTCATTCTCATTAAGACCGTTATCTGACTGGTGCTCCCTCGTAGCGCCTGTCGATCCAGCCCTTGGTTTTCTTGGCTATCCACACCAGGGAGAGCATGATGGGCACCTCCTCCAGGACGCCCACCACGGTGGCGAGCGCGGCTCCCGACTTGAGGCCGAACAGGGAGATGGCCACGGCTACCGCAAGCTCGAAGAAGTTGGACGCGGCCACGAACCCGGCCGGAGCTGCAACCTCGAAGTTGATTCTCCAGAGCCAGGCCCAGCCGTAGCTGAAGGCGAAGATGAAGTAGGTCTGGATGGTCAGAGGTATGGCGATCAGAAGGATATGCAGAGGGTTCTCGACGATGGTCTTGCCCTGATAGATAAAGATGATGATCAGGGTAAGCAGCAGGCTCACCACCGTTACATTACTCAGCTTTTTTAAAAACACGTTCTCGAACCAGTCCGCGCCCTTGCGTTTGATAAGGACCTTGCGGGATACATACCCGAAGAACAGGGGGATGACCACGAAGAGCACCACCGAGAGGATGACCGTATCCCAGGGGATGCTGATACCGGAGACCCCCATCAGGAAAACGACGATGGGAGCGTAGGCGAAGAGGATGATGGCATCATTGATCGCGACCTGAATCAATGTATAGGCGGGATCGCCGTTGGAGAGATAGCTCCAGACGAAGACCATGGCCGTGCAGGGAGCGGCGCCCAGGAGGATGGCGCCGGCGAGGTATTCCTTTCCCAGATCATAGGGGATCCAGGCGCGGAAGATGACCAGCAGGAAGAGGCTCGCAAAAGCGTACATGGTGAACGGTTTCACCAGCCAGTTGGAGGTAGTGGTAACGATGACGCCCTTCGGCTTCTTTCCCGCCTGCAGGATACTTGCAAAGTCGATCTTTAACATCATGGGGTAGATCATCATCCAGATGAGCACGGCGATAGGAAGTGAAACCTGGGCATAGGTCGCCTTTTCCAAAGCATTGGCCGTGGACGGCAGGTAGTATCCGATAACTGTGCCTATGGCTATGCAGAGAATGACCCATATCGAGAGATAGCGATCGAAGATGCTCAAGTGCTTCTCTTCCCCCGTTGCCATCTCGCATGCCTCCTCGGCGGATTTCGGAGCGATGGTCCCATCGATGCACTGGGGGATTGGGAGGTCTTTTTTTTCGTCTGGCTGGTAGCCCATTAGCCTCTCCTTGATCCTCATAATATTGACGTAACTAAATATATCGTTATAATAATGTCGAGAATCGAATGCAGTGTCAAGGAGTATAATTTCTTATTATGATAGGCAATCCTTGCGGGGTGAATGAGGGAACAGACACCGAGTGCCCAGGCGACCGGTTACTCCATCTCCCAGACATCGATGAACAAGCGCTGGCCGCAGCGGCCGATACACACAAAGCCCTTTCAGACGAAACCCGGTTGAAGATACTGGCCTACCTGCAGGGGGGCGAGCTTTGCGTCTGCGAGATCGTCGAGGCCCTGGGGAAACCGCAATCAACCGTCTCTCACCACCTCTTCTTGCTGCAGAATGCCGGCCTGATCAGGAGCAGAAAGCAGGGCCGTTGGATCATGTACTCAATCAACGATGAGGTATTTGATCAGCGCAGCGTTTTTCTTGGAGGTGCCGTATCTTGAATCTTGACATCACTCGAAGACAGGCAGGCAAAAGCAACGTCCGAATGTCAAGATTAAAGACACGGCACCAACTAGGCCGATTCTTCGTCCTTGTACTCGGCTCCCGAGGTGACAAGCGTCGGTTCCTGGCCTTTTTCCACGGTGTCTTTGGTAACCACGCAGCGGATTATATCGTTGCGCGACGGCAGTTCGTACATCACATCGAGGAGACTCTCCTCCATGATAGCGCGAAGTCCCCTGGCTCCGGTGGTCCGCTTGGTGGCCTTGCTGGCGATCGACCTTAGCGCGCCGTCCGTGAAGCGCAACTCGACGCCGTCGAATTCGAAGAATTTCTTGTACTGCTTAACCAGGGCATTCTTAGGCTCGGTAAGGATACGCACCAGATCAGCCTCGGTGAGGCCGTTGAAGGCGGCGATGACCGGCAAACGGCCTACGAACTCGGGTATCAGGCCGTATTTCAGTAAGTCCTCGGGCATAACCTGGTCCAGTATCTCCCCGATGTCCTTATCTTCCGGCCGCCTCACATCGGCGCCGAAGCCGACGCCCTTGGTGCCCGTCCGGCCCTCGACTATCTTCTCCAGGCCGGAGAAAGCGCCGCCGCATATGAAGAGAACGTTGGTTGTGTCAATCTGGATGAATTCCTGGTGCGGGTGCTTGCGGCCGCCCTGCGGCGGAACGCTCGCTACCGTTCCCTCCAGTATTTTGAGCAAGGCCTGCTGCACGCCCTCGCCGGAGACGTCCCTGGTAATGGAAGGATTTTCCGACTTGCGCGCTATCTTATCGATCTCATCGATGTAGATGATTCCCGTCTCCGCTCTTTTCACATCATAATCTGCCGCCTGGATGAGCTTTAGGAGGATATTCTCGACATCTTCGCCCACGTACCCGGCTTCGGTAAGCGTCGTGGCGTCCGCGATGCAAAATGGTACGTTCAGCACCCGCGCGAGTGTCTGGGCCAGAAGAGTCTTACCGCAACCGGTCGGGCCCAGGAGGATGATGTTACTCTTCTGCAATTCAACATCATCGTCGGAATAAGCGCCTACCTGGATGCGTTTGTAGTGATTGTAGACGGCCACCGACAGGATCTTCTTCGCCTTATCCTGGCCTATCACGTAATCATTAAGGAAGTCATATATCTCACTCGGCTTCGGCAGTTCCTCGAGGCGCAGTTCCGGAGTTTCGGAGAGCTCCTCCTCGATGATTTCATTGCAGAGATCGATGCATTCGTCGCAGATGTAGACGCCCGGCCCCGCTATGAGTTTTTTAACCTGCCTCTGGCTCTTTCCGCAGAAGGAGCACTTAAGCAGGTCTCCTCCCTCTCCAAACTTCGCCATTACTTTAAAACCTCCGGTTGTTTATTTCTTTATCGACAGTTCCTCTTCGGTCCTTTCTATCACCGCATCGATTAAGCCGTAATCCTTTGCGTCAGCGGCGGTGAGTATGAAGTCCCGATCGGTATCGTTCCTTATTTTCTCCAGCGATTGTCCGGTGTGATTGGAAAGGATTTGGTCGAGAAGTTCGCGCAGGCGCAGTATTTCCTTGGCGTGTAGATCGATATCGACCGCCTGTCCTTGAGCGCCGCCCGCCGGCTGATGCAACAGCACGCGGGAATGGGGCAGTGCGAAGCGCTTTCCAGGCGCACCGGCCGTCAGAAGAATGGCTGCCCCCGAAGCAGCCTGTCCGATGCAGATGGTAGAGACATCGGACTTTACGTACTGCATGGTGTCGTAGATGGCCAGAGTCGACGTGACGACACCGCCCGGACTGTTTATATAGAGATGGATATCCTTCTCCGGATCTTCGGAATCGAGGTGCAGCAGCTGGGCCATAATCAGATTGGCCACATGGTCGTCGATCTCGGTGCCCAAGAAGATAATCCTGTCCTTTAAGAGCCGGGAGTAGATATCGAAGGATCTCTCGCCGCGGTTTGTCTGTTCGATAACAATTGGGATCAGGCTTGTCGCCATATAGACATCATCCTTTTCTAGTCGATATTATTCTTCCCCGGATTATATATTTCTTGTAGAGATTCCCGGATGATTGTTGTCGCTAATCCGCTTCAGGATTCTTGCCGGCTTCCTCGGGCTCTTGCGCTTCTTCTTTTTCGGCTTTTTCCGGCTCCGCCTCCGCTTCGCCCGCGGCAATATTTCCGCCTTCACCGGCAAATACGGCATGCTCGCCCAAAAACTTGAGCGCCTTCTGCTGTTTCAATTCCTCCCGGAATTCCTCCATGCTTCCACGCTTATCAAGAGCAGCCCGATAGTCCTCGGGCTTAATGCCCAGCATTGCACTCAACCGCTCGATCTCTTCTTTTATCTCTTTGTCGTTGACTTCGATGCTTTCGGATCGGATCACCGATTCGAGCACGAGTTCGTTGCGGATGAGCCGTTCGGCTTCCTCCTCGAATTCCTCCTCCATACGTTTCTCGGTGTAGTCCATCGCTTTTAAGTAACTGTCGATGGAAATGCCCCTACCCGCCAAGCGGGCTTCCAGCTCATGCTCCTTCTGATGGGCATAGTCGTGAAGCATGCGGTGCGGTATCTGGACGTCCAGCTCTTTGGCAAGTTTTTCCAGAACTTGCATACGGACGGATTCCTCGGCCTGGGATTTTTTTGCTTCCTCGAGCCTGGTCCTGACATCCTCCTTCAATTCATCGAGCGTATCGAACTTGCTGGCTTCCTTGGCGAAACCGTCATCGGCTTCGGGCAGCTTCTTCACCTTTACTTCCTTCACGATCACCTTGAAGGACGCGGTCTGCCCCGCCATACCCTCGACCGGATATTGTTCCGGCATCTTGACCTTGACATCCAGGATGTCACCTTTACGCTTCCCGGTGAGCTCTTTATTGAACTCGGGCCAGATTTCCTGGCTTCCTACCTCGAGCATGAAGTCCTTGCCTGAGCTGCCTTCGAAGGGTTGATCATTGACTGAACCCTCAAAATCGATCAACGCATAGTCGCCCTCGCCCAATGTCTTTCCCGATGCCACCTCCAGGGTCGCGAACTTGTCTCTCGTAGCATCGATAACCCTTTTGATATCCTCCTCGGTGACCTCCGTGTTCGGCTTCTCGACTTCGATTCCCTTATAGTTTTCCACTTCTACCCTGGGTTTTATTTCCACAATCGCATTAAAGAGAAGCGGTTTTCCCTCTTCGATTTCGATCTCGTCCAATTCGATCTCGGGCTCCGCAATGGGTTCGACCCCCAACTGCTTGAGCGCCTCGGCATAGTAATCGGGCAGGTTTGACTGCTTGACCTCTTCGTAGATCGGTTCCATCCCCAAGCGGGCTTGTAAGACGCGCCGGGGCACTTTCCCCTTGCGGAATCCCGGTATCGCCACCTCACGGGACAAATCACGAAAGGCGCGGTCAATAGCCTTCTTTATGTCCTCGGCCGGCACCTCGACTTTAACTGTCACCTTGTTTGGCTCCAGTTCCTCCAGCTCAGCTTTCAAAGCCACCTCTCGAACTCCTTCCAATTAATGAATTCAACCCAAAAAAGCCGCACTTATAATCGGCGGGTACAGGAATATTCTGGTGCGAGAGGGGGGATTCGAACCCCCACGGTAAAACCACTGGGTCCTAAACCCAGCGCGTCTGCCAATTCCGCCACTCTCGCCCATTTCTCCCTTCTCGACAGAACGCACATAATGCTACTACAGGGTCAGAAGCATCGCAACAAAGCCCCAGGCCCATGCTATAATTCGGCGTATACATGCGCCTGTAGCTCAAAGGATAGAGCAGCGGACTTCTAATCCGCAGGTTGGAGGTTCGAGTCCTCCCAGGCGTGCCAGAAAGATCATGGTGGGAGTAGCTCAGCTGGCAGAGCACCGGGTTGTGGCCCCGGAGGTCGCGGGTTCAAGTCCCGTCTCTCACCCCAAGCATAGCAAGCAAGGTCAGAAGGCCTTGCTTGTTCTATGTTTGCTATCAGCATCTTCTTTGACTACTGCAGGGCGTAACTACAACCCGAGGTTTGCGATGGTAATCGTCACCTTGCCGTCTCCTGCCGTCACTTGGACGGTGCTGGCGTCGTATCCTCCGTGTGAACCATCAGGCATCCAGATGGCATCAACATTATCGGCGACGTAAGGAGTGCCGAGCTTACCGATATACCATTCCACCACTTTAGCGTAGCTGTCAGTGGTCGTGAACTCGCCGCTGGACATAGTAGATGTTTCCCCATCAGTTGCTGTGGTTACGGTTCCGCCACTACCCTCCACATACTTGGCACCTGGGTAAATGGGAGAACCCAGGTCGTCTTCGGACGGAGCCTTGTCGTCGGCCTTATACGTCGTGTCTCCATCATCACCAGTAACCGTTTCTGAACCAGAGTCGTCATCTTCGGACACCGTCACATCTCCCTCCGGCGTGGAAGTAGTGGTCTTTTTCTCCCCGCACCCAACTGTTGCGAAGAGAAAAACCATCAGGGCGAGTAGAACGAGTAGCGTCAGTCCCTTCTTCATGTCGTACCTCCTTCGAAGGATTTGCTGTCTTAAAAACATTATAGCCTATGGAAACGGACCAAGATGCTTATAGAAATGTGGCAGGGATTCCCTTTGTCTCTTCCATAGAAGGCATTTGAGCCTCCTGGTACAGATGGCAATTCCCTGGGTGTATCTCCTAATACAGGTGGTGGCTCTAGGCGTTTCGAAATCTAAACCATTGGCCCTTTCAGCTGGCAAGACATACTTTAGGTATATAGACACCGTCTTCCGTATCCATCAGCCTGGTTCTGATGTCGTCCACAGTGCGACCCCATAAATAATACAAAGGTACCCCTTTGTACGGGGGTACCTTCACTTTACATAGAGAGTGGTCGGGGTGGGCGGATTTGAACCGCCGACCTCATGCTCCCAAAGCATGCGCGCTAAACCAAGCTGCGCTACACCCCGACGGCAAGATTATATACCAAGGTTCGATCAGAAGCGGACAGTGTTTGTGCTAAAATATTGCTGTCAGCGGGCGGGAGTAGCTCAGTTGGTAGAGTACAAGCCTTCCAAGCTTGGTGTCGCGGGTTCGATCCCCGTCTCCCGCTCCATCTACTTTTCTCACGCACCTGAGAATCGTTGAATGAAATTCAGGAGACTTTCAGGCGAACTGGATTTACTGAAGAGCTCAAACGAAGAGCCAGGCCGGCTCTCCTTTTTCCAGGAGGCTTCGCAGTCGCCTTAGCGCCTTTCCGCGATGGCTTATCGCGTTTTTTTCCTCCAGCGAAAGTTGGGCCATGGTCCTGTCCATTCCTTCGGGGACGAAGACCGGGTCGTAGCCGAAACCTGAGGCGCCCCTTTGTTCGGTGGTTATTCTCCCTTCGCAGGTCTCCCTTATCTCGAGCCGTTTTCCATCGGGACTGCAGAGCGAAATAACACACACGAAGCGAGCCTGCCTTTTGTCATCCGGTATTTCCTTCAACTCGTCGAAGAGCAGCGCCATGTTTGCTTGGGAGTCTCCTTCCTCGCCGGCATAGCGCGAACTCCTGACGCCGGGTCGTCCTCCCAGAGCGTCAACTTCGAGGCCGGAGTCGTCAGCCAGGGCCGCCACCCGCGACCAATCAGCCAGGGTGCAGGCTTTTTGCCGGGCGTTCTCCTCGAAGGTGGCACCCGTCTCCTCCATATCCGGCCAGGTCTCGAAATCTTCACGAGTCAACAGCTCAACGGCAAGGCCGGAGAGCAAGCGCTCTATCTCAAGGACTTTCCCGCGGTTGAGGGTGGCGAGCACGATGCGGGCGCGGTTCAAAGGCCCTCGCAATGCACCGGCGTTGTTTCTTCGCTCATTATGCATTTTCTCTGCAAGGCGACTATCTCTTCGATCCCACTCTGCGCGAGATCGAGTATCCTGTCCAACTCGCTACGCTCGAAACATCTCTTTTCGGCGGTCCCCTGAATTTCCACCAGATTACCGGATCCGGTCATCACGACATTCATATCGACTTCGGCCCGGACGTCCTCCTCGAAATCGAGATCGAGCATGGGCTTGCCGTCAATAATGCCTATACTTATGGCCGCGACGAAATCGGTGAGCGGGACTTCCTGCAACTTCTTATCCGCCACGAGCTTCCGCAGGGCATCGTAGAGTGCCACGTAGGCGCCATTTATAGCCGCCGTTCTCGTCCCTCCATCAGCCTGGATGACATCGCAGTCCACCCAGATTGTATATTCGCCCAGGGCCGACATATCGGTCACCGCCCTGAGCGAACGGCCGATCAGCCGTTGTATCTCGAGCGTCCGCCCTCCGGGCCTGCCCATTGAGGCTTCCCGGTTCATCCTCTCCTTGGTCGAACGCGGCAGCATGCCGTACTCGGCCGTGACCCAGCCCCGTCCCGAACCCCTTAGAAACTGCGGCAGTTTGTACTCCAGGCTGGCCGTACATACGACCCGGGTCTTGCCCATTTCCATCAGCGCCGACCCTTCGGCGTACATATTATAGCCCCGGCAAATGCTGGCCGGCCTCAAGACTTCCGGCTTCCTGCCGTCCAAACGGTTCATCTCATCTACCTCCAAGCTTAAGCTGCAATCCCTCATAAGCGAGGATTGCTTCTCCCTCATAAGTCTCGTTTACTTCACTGAGGATATCCCGGGGATCAAAGGTTGGCCAGATATGGGTGAGAAGAAGTGATTTTGCTCCCGCATCCGTCGCCGCCTTCGCGGCCTGTGCAGAAGTCATGTGGCCGAAAGAAGCCTCTTTGGTGTAAGAGACGGGGAAAGTGGCCTCGCATATAAAGAGATCGGCGCTATCGGCGGCTTCGGCCAGACCCGGGCAGGGTTTCGTATCTGACGAATATGCCACTATCCAGTTTTTGCCTTCAATGCGAACGCTGTAGCCCTCTACCGGATGCCTGGTGGGATGAAAGATAATCTTCATATCCCCTACCTGGTAGATATTTCCTTTGACTATGGGCGTTTCGGAAAAAACTCTCGGAACATATTCCCGCGAGTCCGCGCCGAGAATGCATCCCATCTCCTCCAGCCCACCTCCGGGCATCAGAACCTGCAGGCCCCAGGGTTCACCGGGGAAAAAGCGCAGGGCATAAAAGAGGGGGTAGAGGTCGCCGAAGTGATCTATATGCATATGTGTTATGACAATGCCGGCCAGATTGGTATATTCTACCTGTTTCAGGAGATTGGACATGCAGCCGTTACCGAAATCGATGACCAGATTGGTTTCCCCTTCCTGGATCAGAAACCCGTTGCAGGCCCCACCGGGACGCGGATAGGTTCCGGAACAACCGAGAACGGTGAGAATCATGCCGGGACTCCCGGTAGAGGAAGGTCCACTTTTTCTACCCGCTCGACCTCCGGCCCCAAGAACAACCGGCCCAGCCGGATGGCCTGTTCGACACTCCCCGAACACATGAATCTGTAGGACGGTGTCTTATGCGGCGAACGAAGGTAACCGCGCCGGCTGAGGTTCTCCTCCACCTCGCGGGCTATCTCCTCATCCGAACTTATGACATTGACGCTGTCGCCCATGGCGTCCGCTATTACTTCGTGTATCAGCGGGTAATGCGTGCAACCGAGGACCATGGTATCGATCCGCCTCTTGAGCAGGGGCCGCAGATAGCGTCTCACTTCTTCCTCGATGTCGGTTCCTCCCACCTCGCCCCTCTCCACGAATCCAACCAGACTCGGGCAAGCCCTTGAATGAATACTGGCTCCCGCGTCGAGCGCGCGTATCGCTTTTAAATAGGCGCGGCTCTTGATGGTAGCGATTGTGCCGATTACTCCTATCCGCCGGTTGAGCGTTGCCTGTACGGCGCCCCTCGCGCCCGGTTCCACGACCCCCAAGACCGGGACCTGGCATTTGCGCTGCACCTCCAGCAAGCCGGCGGAGGTGGCGGAGTTGCAGGCGATTACGATCAATTTGACGCCCATGGCTTCGAGAAACGAGGCTATCTCCAGGCTGAAGTCACGGATTTCAGGGAGGTTGCGCGGTCCGTACGGACCTCTGGCGTTATCCCCGAAATAGTAGATGGATTCTGCCGGAAGCCGCCTCATTACCGCTTTCATTACGGTGAGCCCGCCTATTCCCGAGTCGAACATGCCTATGGGAGCATCGTTCAACGTGCTTGCCTCCTCCGGCCTGTCGCCTTCTTACACCTATCGAATGTTCAATTTTAGCATAAGGGCAATTGGTGCTTGCGCCAGTCTATGTATCAATTGCCGGCCGGGATCGGCAGTTCGCCCGCTAGCGGCCAGATCTTATCCTCCACAATCAAGGATCTGAACCTCTGGGGAAGATCAACGGGAAAGCCGGCATCGATAAGCGTGGGACCATCCTCGTTGATGAGATAGATATTCGATCCGAAGGATTTCATCTTGAAAAGATTGTCTCCCATGCTTACGAGCTTCGACTTGTCTTTTTTTATTTATCCTCAAATCTAATGCCTGCCGTTTTTCATGGTACTTCTAGGATTATAGCCTCAAGAGCTACGGTTCTACCCCGGCTGGCATCCAGGTATGATAGTCATGGGGCAAAGGGACGAGACTTAACGAGAGAGATAATATGGCACGAATAAAAATGTTGGCCGAAAACCGAAAGGCGCGATACGACTACAGCATAGAGGAGAAATACGAGGCGGGAATCGCCCTGCTGGGGAGCGAGGTAAAATCCATTCGTGAGGGCAAGGCCTCGCTAAGGGACAGCTTTGCCAGGGTGAAGAACAACGAAATCTTCCTCGAAAATGTTCATATCGCCCCCTATAGCCATGGCAGCTATTTCAATCACGAGCCATTGAGGGCCCGAAAGCTGCTTATGCACAAGGACGAGATACGAAGACTGCAGGGAAAGGTGGCCGAGCGCGGATATACACTTGTGCCACTCCGTATGTACCTTAATGACAAGGGGAAGATAAAGGTCGAACTGGGCCTTGGGCGGGGAAAGCAAAAGGGCGACCGCCGCCGGGATATAATGGAGCGGGAAACCCGGCGTGACATGGAGAGAATGATAAAATCCGCCAGCAGAAGGCCCCGTTCGTAGTACAATAATCTAGGGTTTGAAAGCAGGGTATTCTAACGAACCTACACAAAGGTGCCTGACACCTTTGTGTAGGGTTGCGACTTTGGTCTTTGAAAATTTTTGGGGGCGAAACGGCTTCGACAGGAATCTGTGATTAACGCGCGGAGCGAGCCGAGGGCCCGAACCTCGACAGCAATCGGGAAAATAAACAAACGCTGACACTCAGTTAGCACTGGCCGCTTAAAGGCGGACCCGTCCCTCTCCGGGAAGCCCGCGACCGGGGAAGGGGCGTCATGCAGCGGGATCACCAAAGCCTGACTCCCGTAACGGCTGAGGGAAATCTAACGGGATAGCTTGCGGCGAGTCTGTCGCCGGTCGCGCCGGAAGTGAAATTAAGGCGGCGAATACGCTCGTAGAGCCCACTTAATCGGATTCTTGGACGGGGGTTCGACTCCCCCCGCCTCCACCACCCCCCTACACATTGGGGACGGGTACGTTTGTTAACCCCTTAACAAACGTACCCGTCCCCAATGTGTAGGGTCAGGAAGATTTGGCTAGTTCGAGGGCTTTTTCCAGTTGCAGGTCCTGCTCTCCGGCGACTGGGTTGCGCACCACTACGTCGGGCATGATCCCTTCATCGCTTATGTTTTGACCGGAAGGGGTGTAATATCGCGCAACGGTAAGGCGAACAGCCGAGCCGTCTTCTTGCCGGAAGAGCTTCTGTACGGAACCCTTGCCAAAAGTTGTCTCTCCCACTAATATGCATCGCTCATTGTCATGCAGTGCGCTGGCGAAAATCTCCGAGGAACTGGCTGAGCCCCGATCGACGAGAAGGACGACAGGGCCGTCCCACTCAATGCCGGGTTCCGCCTCATAATCTCGGGTAGTGCCGGCAATCCGACCTTTGGAGGAGACAATAGTTCCCTCCGCGAGGAAGAAATCGGCCGCTGCGACCGCCGGCTCCATATAACCGCCTCCGTTTCCCCGGAGGTCGATGATCAGCGATTTAACGCCTTTCGAGCGCAGATCATTCAAAGCATCTGATATCTTCTGGTCGACATTCTGGCTCCAATCGGTCAGGGCTACGTAGCCAATGTTTCCTTCCTTGACCTCCCCGGTCACCGGTATCTCGATATCCTGACGAACAATATCAAAGTAGATAAGATCGTTTTCGCCGGGCCTCATAATGCCAACCCGCACAGCGGTTCCTTTTGGCCCCCGGATCAGGGCGACGACCTCGGTCAGCTCCATTTCGCTCACATCCTTGCCGTCAACTTCCCTGACGATGTCCCCCTCCTTCAACCCGGCCGCCCGAGCCGGACTTCCCTCCAGGGTCTGGTGAACCCTGACCTCGTCCTTCACGCCTTGCATCACCGCCCCGATTCCCGATACATGTCCCGAGAGGGAGGTGTCGAGCGCCTCCACCTCTTGCAGAGTCATGAAAGAAGAGAACGGGTCGTAAAGCGAGCCCAACATTGCCGTTATGCCGCGATCCTCGAGGGCTTCCTGGTCGGCACCCTGGCGGGACAGCCTCCGAATACCCCTGGCTCCGGCCTCGAGCAATTGATCGCCCTTAACGATGTCCACGTAATTCCCCTCAACGACCTGCTGGGCTTCGTTATAGGAATCGCTTGATTGCAGCAACCGCTCGAGGTCGTTGATCTCCTGCGAAGTTACGGAAGCGGCGGTCTGTGAGTTTGATGACGGAGTACTCCTGCGGTTGAGGATATAGGGGATCAAGAAGCAGGACGCAACCAGAAGCAGGGAAAGTACTACCGCCAGAATCTGATATTTTCTTTCGACGGTCGCCTTTTTCCCGCCGGCCGGTATGTTCTCGTCCATCAAACACCACGTCTCTCGCGTCCCCCCTCCCCATTGGGACCTGGTCCCTTAGTGGAGGCTTAGTGTTTCAAACTTCAAGGAAACGCCCGAGGGCATACGCGCTGCCCAGGGCTCCAATTACGATCCCGCCGATCAGCATGCAAGGCACAAGGACAACGAGCAATCCGGAGGAAAGGGAGAGACGTAGAAACTGCAGGTTATCGATGAGCTTATCCAGAATCCACACCTTCACGGCCAGCGCCACAAGGATGGCCATTATCGAACCGACCAAGCCTTCCGAGATGCCTTCCATAATGAAAGGCCAGCGGATAAACCAGTTGGTGGCACCGACCAGCTTCATAATCCCTATTTCCCGCCGTCGGGCGAAGATGGCCACCTGAATGGTCACCGATACGAGCATCATGGCTATTATGGCCAATGCTATTACTCCGATGATGCCGATCTGGCGGAATTTGTCGAAGATGTTCTCCAGCTTGGCGATAGCCGAACTGGCCGATTTTATATCCTCCACCCTTTCCGGGTAGGGCGCCTCGGTGCGAATCTCCTCGACCACCATGCCCACATCCTTGGGATCCTTGGTTATCAATTGGAAAGAATTGGGAAGTGGGTTTTCGTTTATATATTCCCATAACTCCGGCTGATCTTTAAAGCGCTCCTTGAATTCCTCGAGGGCGGTGGCTTTGTCCTTGTACGTAACTTTGAGAGGATCGACTTCGGGTATGGTAACCAGGTAATCGTTGATGGCCTGGCGCTCGGATTCCATGGTCAGGTCCGAGAGGTATATGTCTACCTCGCCCACCTTGCGCTCGGCGTTCTTGATCATGTTGCTGAACATGTTCCAACCCATGACTACCAGGGCCAAAATTCCCAGCGATACGGCCACAACGGCTATCGCCGCGATGGCCAGAATCAGGTTCTTGCGCAGAGACGACCAGGTCTCGGCCGCGAAATACCGAATTTTATTCATAGCCGTACACACCCCTATCCTGGTCCCTGATTATGCGCCCGTTTTCCATGGCTATGACCCTCTTACGGAAGGTGTTGACGATTGATCTATCATGGGTCGACATGATAACCGTAGTGCCGCTGGAATTGATTTTCTCCAGTAGCCGGACTATACCCTCCCCCAGGGAAGGATCCACATTTCCAGTAGGCTCATCGGCAAGGAGGATCGGAGGCCGATTGATGAAGGCTCGCGCTATCGCTACCCTCTGCTGCTCGCCGCCGGATAACTCATCGGGGAAGGCATCCAGCTTGTGGCCCAGACCTACCAGCTTCAAGACCTCCGGCACCTGCTGGTCGGTTATGCGCCGCGACTTGCCGGTAACCTCCATCGCATATGCCACATTCTGGAAAACCGTTTTGTGGGGCAACAATTTGAAATCCTGAAAGACGCACCCGATCTTGCGCCGTAAATAAGGGACCTTCCATTTGCGCATCTGGTTGATATTGGTATCTGCAATGTAGATCTGCCCGCTCGTCGGCTCTTCTTCTTTTATAAGAAGCTTGATAAAGGTTGTCTTCCCGGATCCCGAGGGGCCGACCAGGAAGGCGAACTCGCCTCTTTCAATATCGACGGTCGCATCCTCCAAGGCATAAACGTTACCCTTGTAGATTTTAGTGACCCTCCTCAAACGGATCACAGCACATCATCTCCTTGCCTTGATCTCTCGTTTCCCGGTCTTGCCTCCAAAAAAATACGGGACGAATACAAGAAAAAACTACCGGCAGAGGCTACAGGCGGTCTGCGCGATGTGACGGGAATCCAAGCCGAAATGTTCCACCAACTCCTCCACCCCGCCAGACGTCCCGAAGCTGTCCCTGATACCGATCATCCGCATCGGTACCGGCATTTCTTCGCCGAGGAGCTCGGCAACCGCACCTCCAACCCCTCCGAAGACGCTGTGCTCCTCGCAGGTAATCACCTTTCCCGTCTTCGCGACAGATGCCAGGATTCCCTCCTTGTCCAGGGGTTTGATCGTATGCAGGTTAATGACTTCGGCATCGATACTTTCAGCAGCGAGTTGCTCCGCGGCTTCGAGGGCGGGGTGTAATAAGAAGCCACAGGCGAGAATGGTCACGTCACTGCCGGGACGCATGATCCGGGCTTTGCCGAATTCGAAGCGGTAATCATCATCGAAGATTACCGGCACTTTCGGGCGCCCTAGCCTGATATAAGCCGGGCCGTCGATATAGGCCAGCACCTTCACAGCCTCCCGGGTCTCATAGTAATCGGCGGGCACGACCACCTTCATGCGGGGAATCACCCTCATCAGCGCTATGTCCTCCAACGCCTGATGCGAGGAGCCGTCCTCTCCGACCGTTATTCCGCCGTGAGTCGCACAGATTTTCACATTGAGATTTGAATAGGAGATTGTGTTGCGCACCTGGTCATAAGCCCTACCAGTCGCAAAAATAGCGAAGGTCGAAGCGAAGACTATCTTATTCGTAGTTGCAAGTCCCGCCGCCACGGCCATGAGATTCTGTTCCGCCACTCCGCAATCGATAAAGCGGTCGGGCCACTTCAATTTGAAGCGCTCGGTCTGGGTCGATTTGGCGAGATCTGCGTCGAGAACAACGATGCGTTCGTCCTGCTCGCCCAATTTTAAGAGGGCGTCGCCGTAACCGTCTCGGGTATTCTTCGTGCCTTTATCAGCCATCAAGAATGCTCGATCTCCTTAAGCGCCCTCTCCATTTCTTCGGGCGTGGGAGCTTTGCCATGGAAATCGACATTGTTCTCCATGAAAGAGACTCCTTTGCCCTTCACCGTGCGGGCTATAATAATGCTCGGACGATTGGACGTACCACAGCTATCCAAGGCTTCGCAAATTTGGACGACATCATGGCCATCCACCTCTTGCACATCCCAATCAAAGGCCCGCCATTTAGCGGCCTGATCACCGAGATTCACGATATCGCAGCAATTACCGTCGATCTGCATGCCGTTGTTATCCATGATAACCGTCAGATTGTTCAGGCACTGGTGTCCGGCGAGCATGGCCCCCTCCCAGATACCACCCTCCTGGCTCTCACCGTCGCCGATGATCGCGTATACTCTGCAATTGCTCTTTTCCATACGAAGGCCGACCGCTATGCCGGTTGCGATTGAAAGGCCTTGTCCGAGCGAACCCGTCGATACTTCGATTCCCGGGGTGCGGATGTCCGGGTGCCCCTGCAGCATCCCGCCCAATTTGCGTAGCTGCCAGAGCTCATCGCGCTCGAAATATCCGCACTTGGCGAGCACGGCATAGAGTGCGGGTGCGGCGTGACCCTTGGAGAGAACGAATCGGTCGCGGAGCGGCCAGTCCGGCGCCTTGGGATTGTGGTTCATCTTGTAGAAGTACAGACAGACCAGGGCTTCGACGCATGAGAGTGATCCTCCGGGATGTCCGCTTTTCGCAAGCCCTATCATGCGCACGATGTCCCCGCGGATTTCCTTGGAAATACTTTCCAGATGGTCCTTTATTTCGGCAGCTTGCGTTTGCTTCAAGGCGATCCCTTCCGATTCCCGCAAATGGGCAACCATGTAAGTGCCAACTTTCCTTTCTCAAGCACGGCGGGCCTCTTCCGTCCAGCTGCAATCCTTTCCCCTGGATCGCAGGAATTCCGCCAGCCTCTCGATGGAGTAGTTTATCACGCTCTCAGGAACCGTGTCAGTCTCCCGCAATATTTCTACCGCGTGCGAAAATTCTCCTGCAAATGCGGATACATGGGCATCGCTTCCCACGGCCAACCGGCCTCCCAGAGTGCCGATACGGGCTGCCATCAACCGGCATGTCTCCTCGCTTCCCAACCTGGTATAAACGAACGAGCTGTTGTTAACTTCCAGGGCTTTTCCTTCCCTAACGGCAGCCTCGGCCACCGCATCCATGTTAACAGGGAAGGATGGATTGTCGGGGTGGGTTATTACGTCGACCAGTGGGTTGGCAAGCGCACCGAGTACCGCCCGCGTGTTTTTCTCGACGGATTCCCCTTCGAATCCGGTATATGGATGAAGGCCGGCATGCACCAGATCCAGCTTCTCCAGGATCTTTTCCGGCAGGTCGAGACCTCCATCTTCATCGATTATATTTGCCTCAACCGAACGTAGGATGATAACTGAATACCAGCAGCGTGGCAGCACCCTCATGTTCCAGAAGTGGTAGAGGTTTCCTCCCCCTTGAAGTGCCGGACCATGATCAGCAATGGCGATCGCCTGCAGCCCTTTCTCGGCCGCCGCCCTTGCATACTCCTCAACCGTCGAATAGGCATGACCACTGGAAATGGTGTGGAGATGCAGATCGCATTTGATATCGTATTCGTACTTTCCGGCCATGGCCTCCATTATACATAGGTGCCGTGTCTTGATTCTTCACTCCCGCGATTGGATATCCGA
>Ga0154635_130_pt3 | contig 17667 bp, 18 predicted proteins | sample Rifle2008BG13ft_FD_116064 | JGI IMG/M metagenome (GOLD analysis project Ga0154635, IMG submission 116064) | Solincola sediminis RBG_13_55_18
CTGATCAGGTCGGCTCACTCATCGAAGAGGGTATGCCGGCGCGAGAAGCCGTAAAGGCGGTCGCGCAGAAGGCACGAGTATCGCAACGCGACGTTTACACCGCCTGGCTCGATAAAAAGAAAAACTAACCTTCACAAAGGTGTCAGGCACTTTTGTGTAGGTTCGGACCTTCACAAAAGTGCCTGACACCTTTGTGAAGGTTAGGGGTGGAAGGGGTTGGGGAGCTGGAGGTCTTGGAGGGGGATGCCTTTTAACTCCGCGACTTTCTCGGCGATTAAGACCAGCCTTTCTGGAGAGTTGGGTTTGCCGCGGAAGGGATGAGGGGAAAGGAAGGGGCAGTCGGTCTCGATCAGCATCCTATCAAGCGGAAGCTCTTTGACCAACTGCTGAAGTACCCTGGCATTCTGAAAGGTCACGGGCCCCGCCACGGAAATATGAGCTCCCATCTCGATGCATGAGAGGGCCATAGGGAGATCCCCGGAAAAGCAATGAAGAACGAGGCCATGTTTGAAGGGTTGATAGTCGCGCAGTATGCGCAAGGTGTGCGAGTGAGCCTCACGGTCGTGAACCACTAAAGGCAACTTTAATCGCGCGGCCAGTTCGATCTGTGCCCGAAAAGACTGCTCTTGATCCTCACGCGGCGAGCGGTTACGGTAAAAATCGAGGCCTGTTTCCCCGATTCCCACTACGCGGGGATCGCCCGCCAACTGTTCCAGCCGTCGCAAAGCGGCGTCATCGACCTTGGAGGCATCATGGGGATGCACGCCGATGACGGCACGCACCTGCGGAAAGCTATTAGCGAATTCTATTGCCTTGCGGCTCGATTCCAGGTCAATCCCGACGGCGATAACGCCCCTGATACCGGCCGCTTCCGCCCTGCCGAGCGCTTCACCAGCGTCTTCTTCCAGGAGATCCAGGTGGGCATGGGTATCGATCAGGTTCATCCGGACGTCTCTATCCTGGGAAAAAGCGGGTCTCCCTTTGAGACCTTTTGCCCGGCGGGATAGAGCCCCCAACGGCCGGCATCGGGAAGGGTATGATCATGGATCGAATCCTCGAATCCCAGGCGCGCCCACATGCCTTCGGCTGTTTCCGGCATGAAGGGGAGCACCAGTAACGAGGCCAGGCGGACGGCCTCGACCTGGTTGAACAATACGCTATCGAGACGGGATGCCAGTTGCGGATCCTTGTTGAGGTCCCAGGCGGCGGTCTCGTCCACATAGCGGTTTATGGCTCCCAGAAAATTCCATATCGATTGCAGCGCCTCGTTGAAGGACGGCCTGGACATGGCCGACTCGACTTCATCCAGGACGGAAGAGGCGCTCTCCTCGAGATCGCTATCCGCCGCCGCCGTCGCCCTCGCTTCCGGGACCACTCCGTCCCGGTACCTTTCAACCATTGCCAGAATGCGGCTGACCATATTACCGAGGACATTAGCCAGCTCCGAGTTGTAGCGGCCCAGCATGTTTTCGTAAGAGAAATTGCCGTCGTATCCGAAGGAGAATTCGCGCAGGAAATAGTAACGGTAACCATCCACCCCGAAGTCGGCCGTCAATTGCTCCGGGTCCAGCGCGTTGCCCTTCGATTTGGACATCTTTTCCCCCTCGACGGTAAGCCAGCCGTGGGCGAAAACGTGACGGGGAAGCGGGAGTCCGGCAGCGATCAACATCGCCGGCCATATTATGGCGTGGAAGCGCAGTATTTCCTTGCCGATCAAATGGTAATCAGCCGGCCATATCCCGTCGAAGCGTTGTTCGTCCTTTCCGTAATCGATGGCGCTTATGTAATTAATAAGGGCATCGAACCACACGTACATGACCTGGCTTTGATCGAAGGGGAGGGGAATTCCCCAGCTGAGCGTTTTGCGGCTGACGCTCTGATCGCTCAACCCCTGATTTATGAAGCTCACGACCTCGTTGCGCCTGATGTCGGGTTCGATAAATTCCGGGTTGTTCTCGATGTGCTCGAGTACGGCATCCCCGTATGAGGAAAGACGAAAGAAATAATTCTCCTCCTTGAGAATTTCGACTTCCCGCCCGCACTGGGGGCATTTTCCATCAACCAGTTGCGAGGGCAGCCAGAAGGTCTCATCCGGAACACAGTACCAGCCCTCGTAGGAGTCGAGGTATATATCCCCGTTTTCATACAACCGCTGCATGAACTCCCGGGCAACCCGGGCGTGATCGGGAGAGGTGGTCCGCACGAAGTAGTCATTGCTGATATTCAAGTGCTGCCATAACTTGGTAAAATATACCACCATAGTGTCAGCCCACTCCTGCGGCGATACGCCGTGCACTTCCGCAGCCCGGGCCACGTGCTGCCCGTGCTCGTCCGTACCGGTCAAAAAGAAGACTCTTTCACCCTTCAGCCGGTGATAACGGGCAAGGGCATCGGCGGCTACGGTGGTATAAGCGGTTCCGATATGGGGCTTGTCGTTTACATAGTAAATGGGGGTGGTGACGTAAAAAGTTCTGCCCATTATGTCCTTTCTATCTTGTAAAATTTGTAAAAAGTATTGTTGACACTTTTCGAGTCCTATACATATAATGAGATTCCTGGATTGTCAAGGAAAAACGGCTCGAATACAGCGTTCGAGCCACGAAAGTGAAAGGGTGGGCGAGATATGAAGGCGACCGGCATCGTGCGAAAAATCGACGAACTCGGGAGAATTGTCATTCCCATGGAGCTTCGCCGGACTCTGGACATCAGCGAACGCGACCCGATCGAGATTTTCACCGATGGCGACAAGATTGTTCTCACGAAATACGAGCCGGGCTGCAGTTTCTGCAACAGTGGTGAGAAGCTGCGCACCTACAAGGGCAGCCGCATCTGCCAGAAGTGCATCAACGACCTCAAGCGCAAATAATAAACAAGCAATAATTTTCCAATAAGGAAAGAACTGGGGGACGGAAGAGAATTCCGCCCCCATTTGCTTGCTCGGACTCAGGATTTCTGTTGGAGGGCGAGGAAAACCTGGAGCAGTTTGTCCGGCGTTAGTTCTTCCGCCCGAGAGGACGCGGGCACCCCCGTTTCATCCAAGGCCGCCTCGGCCGGCGCCCTCCCCACGTAGGCATTCCTGCCTCCCGATAGAGCATTTACCAGCTTTTTCCTGCGAGAAGAAAAGGCGGCGTTGAGGAAGGAGAAAAATGCATCGACTTGGGGCAGGGAAAGCGCCGACTTTTTCCTCTCGAAATGCATGATTGATGATTCCACCCGTGGCGGCGGGAAGAAAACACTCGGAGGTACATGGGCAAGTCGCCGGATATCTGTAAGAAACTGCAGTTTGACGCTGACTGCGTTATATGCGGAGGTCCCCGGTGAGGCGAGATAGCGGTCGGCCAGCTCCCTCTGTACGGTCACGGTAAGGCTCCGCAATTGGGGCAACTCGTGCAAGGTGTGCAATATGAGCGGGGTGGCGATGCTGTAAGGAAGGTTCGAGACCAGTTTGAGCGGCTCGCCGGGTGAAAACAAAGCGGGTAAATCGACGCGAAGCGCATCGCCTTGCAGGATTTCCAGGTTATTCCTGTCACCCAGCGTATCGCGCAAGGCCGTTATGAGCCGGCGGTCCGTTTCGACGGCGACGACCCTGCCAGCCCGGTCGCACAGCTCTTCAGTGAGGGTTCCGATACCCGGCCCTATCTCGAGTATGGTGTTGCCGGGCTTAAGAGCAGCCCCTTCCACCACCCGGCGCAGCACGTTGCCGTCGACGAGGAAATGCTGCCCCAGGGCCCGGGCGAGATGAATACCATGTTTTTCCAGTATTTCAGCTACTACGCTAGGCCTTGCCAGCGTTCCCACGAGCGTCCTTTCCCTCATCGTCTCTTTGTGTCACCATCCTATTGCAAGTACATGCCCGTGTTAAGATGGGAGCGAAACGATTATTCCCCAGGGAGAGGAGAGGATCGTTGCCTCGTGATCGAATCGCATTGGAAGCGCCGGCAAAAGTTAACCTTTATCTGGAAGTCGGACCGCGACGGCCTGATGGCTATCATCCGGTTCGCAGTGTCATGCAGGCCATCGAGCTTTGCGACCTGGTCGAGGTCGAGTTGGATCGCGGCGGACGGGGGATAGAGATAGAGGTCGAGGGCGATGCACCGGCCGGGGACGACAACCTTTGCATCCAGGCGGCAAGAGCATATTCAGAGTGGCTGAAGAAGCCGTTCGGTGTGAGGATCGGATTGAAAAAACGAATTCCGAATGCAGCCGGCCTGGGAGGAGGGAGTTCGGATGCCGCCGCGGTTCTGCGCGGTCTGCAATTGCTTTCCGGCGAGGATATCAGTCGAGAGGAATTATTCGAATTGGCCGCTTCGCTCGGATCCGACGTCCCCTTCTTTTTAATAGGAGGAACGGCTCTGGCTCAGGGAAGGGGAGAACAAATCTTTCCGCTGGTCCAGGCACCGCCGCTCCCGATCCTATTGGCAAATCCTGGAATTGAACTTTCAACCCGACTAGTGTATGAAAAGTTCGATGAAATCGGCGGGCCAAAACCGCCGGAGGGAGGGCCGGCGGGTCTTATCAAATCCCTGGCTTCGCAAGACGTAGAGAGGATTCCGGGCCTTCTCTTTAATTCGTTGCAAAAGGCTGCGATTGATCTCGTTCCCGAAATAGGGCAACTTCTGGAAATGGCAAAGCGATCGGATGAGGAGGCAGCCCTGCTTTGCGGAAGCGGTTCAACTGTATTTGTCATGCGAGAAAATGAGCAACGCGTGTCGGCGGAGAACCAAATGAAGCAAACTGCGGCCTGGCTCTTGGATACACAATTCAGAGGCGGTGGGGTTGCTTTACTGGAGCCAAGATGATTAAAGCAATATTTGCATATTCCGGGTGCCCTGTTTCGCTCAGCTTAAGAGTTCGTTTATTGAACTGCTTTATTGTGAAAAGCCCTGAAGGTATAATCTTGAAAACAGGACATGAGGGGCATAATATAGGTTAATAAGTTTTTATTAATGTTCTGAGATCGTTTGGGGGGACGCAAATCGTGGAGATCACAAGGGTAACCGTCCGCGAAATCGACATGAACATGGTCAAGGGAATAGCAAGCATTATTCTCGATGATTGCTTTGTGGTGCATGACTTGAGAATAGTAGACGGTGATCGTGGTTACTTTGTTGCAATGCCCTCTCGCAAACTACCTAATGGCGATTTTAAAGACATTGCTCATCCCTTGAACTCGGAAACCCGCGAAAAAATTCAAGAGGCGGTCCTTCGAGAATTCTTTAAGGTAAAAAAAGGAAAAGGCGAAAAGCTCCAGGCCGAAGAAGTCTTTTAAGGTGGCTCTTCACTGGGGCGTGGCCAAGCGGTAAGGCAACGGCCTTTGGAGCCGTTATCGTAGGTTCGAATCCTACCGCCCCAGCCATAAAACAAGAGGGTTTGAGACCCTCTTTTTTATTACGGTTCCCAAAGGGCTACACGACGGTGTCAGCTACACAAAGGTGTCAGGCACCTTTGTGTAGGACTACCCACCTACACAAAGGTGCCTGACACCTTTGTGTAGGTTGTATAGAATAATGCCGTCGGGAAGGAGCATGAATTGAGCCTTTCAGCTCTTGTCCTCGCCGCCGGTGAGGGCACGCGGATGAAATCACGCAGACCTAAAGTAATGCATACGATTTGCGGAAAAACCATGATCTCATGGGTCCTGGATACCTTGCATGAGCTGCAAGATCAGGGAATGATCGATGCTATACGGGTGGTAATCGGAAGCGGTGTGGAAGCGGTGAGTCAAGAGATAGCAGACCGCGGAAGCTGCATTATACAAGAGGAGCGTAAGGGAACCGGGCATGCGGTAATGGTGGCCGCGCCGGAAATCGACGAGGACGAACTGCTCGTGCTCACCGGGGACTGTCCACTGATAGCAGCGGCGACTATCTCGAAGCTGTATGACGTACACCGCATGGAGGGAGCGGCGGTCACGCTGCTCGGAACCTATTTGAGCGATCCCACCGGCTACGGCCGAATCCTAAGAGGCGAGGGTGGCGGCATCCTCCGCATCGTGGAGGAAACAGAGGCTTTTCCGGAAGAGCTTTCTATCGGAGAAGTAAATACCTCCACCTACATCTTCAATTGGAAGGCCCTGAAACCCGCGCTTAATAACTTGAATGCCGACAATTCCAAGGGCGAGTATTTTCTGACCGACGTGCTGGAGCTCCTTATCAAGAAGGGAGAGCGGGTTGCTGCTTACATCACCGAGGATGACGTGGAGACCCTTGGAATAAACTCGCGGGAGCACCTGGCGATGGCGGAAGCGGTCATGCGCGATCGCATCAACAGCGGGTGGATGGAGCGGGGTGTCACCATGGAAGATCCTTCCTCCGTCTACATAGGCGCCGAAGTGAAAATAGGCATGGACACCGTGCTCAAGCCATTCGTGATCCTGGAAGGGAAGACCCGCATAGGCGAGGAATGCGTCATCGGCCCCGGCGCGCGAATCCGCAATTCCGAGATTCACGACGGCGTTGTTATCGAGCAGGCGACGGTTCGCGAATGCGAATTGGAGGACGGGGTTACAGTCGGCCCGTACGCCAGCCTGCGCCCCGGCAGCCGATTGCTCGCCGGATCCAAGGTAGGGACCTTCGTCGAAACCAAGAAGACCATTGTCGGGAAGGGGAGTAAGGTGCCTCACCTCAGCTATATGGGGGACGCGGAAATAGGCGACGGTGTGAACGTGGGAGCGGGCAGCATCACCTGCAATTACGATGGGGCTCATAAATACGCGACGGTTATCGAAGAAGGCGCTTTTATAGGAAGCGACACTATGTTCATAGCCCCGGTCCGCATCGGCAAAGGAGCGGTGACCGCGGCCGGTTCTGCTATCTCGAAAGACGTTCCCGATGGAGCGCTCGGGGTGGAACGCGGCGAGCAGAAGAATATTCCGGGATGGAAAAAGAAATCAAAGCGGCGGGAGGACAAGGAGGATCAATCTTGAAGGAGGTAACCCGCAAGAAGCTGATGATCTTCAGCGGCCGGTCTTATCCCGAATTGGGAAGGCAGATCGCCGGCAATCTGGGTATCAGCTTGGGCAAGGTGGATTTGCAGACTTTTAGCAACGGAGAGCTCTACGTGCGCTTCGAGGAGAGCGTGCGCGGCGTGGACGCCTTCGTTGTGCAGCCGTGCTCCCCGCCTATCAACGCCAATATTATCGAGTTGCTACTGATGCTCGATGCCTTGAAGAGGGCGTCCGCGAAGAGGATATCGGCGGTGATTCCATACTACGGATATTCGCGTCAGGATAAGAAAACGCTGGCCAGGGAGCCTATCAGCGCTCGCCTTATCGCCGATCTACTCAGCACGGCGGGGGCGGAGAGAGTGCTTACCATGGACCTGCATGCCGGTCAGATACAGGGTTTCTTTTCCGGACCCGTCGATCACCTGACCGCCGTACCGCTGCTCGCTTCCTATATCTCCAGGCAGGGGTTTTCCGACCTGGTTATCGTCTCGCCCGATGCCGGCCGGGTGAAGATGGCCAAGAAGTACTCGGATCACCTGGGAACGCCGATGGCTATTTTGCACAAAAGGCGGCCGGGACATAATGAGGCCGAAGTCCTGCACGTCATCGGTGAGGTGAAGGGAAAGACCGCGGTACTCGTCGATGACATGATCGATACCGCGGGGACCATGGTCGCTTCATCGCAGGCGCTGCTCGATCAAGGCGCCGTCGAAGTCTATGCCTGCGCCACCCACGGCATCTTCTCCGGGCCGGCCAGGGAGAGGATCGACGGCAGCCCGTTGAAGCGGGTGGTTGTCACCAATACGCTGCCGATACCGGAGGAGCGCCTGAGCGATAAGGTGGAAATCTTATCCATCGCTTCCATTTTCGCCAACACTATCGCCAGCGTCTTCAAGGATGAATCGGTGAGCGAACTGTTTGGGGGCAACAACCAACCTTAGAGGGGCTACACAAAGGTGCCTGACACCTTTGTGTAGGCGACACCTTTGTGTAGGATTTAGGCTGGTTGGGTGAGGGATTGATAGAGCTGCTCGGCTTCGGCTTCCTGCTGTTCTATCCGGTCCATTACCTGTTCTATTTGCTTGACGGTATCATCGAGGCGGTTTAGAGCAGGCATGAGATCGTTGGGTGGGCCGGTATAAGGGGCGCTTGAGGCGAGAGAATTGGATAGGCCTATCAGCACCGAGTAAGATGCGAGAACCTGTTCGTTCATTCCAACCAGTAGGAGAAGGCTTTCCGCATAAGGCGTATATTCCTTGTCGCTTCCCTTGAGCTTCTCCGCGTTCTGCCGGCATGAGGTGAACGCCGAGTTGGCCGATGAGACCAGATTGCGGGTGGATGCGGCCAGTTCCTGGGCCTTTGCAATCAGGTCTGGCGAGGCTTGAGAGCGGAGCGCATTTTCCATCCGGGCGGGGAATTCCTGCACTCCGACCAGCACCGCCCGGGCGCTTATGTAGCTCGACCTCGCTTGACTCGCTTGCTGTGCCGCCTGCGAGCCGCAGCCGGTGACCAGAACGAGAAAGACCAGCGTCACTACGGCCATGGCGAAGATTCTCATTCTCACAAGCCATGCTCCTTGAAATAGGCGTCGGCGGCCAGGGCCGCTTCCGCTGCCTGCAGTCTAAGGTCGGAGATATCCTTGCTGAGCTGATCCATTCTCTCCGTGTAATACGAAAGCTGTTCCTCATTCTGGGCCATGGGAAGGACATCGAGCATATCGGAAACAGCCGTGAGAAGCTCGCGGTTGAGGGTGATCTCTTGCAGTTTGCTTTCCACCACCTGCAAGGCTAAGCGCGAGTATGCGGCGTAATCGCCGGCATCCCGCATGGCGATCACCTCATTAAAGAGTTCGCGAGCTTCCGAGTAGCGGATTTCCAACTCATCGACATCGATCATAGCCATTTCGGCAAGGGACTTTCCCTCGGCGATGGTGTCTTCAACGTTCGAAAACCTGATGCCCAGAGAATTGAAGCGGGCATTGAGATTGTTCAGGTCCTCCAGGAGTTGTTGTGAACTTTCCAGGAGGGAGCTCGCCTGGTTTACGTTATCCTTGGCCTGACCTCCGCCGGAACAACCGGTCAGGGATATGGTGACGCAAGCGATAGTAAAAATGACGGCCGTTAGCGCGATGATCCTCTTCATCATCTCTTCTTTCTGTCCGCAATGACGCATTTCCTCCCGGTGTAGTTCCGTTAATGGGTCGAGGTCAAATGGGATCAGTTGAAGATATTCATAGCGGACTCGAGACCTTCGGCCAATACCGTCTCGGCGGCGTCCGCGGCTTTCCGGCACCAGGAAAGGAACGCCTCGAATTCATCGCCCTTCATTCTGGTGAGCACGTACTTGGCCGGGTCCATTCCCCCGGGAGGTCTACCCACTCCGATCTTTATGCGAGGAAAGTCGGAGGTCCCCAAGGCCTCGATCATTGATTGCACCCCGAGATGGCCGCCCGATGAGCCGCCTTCCCTTATACGGATGGTACCGGCTTTGAGATCTATATCGTCGTGGAGGACGAGGATGTCGCGGCTGTCTATCTTCAGCTTATGCCTGATCTTGCGGACCGCTTTGCCGCTTGCGTTCATGAAGGTAAGGGGCCGCGCGAGGTGGATTTTTTGAGACTGGAGAGTTGTCTCCGCCAGGTCGTAATCCTTCTTCTGCTTGAAGGTCGCGCCGTGTTCTCGGGCAAGCTCATCGACGGCCCAGAAGCCGGCATTATGACGCGTCTTTCGGTAAGGCTCTCCGGGATTTCCCAAACCTAGGATTAGGAACATCTCCACTCCCTTGCGGAAGGGGGCTGGTAGGCTTCGCAGCCCAAGATTAAGCGTTTTCTTCTTGCGGCCCTTCGGGTTGCGCCGGCTTTGCCTCGCCGCCGATCTGTTCCTCGGTTGCGGCTTCCTCAAAACCTTCTTCGCCTACTCCCGGCACCTCTTCCTTGACCCGCTTGGGGGCCACGCCGGCGACGATTTCATCCGGGTTGTTAAGGTACCGGACTCCTTCGATGACCGGAAGGTCTTGTATCCGCAGGTTCTCTTTCACGTCCAGGCCGGATACATCGACTTCTATGAAATCCGGAAGATCCTTAGGAAGGCATTGTACGTTCACATCGTAAATGTAGTGTTGCATCGTGCCCCCGGCCTTTACTCCCACCGGTTCGCCGACAAAGTGTACGGCGACATCGGCGGTGAGGGATTCATCGCTGCGTATTTTCTGGAAATCGATGTGGAGTATTTCGTCCTTGATGGGATGGCGCTGAATCTCCTTCACCACCACTGTGTGCTTTCCGTCCTTGTTCCCGGCGATCGTGAGATCAAAAAGGCCGTGCAGACCGTGCTGGTGTCGCATCAAAGTCTTGAAGGCCTTCGTGTCCAGGGAGATAAGCAAAGTCTGGAATCCGTGCCCGTAAAGAACGCATGGAATTTTTCCTTCTCGTCTCATTTTCTTGGCCGATTCTTTCCCGGTATTCTCCCGGGACTCGGCGGATAATTGCGCCTGCATATAAATTCACCTCTCGTAATAAGCGCCCGCCTTTCCCAACCTGTCGACGGGCTCAATTAACCAATTATAGGTAAATGCCCCGGTAGCCGCAATATAAAGCGACTTTATCATGGCCGGGGCGTGTCGGCTGTGTTCTAATATGCATAGGCCTGGGTGATAGTCATCGAGGCCATTATGTGCGTGGGAATATGGAAATATATAACATTATCAAGGAAAAAATCGAAAAGAGTCTGAAGCCCCTGCTCGGGGAAGGAATGCATGTCTCCATCCAGGCGGAGGAAGAGATTCATCCCTTCCTGGTGGCTTACCTGGCGGAAGCGAGCGGCCGTCAAGTTCTGGTGGTTGCGCCCGGCAGGCAGGGTGAGGAGAACATCGCCCTTTTGATTGGATTGGTATTGGGGGAGTCGCGTGTCAGGGAATTGCCCTTGCGTGAGCTGGTTATCGCGGGAGAGAGAGGCGAGGATGGGCAGGCCGTTTCGCTGCGTGCGAGAGCGCTGCGCGGTTTGAGCCGGGGAGAGAAGGCTGTCGTCGTTACCGAGGCAATGGCCCTCGCACAACATTACCCCGCGGTTGCAAAGGCATATAGCCCGCTGTCCCTCAAGGTAGGCCGGGAAAGCGACCTCGAGGAAGCCGCCCGAAGCTTGGAGCGGATGGGCTACGAGAGGGAATATCTGGTTGAGGGGGCGGGGCAGTTTTCCGTGCGAGGGGGCATTCTCGATGCTTACGACCCCGGGCGCCGGCGGCCGGTGCGGGCAGAATTCTTCGGGGACCGCGTCGAGAGGATAAGGACTTTCAATCCGTTAGACCAGCGTTCCCAGGAGATCCTGCAGGAAATAGAGATATATCCTGTTGCCTTGCCTGATTGCGGCCGGGATCATAAGGGATTGCTCGATTTCCTTGATCCGAGCGCAATTGTCGTATCATTGCAGCCGCTTCTGGTGCGCGAGAAACTGGCGCGTGCCGGCGGCGATGGATTGACGCAGGCGGCGGCCGAAAGAGGTCTTTCGCTTATCGAGCTTGATCCTATGGCCCTGCATCCCAATGCGAGCGTGAAGGTCACCGGTGGGATCCAATACCGTGGACGCCTGCCGGATTTCCTCAAGGACCTCAAGGACCTGTTGCGCGAGGGCTGGAAGGCGCTGATCCTCATAGATACCGAAGGCCGCCGGGATAGGCTGAGGGAACTCCTGGTTGAGGAAGGCATAGCGGTGAACCTAGAGAGCCCTCCGAGCGACGGAGTCGCGACGCTGTCGCGGGGTACATGGTCGAGGGGCTTCAAATTATCCGAGGATAAACTCGCGGTATTCACGGAACCGGATATCTTCGGGATGTTTCGCCTGCGGGCGCCGTCGATTGAAGGCTCATCCAGGCAGCCGGTCGAGGGCTGGTGGGACCTGGAAGAGGGCGATTACGTGGTGCATGTTAATCACGGCATCGCGGTCTATGGAGGACTAGTCGAGCGCGAAGTAGATGGAGCGGTCAGGGAATACCTGCTCCTGAAGTACAAGGGAGGCGATTCGCTCTATGTACCTACCGACCGCATCGATCTGGTGCATCGCTACGTAGGCGCCGAAAACCCGACCATATACAGCCTATCCGGGCATCATTGGACACGGGTGAAAAGACGTGCCCGGCATTCGGTCCGGGAGATGGCCATGGACCTCCTCAATCTCTACGCCGACCGCATTGCGGGGGAGGGTCATGCCTTCGGTGCAGACGATCCCTGGCAGCGGGAGTTGGAGACCTCCTTCCCCTACAGGGAGACCGCCGACCAGGAGCGGGCCATCGCGGAGGTGAAGGAGGACATGGAGAAGCCGCGGGTTATGGATCGCTTGGTTTACGGCGACGTCGGCTATGGAAAAACCGAGGTGGGGGTGCGCGCTGCTTTCAAGGCCATCATGGACGGCAAACAGGTGGCGGTTCTAGTGCCGACCACCGTGCTCGCGCAGCAGCACTACCGAACCTTTTCCGAGCGCTTCGAGGCTTTCCCGGTGCGGGTGGAGATGCTTTCGCGCTTCATAACCGCCGCCGGACAGAGGGCTGTCCTGGAGGCCATCACGCGCGGGGAGGTTGATATTGTTATCGGGACGCAGCGCCTTCTTTCGGGCGACGTAAATATTCCGAACCTCGGCCTGGTGATCATTGACGAGGAGCATCGCTTCGGGGTGGCCCAGAAGGAGCGCCTGAAGGCGCTGCGCCGCAGCGTGGATGTCCTCACGCTAAGCGCTACGCCCATCCCGCGCACCCTGCAAATGTCGCTTTCCGGCATCAGGGACATGAGTGTGATAGATACACCGATAGAGGACAGGTATTCGGTCATAACCTCGGTCGGACCTTACGAGGACGAGTTGGTGAGGGAGGCAATCCGCAGGGAAATAAAGCGCGAGGGGCAGGTCTTCTACGTGCACAACCGGGTGCAGACCATCGAGAGGACGGCGCGGCACGTGAGGGAACTGGTGCCGGAAGCCCGCGTAGTGATCGGGCACGGACAGATGAACGAGCGCAAACTGGAGGAGGTCATGGAGGATTTCATCGAGCAGCGCTCGGATGTTCTGGTTTGTACGACCATCGTAGAATCGGGGCTGGACATCCCCAATGTTAATACCCTCATCGTCGACGGTGCGGAAAACCTGGGTCTTTCGCAGCTGTACCACCTGCGGGGGCGGATAGGAAGGAGCAATCGCCAGGCCTACGCATTTTACTTGTTCAGGGACGGACGGGCGATGACCGACGGCGCATTGCAGCGCTTGAAGGTGATCCGTGATTTCTCGGAGCTGGGTTCCGGCCTGCGCATCGCAATGAAGGACTTGGAGATAAGGGGCGCGGGCAACCTGCTGGGGTCTGAGCAGCACGGCCACGTCGAGGCGGTCGGCTTCGAGTTGTACTGCCGCATGCTGGCCGAGGCGGTGGATGAGATGAGGGGAGTAAAGAGAACCCGCACTTCCCAAGTAACCATCGATCTCCCGATCCACGCCCTTATAACCGACGAGTACGTGCAGAAGACGGCGCGCCGCATCGAGATATACCGGCGCCTCGCGGAAGCGGGAACAGCCGGCGAAATAGACGAAATCGCCGAGGAGACGAGGGACCGCTACGGGCCGCTGCCGGGTGAGGCGGAAAATCTTTTTGAAGTAGCGCGCTTGAGGCTCGATTCGATCGAAATCGGGATCAGGGAAATCGGGCACGACGGAGACGAAGTGGTGCTTCGCTTGAATCGTAAGGGTGTGCAGGGGGTCGATGGGATATGGCAGGAAGCCTCGACGGAGGGCTGTCCTTGGACGGAAACGCGCTACCATAAGACACTGCACGAGATAGCGCTGCAATTCCCGGCCGGATCATGGTTTAGTAGGGGCAGGGAGAACCTGGGTCAACTGAGGCGCTTCCTCGAAGCTATACCGGATACTCGAAAGGGAGAAAGTGGATAGGAAACCGCGAGTGCATATATTGGGGCTCGGTCCGGGACCCATAGGGCTTATCACGCTGGAGACGATGGAAATCCTCGAGAGGGCGGAGGAGGTGCTGGTGCGTACGCTTCGGCATCCTGCCGTTAAAGATTTGCCGGCCCGGGGGGTTCGAACCCGATCGCTAGACCACTATTACGAGGACGCTGATTCCATGGAGGGGGTTTATCGTGCCATCGCGGCTGAAGTGGTTAAGGAGGCGAAGGCATCAGGCGAAGCTTTCTATGCCACCCCCGGATTCCCCTTGATGGCGGAGCGCACGGTCCAACTCATCCTCGCCGAAGAAGTCGAGGCTATCATCCATCCGGCCGTAAGCTTTCTCGATGGTATGCTTGTATTGCTAAAATTCGACCCGGTGGAGGGATTGTTGATCCTGGAAGCCGACCGCTTGATAGCCGGCGGTTATGCTATTCTCGATCCGCGCACTGCAGCTATAATCTCGCAGGTCGATTCCCGCCTGAAGGCCTCGGATATCAAGCTCGTATTGCTCGAGGTCTATCCGGCCCTGCATGAGATCAAGATCGTGCGGGAGGACCGGATTGAGGAAATCCCGCTGGAGGAGTTGGACAGGGAGGAGCGATTCGACCATTTGACCAGCATCTTTATCCCACGCCTTCCCGAGAACGAGATATTTGATTTCCGGAGATTGATAGACATTATCGCCCGGCTGCGCGGGCCGGCCGGCTGCCCCTGGGACCGAAAACAGACCCACGAATCATTGGCCAGGCACATGGTCGAGGAGGCCCATGAGGCGGTGGATGCCATCCAGCAGGGCGATTGGGAGCACCTTTCGGAGGAATTGGGGGACTTGCTTCTGCAGGTGGCCCTTCACGCCCAACTCGGCTCGGAAGAAGACACATTCGATATCCGTGATACCTTGCGTTTGATCACCGAGAAGTTGTTGCGCCGGCATCCCCACGTGTTCGGAGAGGCGGAACTTCACACACCGGAGGAAGTAATCGCGAGGTGGGAGCGTATAAAGGCCGACGAGAGGGGAGAGGCATCGGTTCTCGATGGTGTCGCCGGCGGCCTTCCCGCCCTTCTCTATGCATTCAAGCTGCAATCGAGGGCGGCGCGCATCGGCTTCGATTGGGAGCGCGGGGAGGACGTGTTGCCCAAACTCGAGGAGGAGCTGCATGAAATACGCGAGGTCCTGCGGGGTGGAGAAGGGGACCTCGAGGACGAGCTCGGTGATTTGCTCTTCACGCTGGTCAATGTCAGCCGCCACTACCAGGTCGATCCGGAAATTGCATTGAGGAGGGCGGCACGCAAGTTCGCCCTGCGCTTCCAGTGCGTGGAGGCGATGAGCCGTGAGCGAGGCTTGCTACTCGAGGAGATGTCACTGGAAGAGTTGGATGCGCTCTGGGAGGCTGCAAAAGAGAGGTCATGTTGATGTTGAGGCACGACCCCATGTTTAGGCCTTGCACCATGTTGATGTTGAGGCACGACCCCGTGTTTAGGCCTGGCACTATGTTGATGTTGAGGCACGACCCCATGTCGTATAAAGTTGTTTAGATATGAAGGAAAAGCTTAAACGCCTTTTTGATTATCGAGAACTACTCTTTAACCTGATCCATAAGGAAGTGAAGGTAAAGTACAAGAATTCCTTCCTGGGTTTCGTGTGGTCTCTCATCACTCCACTGATGATGCTGGTGGTCTTCTACGTCGCCTTCGGTATCATCTTCAAACTGCGAGCAATGGGCATGCAATTCTACGCCTTCTTCCTGATGTCGGGGATCCTTCCCTGGAACTTCATGGCCACCTCGCTGTTGCTCTCGGTCGGCTCCGTTGTGAACAGCTCGGATCTCGTAAAGAAGGTTTACTTCCCACGCGAGGTCCTGCCCCTCTCGCACCTGGGGTCCTCTTCCTTTCATTTTATCCTGCAGGAGCTCATGCTGATCGTCTTCCTGCTGGCTTTTCGAGTGCCCCTGACGCCCTGGATATTCATGGTTCCCGTGGTCATGCTTCTGGAAGTTACTTTTATAGCAGGACTCTCGATGTTCCTCTCGGCCTTGAACGTCTTTTACCGTGATGTGCAGCATTTCACGGAAATAATCATCATGGCCTGGTTCTGGATGACTCCGGTTATATATCCCATAGCGCTTATAAGAGATAACTTCCCGGCGTGGGCGCAACGCATCTACATGCTCAACCCGATGGCGCATATTATTCTGCTCTGGCAGCGCATTACGTATAATTCGCCGCATAACGGAACCGAGGCGGCTCTTTTGAGCGTTCCCGGGCTGCTGGGGACTATTGCCTTGAGTATTACCTTGCTGGTCCTTGGCTACGTCACTTTCACCCGGTTGGAAGGAAGGTTTGCGGAGTTTATCTGATGGTAGCAAGAGAAATAGGAATCAGGCAGTCATCTAAAATACCGGCCATCGAACTGGAATCGGTGAGCAAGTGCTTTCGCCTCTACCATGACGCCAACTACAGCCTGAAGGAAAAGGTCATAAACTTCCGTAAGAGGGGTTATGACCTGTTCTGGGCTCTGAAGGGCGTCGACCTCACCATCTTCCAGGGTGAAACGTTGGGGATAATCGGCCCCAATGGCTCCGGCAAGTCGACCTTGCTGCGCATGATGACCAGGATAATGAGCCCCAACGAGGGGCAGATCCGCACCCACGGCACCATCGCCGCCCTGCTCGAGCTGGGAGCCGGCTTCCACCCCGACCTGACCGGCCGGGAAAACATTTATTTGAACGCGTCCATCCTGGGCTTTAAAAGGCGGGAGATCGAAGGCATTATCGACGAGATAGTCGCCTTCTCCGAGCTTGGTCCTTTCATCGAAAACCAGGTAAAGAATTATTCTTCGGGCATGTATGTACGCCTGGGCTTCTCCATCGCCATCAATCTAAACCCGGACATCCTGTTAATCGACGAAGTCCTGGCCGTCGGCGACGAATCCTTCCAGGGCAAATGCCTGGATCGCATAGCCAGGATGCAACAGGAAGGGAAAACCATCGTTTTGGTAACACATGATTCGGACATCGCGGCGTCTGTGTGCGACCGGGTGTTGTGGCTGGAGAAGGGTGAGGAGAAGATGATCGGGGATCCGATCGAAGTCACGGAACTGTACCACGAGGCGATGCGCATGCGGCCGGAGGGCAGCGAGTTCGGAACGCGGGATATCGTCATCAACAGGGTGGATATCCTCAATTCGAAGGGCGAGGCGGAGACGGAATTCGAGACCGGCGAGCCGCTGGTGTTGCGCATCAACTACAGCGCGGAAAATCCCGTTGAAGATCCGGTCTTCGGCTTCGGCTTTTACAACCAGATGGGATTTATGGTTTACGGCACCAATACGCGTCTGCGGGGGCTGGACATAGCGAAGGTCGACGGCCAGGGGAAGATGGATTTCAAGATATCGGCCCTGCCCATGCTCGACGGCAGGTATTACATCTCGGTTGCCGCCCATACCCGGGACGGCATGGTCAACTACCACTGGCTGGACAAGCTTTATTACTTCGACATGCATTCGCCGGGCAAGGAAGAAGGCTTCCTTACCATGGAATGCGACATAGACCTCGCTCCGCAATAAAAGCAGGTATCAACGGCTCCGCAATCGAAAATTTTTATAGAGATATCGCGGGTGCGGACCATATCGGACCATATTAATGAAAGGTGAGACGAACCCATGACTGAAACGGGAGGCGGCGTGGAAGAACGCAGCGGAGAAAATCTGTCCGTTCAAGTGGAGGGTATCGACACTGCCGCCATCATGAAGGAAATCGAGACGCGGGTGGAGGAACGCCGCCGGCA
>Ga0154635_124_pt1 | contig 17164 bp, 16 predicted proteins | sample Rifle2008BG13ft_FD_116064 | JGI IMG/M metagenome (GOLD analysis project Ga0154635, IMG submission 116064) | Solincola sediminis RBG_13_55_18
GATTAGGGTTCTCGTTATTTGCATCTCTCACCAAAGGGGTAACTGCGCTGGTTATTTGATTGAGCTCGCTGTAGGAATAGGTGAGGCAATAGGTATCGTCGCTCGAGTTTGAAGACCTCGCATCTCTTACCTCCAGGACATTTCCTACCGGATCATTTTCTGCATACGAGTAGCAGTAGCTGTTGCTGTCCTTGGGGGATTTGATCTGAGTAGTATAGTTCTGGCGGGTGTCATAGGTCAGCTCTGCATCATCGGGATATTCTGTAAGGGAGACATCATCATAGTAGGCAGCCGCAATACTAACTATAGCTTGTTATGGTTGTCAATATTTTGCATATCTTCGCTACGGTCCCAGGCAGTATCTTCATTCTGCAGATTTTTAGCGAAACATCATTTTCTCAAACACCGTGCGGCCTTTGACTTTTTCCTTGACGCCACCGAGGTCCACAGATAGTTCGAGTTCCGCGTCGAAGTCGTAATAATAGGGATTGGCTATGAGGTGGATGAAGGGCTTGACCCAGCCTGGGAAATCGGCCACCAGGTCGAGGTCCACCATCAGCCGCGGGTTGCGCAGAGCGATGTCGACGCTTCCCTCCTCCGTTTCCCAGCTCCAGTCCAGCCTGGTCGGGTAACTCTGCCCCCCAGGGCCGTCCACCGGATCGGCGGTCTCGAGCCGGAGAGGCAAGCTGTCATCAGTGAGTATCGTGTCCCCCTTGGCCAGAAAAAAGACCGGCAACTTGATCCCGCCGTGGCCGAATATCTTGACCGTTACCAACTGCGCGAAGATGATTGTGAAATCTTCTACGTGAGCCCTTCCCCAATACCAGTGGTCGATCATGCTGCCTACGGTGGCGTTGCCCCAATTGTGGTCGTGATAGAGGGACCCTTTGACCTTCCAGCTCTTGCCGTCCTTGCCGAGGCTTCCTTCGACTTCCCCGTATGGGACCGCAACCACCCAGGCGAAGAATTTAGTCTTGGCCTCGTTCAGGTAATTGATGGCGGCTCCCGGACGCCACGACGCTGTCTTTCGCTTTATGTCGAGGTCGACTGTGAAGCCCTGAGCCTCAGCATGCACCTGGTAGGATTCGAGGTCGCCCTTGACCCAACTTGGACCGATGCGCACGTCACAACTCTTCGTGGAGCTCGAAAATTCCTTCAGATCGACATGACTATCGAAAGTCTCGCGCTTATCATTGGTATCTTTATAGATGATGAGTACGGCGGGGTCCATTGGGCCCTTGGGCTTGATCATTGATTTGGTATTGAAGACGACAACTACGGTCGATCCATCCTCGAACTGTGCATCGAAGTACCACCACTCGAAAGCATTCTCGACCTCAGCGGTCCTGTACCCGTCCTCCCATACCTCCACCCGGTCGGGATCGAGGCCCTCGCGTTTCAATGCCGCGGCGTTCTCCTCCGCGAACTGCTTTCGCAGTTCCTCCGTTACCTCCAGCTCGCCGGCCATGCTGATGCTCCTTTCCCGAGACGATCGATCGTGTCCTAGCTTGTATCGGAGATCGTCAACCGTCACCTGAGATGGAAAGCTCCGAGACTATCGGCTTCGAGGAAGCCGCTTGCACCGATACATCCTTGCCAGAGCCGACTTCCGTGTCCCGTCAAATATAGAATCGGTCCAACAACTACCGAGGAGCGCAAGTATCTCATTCCGGAACAATCGAAAATGACAATCAATTTAATCAATCAAACAATTCAGCGAAGCCGATTCCGCTCTCCGCAATATCTTATGCGGCAGCACTTGGAGGCGGCCAACCGCCGAGGGTGAGCATAGTTAGCACGAGCGGCAGGAGAGAGACTAGGAATGCCGAGGAGCAGGTTTCCTCTGCGATTTATTCCTGTCACCCGTGCTCGAACTAGGAAACATGATCTAGTTCTTCCGTATTCTCGTTCGGGCCTGGCCGTACTCCTGGAGGTCGAATTTACCGTCCTGCAGGCACCAGTCGTATACGATTCCTCTGATCGCATGAATGATGTTCTCCGCCATCATTCCGCTCGGAAGGTCCGTCCGCACCTCACTCTTTTCGATGTTATCGAGGGCGGCTCCGGCAAAAGCTCTCGCCTTCCTTTGTTCGGCCGCTTTCCTGAAGAAGCTTGCGGGCCCCCCGGCCGGTCCTGGCGCGCGCCTCCGTGCTCGCCTCAGGGCGCGACCGCGAGATAGACGGCGAGGACATCGGGCAGCGCCTGTCGCGCCAAGCCTATGATGCAGCCGGCCTCGGCTCTGATGATATAGAAATCGCCGAGGTCCATGATGCGACCGCCTATGAAGAGCTTCACCAAACCGAGGCTCTCGGCTTCTGCGAGGAAGGCGCGGGCGGCCCCTTTGCTGGATCCGGAGCGACCGACTGGGGGGGAAGCCTCCCCATCAACACATCGGGAGGATTGGAGTCGAGAGGACGCCCCATCGGTGCCTCCGGCCTGGCGCAAATACATGAGATCGTCACCCAGCTCAGAGGCGAGGCCGGCCAACGTCAGGCGGAAGGAGTCCGCGTGGGGCTTACCGAGAACGGAGGAGGGAACATCGGCTTCGAGGAAGCGTCAATGACCATCCATATTCTGGAAGGAGTTTGATTCCGGCCAGTCCGGGCAGACAACAGGTTGATCGAGGAAGGGGAGAAGGCGCTCGAAAAAGGGATGGAAGAGGGGAAGAATAAGCTCGAGAAAGGGCACAAGTCCAAGAAAATGATCGTGAATGGCTGACACTAGTCTGTACTGGAGTGGAAAAGAAGGAGGTTCTTAAGGTGTTGTGGTGGGCACTGGTGTTCTTAATCGTAGCGATCGTGGCAGGCATTTTCGGGTTCGCAATCGTTGCCGGTACGGCAGCCTTGATAGCCAAGGTATTGCTCGTTCTGTTTATAATCCTTCTGATCGTCTCGCTGCTCTTCGGCTGGCGAGGCCGGGGTAGGGATTGAGAAATTCGATCCGCGCGCTAATGAAGCTATCAACAAGGAACAATCGAGGCTGCTCCGCGTGGTCAGACAACGACCTAAGGAGGGTATGATGGTATGAAAGCGGAGATAAAGAAGAGGGAAGAAGTAGCGAGTGAAACGCTTCTAGTGGTCTTCGACTTGCTTGGTAAGAACGTAGAATTCAAGCCCGGCCAGTTCTTCTTTGTCGAGCTGATCGATCCGCCCTACAAAGACGAAAAGGGGGGGCGCCATTTCTCCTTCGTCAACTCGCCGCGTGAAAAGGGTGTTATAACCATGGCCACCCGGTTGAGGGATAGCGCTTTCAAGAGATCGCTTGCGGAAATGCCCTTGGGGAGTGAGGTGGTTATCGTAGATGGCGGCGGCGATTTTACTCTGCCGGATGAAGGGGAGAAGCCGTTGGTTTTGGTGGCCGGGGGCATCGGTATCGCGCCATTTATCAGCATGACCAGGTACGTGATCGAGGCTGGGCTCGACTACCATATCTCCCTCTTATATTCCAACCGGGACAGGCAGTCGGCGGCTTTTCTCGAAGAGCTCGAGGATCGGGCCAAGAACAACGAGCACCTGGAACTGATCCTTACCATGACCGACGATCCCGCGTGGGAAGGCGAGACCAGGAAGATAGACAGGGAGTTTATCTCTGATTATGTGGAGGATCCAGGGTCGAACACTTTTTTCGTAGCCGGTCCCCCAGCCATGAACAAGGCGGTGCTGAGCGAGCTGGTCAAGTTCGGGATTGGAAAGGAGGATGTGAAAGTCTCGGACTTCGCTGGTTATTGATGCATAACTTCTGACCATAAGGGCGGCCTCGGGCCTTGTTCCCCAAATCATATATTCAACTTAGAGGAAACGTGATGATAAGAGTGGCTACATACAGGAGAAGCTATTACGAACGTAACAAGGTCCTCTTGATACTCAGTATCATCGTGATGGCCGCTGGCGTATTAATCCTGCTCTCAACCTTCATGACCTGGACGTCGGGAAAAACCGGCTGGGGCTTGATCGGTTCCTTCAGCCAGGCAGGCAGATCGTATACCAATAACCCCTTCTATAATTACGGCGGAGGAGGATACATAATATTCAGCGGATTGTTGTCGGTTATTTTCGGATCGCTGATCGCCCTGGCGGGGTTGATCATGTTGGCCTCGTTTTCGAGGTCGCTAAGCGGACTCGCTATTTTCGCGAGCTTCGTGGCCTCGGTGCTCGCAATCATCAATACGGTTACCATATTCAGGCAGGGCTCGGGCATGGGAACGGGAATGTATGTTTTTCTGATAGCTTCCCTGGCCGCTCTAATCACATCGTCCACGACCCAGAGCAGCTCTTTCCTGGTACCGAGGGCTGTGGAGGATGTCGAGGACGATCGCGACATAGGCCCTCGCTATCGGGGCAGAGGCTGAAAACTCGTAACGAAAATATTATAGTTTACCGGTTGAACCATCACGCGGGGTCAGAGTTTACATGTCTCAACTGTAATCTTTCATTCTTTCATTCTTTCATTCTTTCACGGAGCACAGCCCGCACCACCCCACCGAGATTTTAAAAGCACGACGTCTCGAAATTGAACTCCTAAAAAAAGGATTCTCGCCTCGATGGCCGAGAGGTTGGGATTTTGAACCCACGAGACCTCTCGCGAGGCCAACGGTTTTCGAGTCCGCTAGGTGTCCTCTTCGCCACTCTATCGCAGCTGCTCTCACTACTCTACAATTGGCTAATAACCAGCACCAATACAAGTACCGGTCGTGCCCATAAACTTCTGTAAAAAGGCATTCGTTCTTTGACATGAAAAGCCATCGCTCTCCAAGATAAGGGAATCAGTGAAAAACCTTTATCTGAGAGGAGAAACGATGGCTAAGAAAAAGAGTATGACCATGGAGTAGGCAATTCAAGCAATACTGGCATCTGGGGAGGATAATCCCTTACGGATGATGCTGGAATTCATGGTCCAAAACACCCTGGAGCGGGAGATGACGGAACACGTGGGAGCCTGTGCCTACGAACGCACGGATGAAAGGACCGGATACCGAAACGGCTACAAGCCGAGGACTCTGATCACAGCCGTCGGCGATCTCAATCTCCTGGTGCCCCAGGACCGGGACGGCACCTTTTCTAGCGCACTTTACGAGCGCCGGCGCTCGGACAAGGCCCTGGTGCTGGCGCTAATGGAGATGTACTTAAAAGGGGTATCCACCCGCAAGGTGGCTGCGGTAACCGAGAAGCTCATGACTATTACAGCCCATGATCTTACAGGCTTTGCTCACGTTGCCCAGTTCCTGCGCCAGCTATAGCGTGGATAACTCCCTCTGTGCTACCTTTTCCTTAGCAGTCATCACGGTCTCCTTTCGGTACGCTTGATGGTCTTTAAGCCCTGTCAATTGTACCCAAGGAGACGGGATGGCTGCTTTGCTTAAAAATTAGGGTGAGTGTCCGGTAAGCTAGTGACTAATACATATAAACGATGTTGGTACCTGCAGATACTCCGCCACAACCGGGACCGAAACAAGCCTCTTATCGGACTGTACAATCTGCAGGGTGTCGTCTTCCACCCATCGTGTGCCATCCCATACCTGCCACCCTCGACGAGGGGCGCATTAGTATAAATCTTGGCCGTGTCTGGCTATCAATCTCTCCGCATTGCCTACTTGCGTTGGATTGAATCGGGGGCGGGCTTCCCTCGGAACGCCAAGCCATTCGGAAAGTCCCCGGCGAGTTCATCTCCAACAATGCTGGCGAGAGTGGGTAGCCCCATCACCGGATCGTCGTTCTTGGGCTTCTGCGCACCCCCAATTGATTTCCTCGCTTGACAGAAGGCTGGCGGGTATGGAATAAAGTAATCAGTTGATTACTTGAAAGGAGTATGAATGGCTGACTATGGCCGTTACCAGTCACAGCTCTACGAACAGTTCGCTCGCGTAGGCAAGGCACTCTGCAGCTCCAAGCGCCTAGAATTGCTGGATCTCCTTCTACAGGCAGAGCGTACTGTCGAGGATCTCTCGCATGAGACGGGAATGTCGGTCGCTAACACGTCTCAGCATCTGCAGGTCATGAAGCAGGCACGCCTGGTGGAGTCCGAACGTAGGGGGAACTTCGTTGTATACCGGCCGACGAGCGAGCACGTGGGTGTGCTACTCTCGAGCATTCAGCAATTCGCCCAACACCGTTTCGCTGAAGTCGAAGCGATCACCAGACATTTCTACGACAACCGCGAGGGCATGGAACCGGTCGATCGTGCATTGCTCATGAGCAGGGCCAAAGCCGGCGATGTGATTGTCCTGGACGTACGTCCCGTTGCAGAGTACGAAGCCGGGCATATTCCGCACGCCGTTTCGCTCCCATTTGAAGAACTGAAAAAGCGTTTGTCGACGCTGCCCAAGGACAAGGAGATTGTGGCCTATTGCCGAGGCCCATATTGCGTTTTAGCTGTGGAAGCAATCAGCCTGCTTCGCAAGGAGGGCTTCACAGCTGTCAGGATCGAGGACGGCGTACGCGAGTGGAGTGAGCACGGATTACCGATCGAGCACTCCAAAACGGCGTAACGGAGGAAGGAGAGAGACATGCGGTACCTGATTATCCTGAATGATCCGCCCTACGGCACTGAGAGGAGCTACAACGGTCTACGCATAGCGATGAGTCTCGCGACGCGGGACGATACGGAGGTCGACATCTTCCTCTTGGCGGACGCGGTCTTCTGTGCCAAAGCGGGTCAGTCAACCCCGGATGGCTACTACAATTTGGAGCGCATGCTGAAGCCGATAAGCCGTAATGGTGCGATCTTGCTCTGTGGAACCTGCATGGACGCTCGCGCCCTCTCGCCCGACGAACTCGTGGAAGACGCCCGGCGCAGCTCGATGGTCGAGCTCACCGATTACATGATGACAGCCGATAAGGTGCTGGTGTTTTAAATGATGGTTGCCTCAACGGATGCTCTTAATTCTATTTGCTACGAACCTGCGTAAAGCGCACCCAATCGCCTATCTTAGAAAGGGATACATATCATGAAGTTCTCGCCGTTTAACTTTCAAGTCCCGTTAGCTGCCGGGGGTATCACGCTCATGGCTTTCAACTGGCTACAGTTCGCAGTACCTCACGGACAAGGATCGGTAAAGATAACAGACATCCGCTGGGCGGAGTTGACCACGGTCCAGAGCGGTTTGTACGGGCTCCTTGTTGGAATAATGCTGGTGCTGGCGATTGCAAACGTGCTACTGACCATCGTGCTTCTTAAAGATCTTGCGCGATGGTTGCGCGCTGGGCAAGGTTACAAGGAGTTCATGAGCGGCCCGCCATCGAGGATCACCGGCATCTTCGTCCCGGTCGCTTCTTTGGCCATGACCATCGCCGTCTTATTGGCAGCGTTGCCGTTCTTCATCCCAGCCGTGTCAGCCAACATACAAGCCCTTATGATTCCCGGCTTGATCATCTTCGGGTTACTTTGGCTGACGATCTTCACGCTCGAGTCGCGCGTGCTCAGGAGTTGGATGGGCCGGCCCTTGGACGCAACCGGTCTCAATTTCGTCTGGCTGCTCGATGTCTTTGCGTTTGGCCTGGTTGCCTTGAGCGGAACAGGTCTAGCCTCGCTGGCAAGTAATCGAGGAATAGCTTCGATCGCTGCTTTGGCATCACTGCTGGTGCTGGTCGTGGGCACTTCTCTGCTGGCGGTTAAAGCGGTCTTCTTGATTCGTGTACAGTTGAGATCGCGCACAATGCCGGAAAACCAATTGAAGCCGGCGTTCTTCTTGCTCGTGCCCATCACCTGTTTGTACGGCATCAGCTACTACAGACTCATGCTGTACCTGCAGAAGTGGTTTGGTCTCGACATGAAAGTGCCGTCACACTACTTGATCACGCTCTCTTACATCGTAGCGATGGCCTGGGTCATATTCTCTATCTACTTGCTCCGTGGTTATTTCAGAAGATATTTCCGGACCAGTGAATATTTCCCGACACAATGGGCCTTGGTTTGAGCTCTGGTTGGCTCCCAGGTTTTGGGAGCATGGGTATATGGAAACTATTACCGGAATCCGGTTCTCTCGGTAATCAACTATGCGAGTATTGTGTTGGCCGTAGTCGTCTTTGCCTTTGTGGTCGGCAAGTTCTATAAGGCAAGTCTGGCTGCCGTGAGATAGGTTCATGGATCAGATAGGCCTTTTGAGCAGGATAGGTGTTGGGCGACGCTACGGTCTCACCAAATGGCGGTCGATGCTGTATGCCGACTGCCGCATATGTGGGCCGGGTATGCGGATCTGGAAGCTCCGTGGCGAACGGCGACTGCCTGAGGCGTTCCCTGTAGGGCGAAGTGCAGGAGGTCGGAACTTCTCGTTCACCTGGAAGTCCGCGTGAAAGAAAGGAGAGGGCGATGGATTGGATCTATCTCGATTACAACGCGAGCACGCCGATCGATACGTCAGTGCGCGACGCCGTTGTCCCCTACCTGGAGAAGGCATATGGCAACCCTTCCAGTACCCACTGGGCGGGAATACCCGCGCGTCAGGCCATAGATGACGCACGGTCCAAGGTAGCGGACCTGTTCGGCTGCTCGCACGATGAGATCGTCTTTACGAGCGGTGGCACCGAGGCCAACAACCACGCTCTCAAGGGCGTCTTCTTCGCGAATGGAGCCAGGGGGCATTTTATCACCTCCGCCGTGGAACATCCGGCCATCGTGGAACCCTTGCGTTTTCTGGAAACGCTTGGTGCGGAGATTACTATCGTCCCGGTTGATCGCTTCGGCATGGTGGATCCGGCAGATGTTCTTGATGCCATCAAATCGGACACGCTGCTCGTATCGGTGATGCATGCAAACAACGAGGTGGGAACCATTCAGCCGATCAAGGAGATCTCGGCGATCTGTCGCAATGCGGGCGTACTGCTACATACGGATGCTGCACAGTCCGTAGGCAAGATCCCGTCTGGCGTAAACGAGCTCGGTGTGGACCTGATGTCCATTGCGGCCCATAAGTTTTACGGCCCAAAGGGCATCGGTGCGCTTTACATCAAGAACCGCATTCGGCTTGAATCTTTCATGCACGGTGCCGGACATGAAGCGGGCAGACGTGCTGGGACGGAGAACATCCCTCTTGTTGTGGGACTCGGCCAAGCCGCCCTCTTGGCGAAGGACTTGGAACCGATGTTCCGCGTTGCTCAATTGCGAGACCTCTTCTGGTCACGGCTTATTGCGGTTTTCGATGAGCGCATCGTTCTCAACGGCCATCCTGAACAAAGGCTTCCAAATACACTCAATGTCTCCTTCCTCGGCCATGTCGGGGCGGAGGTTCTTGCGGCGATGCCCGAAGTCGCTGCCACCACAGGTTCGGCCTGTCACTCCGGCTCCGTGGAGATGTCGCCGGTGTTGAAGGCGATGAACACACCTGAAGACGTTGCCGCCGGAACTATCCGCTTCAGTCTCGGCCGAATGACTAGGGATTCTGACATCGAACAAGTGGTGGGTAGACTCAAGAATATCATCGGGTAAAGCGTTACGAGTACTTCGCCCTCAGTTCGAGCTTCGCGCCGAGAGTAGCCACGTCACCCCAGCCCAGTTTTGGGTGACGGGAGTATGTTTTCAGCTAGTTGGCGGAGGGGGAGGGATTCGAACCCCCGGAACCTTTCGGCTCAACGGTTTTCGAGACCTGGGTGCATTTTGATGGAAATCCCTGGTGGATGCATATATTGCTGACCTGCGGGTTTAGGTATGTTGTTATCCGTACTTCCCCTTATTTCACGATATTGAGCGTTATGATGGCCACAATTCAGCCACAATCGTAAGATGGCGATTTAAAGGCCTAGGACGATATGAAAGTAAATTTATGAAGGCCCTAGTAAGAATTATCTTGCTTGAGATGATGCATCTGAACGTTTGCGGCGCCAGCGGATTTTACAGTTCGCAAAATACGTTTGTTCTCAGTTGTTCTCAATTTTTCTCAGTTATATTGAATATATTGATCGATAATCGACGGTTCAGGATATTTAACCGTGTCATCTGTATCCGGGTGGCATTCGGCTTTCTACCCATGCGAGGAAGGTGTCAGTATCGTTGAGTGCTTTCTGGGCATCCTTTTTTCTCAATAATCGCGGGTCATAATCGACGGGATTTTTCATCCTGATAATCCCCAGATAACGATTGGACATTTCCTTTACATCTTTGCCCTTCACGATTTCTACCAATAACTTGGCCGCATCTTCGTGGTTCTTGCTGGAAGACCTGACTCCACCAATAGCTACAGTCAAAGCATCGCAAGAATGAATCGCACAGCGCACGGCGTTCTCCCCCGCAGCATTCCATAAGCCCTCTTCGAAGGATAGGTACATTGCCGCGCTTGATTGATGAGCCTTTTCCAGGTAGATCCTTGCGCTCAGTCTATCTTCGTCTTTTCTCGGGATTTTACCGACCATATGCCCTAATATCCTCTTTCGTATAGGTTATGGTGTCATGCCTATCGAAGATGTCTCTCCACATCCCCTTCTTGTTCTTGGCGTTCTTCTTTTTCTCATACTCGTTTTTTGCTACTAGCACAGGGCTTACAGGATTCCCTGAAGCGGCCATCGCCAGATTGGTTGCCTCGCTTACTTTGCCTTCGGCGGCTTTAAAATCTGCTCCATCTCTGATTATAATGAGAACATCGACATCGCTATCTAGCCTCTCCTCTCCCTTGGCGACACTACCGAATATAATGGCCCTCTCAAAGTCCTTTCCTATCTGTCTCTCAAATATCTTCACTATTTCGAGTAGGGCATTTCTCTCGACATCGAAAGCGTCTAGTAGCATTCCGCCAACCAGGAGATGATCTTCATTGAGTGTGTACTCGTTCGAAGCCCCTACGCTCCTTTTTCTTAGTAATCCCTGGACTTCCAGCTCCTTCAGCGCTTGAATGGTGGGGTTATGAGAATAGTCAATAAGCCTCGCAACCTCCCTCCCTGAATACGAGCCCTTGGTGCGTGAGAATAGGCGTAGAATCCTGACCTTGATCCTGCTGCTCAAAATATCATCTAACGCTTCATGAAATCTCATAATCCCTCAATGTCCTTATCTAATTACATATGTCACTATATAATGACAATGGCATCAGGTCAAGCCTCCCGATCATACGTACCACGAAGTTTGCTTGCTATACTCACAAGAAGCGTGCTCGATTGAGCAATACAAGCAAACTAACTACTTTACTTGAGGATTCCTGAATAAGAAACACCAGGCAATAAAAGAGCTGGTGAAAGTATATATTGGCGGAGAGGGTGGGATTTGAACCCACGTGACCCCTCGCGAGGCCAAACGGTTTTCGAGACCGCCGCATTCGTCCACTCTGCCACCTCTCCGCGTAAGCCTAATTATAGGTCGAGCTGCAACTCTTGTTCAATTAATATGGGGTTCTACAAACGGACCCGACCCCTTTGTAGAGCTTCACAGGCTGACGAGAATGGGTAGGGGTCAAGCCTGAAACATCAACATCTTCTTGGAATTGTTACTTCGAGCTATTGTAAGCTGGGAAAATGTTGATGTTTAGGCATCGACCCCGCTCGAATCTCACGAAGCTTCTCCCTTTAGAACTATTCTCGGTCAGCCTGTTCAAGCACGACGCTTCCGAAAAAACTCTCTTAGCATATCACCGCATTCCTGCTCCATTATGCAGTCGGTCACCTTTAGGCGATGATGCGTTGTCTCATCGCTCACCAGGTTGTACTTACTCCCCGCCGCTCCCAGCCTCATATCCCGGGCTCCGAATATCAGATTCGCAACCCGCGCCTGCACCAACGCGCCGGCACACATCGGGCATGGCTCGAGGGTGACATAGACGCTGCAACCTTCAAGCCTCCATCCGCCCAATGCTTCGGCCGCATCCCTCAAGGCGATTATTTCGGCGTGATCCAGCGGATTCCCCGATGCATGGCGCCGGTTATGGGCACGAGCAATAATATTGCCGTCGCATACCACAACCGCTCCAACCGGTATCTCGCCTTCGCCTGCCGCAATCCGGGCCTCTTCCAACGCTATTTCCATGAATTCCCTGTCGCTCAAAGGCTCTCCGACCTCCTGGTTTGCAATCAAGCAGCTCGCTGCATTAACCGATTATAAACACTAGTGTGTGCAATTAATCTTGTACGATCAAGGGAGGTCGCTCCATGGGGCATAAGACCGGCAAGGAAATGAAGAGCCTGCTGATTGCTGTTTCCATTATGACCCTGATTCTGGTGATTGCCATAATCGCTTATTTCGTTATCGATGTTACTTTGACCACCAACAGCAATATCAAGGACGACAAGGCTAAAATGATAGATCAATCGGTGGTGCTGCTGCAACAGATCTCGGGAAACCTGCTTGAGATAGACAAGAGCGCCGCTTTGATGCAGTACTTCGACCAGCAATTGCTGCAGAGTTTTTTAATGGGTGACCTCGCCGGCTTCTATAACTTCGCGGTTGAAATGGCCATCCATCTCTATCCCATCGATTATGTGAGTATGATCAAGGACGGCGAGGTTAAAGCCTATAGGACAAAGGCGGGCATTACAGTCGATCCGGCAACGCTTCCGGTTGCGCCCACCGAGGGAGACTACACAACCCTGGACTCGTTCGGAGGTAAGAAAGGCTTCTTCATATGCGTCTTTTACAGCGCCGATTTACGCTACATCGGCGTGGGGCAGTTTCAGGCGTCACTGATTATCGACCGCACCGAGCAAGCTGCGGATATCGAGAGCTACTTCAACGACCAGAGAAACGACCTGCTGCTCTGGATGCTAATAGGAGCCGGAATTGCATTGATACTCACCTTCCTCCTCACAACCATCGGCCTTCGCTACTTCACTAATAAGTATGTTGTCATGCCCATAGAGAAGCTCAACCGACGAGCGCAGGAGATTATGGACGGTACTTTCGAGGGTGAAGTCGAAGTGGATCCGGACAGTGCTTACGCGGCCTTGCAGGGACTGCTGCGGAGCGGGAAAAAGGTCTTGCGCCGCATGAATGAACATATGGAAGAATAGCTTTCTATTGATTGCATGCTTTCTTGGGTTGGATTAAAGAACGCTTAACAGGGCATCGATATATGGTAATGTGTTACTGGCTGGATATTGTTGGCAGTGGATATTGTAACAGTCTCCCGGAGGAGGAATCTTGGCCAATAAATTGGCACTGGAAATCGAGAAGATTTTGGCCGAATCGGTGGGGGATTTTATAGCAAAGGCAACCGTCAAGAAAAACTGCGAATTGATCGGAACCACACCCGATACGTTGACCTCCGATCAACTTCCCGCCCTAGCCGAAAAGATCGATAAATCGGTCTCATTCTTTTCGGGGAAGGATGCGGGAGAAGCACTGGCGGAAAAGATTAGGCATCTAAAAGTCTGAGAACGCGATTCCTGAAAGGGCGTCCATCAAAGTAGAACCACGTTGTTATGCGAGGCAAGCGAGACGCGAATCGCCGAGCGCAGTTGCTAGGCAAGCGAGTCATTTTACGACGAGCGCCGTTGCGAGGAACGGAGAGACGAAGCAAACTGGAGTGGCGAAGCAACCCCTTAACTGCCGATTCGTTATCAAGCCTCGAAAGCTTGAAGGCCTAATCCATTTGCATCTTCAGAAAACATTTCATTAACCAGATATCAGGATCTATTTGCTTCGGAAGACCTCGCAATGACATGAATCCCTGACCTTTGCAAATATTATTCGGCGTTCTTCAATACAAAGTCGATCAACGGCTGGATAACCTCATTGGGCCTCCTTGAGGAGGTATTCGCCGAAGCCATTAGCACATCCAGGTGGTTGTAGCCCTCGAGGAAATGCTTTTCTCCGGGCAGGCCGTCGATGCCTTGATCCACCCAGACCCCCTGCTCGGTAACGAATAAGATCTGCGGCATATCGATGAGCTTGTCACCATGAAGAAAATTGAGGCCGTACATGGGGGCCCAGGGCAGCGCCGCCCCGAAGAGATCGAGACATTGCCGCATTGAAAAGTACCACTCCGTGAGATTGAGAGGGCCTTCGAATAAAGCCCGGGCTACATCGTTAATGTCCGTCATTTCGTTTTCGATGGTCGTGAAAGTGGTTTCTCCGGTCGTGTCCTTATAGTCAGGATCCGAGGCGTTGCCGATCTGGTCGAAGTTCACCCAGGAATAGAGAGGGCCGGTGCCCAGGTTATCGGCGGGGCCGGCGTCGTTGGCTATATATTGAGGGCCCTTGCCAATCATGCTTTTGGTTATGGGAATATTGTCCACGATCAACTGTGGGAAGTCTTTCAGTACCACCGGGCCTCCCGCAAGAAAGCCCATGCTGTTCAAAATCAGGTTGCAGGAAGCGTAGCTGTCGTCGAATAAAACGCCGAGCAAGGCCTGGTTGGTGAAGCGGAAGTCCGTGATATCAGGCGTGCCTAACGCGAATGTATCTGTGTCCTTGGAGCTCAAGAAACGAAGAAGCCACTGCATGTTTTCGGAGAAGGGAACCTCGTTGATATATGTATCTTCTCCGTTCGGATCATAGTAGGCCGCCATAGCGACGGCTTCCAGCAGGGCCATTGATTCAGGGGGAAAGAGAGGGCCCATGTTCCAAATGATGGGTAAAGCACCGTCCCTTAGCCCGTCAAGGAATCCACCATAGATGACCTCGCTCATGTTCTTCGCTCCGTCCAACATCCATTCAGGCATCATGCCGAGGATCGAATCGCCAATGTTATCGAGCGAATTAAGAGCGGTGTCCAATCCGAACATACCGGCACAGTTATTGTAGCCGGCGTCATCGGTGGTGGCCGGATCGCCGTCCAGATCCCATCCCACGAAGCTCGATGCCATCAAACCGCCCATGGAGTGGCCCCCGACGAAGATTTTCTTACGCCTTACGGCGGGGTCGGGCACCAGGGTCTGGATTATCTTGAATACGTCCTCGGTGTCGAGCTTGAGGCCGAATTCGGACAGGAAAAGGAGATCCTGGTTTTCCCGCCATCCCTTGAAGGTCTTGCCGTTTACGGATTGGCCTTTGTAGTAATAGCCTATAAAGGTATCAACAGCTTCGTCCACGGTTAGCTGATGCGTGCTGAGTTGGTCCTCCAGGTAATTGACCCCGGTGAGGTCCTCCAGGGCGTTAGTGCGATGCTCTGTCGCCCATACCTCGATGTTTTTACCGTCTTTCACCTTGGCCGTGTACACGAGCTGACGGGCCAGGTACTCGAAGCCGTTGACGCCTTCCAGAATCCCGGGGAGCATGACCAGCATGGCATCGGTGGTGGCCGCATTTGCCTGTGCCTTATTGGTGGGATCCAAAGTAGAGCCATCGCTCGGACGGATGCGAAGCAAATGTATCTCGTTACATTCAGCCGGCGCCCCCCACTCCGAAGGCAATGGTGAGGAGATTACCTGCTCCTCCGCTACCACGGCCTGGTCCACGTCGGCCTGCGTATAGTCACGTGGAACCGGAGCGTTCTTCGCGCCCTCGGGAATAGGCCCACCTTGTTGATAACACCCGGCGAGCAGAATCAAAAATCCGAGTAGCAGAAAACTGAATAGCCTGATGTGTTTAGTCATCTCTCTCCCTCCTCGCATCAGTCGACAACCCTCAATTCGAGCCAACTAGCATATAGCCCTCTAAATAATTTAATTGGGGCCGGGGCGCAGCCTGTCAAATGCCGGCCCATTCAAATAAGCGTGCCGGGCCTTTAACCCTCGGTCCTTTTAAAAACCGAAGATTGAAGACCCGGCACTGCTTAATCATCACGTACTATTTAGCGTTCTCCATTACGAATTCGATCAGGGGCTCGACCACCTCATTCGGCCGCCTTGCCGAAGTGTTGGCGGAAGCATTCATAACGTCCATGTGGTTGTAGCCCGTGAGCAAGTGCTTCTCGCCGGGCAATCCGTTGATATCTATGTCTCCCATCATGCCCTGCTCGGCGATGAATACGACCTGGGGCATGTCGATAAGCTTGTCCCCGTGCAGGAAATTCAGGCCGTATTTGGGTGCGAAGGGCGTAACCGCGCCCACCAGGTCAACGAGCAGGCGCATTGAGAAATACCACTCCACCAGGTTGACCGGTCCCTTGAAGGCGGTTCGCGCGACGTCGGTGATATCCGCTACTTCGTTCTCCATAGTGGTAAAGGTGGTCTCCCCCGTCGTGTCCTTATAATCCGGATCCTGAGCGTCTCCTATCTCATCGAAGTTGGCCCAGGAATAGAGAGGACCGGTTCGTAAATCCTCGATGGGCCCTGCGTCGTTGGCGATCCAGTAAGGCCCCGGACCGATGCTGTTGGACAAAATGGGTATATCATCCGTCCACGTCTTAGGGAATTCCTTTAGCACGACAGGTCCGCCTTTGAGGAAGCCCATGCTGTTCAAAATCATACCCATGGGCACGAAGCTGTCATCGAAGATCGAGCCGAAGAGCGCTTCATTGGTGAAGCGGAAGTCTCGAAGGTTGGGACTGTCCGCTATGAAAATGTCATTATCCTTGGAATGTAGAAAACGAAGCAGCAATTCATTCATGTCGGTCCAGGGAACGTCTCTGATATAAGTGTCTTCGCCGTCCGGATCGTAATAGGCGGCCATACCGACCGCTTCCAGCAGGTCCATCACTTCGGCGCCGAAAATCGGCGGCGAGTTAAGGACGACCGGATAGCTGCCGTTCTTCAGACCGTCGACTATTCCACCGTAAATGGTTTCAGTAATATCTTCGAATCCCTCCTTCATGTCATCCGGCATCATACCGAAAACGGCGTCACCGACGGTGCCTATCGAGTTGACCACGGTGTCGAGCCCGAACATTCCGGCGCAATTGTTGTAGCCCGCGTCATCGACCGTCGCCGGGTCTCCGTCCAAGTCCCATCCGGCGAAATAGGAGGTCATCATGCCGCCCATGGAATGGCCGCCGACGAAAACCTTTTCCCGCCTGACCGCCGGGTCGGGAACCAGGGTTTGGATTACCTTGAATACGTCCTCGGTGTCGAGCTTCAACCCGAATTCGGCGAGACATGGAACGTCCTGATTTGCAAGAAAGCCCTCGAAGGTCTTGCCGTTTATAGCCTCGCCCTCGTAGTAGTACCCTATAAAAGCGGCGACCGCCTCGTTTATATCCATCTCGCCTTTGCTGAGCCCTTCTTCCAGGTAGTTGACTCCAGTGAGGTCTTCCAGACGGTTGTTGCGGCGCTCGACCGCCCATACCTCGATGTTCTTCTGGTTCTTGACCTTGGCCTGATATACGACCTGCCTGCCGAGGTATTCGAAACCGTTGGCTCCCTCGAGCACGCCG
>Ga0154635_153_pt4 | contig 16333 bp, 13 predicted proteins | sample Rifle2008BG13ft_FD_116064 | JGI IMG/M metagenome (GOLD analysis project Ga0154635, IMG submission 116064) | Solincola sediminis RBG_13_55_18
GAAGCGACGGCACAGCTCTTTTCAAACATCAAGGAATATTGCAGCACCAAGCCTCCGCAGCAACAAGAAGATGGGGAGGAAGAAGCGAATATCGAGATCGATCGCTCGCTAGTCAGGTTGAAGGTGCTCAATGGGGCGAGATGGGGAGGCATGGCGTCGAAGATCGCGGATGAGTTTCGCGATAAAGGCTACATCGACATCGAGAGTGGCGACGCCGCAAATATCTATCCGGAAACCACAATCTATTATGCGCCGAATCAGAAAGACCAGGCGAAAGCGGCTGCGTATGACCTCAATCCCGAGGCGGATTATATATTGACCGAAGATGCTTACGTCGCTTCTTCCAACCAGGCGGATGTAGTAGTCGTAATCGGCAAGGACTACACCAGCCCCTAAAATGGGGTCGGGCCTCAACATCAACAAGCTTCAAAGCATTCGCAACTTATATGCTGAACCGCTTTCTTTGAAGCTTGTTGATGTTGAGGCCCGACCCCATTTTAGGGAGCGGCGATTTATCAAGTGATAAGATTCTTTCATAAAGTGGAGCTGCGGATGGTGCTTCTCATCGAGCCTGATCCATCTCAGTAATATAATATTCAAAGAAGAATGGATACAGCCTATAGGAAGGAGGCCGTGTTTTGTCCGAGGTCTATTTCGTAAACACACGTGGTCGTCCCAACCGGGGAATGTTGCAGAAGCTCGAGTTACTTTGTGACAAGGTAAAACTGGGGGAGATGATCGATCGGAGCGATCTTGTTGGGGTCAAGACCCACTTCGGGGAGGCGGGTTGCACGGCTTTCATTCCCGTCATGTACGTGAGAACGGTCGTGGAACAGGTAAAGAAGGCCGATGGAAGGCCTTTCGTCACGGATTCCAATACCCTCTACGTTGGAGGCCGGGCACACGCGGTAAGTCACCTTCGCACCGCGGCCAATAACGGTTTTACGCAGGAAACGCTGGGAGCGCCGGTAATCATTGCCGACGGCCTCAAGGGACACGATTTCCAGGAGGTCGAGGTCGACGGCGAACTGCTCAAATCGGTAAAAGTAGCTTCCGCCGCCTACCAGGCCGACGCCCTGGTTGTCATATCGCATCTTACCGGGCATGAATTTCTGGGGTTCGGAGGAGCGATCAAGAATGTTTCCATGGGCCTTTCCAGCCGCGGCGGCAAGCAGCAGATGCATTCCGACATCAAGCCGGCCGTAAACAGGGACAGGTGCACGGCCTGCGCCAAGTGCCTGGAATGGTGTCCGACCGGGGCGATTTCGATAACCGGCAAAGGAAAGGAAAAATATGCCAAGATCGACCGCAGCAAGTGCATAGGCTGCGGCGAGTGCACCATCATGTGTTTTAAGGGGGCCATTCAGGCACGCCTCTCCGGCGTCTTAGAAAACGCGCAAAGCAAATGCGTAGAGTACGCCAAGGGGATCTTGAAAGGCAAGGAGGACAAGGTCGCTTTCTTCAACTTCCTCATGAACGTGACCCCCGACTGCGATTGTTGGAATTATAACGACGCTCGGGCCGTGGAAGATATCGGCATCCTGGCCAGCCGCGATATGGTGGCGATCGAGCAGGCGAGCCTCGATCTTCTCAACGAAAAGGCCGGCAAGGATTTCTTCAAGAGTATCTATCCGGTGGTCGATTGCGCCAGCCAGGTCGAGTACGCCGAGAAGCTGGGCCTGGGCAGCCGGGAATACGAACTCATAAGCCTGGACGACGAATAGCCTCGCTGCGTGGATTACCGGCGCAGGTTCATTTTTAATAACTAATGCAAGTGGGAGGTATTGCGATGGTCTACGGAAATATGGGAAAGGTCCTCGAGGTCGATCTTACCGCCGGGACCACAGCCGAGATAGAACCCGATGAGGAGGTATATCGCGATTACATAGGGGGCGCCGGCCTGGCGGCCAAGCTCCTTTATGACTGCGGCAATCTCCAGGCGGGCCCCCTCGACCCCGACAACCTTCTGATCTTCGCCGCCGGGCCGCTCACCGGCATAGGTTTCTCCGGATCGAGCCGTCTCTCGGTAGGGGCCCGCTCCCCGCTCACCGGCATCTGGGGCCAGGCTTCCTGCGGGGGCAATTTCGGGCCCGAGCTGAAGCGCTGCGGCTATGACGCCATCATCTTCAAGGGGAAGGCGGAAAAACCGGTCTACCTCATACTGGGCGAGGATTCGGCCGAACTGGCGCCGGCCGGGGACTTGTGGGGCAAGGACACCTACGAGACAACGGACATCTTGAAGGAGCGCCACGGCCACAACCACAAGGTGCTGGCGATAGGCCCGGCGTCGGAAAACGGCGTGCTTTACGGGAGCATCGTAAACGACAAAGGCCACCTCTTCGGCCGCGCGGGCATGGGTACGGTAATGGGATCCAAGAATCTGAAAGCCATAAGCGCTCAGGGATCGAAGAAGATGGCAGTGAAGGATCAGCAGAAAGTCGACGAGCTTTCCAAGATTTACCAGGTTTATATAGAAAGGGGCGGCATGGCCAGGGCGCTGCGCTCCTTCGGAACCGCCAACAACATGGAAGCTAAGATGATTGAGGGAGACGTTCCCAGCCGCAACTGGGGCCTTGGGATCTGGCTGGAAGGTGGGGAGAAGCTCTCCGGCATCGCGCTGGATGAAGAAGTGATCACCGGACATTCAAACTGCCGGGGCTGCGGGGTCAAATGCAAGCCGGTGGTGGAGGTGGAGGAGGGCCGCTACCAGATGGAGGAAGGCCCCGGCCCCGAGTATGAAACCCTCGGCGCTTTCGGCACCTTGCTCATGAACTCCAATATCGAATCGGTCTGCAAGATCAATGATTTCTGCAACCGCATGGGTCTTGACACCATAACCGGCGGGGCCACCTTCGCCTGGGCCATGGACTGCTATGAGAACGGGTTGATGAAGCCCGAGGATTTCGATGGCGTCAAGCTGGAATGGGGAGACATAGACACGGTTATCGAAATGCTCCCCAAGGTGGTGGCAAAGGAAGGCAAGCTGGGTGAGCTGCTGGCTAAGGGTTCACGGGCCGCAGCCGCGGAAATAGGCCAGGGCAGCGAGAAGTTCTTGACCGACAGCAAGGGGTTGGAAGCTCCCATGCACGATCCACGTCTCGACTGGGGAAACGCCCTCGCCTACGCCGTTTCGGTACGCGGCGCCTGCCACGTTTCCAACCTGAACTACCTGGTCGAGTGGTGGGCGGTAACCTATCCCGAGATCGGGCTCAACAAGCATTACGTAGAATTTTCGACCGAGCACCGGGGCGAAACGGTGGCGAAAACTTCCGACCTCGGCTGCATCTTCAATTCCGCGTGCTGGTGCAATTTCCCCGGGACCATGTTCAAGATCAACGAGCTGTTGGGCATGTTCAACGCGGTGGCCGGCTATGGCTGGAAACTCGATGACATGATGGAAGCCGGCTCCCGGGTGTGGTTACTGCAGCGTTGCCTTGGACACATTTGGGGAGCGGCTGCGGCCGACGACCGGGTGGGGGAGAGGATCATGACCCCGGTCAACGAGGGAGGTATCAAGGGCCAGGTACCGGACATGGAAACCATGCTCAAGGATTTCTACCAGTACCGCGGTCTTGGTGAGGACGGCAAACCCCTGCCGGAGACCCTGGAAAAAAACGGGCTCGGTTACCTGGTTGGAAAGATTTAAAAAGTCGATCCTTAGTACAGCATTTCATAAATACGGTCGCATTCGACCGCCGCTGCATCCACGCCAGCTTCGTTCCGCTCCCTGCGACATACTCGCAGAGTATGCCTCAGTCGCGCGCCTTGCCGGCGCGGCGCCCCCGCGCTCTCGGTGCGTGACCGTATTTATAAAACGCTGTACTTACGAATTCAGGGCCGGAGGCTTTCCGCTCCGGCCCTTCCCCATGGCTTTACGATGGTTTTCGACGAACTTATGTCGGCGGGGTAGAATCACTGGTAAAATCGCTGCATGACAGGAAGTAATATGCAGAATTCAATAAGAGTTCGATTCGCGCCCTCGCCCACCGGCAAGCTGCATCTTGGCTCGGCGAGGACCGCGCTCTTCAACTGGCTGTTTGCCCGGGGCCAGGATGGGACATTGATACTCAGGATCGAAGACACCGACCCGGAGCGGTCGAAACGCTCGCTTGAGGACTCCATACTCGACGACTTGAGGTGGTTGGGGCTCGATTGGGACGAAGGGCCGGATACCTGCGGCGCGCACGGCCCCTACCGTCAGAGTGAACGAGCCGAGACATACAGGGTACATTCGCAGAGGCTCCTGGGGGAAGGAAAAGCCTACCCCTGCTATTGCACTCTTGAAGAGCTGGAAGAGAAGAAACGGCAGGCCATGGCCGCGGGAAGGACCCCGATCTATGACGGTACCTGCCGCCGGCTGAGCGAGGAGGAGCGGAGAGGGCGCGAGTTACAGGGCTTGAAACCTGCGATCCGGTTCAGAGTTCCCGATCATGAGATATTTTTCGAGGACCTCTTACATGGATCGATGCGCTTCTCCCCCGATGTCATCGGCGATTTCATAATCGTCAGGTCGGACGGCTCGGCCGGGTTCAATTTTTCGGTGGTTGTAGATGACGCAACCATGGGTATAAGCCACGTTATACGTGGAGAAGATCACCTCACCAACACCGCACGCCACGTGCTGCTCTTCGAAGCGCTGGGATATGCTGTTCCGCTTTATCTCCATCACTCCCTCCTCCTCGGCCCCGACGGATCGAAGATGAGCAAGCGGCATGGGGCCACCGCGGTCCCCGATTACAGGGAAATGGGATATCTTCCCCAGACGCTCATAAATTATCTTGCGCTGCTCTCGTGGTCTCCGCCCGCTGAAAAAGAAGTACTGGACAAGGATGAACTATTGCGTCTTTTCGATATAGGAGATCTTTCACCGAGCCCGGCTGTTTTCGATAAGGCCAAGCTCGATTGGCTCAATTCCAAGCACCTGCATATGGCACCGCTCTCCGAATTGGTCCGGGCGGCCGGCCGCTTCGCGCCCGAATGGTCGGATAATCCGCACTTCCCGTTGATGGTGGAGTCCGTGCTGGATAACCTGGTTACCCTGTCCGATCTGCCACGCTACCTGGCCCCCTTCGGACCGGCCGAAGTTCCGACTGAGCAGGTTGCTCACTGGGTGCGGAGTGAATCGGGTCGTGCGGTTGTCGAGAAGGCGATCGATATATTGGAAAATCGCGACCTCGGCGGTCTGGAAGATGCCAAACAAATCATCGCCGAAATCAAAAGGGATTTTATGGAAAAAGGCCTGAAGGCCAGAGAAGTACTTATGCCTGTACGAGTGGCACTGACGGGAAAGGATAAGGGACCCCCCCTCCCTTATCTATTGGTCGTATTAGGCCTGGAGGAAAGCATCAGTCGCCTGCGGGAATTATAATAACCGCAGCGAAAGGAAGAGCAGTGTTTACCAACTTGAAACATGACCTCGAGGCGGTGCGGGACAGGGATCCGGCAGCGCGGAGCACGGCGGAGATATGCCTGGCATATCCGGGGCTGCACGCGCTTTGGTTTCATCGTCTTGCTCACTGGTTGTGGAACCGCGGCGTCCCTGTGATGCCGCGCCTGATATCACATATGAGCCGTCTGCTCACCGGCATCGAAATTCATCCCGGGGCAAGGATAGGCACCGGGGTATTCATAGACCACGGCATGGGTGTGGTGATAGGCGAGACGGCGGAGATCGGCGATTTCGTAACACTGTATCAGGGTGTCACCCTGGGTGGCACCGGCAAGGAAAAAGGGAAGCGCCATCCCACGGTCGGCCGCAACGTAGTGATCGCCGCCGGAGCGAAGGTGCTCGGTCCGATAACCATAGGGGATGATTCCAAGGTGGGAGCGGGGGCGGTGGTCATACAGGACGTGCCGGCGCGCTGCACCGTCGTGGGTGTTCCCGGCCGGGTGGTGGTGCAGGAGGGTGAACCGGTGGTCGACCTTCATCATGAATGTATCCCGGATCCCGTGATGGAACGCATCGAAGCCCTGGATGTCCTTATCAAGAAGATGGAAGATCACATGCTGAAGACGCAGCTCGAACTGGAGATAACCGAAGAGAAGCTGCGCCGGGCGGAAGACGAATTGCATGAAGTCGAGAAAAAGATTACAGGGGAGGAATCGAGAGCCTGATGGGTCTGGTCGTCTATAACACCATGAGCCGGCGCAAGGAGCCTTTCCAGCCGCGGGATGAGGGAAAGGTCTCTATGTATGTCTGCGGTCCCACGGTCTATAATTATATACACATCGGAAACGCCAGGGCGTACCTCGTGTTCGACATCGTGCGCAGGTATCTCGCCTTCAAGGGATACGAGGTCGAATACGTGCAGAATTTCACGGACATAGATGACAAGATAATCAACCGTGCCGATCAGGAGGGCAAGACGCCTGCGGAGGTGGCGAGCTTATACGAGGAAGCCTTCCTGGAAGATATGGAATCCTTGAACATTCGGCCCCCGACCATCATGCCCCGGGCAACGGAAACCATTCCGGATATGATCGAAATAATCGAAGGCCTGGTGAGCAAAGGCTATGCCTACGCTTCCGAGGGCGACGTCTACTTCAGCGTCGCGAAATTCAAAGACTACGGCAAATTATCCGGGCGTTCGCCCGATGAGCTGAATGAAGTTGGAAGGGTGGAGGCATCGGGGCTGAAGCGCAACCCGATGGACTTCGCGCTGTGGAAGGCCTCCAAGCCGGGCGAGCCCAGCTGGGATTCACCGTGGGGTCCGGGGCGGCCCGCCTGGCACATCGAATGCTCGGCCATGTCATTGAAGTATCTGGGGATGGGGTTTGATATTCACGGCGGAGGGCAAGACCTTATTTTTCCCCACCATGAAAACGAAATCGCTCAGTCGGAGGTCTTCACGGGCGAGCGGCCTTTCGTGCGCTACTGGATGCACAACGGCTTTGTGAACATCATGGAAGAGAAGATGTCCAAGTCACTGGGAAACATAATCCTCATCCGGGACATCATCACCCGCTATCCCCCGGACGTGGTCAGGATGCTGGTGCTGCAGACCCACTATCGCACATCTATCGATTTCGGTCCGGACGCATTGGATGAGTCGCAGCGCGCCTACGAGCGCATAGAAAATTGCGTCTTCGGCCTTGAAGGTCTGCTCGCCAATATAACCTCAAAAGTCGCTCCCGTGAGGACGGAGAGGGAAATCGCCCTCATAGATTTCTTCTTCGATGCGGAGCGGCGCTTCGAGGAGGCCATGGACGATGATTTCAATACGGCGCGAGCCATTGGTGTCATCTTCGAGTTGGTAAAAGAATTAAACACATTCGTTGACGAGCAACAGATACTGCAATCGCCGGGGGGGCCTATTGTTGCAAATCAGGGCATGGACCTGCTGCTCAAGTTGTGCCGTATCCTCGGACTCCTCGAGCCCGCGGCTGCAGAATGCGAAGAAACCGCAGCCGAATGGGAGGAAGATCATATCCCGAGCCCGGATGTCCTCATCGACCTGCTCCTGGAGGTAAGGACGCTGGCGCGTTCGAAGGGGGAATGGCAGACGGCGGACCTGATCCGTTCACGCCTGCACGACCTGGGCGTAAGGATTGACGACCTCCGAGAGGGTGTGCGCTGGAAATTCACCTAACCTAAATGGGGTCGAGCCTAAACATAAACATGGGGTCAGGCCTAAACACGGTGTCGTTCTGAAACATTAATAGTGGCGGAAATTGAGGAGTAGGCATTGAGGTTTGAACAGGTCGAGGGTAAGAGGGCGGTTCTCGAGACGCTTAGGGGCAAACGGTCAGTAGCCGAGCTGCTGGTGGGAGAGGGCATAAAGTCGGGGGGAGCGCTCGATGAGATACTCGCGGTCGCTCGGGAAAAGAAGATCCAGGTGACCTTCCTCCCGCGTAGAGAGCTCGAGCGCCTGGCCCGCTCTGAAAACAACCAAGGTGTAATAGTCAGGGTAGAGCCCTATCGCTATTCGACCGTCAAGCAGGTTTACGAATCGCTCGAAGGGCAGGAAAAGGCTTTCGTGGTCCTCCTCGATAGTGTTACGGACCCTCGCAATCTGGGAAGCATAGCGAGGACTTGCGAGGCGGCCGGGGTGGATGCACTGCTCCTACCGCGCAGCCGGGCCGCACCGGTCACGCCCGCCGTATTTCACGCCTCGGCCGGCGCCGTAGAGAACCTCGCCATAGCGACCGTCCCCAATCTCGTAAGCGTGATGCGGGAGCTGAAGCAGTTGGGCCTCTGGGTGGTCGGGGCCGATATCGAGGCGCAAACCAGTTATTTCGAGGCGGAGCTCACCGGACCCTTCGCCCTGGTGATGGGTTCGGAGGGTGAAGGGCTGCACCGCCTGGTGCGTGAGACCTGCGACCTTATGGTAAATATTCCCATGTACGGGAAGGTAGGATCGCTTAACGTTTCCGTTGCGGCCGGGATAATAATTTATGAGGCCATGCGGCAGAGGAAAGGTAATGAAGGCAGTAGTCGTTGACGGCTATAACCTGGTCCACTCCCAACCGCGTTTAAAAGCTGCCCTTCGGGAAGGACATGAACAGGCCCGCGAGGCCTTGATAAAAGAATTGTCTCCCCTTGCCTCTCCGGGCCGCTACGATCTCCTGATGGTCGTCTTCGATGCCGCCGGGTCCTCTCAATTGGAGCCGGCCGTGGAAAACCGCCTTGGAATCATTGTTGTCTATACCCGGCGAGGTCAGAGCGCTGATGCTTTCATCGAAGCGGCCGTGAAACATCTGGTAACCGAGGCGGAGGTCGAGGTATCGACGAGCGATCGGGCCGTGCGTGATGTCTGCGCCGGCTTCGGAGCTCGACCCTTGGACCCGTCCACTCTGCTCGAACTGGGGGAAGAGGCTTCGTCCGATATCAGCAGGGAGATACAGGACATGAAAAAGGATAACCGTTCACCCTTGGAGGATCGGGTCAGCAAAGAGGTCCGGCACCTGCTCGACGAGATGCGCTACCACTAAGGCTACGCAAACGCACCTGACCCCTTCGTATTGCCCCTTTGTAGAGCCCCTAATACTAGTTTAGAATAATCGAACCGGGCCGGTGTAGCTCAATGGTAGAGCAATCGCCTTGTAAGCGGTTGGTTGGAGGTTCGATTCCTCTCACCGGCTCCACGCCCCTTCCAGGAATCATGATGCTCGTCTGCGCAACGCAGCCCTGCGGGCCTTTCGTTTCGGCTCCTTTTCATTCTTGCGAAGGGACAGGATAATCGAGCCTCCAATGATAAAGACGAAGGAGGTGAGCCTCAACAGGAACATTCCGGCCGTGCTGGGCATCGGCTCATGCATGGCGATAATGCCGATTATAATGGGGATTATATTGGACATGCCGGTGGTTATGGGCATCACGACTATAGCCTTACCCCGCTGAATCGCGATCTGTTCCAGGACAAGGGCGATAAAAGGCAGGAGCAGTATCAGGTAGAGATAAGGAGAAAGCAAAGCGTTGCGAAACCCATGCTCCCAGAAACGGCTGCCGATGTCGTTCCAACCCAGTTTTATGATCACCGCCGTGAGGCCGATGATGATACCTGCCGCGACGGCGATCAGGTTCGAAGCCTGGCCGTTTTTTTTGGTAAAGCCGTTGAAAAGTGAGATGCCCGCAACAACGAAGAAGAAGAGGACAAAGAACCAGAGCACGATCGGATTGTAACTGAAAGCCTTGCTGGGTACTCCTATCATGCTCCTGCCCAGCAGCACCAATCCGGTGATAATAGCCCCAATTCCCAGCCAATCCGACAACTCCGGCCTTTCTCCCAGCTTGGTGATGGCGAGAACGGCGAGTAAGGCAATTCCCGCCGTATTTATCGGCTGCACCACGGACAGGGGAGCAAGGCCGACCGCTATGGCCTTTATGAACGTTCCCGCGAACTCGAGTCCCTGGGCTTCGAGCCACGGCCGGCAGCGGAAAAAAGCCTTAGCCGTTTGTAGCACGGGCTGCGAGCCGATGAGGGGGAGCGTGTCCAGTTCCCTCTTCTGCATATAGCCGCTGTAGTTTATAAATGTCGTCGCAATCAGAGATAGAATCACGGCGAGGATTATCAGAATGATCACCTCCTTGCGCTATTCTAAAGGTTGCGGGCGTTATGATAATAGACGGCTCTCGTAAATCATCACGACCGGAATTGCCCGCCGTTCCTATAATTGATTTTATAAAAGGAATCTAAACACGATCATGAGGCGGAGAGAAGTGGGACATGTATTAGTGGGAATGAGCGGCGGAGTCGATTCTTCCGTTGCCGCGGCTTTGCTCAAGGCCGAGGGATTCGAGGTGACCGGAGTTACCTTCCGCCTCTGGTTGGACTGCGATCTCAAGAGTCTGACCGATCCCAGGTCATGCTGCTCCCTGCGTGACATGGAAACGGCGGCCGACGTCGCCGGTATTCTCGGTATAGAACACATGTGCGTCGATATCAGCAATTCTTTCTACGTCTCCATCGTCGAGCCTTTCGCTCGGGAATATAAAAAGGGCAGGACGCCCAACCCCTGCGTCGCATGTAATGGCCTGGTAAAATTTCCCATGCTGCGAGCACTCGCGGAAGACATGGGGGCGAGCCATATCGCGACCGGGCATTATGCCCGAATTTCAGGCAATGATATTTGCACTTCCCTGTTAAGGGGGGCGAGCAAGGCCAAGGATCAATCATACGCACTCTATCGCCTCCAGCAAAGCGAACTGAGCCGTTGCATCTTTCCCAATGGTTCCAGGTCAAAGCGGGAGATAAGGGAAGCGGCGGAGGCGGCCGGTTTACCGTCGGCTCAGAAGAGGGAGAGCCAGGAGCTATGTTTCATAAGCGGAGATAACTACCGTGAATTCCTCGCGGCTCGGTTCCCGCAGGCGCTGGTGCCCGGGCTCATAGTTGATACTTCCGGGAAAGTGCTCGGCGAACATCACGGCGTCGCCTTCTATACGATCGGCCAGCGCCGCGGACTGGGCCTTTCAAGCCCGACGCCGCAGTACGTTACAAAGATCGACTCGAAGAAACGGGAAGTAACGATCGGGGGTCCTCACGAGGTACCGGGCGCATGGCTGCGGGCGGAGTCGGCAGTCTGGGTGCAGGGATGGCCGCCTGCGGAATCGTTCGAGGCCGAGGTCATGGCGCGCTACAACAGCCCTCCCGTACCTTGCTCGATCGTGACGGCCGAGGACGGATTCGAGGCACACTTTAGGGATCGCATCTGGGCGATAACACCGGGGCAGCATGCGGTTATCTATCGAGGAGATGAAGTCCTCGGCGGCGGCATCATAGCCGAGGCTCGCTAGGCCGACATCTCGACCCTCAAACCTTCGAGATCGCCGCTGCCGGCGAGCTCGTACAGAGAATTGTATAGTTCGACATGAAAACTGCCGGGCCTTCCCCCCGATGCCTTTGCGGCATGCTCTCCTGCCAGTCCGAAAAGACCAAGCGCTGCCGCCGTGGCTTCCACATAAGGCTCTCCGGAGGCGAGCAGCACGGCTATTGTGGTGGTTGCCATGCAACCCGTTCCCGTGATCCCGCACATGATGGGATGGCCGTTGCTCACCCGGAATACCTTGTTCCCGTCGCTCACGACATCGACGGCTCCGGTTACCGCGGCTACGCAGCCTAACTGATCGGCCGCCTGCTTCGCTATCTGCTCGGCGCCGGCGCCTGCCGAAACCGATTCCACTCCCCGGATCTCGGCCGCCTCACCCGCAAGCACGGCGATCTCCGCCGCGTTTCCCCTTACGGTCGCGAACTGGATTTCGTCCAGCAGGCTCTGGGCGACTCGGGTCCTGTAACTCGTGGCGCCGGCTCCCACCGGATCCAGGATAATGGGAACCCCGGCCTGGTTTGCCGCCTTGCCCGCGGCCACCATTGCTTCGACCATCTCCGGATAAAGCGTCCCGATATTTATCACCAATGCGTGCGCCTGCGAAGCCATCTCGGCCGCTTCCTGAACGGCATGTGCCATTACCGGTAATGCCCCCAGGCAGAGTGTAACGTTGGCGGTCTCATTCATGACGACGAAGTTGGTGATGTGGTGAATCAAAGGCTTGCCTACGGAAATGATTTCGAGCCTTTTTTTCAGGAACCCTTGCACATCGAATTCACCTACCATGCCTTTCCTCCTTCAATAACCTTCCAGGACAATTTCAGGATATTATAGTTGGTGATTGGTTTCAGGAACAGGGTCAGCCGTTTTCGCCATTGGAAGGAGCTGGAAATAATGTTTTCATCGCAACAGCGGACCGATAGTATCCGGGAAGCTCAGGGCAAAGTCTTCGACGTACTCATAATCGGTGGCGGGATAACGGGCGCATGTGCGGCGAGGGATGCCGCGAGACGCGGGCTTTCCACGGCGATTATCGAGAAGAATGATTGGGCTTTCGGTACCAGTTCCCGCTCCTCCAAGCTGGTTCACGGCGGCCTTCGCTACCTCGAGCTATATGATTTTAAGCTCGTCTTCGAAGCCTGCCGTGAGAGGCGCCGCTTGCTCATGAACGCTCCGCACGTGGTATGGCCGCAGTCGTTCATCTTCCCCGTTTACAAGGGCGATAAGAACGGTCTTTTTATGATTGACCTCGGTCTCTGGCTCTATGATTCCCTTGCCCTTTTTCGCAATGTTCAGCCCCATCAATTCCACGGTGCCAAGCGAATCCTGTGGGTCGAGCCGGGGCTGGACCGCTCGAGGCTGAAGGGAGGCGGCCAGTTCTATGATTGCTCGACAGATGATGCGCGGCTTACCCTCTCACACGTACAATCCGCGGCGAGCGAGGGTGCCTGCTGCCTCAGCTACACGGGAATAGCCGATTTCCTCGACAAGGCGGGAATGGTTTGCGGAGCGCGGGTAGTGGATGAGCTTTCGGGCGCGGAATTCGATATCGAGGCCCGCATAGTCCTCAATTGCACCGGGCCCTGGACGGATGCCGTCTGCAGGCTCGATGATCCCGATGCCCTTCCCAAGCTTCGGCCGACCAAGGGAGCACATATCGTCGTCCCCTGGGAAAGCCTCAAGGCTTACAATGCAATGCCTATAATCTCGCCTGCGGACGCGCGCATGCTCTTCATAATTCCCTGGCACGATTACGTGTTGATCGGAACCACCGACACTGATTATGACGGCGATTACGATACTATCCATGCCTCGACCGAAGACGTTGATTACATACTCGAGGCGGCAGACCGCGCTATGCCTGATGCCCGGCTTGATACATCCGACGTCATAAGCACCTATGCCGGTCTGCGCCCGTTGGTGGTGGAAGAGGTGAGCAAGGATGTGAAGGAATCCAAGGTTTCGCGCGAGCATTCCATATACGAGAGCCATTCCGGACTTATTTCCATAGCCGGAGGAAAGCTTACTACGGCGCGCTCCATGGCGGAGGAACTGGTGGATCTGGGAGTCAAGCGCCTGGAAGAGCGCTTCGGTATGAGGCCGTCTTCACGGTGCTCTACCAAGGACGCTCCCGTGCAAGGGGCGGACGGCCATGACTTTTCGAAACGCCTGGAACGGATGGCCGGGAAGATACGGCTGGACGGTGACACAATCATGAAGCTTCAATTATTGGGAACCGGAGCCTTGTCGGTCTTGGATATAATCCACGACGACCCTTCGTCTCAACGGCGCCTGGGCAAAGAAATTCCCTATATCGAAGCCGAGGTGACTCATGCCGCTCGCGAAGAGATGGTAGTGAATCTGAGCGATTTCATGGTGAGGCGCAGCCTCATATTCTACGAGGACAGAGAGCAAGGATTGGGATGCATGGACCGGGTCGCCGCGATACTTGCCAAAGAGCTGAAATGGGACAAGGCCGAGAAGGCCCGGCAATTGAAAGACTATCGCGGCGTTGTCGCCCTCTCCCGCGCCTACAAAACCTAGAAGCGCTACACAAAGGTGTCAGGCACCTTTGTGTAGGTTCCATCCGGCGTTTTCGACCCTGGTAAAAAAAACCTACACAAAGGTGCCTGACACCTTTGTGTAGGCAGACACCTTTGTGTGGCCCCGTTGGTAACTCTTTATTCCAGGCCGGTGGAGTTGCAGGAGCAGGTCTTGCCAAGGATCTTAGATTCACCGAGGTTTCCTGCCAAAATCGGCAGGTCGAGCGGATGGCTGTATGGCGGCGAGTAGGCAAGATCGAGGTTCGACATTTCATTCGCAGTGAGCCCGGCTTTTATGGCCACTACAAAAACATCCAGGCGCTTGTCCACCCCGGCTGCCAGATCGCCTACGACTTCGGCACCGAGAAGCCTTCCAGATGACTTCTCGAAGGTCACGCAGGCCTTTATTTCGCCTCCGCCCGGGAAGTATCTAGGGATAGAGTAGTCACTGAGAAAGAGATCCTCAGCTTCTATCCCGGATTGTTTCGCCTCGGATGATGTAATACCGGTTTTCCCGGCAGTCATATCAAAAACCTTTGTGATAAAAGTAGCCTGCACACCGGGGAAAGGATAGTCGGTTCCGGCGAAAGTATTCCCTGCGGTTCTCCCCTGTTTGCGCGAGGTTGAACCGAGCGGGATCCAGGATTCTTTCCCCGATACATAGTTGTAAGTAGTGACGCAATCGCCGCAGGCGAGGATATCCTGCTTACTGGTCCTCATATACCCGTCGACCTTTATTGCACCCTTGGCGCCCAGTTCGATGCCCGTTTGCTTTGCCAGCTCGGTTTGGGGAGCGACCCCGATGCAAACGAGTACCATGTCAGTTTCGATGTCTCCCCCGGACGTAATCACCTTTTTGACCTTGCCGTTGCTTCCCTCCATCGCTCGCAACTCGCTGCCTAGATACACCGTGACCCCGTTTTGTTCGACGTGCTGCCTGATGTGCCCGGACATTCCCGCCTCAAGATGTGGCAGGACGTGATCGGCCGCCTCTATCAGGTCCACTTCTATTTCGAAACGACGTAGCGCTTCACACATATCGAGTCCAATGGAACCGGCACCGATTATGGTCACCTTCCCGGGAGGGTTGAGGTCGAGGAAGGATTTTATCTCGAGGGCATTGCTCAGCGTGCGCAAGACGAAGACGCCCTCCAAATCTTTTCCGGGGACGTTGGGCATTATGGGAACCGCACCGGTCGCCATTATCAGCGTGTCATATTCGCGCCGGAATTTCTTACCAGCCTCGAGGTCGGTTATACTGATCGCCTTGTTGTCCACATCGATAGCCTCTACACGATGACGCAGGTGCACATTGATGTACTGCCGCTCCTTGAATTGTTGCGGCTCCCTGGCTATGACTTTCCTCCAGTTCGGGCTCAAGCCGCCCAGGAAGTAAGGCAATCCGCAGCCGGCGTAAGATATATGCCTGTCCTGATCGTAGATTTCGATCACCGCATCCGGACAGCAGCGCCTGGCCTTGGATGCCGCCGTCGCTCCTCCCGCGACTCCACCGATAACGACCAACCGCCTTTGACCGCCCATTTCCACCTCTCTCCTTTCCGATACCCCTCCCGTTGCGAAGCTGTTAAGCTTATGGTTCCCAGAATCGATAAGCCGGAAAACATCTCAACAACAACAACGGATCCTATTCGGCAGCAAAGAAGTTGCATTCTTGAAAACCTTTTCTTATAATGCAACGCAACCGCAAAGAATTGGAACCGCACGAGAATTCCGATGTTCATTGGCCGCAAAGCAAGGGAATAACAGTCATATTTAGTACGCAGAAATATCTAGAGCATTCGTGGTGGCCATGGGAAAAGAATCTTATCGCGGCCCGTTTTCCTTAGGGCCCTTTCTTGTTAGAAAAAGTGGGAGGCAACCTCACGGCATGTCTTAGGACAAAGTCCGGGTTGTCGTTTTTTTTCCGGTAAAACAGCCGGGCCGCCGACCAAAGCAAGAGGTAACCGATTGGAAGAAATGGATGCAGATAATATCCCGCCCGAGATACGGATCCTCATGGAGCCAATTAACCCTTGGGCGTTCTATTCTTAGTTCTCGTTCAATCGACTAGGAGGTGAAGAGTCCGTGGGATCTAAAGGAGTAAGCAGGCGCCAATTCTTGAAATATGCCGGCGCCACGGCGGCCCTTCTCGGCCTGAGCGAAGCCATGGTTCCGGAAATCGCCAGAGCCTTAGAGGAGTTGGCCTCCGGAAAGCCCCCTGTGATCTGGATCCAGGGGCAGAACTGCACCGGTTGCTCGGTTTCCTTTCTCAATACCAACTATCCGATGGTAACGGAGCTGGTGTTGGACAAGCTGTCCGTGCGCTACCAGCCCAATGTGATGGCGGCTGCGGGAGATGTGGCTACCAAGGTAATCGAGGACACGATGAAGGATTTGAGCGGCAAGTACGTGCTGGTTGTCGAAGGACCCATCCCAACCAAGGAGAACGGCCGTTATTGCACCTTCGGACTGGAGGACAAAATGGTGCCCTTCCTCAACGGCCGGCAACGCCGCGAGGACAAACC
>Ga0154635_127_pt1 | contig 15025 bp, 12 predicted proteins | sample Rifle2008BG13ft_FD_116064 | JGI IMG/M metagenome (GOLD analysis project Ga0154635, IMG submission 116064) | Solincola sediminis RBG_13_55_18
CGCCATAAGAGAGGGAGGCCGCACGGTTGGAGCCGGAAGGGTCACCCAGATAGCGAAGTAAAAGAGGAGGTAGCGGGCCAAGTGCTCGTTTGACAGGCAGAAAAGGCCCATGTTAGGTTAAGCTTTCGGTCCTGCAGGAAGAGAAGGTGGACTAATGAGAATCATAGTGACGATGGCTTGCATGGATTGCAAGAGAAGGAACTACACGACAACCAAGAGCAAGACCAACGACCCCGACCGCATAGAATTGAAGAAGTATTGCCCTTGGTGCCGTTGTCATACTTTGCACCGCGAGACACGCTAAGATAATATATTAGATCAGGGAGGGTGCTTCCAAACACGCGCTAAGTTGGCACCCGGCTAAAGCGAGAAGCGTAGGCCTGTAGCTCCAACTGGTAGAGCGCCGGTCTCCAAAACCGGATGTTGGGGGTTCGAATCCCTCCAGGCCTGCCATTATTTTTGTGGCATAAGAGGAGGAAACTTGCCAAGTCGAGAGATGCGGCGGATGCAGGAGCAGCTGGGCATGGAAAAGAAGCGTGCCCAGATGAAGAAGTCCGCTGGCTCAAAACGAAAGGGCGGCCCTAAGAAGCAGAGGGTTACGATTTCCCAATTTTTGACAGAAGTCAGGGCCGAGATGAAAAAGGTGACCTGGCCGGCCCGGGACGAGGTCATTTCATATACGATAGTCGTAGTGACCACGGTAGTGATCATGGGAGGTCTGGTTTATCTGGCCGATCTCCTTTTCGTGAAATTGGTGGATATTATAGTCTTTTAATGTGAAGGTTTATTAAATGGAGTTAATAGTGGACGATGCTAGGTGGTACGTGATCCACACGTATGCCGGATATGAGAACAAAGTAAAGAGCAACCTCGAGCACCGCATATCCTCGATGGATATGGGGGATATGATCTTCAGGGTTGTGGTCCCGACCGAGGATGTCATGGAGATCAAAGGCGGCAAGAAGGAAGTTGTGCAGAAGAAGATGCTACCCGGCTACATACTGGTCCAGATGGAACTGGACGACGACAGCTGGTATGTCGTCCGCAACACTCCTGGAGTAACGGGTTTCGTAGGCTCGAGCGCGAAACCGACTCCGCTTACCGACGAGGAAGCGCTCAAATTGCTAAAGCGGCCGGTTTCGGAGAAGCCGCGACCCACGACGGAGTTCGAGGAAGGGCAGAACGTACGGGTTTCCTCGGGGCCCTTCGCGGACCTCAGCGGCACTATTGCAGAAATAAATATTGATCAAAGCAAACTGAAGGTTATGGTTTCCATCTTCGGCCGCGAGACGCCGGTGGAACTTACCTTCGACCAGGTAACCAAACTATAGGAAGGAAGACGATCAAATGGCCAAGAAGGTCATAACCAAGATCAAACTGCAGATTCCGGCCGGACAGGCGAACCCGGCCCCTCCCGTCGGCCCCGCGCTGGGCCAGCATGGGGTGAATATCATGGAATTCTGCAAGGCGTACAACGCCCAGACCCAAGGGCAAATGGGAACTATAATTCCGGTCGAGATAACCGTTTACGACGATCGCAGCTTCTCCTTCATAACCAAGACCCCTCCGGCCGCCGTGCTTCTGAAGCAGAAGGCGGGAATCGAGAAGGGGTCGGGGGAGCCCAACCTGCAAAAAGTCGGCACGCTCTCCAGGCGCGATTTGCGCGAGATTGCGGAGCAGAAGATGGTGGATCTCAATACCAAGGACCTCGAGGCTGCATCCCGAGTCATCGAGGGAACGGCCCGCAGCATGGGGATCTCGATAACGGATTAAAGATTAAACTCAACTTAGCCCACTAAATAACTGCTGGTGGGAGGGTCCCGGACCCGCGAGAACCACGGAGGTGAATAGCAGTTGGCACAGAAAAGTAAGCGCTACCGCCAAGCCCTCGAGCTTTACGATGCCCAGAAGCTTTACGAACCGCGAGAAGCGATGGAGATCATTAAAAAGTTCCCCGAATCGCATTTCGATGAGACCGTAGAAGTGGCCTTCCGACTCGGAGTGGATCCGAGAAAAGCCGACCAGATGATCCGGGGAACGGTGAACCTGCCGAACGGCACGGGCAAAGAGGTTCGCGTTCTGGTAATCGCGCAGGGCGATAAAGCGCGCGAAGCCGAAGCCGCCGGCGCGGATATTGTAGGCGGCGCTGACGTACTGGAGAAGATCCAGGGCGGCTGGTTCGAATTCGATGTAACCGTGGCGACACCCGACATGATGTCGCAGGTCGGCAAACTGGGTAAGTTGCTGGGGCCGCGCGGCCTGATGCCGAATCCGAAAGCCGGTACGGTCACGTTTGATATCGAAAAGGCGGTAAAGGACATCAAGGGCGGCAAGGTCGAATACCGCGTCGACCGTCAGGGAAATATCCATTTGGTGTTGGGAAAGAAGTCATTCGATGAGGTGAAGCTCCTGGAAAATTATGCCGCCGTACTTGAAGAGATAATAAGGGCCAAACCGGCAGCGGCCAAGGGAAAGTACATCAAGAACTTGACTATCTCAACTTCGATGGGTCCCGGTATCAAGGTGGATCCGTCGATAGTAAGGGACATAACGGGCGAAGCGGTTACTGCTTGACAGTGGCGATGGGTCCTGGTATCTTGAGCGGCGTCAGACCTGAGAAGTGGGTGTCACAAAGACATAAATCCCGCGGAGGTTGAGGTTTTAGAAGGAAGTAGAACCCTCCGTCTCTGCGGAGGGTTATTCATTTGAGACGAGAAGTGGAGGAAAATTATGGCAAGACCGGAAAAAGTAGCCAAGATGGAAAACATCAGGGCGAGTTTTCTCAACAACTCCGTTGTCTTCTTGACCGATTTTGCCGGGCTCTCTGTCGAAGAGATAAGTAACTTGAGATCCAGTCTGAAGGAAAAGGGCGCCGACTATAAGGTTCTGAAAAACACACTCACCCTGCTGGCTATAAAGGACACCGATTACGAGGCGCTATCCCGCTTCATTGTCGGTCCTGTGGCTGCGGCCTTTACTTCGGGAGACGCAATGGCGATTGCGAAGGAACTCGTTGCTTATGCCAGGCAAAATCCCAAGCTAAAACTGAAGGCGGGCTACATGGAGGGGCGTGTGCTCGATGCGAACGCGGTGAAAAGCGTGGCAACCCTGCCTCCACGGGAAGTCCTTTTGGCAAAGGTTATGGGTTCCATGCGAAGCCCCATTTATTCACTGCACAGCGTGCTTTCGGGTCCATATCGAAAATTGACTTACGCTCTCGCGTCGATTGCCGATGCAAAATCGCAAGCGGCATAAGCCGGGGCTTTACCTATTGATCGTAGTGATTAGCGGATAACCGTTTCTGGAGGTGTGGAAGTTGGCTGAGACGAAGAAATTACAGATGGAAGACATCCTTGAGGCGATCGATTCCATGACCGTGCTGGAGCTCAACGATCTGGTGAAGGCGTTGGAGGATAAGTACGGTGTGACCGCAGCGGCGCCAGTGGCAATGATGGGCGCGGGAGGCGGAGCCGCAGGCGGAGAAGGCCCCGAAGAAGAGCGTGAACAGACGGAATTTGATGTTGTCCTTCTGGCGGCCGGGGATCGTAAGGTCCAGGTCATCAAGGAGGTCAAGGCGATTACCGGATTGGGTCTCAAGGAGGCCAAGGCTTTGGTTGACGAATCACCGAAGCCGGTAAAGGAGAAGGTCTCCCGGGACGAGGCCGATCGGCTCGCGGAGCAGCTGCGCGAGGCGGGCGCCCAGGTCGAAATCAAGTAAACGATCCGCAAGCTAAAATTAAAAGGGTCCTTTTCAAAGGGACCCTTTTAATTAACTCCAAGCCCTAAGTTTCCTTAGAGCTTTCCAGCTCGGACCAACCGGTTTTCCGGCCAGAAAGCTTTAAACATCTTAATCCTGAGCCTCAAATAATCTCGAGGTTTGGATTCTGATATCCTTTTGGCTGGAATCACCTCTTTTGCTTTCATGATGCCAGATTCAATGTCTATGATGAGGATATCAATGCGGCTTTGATCGCGAAATGATCTGGCTCAGCATCAATTAGAGTTGAGTTCACTCATTGCGAAGGACCATCCTGAATGTTATCTTTAATCCATGCTCAATTGGCTGTTTCAAGGGGTATCTGCGAAAAGGGTAGATACCGCTCAATTGACAATGCGCTCCAAATTCTCTTAATATAGAAATTTGCGCGTGTACAAGGAATTTTGTGCTTTTTTTAAAGGAGTGAGGGAAACGGTGGATGATACTCAAGGCGTGCGCGTGAGAAGAAACTTCGCCAAGATCCCGGAAATCCTCTCGGTGCCCAATCTGATCGACATCCAAAGGAAGTCATATGATTGGTTCTGCACGGAGGGATTGCGGGAGGTGTTCGAGGACATTTCCCCGATCGAGGATTTCACTGGCAACCTGGCTGTGGAGTTCGGGGAACATCAATTCCAGGAACCCAAGTACGACGTTGACGAGTGCAAGGAAAAGGATATGACCTTTTCCTCACCTCTCTTCGTTACCGTTCGTTTTATTAATCGTGAGACTGGTGAGATCAAGGAGCAGGTCGTCTTCATGGGCGATTTCCCCTTGATGACCGATAAGGGTACTTTTATTATCAACGGCACGGAGCGGGTCGTCGTTTCGCAGCTGGTACGATCCCCCGGTGTTTATTTCGATAAGGAGCTGGATAAGGCGTCTGATAAGGAACTGTATTTTGCGAAGATCATTCCTTCGCGCGGCGCCTGGCTCGAATTCGAAACGGATAAGCGCGACGTGGTAGGTGTAAGGATCGACCGCAAGCGCAAGCAGCCGGTGACGGTGCTCATGCGGGCGATGGGATACGAGCAAGACGAGCAGATCTTGAGCTTCTTCGACAACTCGCCTTTGATTGAGGCGACGCTGGAGAAGGACCACACTTCTAATCGCGACGAGGCGCTTGTAGATATATATAGAAAGCTGCGTCCCGGAGAGCCGCCGACAGCGGATAGCGCTAATACTTTGCTCGAGAATCTCTTCTTCAATCGCAAGCGTTATGATCTGGCCAAGGTCGGACGCTATAAGTTGAACAGGAAACTGGGTTTGAATGTCCCTATAGAGACTACAACCCTGACTTTCGAGGATGTGCTGGAGACCATTCGATATCTCCTGCGCATCGCCCCTGGAGATATCGAAGAGATCGACGACATCGACCATTTCGGAAACCGCCGGGTACGGTCGGTGGGAGAACTCATCCAGAACCAGGTGCGGATAGGGCTGGCGAGGATGGAGCGCGTGGTGCGCGAGCGCATGACCACCCAGGATGTAGAGGCGATTACCCCGCAGAATCTGATAAACATCAGGCCGGTAGTAGCAGCCATCAAGGAATTCTTCGGATCGAGCCAACTGTCACAGTTCATGGATCAGACCAACCCGCTGGCCGGTCTCACTCATAAGCGGCGCCTTTCGGCCCTCGGCCCCGGAGGCCTCTCGCGAGAGAGGGCGGGATTCGAGGTGCGGGACGTTCATCCGTCTCACTACGGCCGCATGTGCCCCATCGAGACTCCGGAAGGCCCGAACATCGGACTCATCGGCTCGCTGGCAACCTACGCGAGGGTGAATGAGTTCGGTTTCATCGAAACACCATACCGCAAGGTCGTGAAGGGCCGGGTTACCGATAAGATCGTTTATCTGACGGCGGACGAAGAGGAAAAATACGTCCCGATCGCCCAGGCCAATGCGCCGGTCGACAAGAAGGGCCGTTTCGAGACTCCGACGGTGCTCTGCCGCATGAAGGAAGGCGCCGTGAAGGCCGTGCATCCCGAAGACGTCAACTACATGGACGTCTCGCCTCGGCAGATCGTATCGGTGGCCACAGCGCTCATCCCCTTTCTGGAGCACGATGACGCCAACCGGGCGCTCATGGGCTCAAACATGCAGCGTCAGGCGGTGCCACTGCTGAACTCGGAAGCGCCGTTGATCGGGACCGGCATGGAGTACAGGGCCGCCCGGGATACCGGCGATGTAATAACGGCGCTGGCTGACGGAGTGGTAAGCGCCGTCGATGCCAACGGCATAGAGATCAAACGCAACGACGGCGGGGTGGACACCTACCGGGTGGCCAAGTTCCGCCGCTCCAATCAGGGCACCTGCGTCAACCAGAAGCCCATCGTAGATGAGGGCCAGGTAGTGGAGGCCGGCCAGGTTATAGCCGATGGCCCCTGCACCGACCTGGGAGAAATCGCGCTTGGAAAGAACCTTCTGGTGGCTTTCATGCCTTGGGAGGGATACAACTATGAGGACGCGATTATCGTCTCCGAGCGCATGGTCTACGACGACGTGCTCTCATCAGTTCACATCGAGGAGCACGAGGTAGACGCCAGGGACACCAAACTGGGTCCCGAAGAGATCACACGAGATATACCGAACGTTAGCGAGGAGATGTTGAAGGACCTCGATGAGATGGGGATCATCAGGGTTGGAGCCGAGGTGAACCCGGGCGATATCCTAGTGGGCAAGGTAACTCCCAAGGGAGAGACCGAGCTCACCGCGGAGGAACGCCTGCTGCGTGCGATCTTCGGTGAGAAGGCCCGGGAAGTGCGCAACACGTCGCTCAAGGTTCCACACGGCGAGTCCGGCAAAGTGATAGACGTAAAGGTCTTTTCCCGCGATGCCGGAGACGAGCTCCCGCCCGGGGTGAATCAGATGGTCCGGGCTTACGTGGCCCAGGTCCGGAAGATTTCGGACGGAGATAAGCTCGCGGGCCGGCACGGCAACAAGGGAGTTATTTCCAAGATACTACCCGTGGAGGATATGCCCTTTATGGAGGATGGCACCCCGGTCGATGTGGTGCTGAACCCGCTGGGCGTACCGTCGCGAATGAATATTGGACAGATTCTGGAAACCCACCTCGGATGGGCGGCTTTCGAAGGATGGCCGAAGAAGGGGAAGAACAAAGCCGAAGGGCCGGTCTTCGTTGCCACTCCCGTATTCGACGGGGCGCGCGAAAGCGAGATCGAGGAAGCGCTGCGCGAGGCCGAACTGCCAGAATCTGGAAAGGCAACGCTTTATGACGGAGTCAGCGGTGAACTCTTCGACCAGCCGATCACGGTTGGCTATATCTATATTATGAAACTCCTGCACTTGGTGGACGACAAGATTCACGCTCGCTCGACCGGGCCTTACTCGCTGGTCACTCAGCAGCCTTTGGGTGGAAAAGCCCAGTTCGGCGGCCAGAGATTCGGGGAGATGGAGGTCTGGGCACTGGAGGCCTATGGCTCGGCTTATACCCTGCAGGAACTCCTGACGGTGAAGTCCGACGACGTGCAGGGAAGGGTAAAAGTCTATGAAGCCATAGTAAAGGGAGAAAACATCCCTGAGCCGGGCATCCCGGAATCATTCAAGGTCCTGATCAAGGAGATGCAGGCCTTATGCCTCAACGTGGAAGTGCTTTCCGAGGAGGGCCTCGAGATCGAGATACGCGAAACGGATGAGGAACTCATGCATACGGCCGAGGATCTCGGCATTGATCTTCGCAGCGCTTCCGCCGCCCTGCTTTCCTCGCGAACCGAAGAAAACGGGGAAGGCGACCGCGGAGACGAGTTTTAGATGTCCGCAACGTCTTTCCAAATGTTGGTAATTCTGTAAGGAGGTTAGTCTCTTGTTGGATGTCAACGACTTCGACAAGCTTAAGATCGGTCTGGCTACGCCCGACCAGATAAGATCATGGTCCCACGGTGAAGTGAAGAAGCCGGAGACCATAAACTATCGTACACTTAAACCGGAAAAGGACGGACTCTTCTGCGAGAAGATCTTCGGTCCGACGCGAGATTGGGAATGTTATTGCGGTAAATATAAGAGGGTACGTTTCAAGGGAATCATCTGCGAGAGGTGCGGCGTCGAGGTTACCCGTGCCCGGGTGCGGCGTGAGAGGATGGGCCATATAGAGCTGGCCGCTCCCGTCGCTCATATCTGGTACTTCAAAGGCGTTCCTTCGCGTATGGGATATCTATTGGATATCGCTCCCAAGGATCTGGAGAAAATACTCTATTTTGCCTCCTATATCATCACCTTCCTCGATGAAGAGAAAAGGCAGAGGGACCTCACCCTCCTCGAGGAGGAACTCAACGAGGAGATAGCGGAAGTCGAGGAGACGACAAAGGAGCGGATCGAGGAACTGCGGAAGGCGAACGAGGAACCGGAAGACGAAAAGGCTTCAAAGGCCAAAGCCAAGGAGGAAGCCAAGGCCAAAGCGAAGGAGGAGGCCAAGGCTAAGGCGAAGGAGGAGGCCAAGGCCAAGGCGAAGGAGGAGGGCAAGGAAGCCGAAGAAGTCGAGGAAGCCGAGAAAGCCGAGGAGCCCCCGCCCAAGCTCAAACCGCAGCAGCTCGAGAAGGAGATAAAGTCCATAGAGGATAAGGCGCGCCGCAGGATGGAGGAATTGGGCCATATATTCGAGGAATTCAAATCTTTACAATACAAGCAATTGGTCTCTGACGAGATGCTCTTCCGCGAGATGCGGGAACGCTACGGCGATTATTTCCGCGGTGGGATGGGCGCTGAGGCCATGCGTGAGATGCTGGCCAACGTCGATCTTGAAACCGAGGGCACGGAACTCAGGGAAATGATCCGCACGGCGAAAGGCCAGAAGAGGCAGCGGGCAACCAAGCGCCTCAAGGTGGTATCCGCATTCCTTAATACGGACAACAACCCCACGGCGATGGTGCTCGGATGCGTTCCGGTCATACCGCCGGATCTGCGGCCGATGGTCCAGCTCGACGGCGGCCGTTTCGCAACCTCCGACTTGAACGACCTTTATCGCCGAGTGATAAACCGCAACAATCGGCTGAAGAGGCTGCTCGACCTGGGGGCTCCGGAGATTATCGTCAATAACGAGAAGCGGATGCTGCAGGAGGCGGTGGATGCACTGTTCGATAACGGCAGGCGCGGCCGCGCTGTAACCGGCCCTGGCAATCGCCCGTTGAAATCCCTTTCGGACATGCTCAAGGGCAAGCAGGGACGCTTCCGCCAAAACCTGTTGGGAAAGAGGGTAGACTACTCCGGCCGTTCGGTCATTGTGGTCGGTCCCAATCTGAAATTGCATCAGTGCGGGTTGCCCAAGCAGATGGCCCTGGAGCTGTTCAAGCCATTCGTCATGAAGCTGCTCGTGGACAAGGAGTATGCGCAGAATATAAAGAGCGCGAAGCGCATGGTGGAGCGGCAGCGGCCCGAGGTATGGGACGTGCTGGATGAGGTCATTCGGGAGCACCCGGTGCTGCTTAACCGCGCACCGACCCTGCATCGCCTCGGCATACAGGCATTCGAGCCGGTGCTGGTGGAGGGCAAGGCCATCCAGATTCACCCCTTGGTTTGTACGGCTTTCAACGCCGACTTCGATGGCGATCAGATGGCGGTTCACCTGCCGCTTTCATCGGAGGCACAGGCCGAATCGAGGATTCTCATGCTGTCTGCCCATAACATACTGTCGCCGGCCCACGGACGCCCGATAACTACCCCCACCCAGGACATGGTGCTGGGCGCCAGTTATCTCACGGTGGTCAAGGAAGGCGAGAAGGGCGAGGGCAAGTACTTCGCATCGGTGGACGAGGCTGCTATGGCCTACGAGTTCGGCGATACCGAACTTCATGCCCAGGTAAACATACGCATCCGGAAGAAAGGGCGGCCGGCCAAGATCTACGAGACCTCGGTTGGAAGGGCTATCTTCAACACAGCGTTGCCGGAGGACTACGCGTACGTGAACGAGCCGGTGAACAAGAGCAACTTGCAGCACATAGTAACCGACGTGGCTCACCGCTACGACACGGTGAAGACGGCTGAGATCCTGGATAATATCAAGAGGGTCGGATTCCACTTCGCGACTCGCGCCGGCATCACCATTTCAGTGCAGGATATAACGGTGCCACCGGACAAGGAGCAGATCCTGGAGGCGCCGGAAGCCGAGGTCGAAATCATTGAGGAGAACTACAAGCGCGGCCTTATAACCGATGATGAACGCCACCAGAGGGTGGTCGAGCTATGGACGGAGGCCACCGATGAGGTAACGGAGGCGATGGAGAGGTCATTCAGCACCTTCAATCCCATCTTCCTCATGGCTAATTCGGGAGCGCGAGGCAATATCAAACAGATCAGGCAGCTCGCCGGGATGCGAGGACTAGTCGCCAACCCCAAGGGCGAGATCATCGACCGCCCGATCAAGTCCAACTTCAGGGAAGGGCTTACCGTGCTCGAATACTTCATTTCAACGCACGGAGCGAGGAAGGGTCTTGCCGACACCGCCCTGCGTACCGCGGACTCGGGCTACCTTACCCGCCGCCTGGTCGACGTTTCCCAGGAAGTAATCGTGAGGGATGAAGATTGTGGCACGGACAAAGGGATTCCGGTTCCGGTGCTTACGCCTCAGGGCGAGCCCAACACCTCGCTCGCTGCCCGGGTCTCCCTGGGCCGGGTGAAGCACCCGCGCAGTAAGGAGATCTTACTCAAGGCCGGCGAGCAGATCGACCTGGTAATGGTCGAGAGATTGGCTAAGCTCGGCGTGAATGAAATTGTCTGCCGTTCGGTGATGACCTGCGATTCGCGCTATGGGGTCTGCAGCAAGTGCTATGGCACCATGCTGGCTACCGGCAGGCTGGTCGAGATAGGAGAGGCGGTCGGTATAATCGCCGCCCAGTCTATCGGGGAGCCGGGAACGCAGCTTACCATGCGTACCTTCCATACCGGCGGAGTCGCCGGCGAGGATATAACGCACGGCCTCCCCAGGGTTGTGGAGCTGTTTGAAGCCCGCAAGCCAAAGGGCCAGGCGGTAATCGCCGATATATCGGGAAAGGTGGACATAGAGGAAAGCGAGAAGGCACGTAAGATAACCATTGACGGTGGCACGACCAAAGAACACGCCTACCAGGTACCTCGCCGCGCCCGGCTGCGAGTGCGGGACGGCCAGGAAGTGGTAGCCGGCGATCAGCTGACCGAGGGGTCGGCCAATCCGCATGACATATTGCGGGTTTTGGGACCGCAGGCGGCTCAGCTTTATATGGTGCAAGAGGTGCAGGAGGTCTACAAGTCCCAGGGCGTGGATATCCACGACAAGCACATAGAGCTGATCGTTCGCCAGATGATGAAGAAGGTCGAGATCGTCGAGCCGGGTGACACCGAGTTGCTACCCGGCGAAAAGGTGGACCGCAAAGTCTTTACTGAGGTGAACGAGATGGTGACGGGCGAAGGCGGCGAGCCGGCGAGCGCACGACAGATGTTATTGGGAATCACCAAGGCTTCTCTTGCTACCGATTCGTTCCTGTCCGCCGCTTCCTTCCAGGAAACGACGAGGGTACTTACTGATGCCGCGATATCCGGTCGCCAAGATCCGCTTCTCGGCCTTAAGGAGAACGTAATAATAGGCAAGCTGATACCGGCAGGAACCGGCATGCCTCGCTACCGCCAAATAAAGGTGAAGCCAAAGCATGTGGGTATAAGCCTGCTGGAGGAAGTCGAAGCCCTGGCGGCGGCTTCGAAGCTGCCGGACGGTGGAGTCGAGGAATTCTTCGGTAAGCCCGAGTATGTTTACGAGGGCGAACTGACCGAACAGCCCGACGAAGAGGTGGCCGAGATAGACCCCGCGGAATAGGTTTTTTCTCGAAGAGAAAAGCCGTATTGCGAGGCCGCGAGTATTTGACACCGCTTTTGCCTGATGGTAAACTTGCGCTTTGGTGTAGTGCCTCGCTTCATAGATGCGGTGGCATTCGAGCGCCGCTGCATCCACGCCGGCTGCGTTCCGCTCCCTGCGACATACTCGCCAAGTATGCCTCAGACGCGCGCCTTGCCGGCCCGGCGCCCCGACGCTCTCGTTGCTGCACCGGCATATATGAAGCGAAGCACAGGTAAAGAGCCTGGTAAATAAAGTGATATTAGCGGGAGGTCATGTTGCCGACTATTAACCAATTAGTTCGCAAAGGTCGTTCGGACAAGAGAAAGAAGACCAAGACTCCCGCCTTGCAAGGGTGTCCGCAGAGGCGTGGCGTCTGCACGCAAGTGAAGACGACCACCCCCAAGAAACCTAATTCGGCGCTGCGCAAGATTGCCAGGGTCAGGCTGACCAATGGGACCGAGGTGACTTCCTACATACCTGGTATCGGCCATAATTTGCAGGAGCACTCTATAGTGCTGGTCAGGGGTGGCAGGGTGAAGGATCTTCCGGGTGTTCGCTATAAGATAATCCGGGGGACTCTGGATGCCGCGGGCGTAGTTGATCGCAAGCAGTCCCGATCGCGATACGGGACCAAGAAGACAGCCGGCCTCTAGCGCCGGAATTTCGGGGAGAGAAGGAAATGCCAAGAAAAGGACCGGCTCCAAAACGGGATATACCTCCCGATAACAGGTATCACAGCATACTGGTGGAGCAATTTATAAGAAAGATAATGCTCGACGGTAAGAAGTCGAAGTCGGAAGAGATCGTACAGGGCGCTCTGGATATTCTGAGGGAAAAGACGGGAAACGACCCTCTTACAGTCCTCAGGAAGGCGACGGATAACGTGCGGCCCGTACTGGAAGTGAGATCGCGCCGCGTGGGCGGTGCTTCGTATCAGGTGCCCGTGGAGGTTCGGCCTCGCCGAGCTACGACTCTCGCCATTCGTTGGATTGTCGGCTACGCGCGTCAGAGGCGGGAGAAAACCATGATGGAAAGGCTGGCCGGCGAGTTGATGGATGCCTCCAACAACATAGGGGCTTCAATAAAGAAGAAAGAAGATTTACATAAAATGGCAGATGCCAACAAGGCATTTGCTCATTATCGGTGGTAATATGAGGGTTAAAACTAAGGGCAGGAATGAGCAGTTGAACGCTGAAAGGGAACGCTTTCCGCTCGACAAGGTGCGTAATATCGGAATCATTTCCCATATAGATGCCGGTAAGACGACGACCACGGAGAGAATCCTCTACTACACGGGCCGCACCTATAAAATGGGTGAGGTGCACGAGGGTTCGGCCGTGATGGACTGGATGGTCCAGGAGCAGGAGCGGGGCATAACCATAACCAGCGCGGCGACTACCTGTTATTGGAACGATAATAAAATAAATATTATAGATACTCCCGGGCACGTGGACTTCACTGTAGAGGTAGAACGCTCGCTTCGGGTGCTGGACGGAGCCATTGCTATCTTTGATGCGGTGGCCGGGGTCGAACCCCAGACGGAGACGGTTTGGAGGCAAGCCGACCACTATCATGTGCCGCGCATTTGTTATGTCAACAAGATGGACAGGGCCGGCGCTGATTTTTTCAAGACTATTCAGATGATCGAAGAGAGATTCGACACCCGCCCGGTGGCGCTCCAGATCCCGATAGGGAGCGAGGCGGGCTTCGAAGGAATGATCGACCTGGTGGAGATGCAAGCCACCCTATATCGCGACGACTTGGGGACTCAATATGACGTAGTGGAGATACCCGAGAATCTGCGGGAGGCCGCTTCGCTGTACCGGCACCTTCTACTCGAAGCATGTGCCATGTACGATGACGAGCTCATGCTCTCCTACCTCGAGGGCGAGGAGGACATCGAGACGGAGGCAATACGGCGCGCATTACGGGCAGGCGTATTGAAGACCGAACTCACACCCGTCTTTTGCGGTTCGTCATTCCGCAACAGAGGCGTGCAGCCCCTTCTTGACGCCGTCGTGGATTATCTTCCGTCGCCTCAGGATGTCCCTCCCATCGAAGGCTTCCATGTCGGAAAGGACGAGAAGAAGGAAATCCGCTTTGCTTCCGACGAGGAGCCTTTCTCAGCGATCGCCTTCAAAGTCGTCTCCGATCCTTACGTCGGAAAACTCATATATATTAGAGTGTACTCCGGCACCTTGAGATCGGGTTCCACCGTTCTCAACAGTACGCGCAACCGTAAGGAGCGCATAGGCCGCCTGCTGCAGATGCATGCCAATCGTCGCGAGGACATGGAGATCATCGGCACGGGTGACATCGTGGCCGCGGTCGGTATTAAAGATACATATACGGGCGATACACTCTGCGCCGCACACCGGCCGATACTTCTCGAATCCATGGTTTTTCCCGCACCGGTCATTTCGGTTGCGATCGAACCTAAGACCAAGGCCGACCAGGAACGCCTGAGCGAAGCCATGGCCAGGATTTCCGACGAGGACCCGACGTTCAACGTCAGGCTCGATCCGGAGACCGGACAGACGATCATTTCCGGCATGGGCGAACTGCACCTGGAGATTATTGTCGACCGCCTGCTCAGGGAATTCGGGGTCGCGGCCAACGTCGGACGGCCTCAGGTTTCCTATCGCGAAACCATATCAGGCACGGCCAAAGGCGTGGAAGGCAAGTTCATTCGCCAGACGGGGGGTCGCGGCCAATATGGCCACGTAGTGATAGACATCGAACCATCGACAAGCGGGGAAGGCTTCGAGTTTGTTTCCAAGGTTACCGGGAATGCGATTCCCAAGGATTTCATTCCAGCGGTCGAACAGGGTATACGCGGGGCCATGGAATTCGGAGTGCTCGCGGGATATCCGGTCGTCGACGTCAGGGTAATCCTCAAGGGAGGATCATTTCACGAAGTCGATTCATCGGAACTCGCTTTTAAAGCCGCCGGATCGCAGGCTTTCCAGGAAGCGGTCAGGCGGGCGGCGCCGATTCTCCTCGAACCTATCATGAAGGTACAGGTAACCGTGGCCAAGGAATACCTGGGCGACGTTATCGGAGATATCAATTCCCGCCGGGGAAGGGTCGAAGGAATGGAGTCGCGCGCCAAGCTGCAGGTGATAAACGCATACGTGCCGCTGGCTGAGACCTTCGGCTATGCTACTGACGTTCGCTCGCTGAGCCAGGGGAGGGCTACTCACCACATGCAGTTCTCGCATTACAGTGAAGTCCCTCTCAATATCAAGGCCGAGATCATCAAGCGGGTAAAGGGAGAATAATAAATGCTTGTCTCTCTTGGAAGGGATGTTTAAAATAGGGAAGTTGTGTCCTAAAGCGCGGCACAATCAGTAATTTAAGAGGAGGGTCAAAATGGCCAAGAAAAAATTCGAGAGGACCAAACCACACGTGAACGTGGGAACCATAGGCCACGTGGACCACGGCAAGAC